>Ga0209253_10001768_pt1 | contig 19024 bp, 15 predicted proteins | sample FrelakmetBRP12BR_FD_187145 | JGI IMG/M metagenome (GOLD analysis project Ga0209253, IMG submission 187145) | Freshwater lake sediment microbial communities from the University of Notre Dame, USA, for methane emissions studies - BRP12 BR (SPAdes)... | ecosystem: Environmental > Aquatic >... | reverse complement strand
AGCCTGGGAGAAAAAACTTTTTAAATAACTTGACAGACCTGCTCCGGCGCATTTTTTTACATGGTATCAGTTACCGGCTAGTAATTAAAACCGGTAGTTGATCGTGATAAAGGTTGCGCGGCCCATACCGTCCACCAACCCGAAGACACCCCGCGTGTCGTACTTCTTAGCAGTTATGTTCTTAATCTTGAGCGCCAGCTCCAGGTTCTTAACCGGCAGATCCTTTACCTGAAGATAAAAATCCCACAGCACGTAGGAGCCTAAGTTTTTGAGCTGGCTTACGGAAGGCTCCGTTGCCTGGGCCAGCGTGCCCAGCTTTCGCTCACCCACATAGTTTAATTCCAGGCTGGCGCGGCAGTGGCGCAGAAAACTGTAGTCGATGCCGCAGTTAAACACATTGTTCGGGGCCACGTTTAAAAAACTCTCAATGGTGCTTTCCGTGGTCTGGCCGGGATCTTCAGCGCTGGGGATATCAATGGTTGCCTGGGTGCCGCGCTGCCGGTTGCCGAACAAATGGGAATAGTTGGCGTACACCGACACTGAGCGCAGCGGCTTGCCGGTTATTGAAAGTTCCACGCCCCTGATGTTCTCCTCGCCGATATTTCTGACTGTTCCCGAGGCATCGCGCTCAATAAGATCCTTCAGCTTGTTATAAAAAAAGTTGAGCTCAACGCCAAACAGATTTTTATAGTGAAAGCCCAGCTCCGCCTCATAGCTGTCGATGCGCTCGGGGTTAAGGCCGATCTGCTCGATCAGGAATGCCAGGGTCGGGGTGCGAAAGGCCCGGCCGTAGAGCAGCTTGGTATTGAAGTAGTCCCAGAACAGATAGTTGAGTCCCGCGCGCGGGCTGGTAAATTTTCCATAGATACTGTGGTCGTCATAGCGGACGCCTGCTGTTGCCTCAAGATTCTTCGCGATCTTCCACTTGTCCTGGAAATAGACGGAATAGCGCCGCGTGTAATAGCGCCGGAAATAATCAAAATTTTGATCCTCAAAGGTAAACGTGGTCCTGCTGCCGTCATTATAGCGAAACGATGACCCCAGGGATAGATAATGCTGTTCCAACAGTCTGAAATCATACTTGGCCTCAAGGGCATACTGCTTGTTGTTCTGCGTGAATTGCGATTTCCCGTAATTATCAAGGTTGTCAAAATACTGAAACCACCCCTGCAGGGAGAAAGCGGATTTTTCGAAGCTCTTGTTAAGCGTCGCCTGGATGAAAGAAAACGGCTTGTGCTCCGAGCCCTCATACATAAAGACCGGCTCAGAATAAAAATCGCGGTAGCGCGAATAGCGGCCGGAGATTTCCAGGATATCTTTGTAGCTGAGCTTGCCATAGGCTTCATCATAGTGATCATGGGGCCGCTCCTGCCCGTTATGCAGGTCATGCTCAAACCCCTTGGTCTTGGTGGTTGACATAAACAGCAAACCATCCCAGTCATTGCGGTTAAAACCGCTGACGGATTCCGCCCGCTTGGTATCAAACGAGCCGCCCTCTGTGGTCAGCGAAACCCCCTGCAGGTCAGCCCCCTTCCTGGTGACCAGATTAATGATGCCGGAGAATGCATCAGGCCCCCACAGGGCAGAGCCCGGCCCGCGGACGATTTCAATTTTCTCGATGTAGTTAAGGGACAGGTCCAGTCCCCGGGGGTAATCAATGGTGGTCGCGTCGCAGGAAAACGGCACCCCGTCCATCAGCACCAGAAACGAGTCGGGAATGCCGCGCAGGTAAATGCGCTCTTTAACTTCATTGCGGTCGATAAAAAATCCCGGTACCCGGCGCAGCACCTCCGCCAGGGTACGATATTTTTTCAGCTCCTCGCCGCTTATAACCGTAACCGCGGCCGGGGCGCGCTGCAGCGTTTCTATGCGGCGTGAAGCAATTGAGACCGTGTACAGCTCTTCGCCAAGAAACATTAGCTCGGTTTCCTCAAACGCCGGGACCTTTTCCTGGGCCAGTGCCACGGCATATCCCCCGCTGACAAACAGTGCCAGTATCACCGCGGCACCTATACATCCTGCCACGCTGCGGTGAACGCATCTGGTGGATAGCTTTATATTCATTGCTCTGTCTCCTTTAGCTGTTTAAGGAGGCTCCTGAATTTTCCCCGGGAAAGTCCCAACAGTTTTGCCGCAGCCGTCTGGTTATTCTGCGCCCTGCGCAAAGACTGCCGCACTATTTCCCGCTCCATGTCCTCAAGATTAATACCTTCCTCGGGAAGGGGAAACTGCTGCTCTCCGACCGGAATAGTACCCGGCGCTGCGGCCAGAAAGCGGAGCGTCTCAGGAGTAATCGCTCCGTCTTTTGATAATATGACCGCCCGCTCAATGGCATTTTCCAGCTCCCGGACATTGCCCGGCCAGGCATATTTCTTGAGGATCCGTTTTGCCGCTTCATCTATCTGGGGGTTCGGTTTTCCCATCGCCTGGCAGAAGCGCTGCAGGAAATGCGCGCCAAGAAGGATTATGTCATTGCCCCGTTCCCTGAGGGGCGGAAGGGTTAACGGAAAAACATTGATGCGATAAAAAAGGTCCTGCCGAAAAGTACCTTTTTCCACCTGCTCCTCCAAAGCTTTATTGGTTGCGCAGATTACCCGCACATCAGATTTTAATGTCTCGGTGCCGCCCACCCGTTCAAACTCCCGTTCCTGTAAAAAGCGCAGCACCTTGGGCTGGGCTTCCATGCTGAGGTCGCCGATCTCGTCAAGAAAAATGGTGCCGCCGTGGCCCAGCTCAAACCTTCCCATCTTCTGTTTGTCGGCGCCGGTAAATGCGCCTTTTTCATGGCCGAACAGTTCGCTTTCAATAAGCGTGTGCGGAATTGCCGCGCAGTTGATGGCCATAAATCGTTTGCCGCTTCTGCTGCTGTTGTGATGGATGACGCGTGCCAGCAGTTCTTTGCCGGTGCCGCTTTCCCCGAGGATCAACACCGTTGTCTGCGGGCTCTGGGCAACATGAGCAGCCGGCTGTAAAATAGAGAGCATCTGCTGCGATTCAGCAACGATATTGGAAAAATTAAATGACGCGGAGAGCTCTTCCCGGTGAATCAGCTGTTCTTCAAGCAGGTCAGAAATTCGCATATAGCGCTTGACCTTGCCGATGATTTTTTCTTCATCAAACGGCTTGGTAAAATAGTAGAGCGCCCCCTCCTCCATGGCATCAGCAGCTGACTCAATGGAGCCGAAGGCGGTGAGAACGATGACCGGATAGTCGGGATCAATTTTTTTAATTTCTTTCAGCAGCGTCATCCCATCCATGACCGGCATTTTAAGGTCGGTGATGACCATCCCGAAATTATACTTTTTTATGAGCTGCAGCGCTTCCTCGCCATTGGCCGCCTGCGCTGTTTCAAAGCCCTGACGCTCCAGCATGAGCTGCAGGATGTGCCGCAGCTTTTCTTCATCATCAACAATAAGAATCCTGTTCATGGTTTGCTCCTCGATTACCTTGGCAGGAGGATGGTGAACGTTGTGCCTCCTCCGGGAAAATCTGAAATCTGAATCACCCCGTCGTGGTTGTCGACAATCTTTTTTACAATTGAAAGCCCCAGACCGGTGCCCGTTGCGTTCGTTGTATAGAACGGATCAAAAACCTTTTCCTTCTCCGGATCCGGGATGCCTCCCCCGGTATCGCTCACCTGGATGCGCACCCTGGCATCACTGACATCGGTTTTAAAATAGATATCCCCCTGCTGCGTTATGGCCTGTGCTGCGTTAGAGAGCAGGTTAAGCAGCGCCTGGTATATTTGATGGTCATCGATGGCGATGGCTGGCAGCGGGACGAGCGATCGATGCAGGGTGATCTTCTTGTGCGCCTCTTCCGGGATCATAAAGTGGGTTGTCACCTTTTCGATAATCGCATTGATATCGGAGAGCGCTTTCTGTGGCGGCTGTGGCTTGGCAAAGGACAGAAAATCGTCAATAAGCCGGTTGAGGCGCTTGATTTCATCCTGGATATAGCGAACCATGGTTGCCTTGATCTCCGCCTTCGTGTCAGTTTTCGACAGGATATCTACCGAGCCTTTTATGATGCCGATCGGATTTTTCAGCTCATGGGCAATCATCATGGAAAACTTGCCGATTTCTGCCATCCGCTCCTTCTGGGAAAGCTCCCGGTAGGTTGTTTCCAGCTCCTGTTTCTTCTTTATCAGGGAGGAGGCCATGATGTTAAAAGAGTCGGTGAGTTCCCCCAGTTCATCGTCCCTGCTTACATCCATGCGCTCTTCCCAGTTGCCGCGGGCAATGGAAGATGTTGCCCGGGCCAGCCGCTGTATGGGCCGAATCAGCGTATAGGAAAAATAGACCGCGCCCACGCTGCCGATGATGGTGGCGATGGTTGCCGAGAGAAATATCCACCAGCGGATGCGGTTGAGCGTTTCAATGATGCCCTCCCGTGAGAAGATCACCTCAATGGTTCCGATTGGCTGACCTTTGGCGCCGGTGTTTTGTTCAGGCCGGCTGCCGTCTAAATAAAGGCTCATATCATCGGTGCTGCCCCGTGCTCCCTCCGGGATAAGATATGCCGGCTGGCTGATCTTTTCCTGCTGCCACCACCAGAGGGTTCTCCCCTTGCTGATATCCACCAGCACCGTGTTCTGTTCGTTAACGATGCGTACCTTTTGCACATCATTTTCCCGCATGAGATTCTGCGCCAGGGTCTTCAGGGTGTCTTTGTTTTCCAGCAGCAGGGGCAGCTCCGCATTCAACGCCAGATTCTGCACCAGTGACTGGCCCCGCTTGGCAAATTCATACAGCAGTGCCTTGCGGGACTGATAGACCAGGATGATGCTGAACATCAGGGAAATAAAAACGATCAGAAAAATGGTTATAAAAATAAATTTAATATTGAGTCCCCACTTCATCAGCGGATCACCTCATCTGCCTGCTGGATAGCGCCGGGAGCTATCTGGATACCCAGCTTCTGGGCGGTTTTCTCATCAATGCTCACTCTGATGCGGGTCGGCGCCTCGACGGTAACCCGGGTATTGACGCCCTGCTTCAGCAGTTTCATGGCCATGGTTCCTGCCTGGATGCCCATATCCCGGTAATCTATGATAAAAGAAAGAATGGCGCCGTTTTTGGCGAACCAGCTGTTGTAGCCGACTACGGGAATCGTTCTGCGCAGCGCCTCTTTAATAATATATTCAACTATTTTCTGAGAGTTAATCTGCTCATCAGGAATCATCAGCAGGGCATCGATTGAAAAATCTTTCGAGGCTATGGTTGGCAGAATATCGCTTGCCGAGGTTATGGGTAAGCCGACGATAGCCAGCCCCTGCAGGTCTGCTTCTTTGCGGAGCGATTCAACCACGGTCTTATTTTCTCCCTGGCTGAAAAAAACACCCACCCGTTTGCGCTCGGGGAAGGTCTTTTTAATCTGCTGCAGCTGATAGGCGAGCGGGATATTGAGGCTTACCCCGGAATAGAGTTTTTCCTTTGCTATAAGGCGGTGCGGATTGAGCACCATACAGAAAAGCTTGGGTGCGGGGAATTTTATTTCTGAAAGCAGAAACGCTGCCTGCGGACCGACCGCGACGATAAGCCGGTATTCTTTCTCTTTGACGCTGCTGATAATCTCCCGTCCCTTGTCTAAATCGTTTTCAATACTGACCACCTGCAGGGAGTAGGCGGAAAGCGTTTCCCGCAGCCCCCCGATGCAGCTGCTGTAGGGAATGATAGTGCTGGTATTTATTACCAGCACATCCTCTGCCCTCGCAGCGTAGCTGCTCGCGGCGAGGAGAAGAAGGGCAATAAAGAAAATTTTCAGGGAAATACGTTGGGGCGTGCGAGATGTTTGGGCCATTATCATAAGTCTGGTTAAAGACAAATATGCTGTCATTTATAATCAAATATCTCAATAACCACAAGGAATTAATTGGTTAAATTGAGCCAATATTTTTTTGTAAAACCAATGCTTTGGCTGAAAAAAACCAACTGTTTCTGGCTGCTCTTCTTTTGCGGCGATCGAAAAAATTGTTGTTGTTTTATAATTAGCTGTAATTGCTTTCATTTTTGTTTTATTGCTGACATTTCACATGATCTGGCCTGTTGGCATTCTCCTTGTAATACATCTAATCAAAATTTTAATCACTTTATAAACTATCGCAAATAATAAAAATAGAATATCTGGCTGCAGAAAGAGAAAAACATGACCGCATACTTTTCTAAAAAATGGGAACAAAAGAAGCTGCAACAAAAACGGGCTGTAATTACCGGCTTTGGTGCGGTAACGCCGCTTGGCAATGACATTCAGACCACGTGGAGCAATCTTATAAAGGGCGTATCCGGCATTGGGCCCATTACCCTTTTTGATGCAATGACATATCCGGTCAAGATTGCTGCAGAGGTAAAAAATTTCAACTTTGATACTCCGCTTATCTCGGAAGAGATCGACCGGTATTTCGGGCGCAGCACCCGGTTCTGCGTTAGCGCAGTAAAAGAGGCTCTGCACAAAGCAGGCCTTAATCTCGAGCACTTGGACTCGGGAAATATCGGGCTCTCGCTCGGATCTAATGAAGAATATGCGCACTTCTCTCAGTATGACCGCATGTTTGAGCCGGAAAAAATATTTGACCTGCTCCGGTCGCGGAAACTGGAACAATGCAATGGCAACCCCTATGCTCATTTTGCTTCTTCAAAAAACCTCGGGCAGATCTGGCCGCTGCGCAGAAGCGCACACATGGCCGCTAACCTCATTTCCATCCTGTACAACATTCAGGGTCCCATCAGCACCACCTCAAGCGCCTGCGCTTCATCTGCTCAGGCAATCGGGCGGGCCCTGCGGATGATACAGGACGGCGATGCGGAAGTTGTTATCACCGGGGGATGTGATTCCATTATCGGCGAAACCGCCGTGACCGGCTTTGCCCTCCTCGGGGCCCTCTCCAAGCATAATGATGCGCCGGAAAAAGCATCCCGGCCCTTTGATCTTATGCGCGACGGCTTTATTCTCGGCGAGGGATCCGGCGTGCTGGTGCTGGAAGAATTTGAACATGCCAGAAAACGCAATGCACCCATCATCGCTGAGCTTGCCGGCTATGGCTCCTCTTCCAACGCCTATCGTCTTACCGCCTCACCCGAAGATGGGCGCGGCGCAGACAGCTGCATGAGCGCTGCGCTGCAGGATGCGGGCTGCTCCATCGAGGATGTAGACTATATTAATGCCCATGGCACGTCCACCTACATCAATGACAAATGTGAAACTGCTGCCATAAAAAAAGTATTTCAAGACCGCGCCTACGAAATTCCCGTGAGCTCCAACAAGTCCATGCTCGGGCATCTGGTTGCCAGCGCAGCCTCTATTGAACTTATCATCAGCGTTCTGACGCTTACTGGCGGCATTATACCCCCGACCATCAACTATGAGAATCCGGACCCTGAGTGTGACCTGGACTATGTTCCGAATGAGTCCAGAACAAAGCAGATGAAGACCATCCTTTCTAATTCTTTTGCGTTTGGCGGACAAAACGCCTCGCTGGTGGTGAAAAAATTCCATTAGTCCCCTGGTTCGGAACGGTTTAAAAGGAGCGGTGAGACTACGGCGCCGCCGGACCAATCCGGCAGACGGTTGACCAGCTCAAAGGCGCACAAATCGGTCAAGCCCAAAACTGCCGTAAAGTGCCTGCAGCACCTCCCTCAAAAAAAGGTCGCTGCGAATAAAAGCAGCTGACCCTGACAATCCCATAAACATATACCGCGGTTTGGTTACCTTATTATGAGCAGAAGAGCCGTCATTACCGGCATGGGGGTTGTTTCTCCCCTCGGCATCGGAAAAGAAGAAAACTGGCAGCACCTCCTGGCGGGAACATCAGGCATTAGCAGGATATCCCGGTTGAACGTGGAACACCTGCCGGTGAAGCTTGGGGCAGAAGTAAAAAATTTCAACCCCAAACAATTTATCGCCGACCGGAAGGCGCTCCGGCTCTCTTTTTTAAATGTACATCTTGGTCTGGCCGCCGCCAAGCTTGCCGTCGAGGATGCCGCGCTGCCGCTTGATAAAATTGACCCTACCCGGTTTGGTGCCATCATCGGCTCCGGGGGCGGGGGATTTGATGACGGCCCCGGATATGAGGATTTAAATGAGCCGATTCTCCGGTCGTGGGACGAAGAAGAAAAGACCTTTGATTCGGCAAAGTTCGGCGAGAAGGGAGTGCCGGTTGCCCATCCGCTCTTTCTCCTTAAAGCGCTGCCTAACAATGCCTTCTATTACATCTCTCTTCTGTATAACATCCAGGGTGAAAATAATAATATCATCTCCTCCTATACCGGCGGCTCCCAGGCAATTGGTGACGCCTTCCGCTCGATCCGGCGGGGTGATGCCGATCTTATGATCGCGGGCGGCTATGACTGCCTGCTGACGCCCAATACCCTCTTCAGCCTTCATGCCATGAACCTGCTGTCCGGCCAGGAAGACCCCGCAACTGCGTGCCGGCCTTTTGATTTTATGCGCGATGGCATGGTTGCCGGCGAGGGCGCCGGGTTTGTGCTTGTTGAAGAGCTCTCCCACGCGCAGAACCGGGGCGCGCAGATATACGCTGAAATCGTCGGCTACGGAAATGCCTCCAGCGCCTATCATATTTACCAGCCGGCACCCGGAGGCGACGGCATGAGCAGGGCCATACTGCGGGCGCTTGAGGATGCGCAGCTTGATGCAGCAGCCGTCGGCTGGGTCAGTGCAGATGGTATTGCAACCCAGGAAAGCGACCGGGCAGAGGTCTGCGCGCTCAAAACGGTCTTTGGTGATCGGCTTTCCCAGCTTCCCGTCAGCGCCACCAAATCAATGACCGGACACCTTGGTTCTGCCTCCGGTGCCATAGAGACGGTATACGCTGTTCTGGCGCTCTGCCAGGGGCTGCTTCCACCCACCATAAACTATGAACACCCGGATCCCGACTGTGCCCTTGATCTGGTCCTGCACCAGCCGCGGGAGAAACAGATAGCAACGGCGCTGTCGATTAACCAGGGCATCGGCGGGCAGTGCACCGCGCTTATGTTTAAAAAATATGCTTGAGCAAAAAGAATCGCTCAGTCCGGTGTAATTATATCAATAGTACGTACGCGTTTAAGACAGAATATGTCCTTGAAATTACAAGACAGAGTTGCTATCGTTACAGGTGCTTCGAGCGGCATCGGCAGCACCATTGCCCTGCACCTCGCTGCGGCCGGGGCCGTGGTGATAGGTACCTATCACCACAACCGCGAGAAGGCTGAACAGGTTGTTCGAACCATAAGCGAAACCGGGAGCAGGGCTCTGTGCCTGGAGGGGGATGTGAGAAGTTTTTCTGCCATGGAACAGCTGGCGGCAACGGTGGTGGAACAGTTCGGCCGCATTGACATCCTGGTGAATAATGCCGGCATCACCCGCGACCAGCTGCTGCTGGCCATGTCCGAGCAGGATTTCCGGGATGTTGTCGAGACCAACCTCTACGGCGCCTTCAACTGCACCAAGGCGGTAGCCCAGCAGATGATGATGCAGAAGCGTGGCCGGATCATTAATATCTCTTCTGTTGCCGGGGAGCGGGGTGGCAGAGGCCAGACCAATTACGCCGCCTCCAAGGGGGGGCTTAACGCGTTTACCCGCGCAGCCGCCATTGAGCTGGCACCAAAAAATATCACCGTGAATGCCATAGCTCCCGGCGTCATTGAGACCGAAATGAGCAAGGAAGTCATGCGCCGGGCACAGGACCAGGTTCTAAACCATATTCCGCTGAAGCGGCTGGGCACTGCTGATGAAGTAGCAGGCCTGGCGGTATTTCTGGCAACTGATGACGCCGCATATATTACCGGGGAGATCATCCGCGTTGACGGAGGCTTCAGAGGGTAGGCGCGTAATCGAGAGAGAAAGGATGGATGTTTGTTATGATCGATGAAAAAGAAATTCTAAAAAAAGTACAGGAAAGTATCGTGGAAGCACTCGGGGTGGATGAGGAAGATGCGACGCCGGGAGCTGTCCTGTTTGATGATCTGGGAGCCGAATCCCTGGATCTGCTGGACATTGTTTTCCGCCTGGAAAAAATCTTTGGCATCAAAGTCCCCCGCGGCGGCATCCAGCAGGACCTGCTGGATGAAGAAGGGCTGAAGGAGGAAGAGGTGCTGATTGACGGCGCGCTCACTGCACGCGGGGCTGAAGAGCTTAAAAAAAGGATGCCCGAAGTTGACGGGGAACGAATCGTCGATGGGTTCCGCATTGATGACATCCCGATGCTTTTTACCGTGCAGACCTTTGTCAATATTGTAAAGCGGGCGCTTGCGGAAAAAGAAACCGCGCACTAATGCCTGACGCTTGGAACTGAATAACCCCAGGACCGGCAACACAAACACACGAGCATGCCTATGCGGCGCAGAGTAGTCATTACCGGAATGGGAGCCATTACTCCCCTGGGAAATGATCTGAAAACCACCTGGCAGGCAGTGATTAACGGCAGTTCGGGAATCGGCCTGATAACCAGGTTTGATGCTTCCACGTTTCCCGTAAAAATTGCCGGCGAGGTCAGGGATTTTCAGTTTGATTGCTCCCTGCTTCCCCGGGACTGCTCCGGCCTGGTCGGACGCAGCGCCCAGCTGGGCATAGCGGCTGCGCGCATGGCGCTCGAAGATGCGGGCCTTCTACTGCCGGCAGTTGAGCAGCCGGTTATGGGTATCTCTCTGGGGGCAGATGAAGAATATATTCCGCTCAGAAACATTCCTGATTTTTTTAACCGGGACTATCTATACCGGGCGTATACTGATCCCTGGAGCGCACACGCGCAGATGCTGCAGGCATCGTCTCAGCGCGGAAAGCTCTTTTCCTTCCGGCGGCGGGCGGATATCGGCTCAGCAGTGATATCTCTGCTGTTTAACCTCCGCGGGCCGGCATCCACGGTACATACGGCCTGCTCATCAAGCGGGCACGCTATCGGCCAGGCCAAGCGGTTTATCGAAAGCGGCGACTGTGATATTGCCCTGGCCGGCGGCCACTGCTCGATGCTCACCGAACATGCTGTTGCCGGGTTTTATCTGCTGGGAACGCTCTCCACCCGCAATGATGACCCGCTCCGGGCCAGCCGCCCCTTTGACCGGACGCGGGATGGCTTTGTGATGAGCGAGGGGGCCGGCATGCTTATTCTTGAAGAACTCTCCCATGCACAAAAAAGAGGCGCCCGGATTTATGCCGAGCTCACCGGCTGCGGCTCCTCTTCCAATGCCTACCGTATCACTGATTCGCCGCCTGACGGCCGGGGCGGCGATCTCTGCATGAAACGGGCTCTTGCCGATGCGCGCAAGAGCATCGACGACATTGATTATATCAATGCCCACGGCACATCAACCGTGCTCAATGATAAGAGTGAAACCTTGTCTATAAAAAAAGTTTTCGGCGAGCGAGCCTATCAGATACCCGTAAGCTCTACCAAATCCGTGCATGGACACTTGGTAACTGCCTCATCGGCGGTGGAACTCATCCTCTGCGTTCTGGCGGTGAGAGACCATATTATTCCCCCGACTGCCAATTTAGCGGTGCCGGACCCCGCGTGCGACCTTGACTATGTGCCCAACACGGCCCGGGAAAAGAAGCTCCGGGCCGTGCTTTCAAATTCGCTTGCTTTCGGCGGTCAGAACTGCTCGCTGGTAATAGAACATTTCAGCGGCTAATGGTTCGGTTCGCGGTGCCGCACGGGTTTCAGCTTTTCTTTTTTATGCTTCTGCGGAGATTATGAGGGCACTGGTTACCGGAGCGACTGGTTTTCTGGGAAGCGCGCTGGTTCGGGCGCTTGCTGCGCGGGGCGATGCGGTGACCGTGCTGGTGCGTCAGACCAGCAATTGCTCGGCATTTGCCGGTTGCCCGGTTACGCGCGTCACCGGAGACATGCAGGACCGGGACTCCCTTGCCCGGGCGACACGGGGAAACGATACGGTCTTCCACTGTGCGGGACGGGTAGCTGACTGGGGGCCGCGGAGCGAATTTTTCCGGGTGAATGTTGAAGGCACCAGAAACATCCTTGATGCAAGCTGCAGCGCTGGCCTTCAGCACTTTATTCATGTCAGTTCGCTGGTGGTGCTGGGGGTGCCGCGCACCATGCCCGTGACCGAAATGACGCCCTATGCAACCCGTTATTTTCATCCGTATGTTGAGACAAAAATTCTCGCGGAACAACTGGTTCTTGACTACCATGCCAGATACCGGCTGCCAGCAACAATAGTCCGGCCGGGTATTATATGGGGCCCTGGCGATACCACCATCTTCCCCCGGATAGAGCAGCTGGCCAGAAAAGGGCTCCTGGTTATACTCGGCAGGGGAGATAATGTCCTGTGTCTTTCCTACATAGAAAACCTGGTGGCGGGCCTGCTTCGGGCAGCCGCCGTTGAACAGCCCGATAGCCAGATTTACAGCATTGCCGATGAAGAGCACATCACCTCCCGGGCTTTTTTTGCAGCATTAACCGCGGCACTTGACCTGCCGCCGCCAAGGCTAACAGTTCCTTTTTCAGCCCTCGATGCTGCCGCCCGCCTCTGTGAAGGATGGGCGCGGCTGGTGCGCTCATCTCAGGCCCCCCTGCTCACCCGCCTGGGGCTGTATTTGTGGGGAACTCATTATATCGCTGACATCACCAAGGCACGGCAGAAGCTTGGGTACCGGCAGCAGGTGTCCTTTAGAGAGGGAATGAAACTGTTGGCGGAATGGTATGCAAAAACTAAAATGTGAAGCTTCCCGCCTAACCCGAAAGCATTCGGGACGAGGCACGAAACCGATCATCTTGAGCACGCTATGACATAGATATTAATTGCATCAAGTTCTGATAAATAATTTTGGTCATTTATTAATTTACATAATTATAAATTATAGCTATAGCACATGTACTTTTGCGTATTGCGAAAAACATGAAGGTATTGGTTACCGGGGCAACCGGTTTTTTAGGAAAACATTTGGTTCAGAAGCTTGTCGCACGCGGTGATGAGGTGTGCGCATTGGTGTGGCCGCCCAGCACCCGCTCCACGTTACAGAATCTTTCGGTTACTATGCTTGAGGGCGACATCCAGAATGCGGATTTAGTCATGCAGGCAGTAAAGGGAAATGACGTGGTGTTCCACTGTGCCGGAAAGGTAGATGATTGGGGGCCGCGAAACGAGTTTTATCGGGTAAATGTCGAAGGCACGCGGAATATGCTTGAGGCATGCCGTATTTCTGGAGTCAAACACTTTATCCATATCAGCTCTCTCGCGGTTCTGGGGATTCCGGAAACGGCTCCGGTAGATGAAACAATGCCCTACACAACCAAGCCCTTTCACCCCTATATGGAAACAAAACTTGTCTCAGAGAAATTAGTCCTTGAATATCATAAGAAACACAAACTTCCCGTGACCATTATCCGTCCCGGCATTCTGTGGGGTCCGGGAGATACCTCTATATTCCCACGACTTGAGCGACTGGCATCAAAGGGTCTGATGATTTTTAAAATGGGAACGGGAAATAATGTGCTGTGTCTTTCCTATGTTCCTAATCTGGTGGATGCCCTGCTCCTGGCAGCGGATGTTGAAAATCCGGACTGTCAGATTTATCATATCGCTGATGAGGAAAGAATAACTTCAGGAGCTTATTTTGCCGCATTAACAAAAGCAATCAGCGCTAAACAACCGACTATCCCAACTCCTTTTTTTGTGCTTTATATTGCCGCATCTCTGTTTGAGCTGGGAGCCAAACTTCTAAGATTATCCCAATCTCCACTTCTGACGAGATATGGGTTATATTTATGGAGCTGCACTTTTATTGTTAACCTGTCAAAGGCAAAAAAACAGCTCGGCTACCAGCAACAGGTCTTTTTTAAAGAAGGAATGAAACAGTTAACAGAATGGTATGCAAAAACCAAAAGGTGAATATGCGCCGCACTAATACAACAGATATTATTCGACCATCAACATAGAGGCTCCGTCTTAATACCAGGGCTGGTAGTGGCAAGCCTTAGCTTGCGTTTATGATATTTCGCTATTTCAATATCTTGCGCAGCCTAACGACTGCAACAACCAATTCATTTATAATTGCGACACAGTCTTATAGCCGACTATTGAAGTAAATAATTGGTTAATATATGGATCGAAACGCCACTGTTTTTATAACCGGTGCATCAACCGGCATAGGCAAAACCTGCGCCCTCTATTTAGATAGAATAGGTTTTCATGTATTTGCCGGGGTGCGAAAAAATATTGATGGGGATGCTTTAAAACAGGAGTCGTCAGATAGGCTACAGACTATTATCATTGATGTTATTGATACCGCTTCAGTACAAGCAGCAGTTTCCGAGGTGACTCGTTTAACTAAAAATCAGTTGTTCGGGTTAATTAATAACGCAGGAATTGCTTTTGGTGGGCCTTTAGAAATTGTCCCGATTCAGGAGATTAAAAGGTTATTAGAAGTAAATGTTATAGGTGTGCTTGCAGTAACGAAAGCGTTTTTACCATTGCTCAGGCAGAGCCGGGGACGAATTATAAATATGGGTTCAACTTCCGGGCTGCTGGCATTACCATGCTTGAGTACATATGCGGCTTCTAAGTTTGCATTAGAAGCAATAACTGATTCATTACGAGTTGAACTCGGTCCCTTTGGAATTTCGGTAATTATTATAGAAGCAGGCAATATCGAAACTCCCATATGGGAAAAAGGTGTGGCGGTAACAAACCAAATAGCAGATGCAGCATGTCCTGAAATACTTCGCCTGTATAAGCCGCTTATCGAATTCAGCAAACAAACTGCTCTAAATTCGCCTAAACTGCCCGCTGAAAAAGTAGCCAGAGTCGTAAGCAAGGTATTGCATGCACGAAAGCCAAAAGGACGCTATATAATTGGCACAGATGCTCGATTGTTTAAGCTTGTACGTCATGTACCGTGTCTTGTTCGGGATTGGATTATTTTAAAAATTATACCGAACTATGGACACAAAAATTAATACGTTATAATGTTTTTTATTCGGTCGTCAGGATAAAGCTCGAATCTGAAACGTTTGCCGGGACTGTCCTTGCGCACATAAATATCATATCCCCAGCCATTATATATCCATGCAAAAATCCCCGATGATAGGTCAAGCACATCAAAGAAATTGTACGGCTTGGGCCATGAGGGGCTGGTGGTTTTAGGAATTATGTTAAAGGTTCCCAGATACGCATAGCGCTCTTTAAAATCAGCATGATCTGCGATACCGACGCTGCTGCCGGGATATGTATCGGATCCCTTCAGTTGGAAATTATACAGCATGACGTATTCCGGTTTGAGCTTCAGGAGCAGGGCACGCTCTTTTTCTTTATAGCTGTTAAAGCTAAAAGAACATGGCAGCCAAGTAAGGTCAGGTGCTCCATATGTTTTCCTAAGCTCTGCAAATTCCCTGCTGGTAAGGCCGAAGAGATCCAAGGTGGGCGTCTCCGAATAATAGGCTATCCGGCCGATATCCCCGAGGCAGAGCAGATATTTGTCGGCAAGCTCTTTTTTTACCCAATCACCAAATGCTTTCTGATTGTAATAGGCAAAGGAGTCAAGATCACGCAGACGGAGATTGAGGGTCAGGTCGAAAAAAAACTGCTCCCCGGCCATTACGAAGCAGAAAACGATTATGCTCCCCCAGATAAGCCGCTGTCTTTTAGACTGACTGCAAACGACGGAATTCCACAGGCTGCAAACTATTAACTGGCAGAGAATAATAGCCAGAGGAATGAGGGGAGTTATATGGCGGAAAAACGGGACCCACTCAAAACCCACAAAAAATATATTAAAGGACAGGCCGCACGCGATAAAGAGTATTACCGGAACTACTGCGTGCTTTTCAGCAGCTAACTTTCCCGCCTTCCAGAACATGAGCAGAAAAATAACCAGGTAGGGGTAGTGGGTTAAAAACCCCTTGAGAGTAAATACACCGAGGCCCGCCCGCGCTATCAGCGGAAAAGAAGCTGTCTTTGCGTAATAGGTGTTGGGCAGGGGCAGGTGATAATAGGAAAGCCGCCACAAAACAAACAAGCTGTAGCCGGCTATAAAAATAAAAAATCCCGGGAGATAGGGCTTGAGGGACTCCCTGTTAAAAAGGCAGCGCAGCACTATATAAGCGATATAAAAGGCAAAAAAAAGATTCCCTTCTGGCCTGGTGAGTGCCAACAGCAGAAAACCAAAAGAGGATAGAGCAAAGGGTAGCGGCCTGTTTTGTGCCCAGAGCACATTATGGGTACAGAGTAAGAGGAGAAAAGTATATGCTGAAGTTTCCAGACCGTTGGTAGCTAAATAGTGAAATGGCAAAAATAGCACATAGAGGAGAGGGGCAAATAGGGTGCCGTATCCCCGTATGGCAAAATAGCGGCACGGTATATACCAGATAAGAAGCAAGGTAAGGATATTACAGAGCCCGCCAATAAACCTGCTGAATGAAGCCATATCCAGCCCCAGCTTGTGGGCACCGGCTATAGCAGTCATCCAGATGAAGTTCGAATAGCCCTCAACATGCTCGCCGGGATTAAAAACAGGACCTGCTCCTTCTGCGAGGTTACGGGAAAAACGGAAGGTGATAAATGCATCCTCACAGGGGTAGTTATTTATTTTAAAAATAGCATATAGTTCTATAACGTACCCAATAATAATAATGAGCGCAAAAAAGTTTAATAAAGCCCGGTTATTATTCATTATTTCTTCTCAATCTTGAGCCTAATGCAGTAACGCAACCGGGGGTGGTTGCTTAAATACTCATAACACAACACGTTGTTGTCATGTAATTTCAACTGCTTTTCTTTAAATGATCGGTGTGCACATACCCGTTGACTCACAGAAAACGGTAAACCCCAAAGAGGAGAGGTTATAGAATAAGAGAAGCAGCAGCAAGGTTGCGGTAGCCAAAGGGTATTAAAGACCATTTTGAGTTTTGATTCAATGATTTTATTAAGTTTAAAAGAGTTAAGGGATTTATGCGTCTCCCTGAGGAGTAGTTTAGACTGCTGGGTAAGCTGCTCTGAGTCAAGGAGTCGTTGATAGGGGGTTTGTGCGGGATAATCCTTTTTGATATGTTTTAAGTTGACGCGCTGTTTTTCTTTGAGCTTCCGGGTTGAACAGAAGTAGTTAGCATAGAGGCTGAAAGCGTTTTTGTAGCGGTCATTGATTGCGGCAACCAGTTCTGGTTTTTCGACGCGGTCGTAGCCGAGCAGCTGGCGGCATGGGGCCAATTCTTTTGTTCCACGTGGGCGTTATCATTTTTCTTATAGGGGCGGGTAAATAAGACTGTTTTTTTAGAACTGCTATACTATAATATTTAAGCTTAGCTTATTTTAATATAAGAGTATCGGAGATTTTTATAAATGCGTTTTCTGTTTGTCGATCGTATCTGTGAACTGGAAAAGGGCCGGCGTGTGCGGGCCGTTAAAAATATTTCCTGGTATGGGGATTTCCTGGAGGAAATCTTTCCCGGTCTCCCGGTCTTTTCTCCGGTCATTGCCGCAGAAGCTGCAGCCCAGGCCCTTTCCTGGCTGATTGTCGAAGCAAGGGATTTTGCCGTTAAACCGCTCATTACCATGCTTGATTCCTACACCTGCTCGCACCATATACAGCCCGGCGACCAGATTGAACTAGAGGGAGCGGTTGAGAGCTTTCAGCCGGAAAGTGCCCTGGCCCATGCCCGCATTCTGCTCAATAAAAAACCGGCCGCCGAAATTAATCACGGTGTCTGTTACCTGTATCCGCTCCATGAGCTGCAGGACCCGGAAAGCGCCCGAAGGCAATTTAAGAACCTTACAGAACATCAGGCTCCCCTGCAACAGGAGCCGGTGGTAACAACAGGCTTGCCGCAGGGCAAAGTCTCCTCCCTGGTAACGAGGCCGTGGGTAGACCGGGTTATAGAATACGAAGCCGGTAAAAAAATCGTCGGCATTAGAAATGTGACCAGCACTGAAGATTACTTTCGCGATCATTTTCCGCTCAAGCCGCTGCTGCCCGGGGTCATCATCATGGAATCCCTTATTAGCGCCGCACAGCTGCTCATTGGGCCGATGCTTGCTGCAAACGGGCTTGGCAGTAAGAAGGCGGTTCTAACGCAGGCGACAAAAGTTAAATTCAGAAAATTTGTCCAGCCCGGGGATCAGCTCCTGCTGGAGATATCCCTGGAAAGTTTTCATCAGCACTCCAGCACCATCAAGGCCCGGGCCTTGATTCAGGATAAGGTGGCCGCAACACTCTCGGCAGCGTTTCAGCATCTGAGCCGGGATGAATATATAAAAGCTTATCTTGCATAATACGGCAGCGGCAGTGTATAAGCCGAAGGATTTTCATGAATGACTGAGAAAAACGGCGCCTACCTGATTATCGACACCGAGACGACCGGACTGCATCCGGCAAAACATGGACTGATAGAGCTGGCAGCAGCAGCTCTTGATCAAAAGCTGGACGTGATAGAAACCTTTCAGGCGGATGTGTGCCCGCCGGCAGGCTGTGAAATCGATCCCGAAGCGATGCAGGTGAACGGCTTTACCCGGGAACGAATCAATCGGGGCATCAGCTACGCGGTGGTGTGTGTGCGGTTTCGTGAATTTATTATGAAGCATTTTTCCGCAGAGCCGGTGGTCATTGGCCAGTTTTATCCGTTTGATTACGCCTTTCTCGATCAGGTATTCAGCGCCAGCGGCTATGGTGACGGGTTTGCGGCTGTTGTTAAGGGAAATGATTTTATTGACACTAAAGCCTTGGCCAACAGCTTGAATCTGCTGGCCCTTCTCAAGGGCCAGCCCAAGCCGTTTCCGTCGACCAGCCTCTCCAGGCCCGGGGGTTTAAAGGACCGGTTTGGCGCTAGGGGACATCAGGCACACACCGCGCTGGGTGATGTGCTTGCTACCCGAGAGGTTCTGATAAAACTGCTGGAAACATTGTAAAGAATCACGCGTTCTGATATCATGTATAAATTATGAACACTGCCACAAAGGGACCGGTACGACTGATGGAAAATAACAGCTACTTTGCTCACGATACCCATAAATACATGTATTGTACTGATGGGGTCTTTTCAGATTTTATTTTCTCTCTGATCACGGAAACGATTCCT
>Ga0209253_10001767_pt1 | contig 19025 bp, 16 predicted proteins | sample FrelakmetBRP12BR_FD_187145 | JGI IMG/M metagenome (GOLD analysis project Ga0209253, IMG submission 187145) | Freshwater lake sediment microbial communities from the University of Notre Dame, USA, for methane emissions studies - BRP12 BR (SPAdes)... | ecosystem: Environmental > Aquatic >... | reverse complement strand
CGATGGCCTACGCGACGGTGGCCGGCTTGCCCGTCGCGGTCGGCCTCTATACCGCGTTCGTCCCGATGGCGATCTACGCGCTGCTCGGCACGTCGCGCGTGCTCAGTGTCAGTTCCACCGCGACGCTGGCGATCCTGACCGCCACGCAACTCGGACTGGTCGTGCCGGACGGTGACCCGGCGAAGCTCGTCACGGCGACGGCCACGCTGGCCGCGCTGGTCGGCGCGATGCTGGTGCTGGCGAGGCTCTTGAAACTGGGCTTCGTGGCGAACTTCATTTCGGCACCGGTCCTGACGGGCTTCAAGGCGGGGATCGGCCTCGTGATCGTGCTGGACCAGGTGCCGAAGCTGCTGGGCATCCATATCACCAAGCAGGGGTTCTTCGCCGACGTCCTGAGCGTCGCCCACCACGTTCCCGACGCTTCGCTGATCACGCTCGCGGTGGCCGCGGCGACGTTCGCGGTGCTGATCGTCATGGAGCGGCTGTGGCCCCACTCTCCGGCGCCGCTGGTCGCCGTCGCGGGAGGCATTGCCGCGTCGTGGTTCTTCGGCCTGCAGGCGCTGGGGGTCTCGACGGTCGGCCTCATTCCGCAGGGATTCCCGTCGCTCACGCTGCCCGATCCCGCGCTGATCGAGCAGCTGGTGCCGGGCGCGCTCGGCATCGCGCTGATGAGCTTTACCGAAACGATCGCGGCGGGCCGCGCGTTCCTCCGTCCCGGAGATCCCCGCATCGACGCGAACCGCGAGCTGATCGCCACCGGCGCGGCCAACCTGGGCGGCGCGCTGCTCGGCGCCATGCCGGCGGGCGGCGGCACGTCGCAGACGGCCGTAGTGCGCAGCGTGGGCGGGCGGTCGCAGAAGGCGTCGCTGGTGACCGCGGGCGCCGCGGTGGCCACGATGCTGCTGCTGGCGCCGGTGCTGGGCCTGATGCCGAACGCGACGCTCGCGGCGGTCGTCATCGTCTACTCGATCGGGCTGATCCAGCCTGCCGAGTTCCGCGCGATCCGCCGCGTGCGCACGATGGAGTTTCGCTGGGCGCTGGTCGCCTGCGCCGGCGTACTGGTCTTCGGCACGTTGAAGGGCATCGTCGTGGCGATCATCGTGTCGATGATCGGGCTCGCGAGCCAGACCGCGCATCCGCGCGTGTCCGTCATCGGCCGCAAGCGCGGAGCCGACGTCCTGCGGCCGCTTTCCCCCGAACACCCGGACGACGAGACGTTCGACGGCCTGCTGATCGTGCGTCCGGAGGGACGACTCTACTTCGCCAACGCGCAGGACGTGACGGACCAGATCGACGCGCTGGTCGCGCAGCACCAGCCGCGCGTGCTCGCGGTGGACATGAGCCGGGTGCCCGACATCGAGTACTCGGCGCTGCAGGCGCTGGTCGAGGGCGAGAAGAGCGAGGCCCGGCGCGGCATCGTCGTATGGCTGGCGGGACTCAACCCCGGCGTCCTCGAGGTCGTGCGGCGTGCGGGCCTGGACGAGAAACTCGGCCGCGACCGCATGCTGTTCAACGCGCGCGCGGTCATCGAACGCTACCAGGCGATGCAGGCGGCCGGCGGCGTGAAGCCGCCGGGTGCCGCGTCCTGACGCGCGAAAGCCCGTTGCGCGAGACTGCCGTAGTCACGGAATGGAACGCGAGCTCTTCCGGTTCGACGCGCCCGATGTGGTCGCAGGCTGGTCGGCCATCGACGATCGCGTAATGGGCGGGCGCTCGCACAGTGCATTGCGTCAGGTGGACGCGGCGTGCGCGTCATTCACCGGCGAAGTGTCGCTGGCGCAAGGTGGCGGCTTCGCATCGGTGCGTTCGGCGCCGCAGGACCTCGGCGCGCCCGGCGCCGGTGCGTATACGCTCGACGTTCGCGGAGACGGCAAGCGCTACAAGCTGGCGCTGCGCACCGACGACGCGTTCGACGGGGTCAGCTACCAGGCGACGTTCGTGGCGCCGGCAGACGCATTCACGACGATCCGGCTGCCGTTGTCCGTATTCGTTGCCAGTTTCCGAGGGCGCGCGTTCGCGGGCGCGCCGCCGCTCGATCCCGCGCACGTGCGGCAGGTCGGGCTCGTCATCGCGGACGGCCAGGCGGGACCTTTCGCGCTCAGGCTCCGCGTGATTCGCGCCGAGTGACGGCGGACGGCCGCTGCCGCAGACGCTGCGGGTCGAGCCGCGCGCGGCATGCCGGCTCGCGACGTGCCGTGCGCCTGCGCGGACTTGTCGAACGTGCGCCGCCGCGTTATCCATTAGACTCGAAGCCTTCGCACCCGTCATCCGTGGTCGACCGCCGCCCGCCGGGCTTTGCACAATCGAAAGAACACCCGCCGTGACCACGCCCGACCCCGAACATCCTCCTCGCGTGCTCGTACTCGGCGCGAGCGGCTACGTCGGCACGAACCTCGCTCCCTTTCTCGCGGCGCGGGGGATGACCGTTCGCGCTGCAGCGCGCCGGCGCGCGGCGCTCGAATCGCGCGGGTGGACCGGCGTGGAGATCGTCGCCGCGGACGCGCTCGACCCGGCGAGCCTCGACCGCGCGCTCGCGGGCGTCGACGTCGCGTACTACCTCGTGCATTCGATGGCGGCCGGTGCGGATTTCCCGCGCATCGACCGCGAGGCCGCGGAGAACTTCCGCGATGCCGCTGCGCGCGCGGGCGTGAAGCGCATCGTCTATCTCGGCGGACTGCAGCCGGCACGGCGCGCGTCGGCGCACCTCGCATCGCGTGGCGAAACGGGCGACCTGCTGCGGGAAGGCCCGGTGCCCGTGACCGAGCTGCGCGCCGGCATGATCATCGGGCCCGGATCCGCAGCGTTCGAGGTGATCCGCGACCTGGTGTTCCACCTGCCCGGCATGGTGACGCCGCGCTGGGTGCGCTCGCGCTCGCAGCCGATCGCGCTCGCCGACGTTCTGGAATACCTCGCACGGCTGCCGCTGCTGCCGGACGCCGCCGGGCGCATCTACGACGCCGGCGGACCGGAGGTGCTGACGTACGAAGAACTCATGCGGCAGTTCGGCAAACTGGTGGGCCGCAGCCCCATCATCGTGCCCGTGCCCGTGCTGACGCCGCAGCTGTCGTCGTACTGGCTCAACCTCGTCACATCGGTGCCGACCAATGTCGCGCGCGCATTGATCGAAGGCCTGGAGCACGACGTGCTCGCCGACGATGCGCCGATCCGGGCGCTCGTGCCGCTGGAGCTCACGACGTATCGCGCAGCGGCGGCGGCGGCGCTCGCGGACGAACGCGCGGAAAACGCGGCGGGGCGCTGGACCGAAGGGTCGATGCTCTATCGCCGGAACCGGCCCGACTTTGCGTTCTACGCGAAGCGCCTGCAGGGCGAGGCGGTCGCCGCCGCGCCCGTGAACGTCGTCTGGCGCGAGGTCATCACGATCGGCGGCGAACACGGCTATTACTTCCTCGACGCGCTGTGGAAGGCGCGCGCCTGTGTCGACCAGGTCGTCGGTGGCACCGGCCTGCGGCGCGGCCGGCGCGATCCCGACGACCTCATCGTCGGCGACACGGTGGATTTCTGGCGCGTCGTCGCGCTCGAGCCGGGCCGGCGGCTCACGCTGCTCGCGGAAATGCGGATGCCGGGTTCGGCCGCGCTCGACTTCGAACTGACGCCGCGGGACGATGGGCGTACGAAGATCGTCGTGACCGCGTACTTCCACCCGGCGGGCGCACCGGGCCTGCTGTACTGGTACGCGCTCGCGCCGGCGCACCTCGTGCTGTTTCACGGGCTCGCCCATGCGATCGCCACGCGCGCGGAGGCCGCGCAGGCGGCTGCGCGGACCGTGGCTGGGGCGGGGCAGCCTTAGCAGGCTGTTGAAATTTGCGCCGTCACTCTACCTTGGGCCTCATTTCGAGCGAAGCGAGAAACCTGCTTGTGAACGAAATCAATTGATTGCAAACAGCAGGTTCCTCGCTTCGCTCGGAATGAGGCAGGTGAGAGGGGTTCATCGACGCTTTTCAACAGCCTGTTAGTGCATTGGCAGGGGCCGCCCGGAGCGCAGGACCTGGCGTGATCACGTTCGTACGCCGGTAGAATCGCGCCATGTCCGATGCCCTCGCGACCACGATTGAAGTCTTCGATGCGCGCCTCGACCCCATCGTCGCCGGCGCGCCGCGCCTCGAGCGCCTGTGCACCGGCGCCCGCTGGAGTGAAGGGCCGGTGTGGCTCGCCGAAGACGACAGCGTGCTGTGGAGCGACATTCCCAACGACCGGATGCTGTGCTGGTCCGAGCGCGACGGCATGCGCGTGTGGCGCGAGCGCGTCGAGTTCACGAACGGCCACACGCGCGACCGCGACGGGTCGCTCCTGCACTGTTCGCACGGCCTGCGCGCGGTGTTCCGCACCGCGGCGGACGGCAGCGGGCAGCGCATCGTCGTCGACCGCTGGCAGGGCAAACGCTTCAACGCGCCGAACGACATCGTCGTGAAGTCCGACGGCACGATCTGGTTCACCGACCCGCCGTACGGCCTCATCATCCCCGAGGAGGGGCATGGCGGCGAATCGGAGATTGGCGACTGCTACGTGTTCCGCCACGATCCGCGCACGGGCGCGCTCGATCCCGTCACCGACCTGCCGATCGAGCCCAACGGGCTCGCGTTCTCGCCGGACGAATCGGTGCTCTACGTGTCCGATACGTCGGCGGCGCTCGGGCGCGAGGCCACGGGCAACCACTGCATCTTCGCGTTCGACGTGCGCGATGGCCGTACGCTCGTCGACGGGCGCGTGTTCGCGCATGTGTCGCCGGGCGTGCCCGATGGCTTTCGCGTCGATCACGCCGGTTTCGTGTACACGAGCTCGGAGGACAGCGTGCAGGTCTACCATCCGGACGGCACGCTGCTCGGCAAGATCCACATGCCTGAGAAAGTGGGCAACGTCACGTTCGGCGGCGCGCAGCGCGACGCGCTCTACATCGCGGCGTCCACGTCGCTCTACCGCATCAGGCTCGCGACGCGCGGGGTGCAGCAGCCGTAGCGCGGGTGCGTCGCGACCGCCAAGCTCACTGGCGGCCTCCTTGCACGATCGGCGCCACACGCGCCTAATCCACCTTGATGTTCTGCTCCTTGACGACCTTGGACCAGCGGTCGATCTCGTCGCGGATCAGCTTCGCGTACGCGTCGGGCGTGCTGCCGATCACGTCGAAACCGAGCTCCTGCAGCTTTTCGCGCACCGCGGGTGTCGCAAGCGCCTTCGTGAGCGATGCGTTGAGCTTCTGTACGACCGCGGCATCCATGCCGGCGGGGCCCAGCACGCCGTAGAACGGCGCGGCGTCGAAGCCGGTGAAGCCCTGCTCGGAGAGCGTCGGAAGCGCAGGCAGCGACTTCGCGCGCTGCGCGGCGACGATTGCGATGCCGCGTACCGTGCCCGCCTGCACCTGCGTTCCGGAGGGCACGATCGCGTCGATGAGCAGCGGCACCTGCCCGCCCATCACGTCCTTGAGCGCGGGCGCGATGCCGTTGTACGCGATGTGCTCGCCCGCGATCTGCTGCCGCGAACGGAACATCTCCCACCACAGGTGGCCGTAGCTGCCGATGCCGCCCGTCGTGTACTGCAGTGGCTTGCCCTGCGCTTTCGCAAACGCGACGAGCTCGGCCATGGACTTCGCCGGCACCGCGGGGTTCACGACGATCAGCAGCGGCTGGCTCACGACGAGCGACAGCGGCGTGAAGTCGCGCACCGCGTCGTACGGCAGCTTGCGGCCGAGCGCGGTGTTGAAGGCGATCGGCACGCCTGCCGCGAGCAGCGTGTAACCGTCCGGCTTCGCCTTGGCGACCAGGTCGCTCCCCAGCACCTGGCCTCCACCGGGCTTGTTCTCGACGACGACCTGCTGGCCGAGCTGCTCGGACCACGCCGGGGCAATCGCGCGGAACGCGGTGTCGATGCCGCCGCCGGCCGCGACCGGGACGATGAGCCGGAGCGGCCGCGACGGAAACGCGTCCTGCGCGGTCGCGAGCAGCGGCAATGCGGCAAGCGCCGCGGCGGCGAGCCAGCGTGCGGCGCGCAGCGCACCGCCGGCGGCGGGGAGGACGGAAGGGCGCGTACGTGCGGGCATCGGAAACTCCTTGGCGGCGGCGGGACGGAACTAATATACTAGTCGACAACGGCGCGCCGCGCCACACGCTGCGCGACGCCCGACCGCCATGTCCGACTTTCCGCCCCTCGGGGTCACCGTGATGCCCGAGTGGTTCCAGTGCGAAGGCATCGCCGCCGTGCTCGATCGCGTGCAGTCGATGGGCGCGACGGCCATCGCGACCAGTCCCTACGTCCTCGAGGTCGCGCCCGACGGCGAGGGTGGGCGCGAGCCTCCGGCCGACGGCGAGGCGGGCCGCGTGCGTCCACTGGACCGGGCGCTGTTCGGACGCACCGAATTGTGGGTGCGGACCGCGCCGTCGTTCGTGCACGACCGCAACCGCTACGCAGGATTGCGGTACCAGCCGTCGCCGCCGTCCGCGCTCACGACGCGGCACGCGGACCTCATCGACAACGTGCTGGCGGAAGCGGCGAGCCGTGGCCTCGCCGTCTATCTGCAGGTGATGGCGGCGAGCCCACCGGGTTACCGCGTGCAGTTTTCGGCCGCGGCGGCGGAGGACCAGTGCCTCGGCCCCGACGGTGCCCCGCACAGCGCGCGCGTCGATCGCAACGCTTCGCTCGCGAGCGGCGAGGTCGTCGCCTACGTTGCCGCGCTGGTGGCCGAACTGGCGGAGCGTTACCCGTCCGTCGGCGGATTCCGCCTCGATTGGCCGGAGTATCCGCCCTACGACCTGACCAGCGCGCTCTTCGATTTCCATCCTGCCGCGACGCAGAAGATGGCGGCGGCGGGGGACGATCCGCGCGACGTCGCGCGCCGCGCGCTCGCGTGGCGCGCGGACGTGCGGCAGGCGGCACGGGCCGCGGCGGGGAAGGGGCCCGCGGAGGTTGGCCGCGCCCTCGACGCAGCCGGATGGGGCGCGCTCTTCGCCGACGCGGGACCCCTCGCGGCGCTGTTCGCCACGAAGCGCGGCGCGTCCCGCGCGCTGCTCGCCGCGGTGCGTCGCGCGCTCGACGGCGTGCCGGGACCGCGGCGCCTGCTCGAACCGCAGGCCTTTCCTCCGCCGTTCCATCGGATATCGGGATTCCCGCTCGGCGAACTCGCCGGGATCGCGGACCGGATCGGCATCAAGCTCTACACGATGCACTGGCCGATGATCGCGCGCTACTGGGCGCGTGACCTCGCTGGTGACGCCGATCCCGCGGCGCTCGACGCGCTGACGGCCGCGATTGCGCAGCGGTTCGGACTCACGGACGGCCTGGCGGACGACGCGCGGCTGCGCTATCCCGAGCCGCACGAAGCGCATCCCGTCGGCGCGATCTCGCAGCGCGCGAAGCTCACCACCGCGCAGGTGGTCACCTCCGGCGTCCCGATCACGGCGTTCGTCCACAGCTACGGACCGCTCGCCGACGTCGTCGCCCGGTACGCGCTTGCCGCGGACGCGGGCACCGCGCTGTGGATCAATCGGTACGGCTACCTGTCCGACGCGAAGATCGCCGCGCTTGCCGCGCATCGGCGTGGGGTCACGGCGCGTGCGGGTAGGCACGCGGGCGCATGAGTGCGCGCGCCGCTTCGGTCCGCGTGACGCCGCGTGCTGCGGACACCGCGGTCGCGGGCCGTCCATTCGAAAGCGCGCGCGTGCATGTGTGGCTTCGGCGCGCGATCCTCGACGTATCGTTGCCGCCCGGCAGCGCGCTCGCGGAGGCCGAGATCGCCGCGCAGTTCGGATTGAGCCGCACGCCGGTCCGGGAAGCGCTGCTGCGCCTTGCCGGCGAAGGCCTGATCGAGATCCGCCCGCAGCGCGGCACATATGTCGCGCGCATCGCGCTTCCACGGATCGAGGAGGCGCTGTTCGTGCGCGAGGCCGTCGAGTGCGCGGTGCTGCGGCGCGTGCTCGCGCGCGACGACCGCGACGCGGTCGCGCGCACGCTGACGGCGATCGTCGACGCGCAGGAGGCCGCGGTCGCCGGCGAGGACGTCGCGGCGGCCCTCGCGGCCGACGAGCGGTTTCATCACGCGCTCGTCGACGCGTGCGGGCTGCCGGGCGTCTGGGAGGTCGTCGCGCAGGCGCGCGACCTGCATCACCGGATCCGCGCGATCGCCGTGCCGGAACTGCGCAGCGGGCGGCAGGCCGTCACCGACCATCGCGCGATCGTGCGCGCGGTGCGCGCCGGGAACGTCGCGCAGGCGGAGGCGCGCATGGCCGCGCACCTTTCGCGCAACCTGGCGCTGGCGCGCGCGATCGCCGCGCGCCATCCCGACTACTTCGTCCTCTGACGTGGACGCCTGGCGATCCGCGTGGCGCGGCGTCGCGAAGTTCGCGTTCGGCGTGCTGCTGTTCGTCGCGCTGGCGCAGGCGGGCACCGTCGCGCTCGCGTGGTGGCGCGGCGAACTGGCGCAGCCCGGCGTCGCGGACGCGCTGTGGCTGTTGTCGCTGCCGGTGCTGGTCGGCGTCTATCTGCGCTGGTTCTCGGTGCTGCGTGCGGACTGCACCGCGTGCACAGCCGATGACGACGCACGCCCGGGAGGGCCTGCCGGACCCTCCGGGCCCTGACAGTGTGTCAACGCGCGCTCGCACCTTGCCCTAACAGGCTGTTGAAAAGCGTCGATGAACCCCTCTCACCTGCCTCATTCCGAGCGAAGCGAGGAACCTGCTGTTTGCAATCAATTGATTTCGTTCAGAAGCAGGTTTCTCGCTTCGCTCGAAATGAGGCATTGGGTAGATTGAAGACACGAATTTCAACAACCTGCTAACGGGCTGTTGCATTGCGTCGACGAATCCCACTCATTCGCCTCATTCCGAAACCCTTCGCCTGCGCTCAGGACGAACTCCGCAAGCAACCTGCTTCAGAACGAAGCCCATGGAGTGCCCGAACCGTCTCCTCGCGGAGCTTGCCCTGAGCGCAGGCGAAGGGTTTCGGGCCGAGGCCGAGGAGGGGCGCTCCGCGCCGCGTTCCACTGCCTGCTAACGCCGCTCGATCCAGTACTGGATGCCGACGGCGAGCAGCGTGAACCCGACGAGCGGAAACGCGGCGGCGAACAGCGGCGTCCAGTCGTTGAGCACGCCGAGATACGCGAACAGCCGCTCGATCAGCCAGAACGCCAGCCCGAGCATCGTGCCCGCGAAGATCCGGAAGCCGACGCCGCCCTGGCGGCGCTGGAACTGCGCGAATGGCAGTGCCAGCAGCATCATCACGAGCACGGCCACCGGGTAGAGGATCTTGGACCACAGCGCGATCTCGAAGCGCGACGTCTTCTGCGCACCGGTCCCCAGTACGCGGATGTTGTCGTACAGCGTCGACAGCGCGAGCCGCTCCGGCGCGACCTGGTAGACGGTGAGGATCGACGGCTGCAGCACCGATTGCCACATCCACGTCGGCATCGACGACACGGTCGTGGCGTCGCGGCCGATCTCGGTCACGCTGACCTTGTCGAGCTGCCAGCGTCCGTCGCCGGCGAAGCGCCCCGACTCGGCGCTGCGCACCGCCGTGAGCCGCAAGTCCCGGTCGAACTCGTAGATGCGCACGCCGACCAGCGTCATGTCGGCGAGCACCGTTCGGATGTTGACGAACGTGTAGTCCTGCTTGAACCAGAAGCCCGACTCGAACTGCTGCGCGACGACGCCGGTCACGTTGCCCATCGCCGCCGTGCGCACGTTCTGCGCGAGGCGCTCCGCCGGCGGTGCGACGTATTCGCCGGCCAGGAACGTCGCGATCGCGAGCGGGATCCCCACGCGCAGAACCGCCCAACCCACCTGCACGATCGACGCGCCGGACGCGCGCATCACGGTGAACTCGGAGTTCGCCACGAACTGCGAAATCGCGAACAGCGTGCCGATCAGCGCGGCGACCGGGAAGAGCTCGTAGATGCGCGACGGGATGTGCAGCGCGACGAACAGCAGCGCGTTCGTGAGGCCGTAGTTGCCACGGCCTACGTCGCGCATCTCGTTGATGAGGTCGAAGAACGTGAACAGGCCGATGAGCGCGAGGAAGATGAGCAGCGTCGACGCGAGGACGTCGCGGCCGATGTAGCGCGTCAGCGTGCGCATCGTGCCGTCAGGATCCGCGCGGCCGCAGCCGGCCGAAGAGCCCGGCGATCGACAGCTGATGGCGGAACAGCAGGAACGCGACGATCAGCGCGATGATGTGCGGGATGAAGAGTCCCGCCCAAAGGTCGATCTTGCCCTGCGCGATCATGCTCTGCACGATGTTGATGCAGTTCGTGTACAGCATGTAGACGAACGCGGCGGCGATCAGGTTGAACGACCGGCCCATCCGTGGGTTCACGTAGGCGAGCGGGATCGCAAGCAGCGTCAGCACCAGCGCCAGCATCGGCACGGACAACCGCCAGAAAAGCTCGGCGCGCTCGGTGCGGCCGTCGGCGAACAAGAGCGCAGCGGTCGGGATCGCCTTGTTCGACGTCGGCAGCGCGCGGGCTTCGGCGGGCTCGATGCGCCGTCCGAGCTTGTCGAACTCGATCAGGCGCCAGTCGGCCGCGCCGGCCTTGCCTTCGTAGCGGCGGCCGTCCTCGAGCACGACGAAGCGGTCGCCGTTGGGCTCCTCGACGAGGTGGCCGAGGCGCGCGACCGTCGTGGCGTCCTTGCCTTCCTCGATCGAGTGCAGGAACACGTTCCGGATGCGGCCGTCCACCGGATTGATGCTGTCGATGTACACGACGAGGCCGGCGCGCCGGAATTCGCGGAAGAGCCCCGGCGACAGGATCGTGAGCTCGTCGCGCGACTCCAGCTGGCGCTCGAACTCGATCTTGCGCTGCTCGGCCCATGGCGACAGGAACAGCGAAAGCAGGACGATCGCGACGAGGAACGGCGCGGCGAACAGCAGGATCGGCTTCAGGCAGGCGGTCAGCGACTGGCCCGACGTGAACCAGACCACCATCTCGCTATCGCGGTACCAGCGGGATAGCGTGAGGAGCACCGTCAGGAACAGCGCGACCGACAGCAGGAGGTTCAAGTAGAACATCGCGTTGAAGCCGATCAACGCGAGCACGCCCTCCGCCGCGACCGTGCCGCCGGCCGCCCGGGCGAGGATCCGGATGACCGACTGTGTGAACAGGATGCCGAGCAGGACGACAAACAGCCCGATCGCCGTCGCGGTCAACTCCCTTACCAGGCTGCGACGAAAAATCATGACGCCGGGAAAAATTTTGACTTTTTGGCAGGAATTTGCCGATAATGCTCGCCACGCCGTGTAACCCTAACAAAACGCCGAAGCGGGAGACGAGGGATCGCGATGGAATTTACCATAAAAAGCGGCAGCCCCGAGAAGCAGCGGAGCGCCTGTGTCGTGGTCGGAGTGTTCGACAACCGCAAGCTGTCGCTGTCGGCGGAGCTCATCGACCGGGCCAGCAACGGCTACATCAGCGAAATCATCCGCCGCGGCGACATGGAGGGCAAGCTCGGCGCGACGCTGCTGCTGCACAACGTCCGCGGCACGCTCGCCGATCGCGTGCTGCTGGTCGGCCTGGGCAAGGAACGCGACTTTCGCGACCGCGAGTTCCGGTCGGCGATCCGCTCCGCGGTCAAGCTCCTCAACGAGACCGGCTCCTACGAGGCGGTCCTCTACCTGACCGAGGAGAAGGTCAAGCGGCGCGAGGTCGTGTGGCGCGTCGAGCACGCGGTCGTCGTCGCGATGGAGGCCGTGTACCGCTTCGAGCAAATGAAGAGCCAGCCGACGGAAGTGCGGCGGCCGCTGCGCAAGCTCACGCTGTCCGTGCCGCAGCGCTCGGACCTGACCGCGGGCGAGAAGGCGGCCGCGCAGGGTCTCGCGATCGCGCGCGGCATGGATCTCGCGCGCGACCTCGGCAACCTGCCGGGCAACGTCTGCACGCCGGCTTACCTGGCCGACCGCGCGCGCCAGCTCGCGACCGAGTTTCCCCACATCGTCGTGAAGGTGCTCGAGCGCAAGGAGTGCGAGGAACTCGGGATGGGCTCGTTCCTGTCCGTGACCAACGGCAGCGACCAGCCGCCGCGGTTCATCATCCTCGAATACATGCAGTCGGGTCGGAAGCAGGCGAAGCCGTTCGTGCTGGTCGGCAAGGGCATCACGTTCGACACCGGCGGCATCTCGCTGAAGCCCGGCCTCGACATGGACCAGATGAAGTTCGACATGTGCGGCGCCGCGGCGGTGCTCGGCACGTTCCGTGCGATCGCCGAGACGAAGGCGCAGGTCAACGTCGTCGGCCTGATTCCGGCGTGCGAGAACATGCCGTCCGGCCGGGCGACGAAGCCGGGCGACATCGTGACCAGCATGTCCGGACAGACGATCGAGGTCCTCAACACCGATGCCGAAGGGCGCCTGATCCTCGCCGACGCGCTGACCTATGCCGAGCGCTACGAGCCCGAGGCCGTCGTGGACATCGCGACGCTGACGGGCGCGATGGTGATCGCGCTGGGGCACGTCGCCTCGGGCCTCTTCAGCAACAACGAGACGCTCGCGCGTGCGCTCGTCACCGCCGGCGACGACGCGTACGACCGCGCGTGGCAACTGCCGATGTGGGAGGACTACCAGGAGGGGCTCACGAGCAACTTCGCGGACTTCGCAAACATCGCCGGGCGCGCGGGCGGCAGCATCACCGCCGCCTGCTTCCTGTCGCGCTTCACGAAGAAATACGACTGGGCGCACCTCGACATCGCGGGCACGGCGTGGAAGGATGGCAAGGACAAGGGCGCGACCGGCCGCCCCGTGGCGCTGCTCGCGACCTGGCTGCTCGCGCAGGAAAATCCGGCGGCGTGAACGCGCGGGCCACGGGTCCCCGATGACGACGATCGACTTCTACACGCACGTGACGGACCGTTTGGCCGTCGCCGCACGGCTGGCCGCGAAGGCCGTGGCCGCGCACGGCAGCGCGCGCATCCTGACGCCGGATCCCGCGACGACCGACGCGCTCGACCGCCTGCTGTGGGTCGCACCGGCGACGGGCTTCCTGCCGCACTGCCGGATCGACAGCCCGCTCGCCGGACAGACGCCGGTCTGGATCGATCATCGGACCGAGCACAGCGGCCCGGCGGCCGTGCTCGTCAACCTGCACGCGGAACCCCCGCCGTTCTTCAGCCGCTTCGAGCGGCTGGCGGAGATCGTCGGCGTGGACGATGCGGCCGCGGGCCGCGAACGTTATCGCTTCTACCGTGAGCGCGGCTACGTATTGCGCGCGCACGACATGAGCGAACGAGGCTAGCGCATGCCTACCGCCCGCGAGTTGCTCGAGCAAGCGGACGCGCTGATGCGCCGCAACCGGGCGGCGGCGGCCGACGATATCCCCGTACTGACCGATTCCGTCGCCTTTCCGGGCGAGTTGTCGGCGGCCGCGGTGGTTCCCGCGTTCACAGACGTCGCCGCACCGGCGCCACGCGCCGCCGAGCACGTGCCGACGCTGACCGAAGCGGTCGCGGTGACCGGTGACGAGTCCGTCGATTCGGTGATCCAGGAGGGCGAGCCGTCCGACTGGCTCCATCTCGACCGTGGCGACCCCTCGATCTTCGGCAACGCCCCCGATTCGATTGCGATCGTACCCGAGGTGGCGCGGCCGCCCGCACCCGACGCCGAGGCGATCGCATCCACGGAACTCGAGGAAATCGAACTTACGACGCCCGCGGAAGAGGCGTTCGACGACGAGTTCGAGCCTGCGGATACGTACGCCGAACCGGAAGCGATGCCGCCCGAGGTCGCGCCGGCCGCCACGATTGAGGCCGCGACCCCGGCCAGCACGTCGACGGATGCGTGGTTCGCGCCATGGTCATCGCCGGTGGAAACCCCGGCGCCGCCCTTCGAAGCCGAAACGCCGGCGATGCAGGCACTGTCGGCGGAACCGTTCGCCGTGCCTTCCGATGCCTCTGCGATCGAGACAACGAGGGAACCGGTCGCTTTGCCGTCCGATGCTGCTGAGATCGAGATCGCGACGGAACCGGTCGCTTTGCCGTCCGATGCTGCTGAGATCGAGATCACGGCGGAACCGGTCGCTTTGCCGTCCGATGCTGACGAGTTCGAGATCACGCCGGAAAGCGCGCCGAGCGTGCCGGCCGTGGAGCCCGGTGGGCTCGCCGCGGCAGCCGCGGCCGCAGCGATGGCCGCAGCGACATCGACGCCCGGGGAGGAACCTGCGGTCGACGATGGCGCTGCGATCGTCGAGGTGCCGGCGCAGGAGGAGACTGCGGCGCTGCGCCTGCAGGAGACCGTGGCTGCCGCCATGTCGCCGCCTGTGGAGGAAACCACTACCGCAGCGTTCGGAGCGCCGTTGCCCGCGTCCGCCCCGCCGGCCGTGGCCATCAGCGAGGACCCCGCGAAGTGGGACGCGATCGCCGAGGAGATCCGCATGCAGGTGCTGCAGCGGATCGACCTGTTCACGGACACCGGCCTGCGCGAACAGCTGGGGATGCGCTTGAAGCCCATCGTCGACCGCGCGAGCGCCGACCTGGTCGCGACGATCAACCTGCACGTCGGCGAACTGCTGCGCGCGTACGTCGCCGAGGCGATCGAGCGCGAGATCGAGAGCTGGCGCAGCAACCACTGAAGGCGTTGACGCCTGCGCCCGGACAGCCGCCTGGCGGACGCGGTCTGACATCGGGGTCGGGTTACGGTAGATTGGCGTCATGTTCGACCTTGTGAACGTCGCGCACCGCTACGGTGCGCTGACCGCGGTCGCAGTACCGGGGTGGCATGCGGGTCCCGGCGAAGCGTGGCTGCTATCGGGCCCATCGGGTTGCGGCAAGTCCACGCTGCTGCACATCCTCGCGGGACTCGTCGTGCCCTCGCAGGGCGCGGTGAGCGTGGCCGGCAGCGACCTGCGCGCGATGGCCGAGGGCGCGCGCGACCGTTGGCGCGGGCGCACGATCGGCCTCGTGCCCCAGCGGCTCCACCTCGTCGGCGCGCTGAACGTGCGCGACAACCTGCGCCTCGCGCAGTCGCTGCCGGGGCTTCCGGCCGACGACGCGCGGATCACCGCGCTGCTGCAGGCGGTCGGCGTGGCCGACCTGGCGCACCGCTATCCACGCGAATTGTCTCAGGGGCAGGCGCAGCGCGTTGCCGTCGCGCGCGCGGTCGTCAACCGCCCTGCGCTGCTGCTGGCCGATGAGCCGACGGCGAACCTCGACGATGCGCACGCGGCGCAGGCGCTGGAACTCCTGCGCGCCCAGGCGCTCGAGGCGGGCGCGACACTGGTCGTCGCGTCGCACGATGGCCGCGTGAAGCCGCTGCTGCCGTTCGCGTTCGCGCTGCCGGTGCCCACGGCTGACGAGGGCCTCGCGGCATGAGCTCCGCCGGGGCGAGACTGTGCACTGCCACTGGGGTCGGCGCAGCGTCGACGGCCGCCCGTCTTGGAGTGCGCTCATGAGCCTCGTGCGGCTGGCGATTGCCTACGCGTGGCGGCGCCCGCTGTCCACGCTGCTCGTGGTCGTGCTGCTCGCGGTCGGCGTGGCGACGATTGCGCTGACCCTCATCCTCTCGCGCGAGCTCGACGACCGGCTCACGCGCGACGCGGCCGGCATCGATCTCGTCGTCGGCGCGAAGGGCAGTCCGCTGCAACTCGTGCTCGCGGGCGTGTATCACGTCGACGTGCCGCCGGGCAACATTCCGCTGTCCGCGATCGCCGAGCTCCGCGGTAATCCGCAGATTGCCGAGGTCATTCCGCTGGCGCTCGGCGATTCGCTGCGCGGATTCCGTATCGTCGGCACCGAGCCGTCGTTCGCGAACCTCTACGGCGGGACGCTGCGCGAAGGACGGCTCTGGGAAAAGCCGCAGGAGGCGGTGCTCGGAAGTGCCGTCGCACGAACGACCGGGCTTGCCGTCGGCGACGCGTTCGCGGGTTCGCACGGATTGGCGGAAGGCGGCGGCGAGCACGCCGACGCGCCGTACCGAGTCACCGGCATCCTCGCGCCGACCGGCACGGTCCTCGACCGGCTCGTGCTGACGGCGATCGCGAGCGTCTGGGCCGTGCACGACGTCCATCACGCGGACACCGAGCGTGACGCGCAGGAAGCCGCCGGCGAAGCGCACAAGGATCACGCGCCGGACAAGGATGCGCATGCGCCCGACGCGCGGCGCGAAGCCGAGCATCACGCGGACGAACGTCACGACGGCGAGCGCCGTGCGCGCGACCGCGCGCCGCGCGCCGGCAACGGGAACGTCATCGAGCCGCCGGCGCGCGAAGTCACGCTTGCGCTCGTTCGCTACCGGAGTCCGCTCGCGGCGGCATCGCTCCCGCGCGCGATCAACCACGACACGGCGTGGGTCGCCGCGTCGCCGGCCTACGAGACTGCGCGCCTGCTCACCGTGTTCGGCGCGGGCGTGGACCTCGTGCGCGGCTTCGCGCTGCTGCTGATGGCGGCATCCGGTCTCATGCTGTTCGTTGCGCTCGCGCAGGCATTCGAGGACCGCCGCTACGATCTCGCGATCCTGCGCACGCTGGGCGCGTCGCGGCGGCACGTCGCCGGCGTCCTGCTGATCGAAAGCCTGGTGCTCGCCGCCGTCGGCGCGGCGCTGGGACTCGCGCTGGCGCACGGCGCTGCGCTCGGCATCGGCGCGGTCCTGCCGGAGGCGGCGCCGCTTGCGGTGGCCGCGCGGCGGTGGGCGCCCGCGGAATGGATCGTCGTCGCGCTTGCGCTCGCCGCCGGTATACTGGCGGCTCTGTGGCCCGCCTGGCGCGCCGCGCGCCTGGACGTGGCGGCCACGCTCGCGGACAACTGACGATGAACTCACGCAAGCTTCTCCTGCTGGCCGCACTCGCGTTCTGCGCGGGTCCGGCACTGGCGCTCAACACCGGCGTTCCCGGCAGCGGCCTGCCTGGCGCCGTCGACTACAGCAACAAGGTCCTGCCGGAGCGCGAAGGGATCGTGTCGTGGAAGACGCTCGCGCAGGTGCAACCGGTCAAGCAGGGCGGCAAGATGACGGCGGAGTTCTCGAAGGACATCCTTGCGCTCGATCGCAAGGACGTGAAGGTGCAGGGATTCATGATTCCGCTCGACATCGGCGAGAAGCAGAAGCGCTTCCTGATCTCCGCCGTGCCGGCGGATTGCCAGTTCTGCCTGCCGGCGGGCCCTGATGCGCTGATCGAGGTGGTCGCGAAGACGCCGGTCAACTACACGTTCGAGCCGATCGTCGTCAGCGGCAAGTTTGCGGTCGTGAAGAACGACCCTTCGGGCGTTCTCTACCGGATGACCGACGCGGGACAGGTGGACGCGGCGCCGGCGCAGCGCACGGTCAAGTAGTCGGCTGCGCCGGCATGTCGCGGGGTGCCGGGCACGGCATCGAGTTGCCCGGCGCAGGCATCGCGATCGCGACGATGCGCGTCGACCCCGATACGATGCGGAAGGCGCTGCCGCCGCATTTGCCTCAGGAGGGACCAATGACCAGGTTGCGTTTCATTGTGCGCGCGATGCCCGCGCTTGCGCTCGTCGCGCTGGCCGGCGTGGCACTCGCCGCCGGAGAGTCGCCCACCGCCACGGCCGAGCGCACGCAGACCGCGCTGCAGGTCGGAACCCGCGCGTGGACCGGCGACTTCGACGGCATGGTGAAGCGCCGCATCGTCCGCGTGCTCGTCCCGTATTCGAAGACGTTCTACTACGTCGAGAAGGGCCGCGCGCGCGGCGTGTCGGCGGAGATCATCGACGTCCTCGAAGCCGAGATCAACAAGGACCTCAAGAGCAAGACTCTCAAGGTCAAGCTCATCGCGCTGCCGGTCGCGCGCAGCGAACTGCTGCCGAAGCTCGTCGAAGGTTACGGCGACGTCGTGATCGCCGACACGTCGGTCACGCCCGAGCGGCAGAAACGCGTCGACTTCGCGAAGCCGATGTTTCCGCGCATCGACGAGGTGGTGGTGACGGGTCCCGGAGGGCCGCAGATCGACTCGCTCGACGACCTTGCGGGGAAGAACGTCTACGTGCGCCCGGACACGAGCTACTGGGAGCACCTGACCGAGCTCAACAAGCGGTTTGCGCAGGAGGGCAAGCCGCCGGTGAAGCTCGTCCCCGCGCCGGATGAGTTCGAGGCCGAGGATATCCTCGAGATGGTCAACGCCGGGCTCGTGGGCGCCACGGTGATGGACCGGTACAAGGTCCGGATGTGGCAGCCGGTAATGAAGGGCCTCGTGATCCGCGAGAAAGCCCGCGTGTCGGAGGACAACGATTACGCGTTCATGATCCGCAAGGACAGCCCGCAGTGGAAGGCGGTGCTCGACAAGTTCGTGACCGGGCACGCGCGCGGCACGACGTTCGGCAACTCGGTCATCAACCGCTACGTGAAGAGCGACAAGTTCGTGAAGAACGCGGCGGGCGCCGACGAGCGCAGGCGGTTCGGCGACGTCGTCGCGTTCTTCCGCAAGTACGGCGACCAATACGACATGGACCACCTGCTGATGATGGCGCAGGGCTTCCAGGAATCGACGCTCGACCACAGCGTGCGGAGCCCGGTCGGCGCGATCGGCGTGATGCAGGTGATGCCGGCGACGGGCAAGGAGCTCAAGGTCGGCGACGTCACGCAGCTCGAGGCCAACGTGCACGCGGGTGTGAAGTACATGCGGTTCATGATGGACCGGTACTACAAGGACGAGCCGATGACGCCGCTCAACAAGGGCCTCTTCACGTTCGCGTCGTACAACGCGGGCCCGGCGCGAATCGCGTCGCTGCGCAAGGAGGCGGCGAAGCGCGGCCTCGATCCCAACAAGTGGTTCCACAACGTCGAGCTGGTCGCCGCCGACAAGATCGGGCCGGAAACGGTCACGTACGTCGCCAACATCTACAAGTACTACACGGCGTACAAGCTGCTCGAGACGCAGGAAGAGGAGCACCGGAAGGCGCGCGAGCAGGCGCAGAAGGCAAAGCCGAACTGACTGCGCGGTTCGACAGCGCTGGGGAGAGCGCGACAGCCCATCCGCTATAATTTCAAGCTTTTGCGCAATCTTCGTGCGCTCACGAGGCGCCGCCGACCATGGAACTCGCCAAAAGCTTCGAACCCCACGCCATCGAGGCGAAGTGGTATCCGTTCTGGGA
>Ga0209253_10001766_pt1 | contig 19025 bp, 15 predicted proteins | sample FrelakmetBRP12BR_FD_187145 | JGI IMG/M metagenome (GOLD analysis project Ga0209253, IMG submission 187145) | Freshwater lake sediment microbial communities from the University of Notre Dame, USA, for methane emissions studies - BRP12 BR (SPAdes)... | ecosystem: Environmental > Aquatic >... | reverse complement strand
CGCTGGGCGACGACGTCGCAGGCGGTGACGTCGGCCGGCTTCGCCAGGCCGCCCTGAAGCACGGCGGCGATGATCGCCTCGCCCATGACGCCGCTGCCGATGAAGGCCAGCCGCACCCTAGGGCATCCTCTCGCCGAAGATGGCCCGCCCGATGCGCAGCAGCGTCGCGCCTTCCTCGATGGCCACTTCGAAGTCGGCGGTCATGCCCATGGAAAGCTCACGCAGGCCCAGGGCGTCGCGCAGGCAACGCAGTTCGCGGAAGACGGGCCGCACCGCCTCGGGGTCGTTGACGAAGGGGGCGACAGTCATCAGTCCCCGCAGGTCGAGGCGCGGCAGGCGGGCGACAGCCTGGGTGGCAGCGGCGACCTCGCCGGCCGGGAAGCCGAACTTGCTGGCTTCACCGGTCACGTTCACCTCCAGAAGAACCGGCAGTGGCTGTTGGGCTGCGCCCGTCTGAGCGCGATGGGAGAGAACCTCGGCCAGATGGAGCGAATCCACGCTGTGGATTATATCAAAGAGCTCCAGGGCTGTCTTTGCCTTGTTGCTCTGGAGGTGGCCCACCAGGTGCCAGGTGGCGGGCAGGCTGCCCAGGCCGGGGATCTTCGCCGCCGCCTCCTGCACGCGGTTCTCGCCCAGGTGGGCGATGCCGGCGGCTGCCGCTTCCTCGATGGCCGAGGGCGGGAAGCCCTTGCTCACGGCCACGATGGTGACTTCGGCGGGCGAGCGGCCGGCGCGTTCGGCGGCGCGGTCCACCCGCTGACGCACGCGGGCGACTCTCTCGGCGATGGTGGCGAGACGCATTCCGGGGCTATCGTAGCACGAACGACTAGCGCGATGGGCCGCCTCACCCCGAGAGGCATCTAGGCGCGGCAGGCGGGCGTTGAGCGAGGGTCAGGCAGGCAGGGCTATCCCGACCAGACGGGCTCGTGTCCTGGGGATATCATCTCCAGGCGTGTTCCCACGGCGATCATCCTCTCAACGGCGTCGGTGGGCACGGCCTTGCTGAACAAAAACCCCTGGACGACGTCGCAGCGCCGGTCCTTGAGGAAAGCGAGTTGTTCTTCTGTCTCGACGCCTTCGGCGACCACTTTGAGATTCAGCTCGCGTGTCATCGCAACGACGCTCCCGACAATGGCCGCATCGCTGGGGTCGGTTGCTAGATCGCGCACGAAGGACCGGTCGATCTTCACAAGGTCTATGGGTAAGCGTTTCAGGTAGTTCAGTGAAGAATGACCGCAGCCGAAATCATCTATGGCGATCTGGATGCCCATCGCCTTCAGGCTGTCCAGCGTGGCAATGGTGAAATCCATGTCGTGCATCGCAACGCTTTCGGTGATCTCTAGCTGCAAGTAGCGGGGCTCCAGGGAGGTCTCCTTCAGCGCCCGGTCTACCACCTCAGGTAGGTCTCGCTGCTGGAACTGGCGCCCCGAGAGGTTTACGGCCAGTGGAATAGCGGGAAGGCCCGCTTCCTGCCAGGCCCTGACCTGAGCGCAGGCGGTGCGCAGCACCCATTCGCCCAGCGGGACGATGAGACCGGACTCCTCCGCCACGGGGATGAAGTCTGCGGGGAGCATGAGGCCTCGACTGGGATGCTGCCAGCGCACCAGGGCCTCAACGCCAACGATCTGTTGGCTGCTGATATCCACTTGTGGCTGGTAGTAGACCACGAACTCCTGGCACTCCAGGGCGCGCCGCAGATCGTTTTCTACGGCAAAGCGCTCGGCAATCCGGGCATTCATGGCGGCAGTGTAGAGCTGGTAGTTGTCCCTCCCTTGCTCCTTGGCGCGGTACATGGCGATGTCGGCATTCCTCAGCAGGGTGTCGGCTTCTTCGGCGTCGTCGGGGTAGAAGGCGATCCCCATGCTGGTAGTGGCATGGAATTCGCGATGGTCGACCGTCACCGGTCGCCGAAGGTCTCGAAGGATCCTGTCGGCGACGTCAATGGCGTCTTGGGCCTGCGAGATCTCCGGCAGGAGAATGGTGAACTCGTCGCCGCCGACGCGGGCGACGGTGTCGGCTTCCCGCACGGTGGTGGTCAGTCGCTCAGCGACGCTCTGCAATACGTGATCTCCGAGAGAGTGCCCGACGGCGTCATTCATGCGCTTGAAGCGATCCAGGTCGAGGTACAGGAGAGCGAGCATACGGCCCTTGCGCCGTGCCTGGGCCAGGGCCGTGGCTAGACGGTCCTCCAGCAGCGACCGGTTGGGGAGATCGGTCAGAGCGTCGTGGTAGGCCAGGTGCCTTATTCTGTCCTCCGCCCGCTTGCGCTGCTCTATGTTTAGCACCAACTGTCGGGTTCCGACGACGATCGTGCCCCCAGCCACGGTTGCCGCTGCCAGGGCGAAAGCGCCCAGGACTAGCAGCGTCAGGAAGGAACGGTCTGAGGTCTCCACTGCCGATGCCCGCTCGGCAGACAGCAGGGCCTGCTCCCGATCGACCGCCACCTTCAGGTCATCCATAAGCTCCAAGGCGGAGGCCGCCCGTTCGTCTTGAGCCTGAGCCGCCTTTTCCACCCCTTGCGTCAGGTAGACCGCAACGAGGCTCTGAACCTCTTGATCGTACGAGTTCACCCTGGCAATGAACTCGTCCACCAGGGCGACATCGGTATCTCTCCCTCGAGACAGGGCGGTGGCCCGGGCCTGTGCTAGGTCCTCGCGTGTCTCATCGAGGGCCTGACTGTAGTTGACGAGGTAGTTTTGGTCAGACTTGGATTCAGCGGCCGTCAAAGCGGCATTCAATGCAACGGCTACCATGGCGGCATTCGAACTTATGAAATCGGCCCGGGCGCTCTCCAGGGCGCCGGCATAAAGGGAGGCCGCTTCCAGAGATTCGGCAGCCGACTTCTGTTCGCGGGTGCTGAGGAGGGCCACGATGCTAATGCCGATGAGGAGGGCCAATAAGAGGCCGACGGTGCCTATTGCCCACCCAGGCGTCGATCTGATGAGGCGCATCCTACCTCCGGCCGGACTTGTGCGGCCCAATCGTCAGGTGATAGATGTCGCAATACAAGACGCGCAATCAACCGGCATGTTACGGATCGCCGCGGACGGGGCCTGTGCAGGAGCGTGGCGTCTAGCGCCTAAGGTTGGGCGGTGGCGGGCGATGGCTGTCCCACCAGGCGAAGACGCCCACGGCCAGGGCGAGGACTCCCAGGGCCAGCAGGCCGAGGGCCCAGTGGGTGGCGAAGAGGTAGAAGAGCCCGAGCAGGCCCAGCATGAGGGCCACCAGCGCCAGCACCGGCCAGAGGATGATGCCGTAGACGGCGCGGGTCAGGACCCAGAACTCGGTCCAGAGGGACGGGCGGTTGCCGGACGGGTACATGGCGCAGGCCTCCAGTACTATCGTATCGCGAGGGTGGTGGTGCGAGCAAAGGGGCGCGAGTGAGGGGTCAGAGGGTCAGAGGGTCAAGGGGCAAGGCTATGACAAAGAACGGACGGCGATGGGCCGGCGCACCGCCGTCCGTTCGTGGCGACGGTGGGGCGTCACCGCCGCTTATTAACATAATGCATCGCAATAATCGAAATGTCAATAACTCGTCGGGGTGAATGTTGATCGAGCGCCTGCACGGTGCCGGGCGAGAGGTCGATGGCGCTGGCGGGCTACCCTTGGCCTATAGAGACCAGTTCGGCGCCCGAGGGTAGCAGCTGCTCCCTGATCTCGTGCACGAGGCCGTAGTCGACCGCCTGCTCGGGGTTCAGCGTCGTTCGGTTGAGCATGTCCTGGGTCACTGCTTCCTCTGACCTGCCGGTGTTGGCGGCGATGACCCCCGCTATGTTCTCGATATCGATCCTGAGGCCCTTCAGCCGCTCCTCGAGCTGTTGCTCCTCCAGGCTGGCGCCCTGAGAGAAGTTGGCCTGAACGGCGTGCAGCAGGAACCTGGCGTGGGGCACGCTGAATCGGCGGGTGCCCGCGCAGAACAACACTACACCGATGGAGTCGACGCTGCCGAAGTTGTGGGTCGTGACCGCCGCTGGGATACCCTTCAGGAAGTTGTAAGCAGAAAGGCCGTGGAAGACCGAACCGCCGAGTGATGACATCAGTACCACGAATTCATCGGCACCTTCTCGCAGCTTCTGCTCGACGGCGGCCATCAGTGCACTGATCGTGCCCTGGTCCACTCGAGCGAAGAACTTGATGTAGACGGTCTTGCTGTTCAACTGGCTCTCCAATCGCCGTTCACGTACCGACCAGGCGACGTACGCGATGCCCTGCTAGCTGCGCATCGACGCCGTCTCAAGTGTACTTCTCCCGGCGGGCGAAGGACAGTGGTAGGGGCCGGTGGCCATCGACCCCTACAGGGTTGCGCACACCAGGAGCGGGGGCGGTCGTAGGGGCGGTTCGCGAACCGCCCCTACAGTGGCGCTACCCTACCCGCACTTGTTGTAGCCGCAGGCACGGCAGACGAGACAGCCCTCCTGGTAGATGAGGATGCTGCCGCAGTCCGGGCAGCCCAGGCCGGAGCTATCGGGCGAGACGGGCATCCCGTTCTGGTACTTGGGGAGCCCGTCGTGGCTGTGGGCGGCGCCCGGCACGAACTTCAGCTCCAGCCAGCGGAAGATGTAGTCCACCAGCGAGGTCGACCAGGGGATGTCCTTGTTGTTGGTGCGGCCGTAGGGCTCGAAGCGGGTGTTCTTCAGCTTGCGGGCCAGGTCCTCCAAGGGCACGCCGTACTGCATGGAGACCGACGTCAGCAGGGCCACGGTGTCCATGAGGCCGGAGACGGTGGAGCCCTCCTTGGCGATCTTGACGAAGATCTCTCCCGGCGCGCCGTCCTCGTAGAGGCCGACGGTCAGGTAGCCTTCCTGCTCGCCCACGGCGAACTTGTGGGTGATGGATTGGCGCTCGTCGGGCAGGCGCCTGCGACGGGGACCCTGCCGAACGGCGCCCACGGTCTCGGTTACCAGGTCCTCGGGCTCCTGCTCGGGGCCCTTCACGTTCACCACCGCGTGGGAGAGGACGGACCAGTCGCGGGAGCCGTCGCGGTAGATGGTGATGCCCTTGCAGCCCAGCTCGTAGGCCAGCCAATAGGCCTTCGACGCGTCCTCCACCGTGGCCTCGACCGGGAAGTTGATGGTCTTGGAGACGGCGTCGTCGGTGAACTTCTGGAAGGCGGCCTGCATGCGCACGTGCCACTCGGGGGAGATGTCGTGGGCGGTCACGAAGACGTCCTTCACCCACTGGGGCACCTCGGGCCGCTCCGATAGGTTACCGCCGCCCGCCAGGTACTCCATGAGCTCGTCCGAGTGGAAGCCCTCATCCTTGGCCACCTGGAGGAAGTGCTTGTTGACCTCGGTGAGCTGGACGAGCTTGTAGGGGTCCTTGGGGTCGAGGAAGTGCTGGCGGGTGAAGGCCAGCGCGAATAGCGGCTCGATGCCCGAAGAGCAGTCGGCGATGATGGAGATGGTGCCGGTGGGAGCGATGGTAGTCCGGCTGGAGTTGCGGTAGCTGTAGCCGCTGCGGGGGTCGCCGGTGGCCGGGTCGTAGATCGAGCCCTCCCAGGCGGGGAAGACGCCGCGCTCCTCGCCCAGGGCCAGCGAGGCCTCGTTGGCCTTCTGCTGGATGAAGCGCATGACGGCCTCGGCCACCTTCAGTGCTTCCTCGGAAGCGTAGGGGATGCGCAGCTGGAAGAGCATATCGGCGAAGCCCATGACGCCCAGGCCGATCTTGCGCGCCTTCTGGGCGGTATCGCGGATCTGGGGGAGCGGGTAGCGGTTCATGTCGATGACGTTGTCCAGGAAGCGCACGGCCAGCGGCACCAGCTGGGCTAGGCGGTCGAAATCGACCTTCTTCTGGTCATCGCCGGTGACGAATCGGGAGAGGTTGATCGAGCCGAGGGTGCAGACGCCCCAGGGCGGTAGAGGCACCTCGCCGCAGGGGTTGGTGGCCTCGATCTCCCCCAGGTGGGGGCAGGCGTGGGCGCGGTTCATGCGGTCGAGGAAGACCAGGCCGGGGTCGCCGTTGCGCCAGGCGTTCTCCACCACCTTGCGGAAGAGGACGCGGGCCGAGACCTTGCGCACCACCTCGCCGGAGCGGGGGTTCACCAGGGGCCAGTCGCGCTCGTTCTTCACCGCCTCCATGAAGGCCTCGCTGGCGCCGACGGAGATGTTGAAGTTTGTGAGGGAGGTCATGTCGGCTTTGAGGTCGACGAACTCCTCGATATCGGGGTGGCTGACGGCGAGGATGGCCATGTTGGCGCCGCGGCGGGTGCCGCCCTGCTTGATCTGCTCGGTGGCGGCGTCGAAGACCTTCATGAAGGAGACGGGCCCGGAGGCGATGCCCATGCTGGACTGGACGCGGTCGCCCTCGGGGCGGAGGCGGCTGAAGCCGAAGCCGGTGCCGCCGCCGGACTTATGGATGAGAGCGGCCGCCTTGAGGGCGTCGAAGATGCCGTCGATGGAGTCGGAGACGGGGATGACGAAGCAGGCGGCGAGCTGCTGGAGGTCGCGGCCGGCGTTCATGAGGGTGGGGGAGTTGGGGAGGAAGTCGAGAGAGGACATGAGCTGGTAGAAGCGCTCTCCCCACTGGGAGGCGCCGTCGAAGTCCTCCAGCGGCTTGTAGTTCAGCTCGGCCTCGGCCAGGTTGTAAGCCACGCGGGCGACGAGGTCTTCGGCCGTCTCTGCCGGCTGGCCCTGGTCGTCCTTGGCCAGGTAGCGGCGCTCGAGGACGACGCGGCCGTTGGGGGAGATGACGATGGGCGTGCGCTGGCGCTTCTCCACGAGGCGGCGATCGGAAGTGGTGGTCATGACGGGTCGCTCTCCCTTCTAGTGGATTCGACTTCCTATCCTGTGGATCGAGCTGGTTTCTTGTCGGTGGCTATCGGCCGCGGGCTGGCGATGGCCGCGGGACCGCCGGGCACCGCCCGCAGGCGAGGCCGGCGCGGTCGGCGCGACGTCGCACCCTCCATGGCCTCGGTGGGCAGGAGCGGCAACTGCTGGCTGGACGTGGCCGGGACGCGGCCGCGCTCGAGGGCGGCCAGTTCCTCCTTCAGGTCATCCACATCGCGGAAGGCGCGGTAGACGCTGGCGAAACGGATGTAGGCCACGTCGTCGAGGTCGCGCAGGCGCTCCATAACGAGCTCGCCGATCAAGCGAGTCGGCACCTCGGCTTTGCCCAGGGCGTGGACGCGGGCCTCGATGTCGTCCACCAGGGCCTCGATGGCGCCGAGGGGGATCGGGCGCTTCTCGCAGGCCCGGCGCACGCCCAGGAGGATCTTGTCGCGCGAGAACTCCTCGCGGCGGCCGTCCTTCTTGGCCACGAGGAGGACGCCGAGCTCCGTGCGCTCGATGGTGGAGAAGCGCTGGCCGCAGGCGAGGCACTGGCGGCGGCGGCGGATGCCGCCCTCGCTGGCGCGCGAGTCGATGACCTTGGAGTCCTCGAAGCCGCAATAAGGGCAGTTCATCTTGGCAGAACCCAGAACCACTAACCCCTCAGAGGGGGCGAAGGTTAAGGTAGCACAAGATGTAGGGGATGTCAAGGGTTTAGGCCCAACATTTTGTGGTCTGTGGTTGTTGTCCCCCTGAGCGGAGCGAAGGGTCTGGGGTGGGGTGTCCCAGCCGTCGCTCGAGGTCTCCCTCCATTGCGCATTCGCGTGCGATCCCCTCCCCAGATTCTTCGTCCGCCTCTGGCGGACTCAGAATGACAGGCTGAGTTCTTCCCTTGCCAAGCTGCGTGCCTGCGGCTAGGATGGCAGTGCCGGCGCGATAGTGACAAGAGGAACGATGGTGTTCCAGCAAAGGAAGGGTATCCGGGGTCGAAGGAGGCTGGCGATGCGCGCTCTGCTAGCGACGGCGCTGATTCTGGGTGGCATGCTGCTCTTGGGCGCCTGTACGACCGAGGAGGAGGGGGAGGAACCCACCGCCACGGGTACGCGTGCGGCCACCGCCGCGGCGAGCAAGACGCCGACCAGGACGCCCGCCGGGGCCGCCGTCAGCCCGACGCCACGTCGCGACCTCGTCGAGCGGCCCAACATGCCCACGAAGACCCCGACCGCGACGCCAGCCACTGCTGCGGGGGCGCAGACAGCAGTGTCCCAGCCGACGGTCGTGATCCAACCGACCGTCGTGGTTCAGCCGACGGTTGTGTCTCAGCCCACGATTGTGCCCACCCCGCCGCCGACCGTCGTGGTAACCGTGGCGCCCACTCCTGTCCCCACGCCGAAGCCAACACCCGTCGTTACCCCCACACCTGCGCCCGCGCCGACCGGCCCCATCGTTTTCAGGGGATTTGTCGTGGGCCAGCCTGAGAAGCAGGAGCCAATGGGAGGGCCTTGCGGCTACTCGTGGTGGGTGGTGCAGGTGCAGGTGGACGAAGTGCTCAAGATGGAGCAAGCGGACGGCGGCTGTGGGATGTACGGCTACGTGCCGGGAGAGACCATCGATGTGTTGTACTTCGCGGAGTACGTGCCGGTGGCCGCCGGCGACTACGTCGAAGTGAGCGGGGAAGAATCGATGTTTTCGTGCGCCTGCACCTGTTGCTGTGACGGGTGCGGTCTCCTCGTCAGAGTGGAGACAGCGGGAAGCTACATTCGAAGCCTGTAGCTCCTCGGCGCAGATGATGGCGTCGGCGGCCTAGCGCCAGTAACGGGGGGACGGTTCCAGCAGGGGGTGAGCCATGAGACGGCTGGTGGCGCTTGCGACCGCAGCTGTGGGCCTCAGCGCCATGCTCGGGGGCTGCGGCGGCGGTGGGGGCGAGGATGCGAGCGTCCTGGCCGTGGCCTTCCGCCTGGACGAGGGCTCCCCGGTCATGAGCGCCTACGTCGGCGACCCCACCAAGGACCCGTTTCTCCTGCCGGCGGGTCGCTACTACGTCGAGGCGCTGGACGAAAACGACGTCAGCGTGTCGCTGGGGGCAATCGACATCGAGCCTGGGGAAGCGGTGGACATCCCACCATCCCTGGCAGCGGCTGGCGGCGTGGCAGACCCGGAGCAGGCCGAGCCGCTGAAGACGTTGGCCAACTTCCTGGTCGACGCTGACCTGGCGGAGTACGCTTTCCTGGAGATCGTCACGGGAGGGTTCGAGCAGCCCCCGTTCGATCCCGCCGTCGAGGTCGAGACCGCCGATGTGGAGACGCTGTTCGGGATGTATGAGGACATCCTGGCCCAGCAGGATGGCTTGCTGGCGGCCTTCCGACAAGTCCAGACCCGAGCGCAGGTCTCGGGAAGCGTTCCGTACGTCAGTTCGCGGTGGGCGCAGGACGGGGAAGAGCTGGACCAGCCCTTTTTCAGGGTGCAGACGCTCTTCGATGCGTTGCCGCAGGACTGGGAGGAAAAGGAGAGGGCGCAGCAGGAGGCCGAGGCGGCCCTCGCAAGGGAGACCGACTGGGTGATGACGTGGAATCGGGATCTGCGGACGGGGGTGCTCCGGCCGGGGTTCGGGATCGAGAAGACGCTTGAGTGGGAGGAGAAGCACAGGGAGTGGGAGCACTACGCCAAGTATCTCGTTGAACGCCTGCCCAGCGCTGGAGACGAGGCCTCCCTGGCCCAGGCTCAGAAAGAGCTGGATGGCGCGATCAGGAGCGACTTCGAGGCGTGGTTGGCGAAGAACCGTGTTACCGACTTCCCCGCCGACGCGGTGGATGTATTCGTGAATTACTTCGTGGCCGAGACATTCGCGGCGGCTGGTCAGCCGGTTTCCGTGCCGACACCTCCGGCTGGGTTCTGGGGGGCGTCGACGCCTGCTCCGAACACGGGTTGGATCGAGGACTATGTTCAGGCTGTCGGGGAGCAGTGGGTGGACGAGGGCTACGGCGTCGAGGCGGTGGTGGCCGCCGAGAACCTGAAAGTGTGCCTGACCGAAGCCGTGGAGGCCGGCGCCAGCCGAGACGAGGCGATAGCGCAGTGTCCAACCAAGGCGTTCAAGCCGACGGCGACGCCGCAGCCGACCGAGACGCCGGCGGCAGAGGAGACGGAGACGCCTGCGGCGGAGGAGACCGAGACGCCCGTGCCGGAGGAGACGGAGACGCCCGTGCCGGAGGAGACCGAGACGCCGGCGGCGGAGGAGACCGAGACGCCCGTGCCGGAGGAGACGGAGACGCCGACGCCTGAGCCCACGGCGACGCCGACACCGCAGGGGCAGGACGTCACGGCGACGGGCCAGTTAACGGACCTGTATGACCCCTCGCAGATCACGGTCAACAGCATTTCGCTCAGGTTCAACACGCAGGGCGGGTCTGTGAGCGGTGAAGCGCATTTCGAGAAGAAGTACCAGGGCTCATGCAGGACTGCCAGCGACGAGTGGATCGAAGGGACGATGGTCTGGACCTGGGACGTGGTCTTCAGCGGTACCTACTTCCAGGATAGGGGTCAGCTAGACGGCACAGCCCAGATCACGTTCCGTCACGTGACCTGCCAGCGCGGTGCGGCGTGGAGCGAACCGTGGTCGGCCACGCTGCAGGGCGGCCAAGTGCTAGGCCGGTTCATGGAAGACTGCGACTGGGTGGCGAGCCTATACGAGTGGCCCAACTCCACTCCGGAGTGCCTTCCCGGCGCCGAGGACAGGTTCCAGCTGACGGCGCAGGGCCAGTAGGGACGGCGGGCGGCCCGCTCGCCCTTCGACAAGCTCAGGGTGAGCGGACGAAGGCTAGACCTCGACCACCGTCGGCTCTATCGGCGTCTTGTTCAGCGGTTCGTTGCCGTCGCGGGTGATGAGGACGGGCACCTCTAATCGCATGCCGCCCACGCCCGGCTTGTTGAGGACGATGGCGGCGATCTCGATCATGTTCGGCTGGAGGACGAGGCCGGCGTTCGATTCGCAGGGGATAGTGGAGTTGATGACGACCGGATACCACTCGTTGCCCAGGATCCCGATGCCGTGGCCGTAGCCGGGCAGGGCGTACTGGCGATAGCCGGTCTTGTCGAGGAAAGCCTCCACCTTCTGAGCCACCTCGCCGTAGGTGACGCCGGGGCGCATGCTCTCCACCACCAGGTGGCCGGCGGCGACGTAGACGTCCGCCAGTTCCTTCTGGGCTGGCGTGGGCTGGCCCATGATTGCGTTGTGCGAGAGGTCGCCCAGGTAGAGGTTGTACATGCAGTGCAGGTCCAACACCACGTTGTCGCCGGGCTGGATGCGTTTGCGGGTGGGCGGGGTGCAGCCGCCCCAGTTGTAGGCGGTGCGATAGCCGGAGGCGATCTCCTGGCCGCCGGTGAAGGTCCAGTTGAGCTCATTGCCGGCGGCGCGCATGGCGTACTCGGCGATGCCGGCCACCTCGGTCTCGGTCATGCCCACGCGCAGCTCCCGGAGGGCGGTGGCCATGCCCAGGTCACAGATCTCAGCCGCGCGCCGGAAGGCGTCGATCTCCGCGTCCTCCTTGATGAGGAAGAGGTCGTTCAGCAGGTCGGTGGCGCTGACGAAAGACGCCTCGGGGAAGGCGCCCCGCAACAGGTCCTGCTCGCTGGCCAGGAGGAAGGTCTCGATGCGGATAGGCGAGTGGCCCATCTCCACGCCGATGGCGGCGTTCTCCATGCCGTGCGCCCGCAGGAAGGAGAGGGCCTGGTCCCAGATGGTCATGCCGGGGAAGGGCGCCGCCAGATTCACGTTCTTGAAGAAGCAGTCGTCCTTCAGGCGCTCGGCGTCGAGGCCGGGGACGTATAGCTCGGGCTCGCCCTGGCGGGGGATGATGGCGATGCTGCGCCAGGGGACGAACCCGCCGAAGACGTAGCCCACGGTGCTGAGGCGGGTGGCGACGATGGTGTCGAGCCCCTTCTCCTCCATGCGGGCCTGGATCTTGCTCAACCGACCGCGGTAATCGACGTTGGCGCCCACGGCGTCCCTCCTTAAGAACTGAGTCCGGGTTCCAGGGCTTACGATAGTCTGCCCGGGGCGTGGGAGCAAGCGAGTGCGGGGGCGGTGAGTGCCCAACGTCAATGCAGGGGAGGCCTTTGGTCCTCCGGGGCCATCCGTGGTAGCCGAGGCAAGCCAGGATGAAGCCCTGCCGGGCGACCTGAAGGTCGCCCCTACATATATTCCTCTGCTCTGGCGCCAAATAACAGCAGCGGGCCTGTCCTGGCCACAGGCCCGCTGCCGGGGAGGGGGTTTTGTGGCGGATGCCAGATAATATCAGCGTCTAACGCCCGGTGAGCCGTTCCCCCTTAACGGTGGACCACCGGGCGGCGCAAAAAACTCGGTAGCTCTGTGTCGGCGGTGATCCCCTGCTGCAGAGATTCCACGCGGATCTGGCGCAGGCGCTCCTCGCGGGTCGTTTGCTCGAACGCCTCCGCGGTCGAGAAGCCCACGGCGATAAGGGTGATCTTCACGTCGTCACCCAGGTGCGGGTCGGTGCCGATGCCGAAGATAACCTCCGCGTCTGGGTCTATCACCTCGGCGATCACCTGGGCGGCCATGTTCAGCTCGTGTAGGCCGAGGTCGGCGGAGGCGGTGAAGTTGAACAGCACGCCGCGGGCGCCGTGGATGCTCACGTCCAAAAGGGGGCTGGTGATGGCGGCGCGGGCCGCGTCCACCGCCCGGTTTTCGCCGGAGCCGCGGCCGATGGCCATGAGAGCAGGGCCGGCTTCGCGCATGATCCTTCGCACATCGGCGAAGTCCACGTTGATGTCGCCGCGGGTGGTGACGATCTCGGAGATGCCCTGGATTGCCTGGCGGAGGATGTCGTCGGCGACGCGAAAAGATGCGACGACGGTGGTCTTCTGGTCGCAGATGGCCAGCAGGCGGTCGTTAGGGATGACGATGAGGGTGTCCACGCGATCGCGGAGTTGGGAGATGCCTTCTTCGGCCTGCATACGTCGGCGGGAGCCTTCGAAGCCAAAGGGTTTGGTGACCACGGCCACCGTGAGGGCGCCTGTCTCCTTGGCGGCCTCGGCCACAACCGGCGCGGCGCCGGTGCCGGTGCCGCCGCCCATACCCGCCGTGACGAACACCATGTCGGCGCCCTTGATGGCATCCACGATCTCGTCGCGGCTCTCCTCGGCGGCGCGCTGGCCCTGGAGGGCATCGCCGCCCACGCCGAGGCCGCGGGTGAGACGCTCGCCGATGCGCAGGCGCGACTCGGCCTGGCAGCCCATCAGGGCCTGGGCGTCGGTGTTGATGCCCACGAACTCGACGCCCGCGACTCGCGCCTCGATCATGCGGTTGACGGCGTTGCAGCCGCCGCCGCCCACGCCCACCACCTTGATGGGCGGCAGGCCATCGATAGCGGTCTTGTTGGCCACCTTAACCTCCTTTCCCCGAATCGCTCTCATCGAATCTCCTTCATCCCTCTGTCACTACTGGGGCAGCAGGACCTTCAACCAGCGGCCGATGGTGCCCAACCAGTCGGTGCGGGCGCCAAGCGGCCTCTTCTCGCGATGCTTGCGGCCGTTGGTCGGCTGCTGGCGCAGGGACCAGTGCAGCAGGCCGACGGCGGTGGCGTAGGACGGATTGGCCAGGATATCCGATAGGCCCTGGATGCCGCGCGGCACGCCGATGCGGGCGGGCATACGCAGCACCTGCTCGGCCAGGCCGTCGACGCCGGGCAGGTTGGCGCTGCCTCCGGTGAGCACTAGCCCGGCGGCGAGCATGTCGTCGATTCCGGCGCGGCGGACGTCCATGTAGATCATCTCGAGGGTCTCCTCGACGCGGGCCTGGAGGATCTCCGCCAGGCGGCGGCGGGAGACGGTGCGGCGGCGCTCGCTGCCGAAGGCCTCGATCTCCACCAGTTCCTCGGAGTCGATGGTGCTGGGGATGGCATGGCCAAAGGCGATCTTGGCCTCCTCGGCTGCGCGGGCGGGGGCACGCAGGCCGGCCCCCAGGTCGCGGGTGAGGTGGTCGCCGCTGACCTGGAGGACGCCCAGGTGGTACGCGCTGCCATCGGTGAAGAGGACGACGTCGGTGGTGCCGCCGCCCACGTCGGCGAGGACGACACCTTGCTCTTTCTCCTCCGGCTCTAGGACGGCCTCGGCGCTGGCCAGGCCCCCAGCCACCAGTTCTTCGACCTGGACGCCGGCGCCCTCCACGCACTTGGTGAGGTTCTGGATGGCGTTGACGGCGCCGGTGATGACCAGGGTTTCCACGTCCAGCCGCTGGCCGAACATTCCCACGGGGTCGCTGACGTGGTCCTGGCTGTCCACCACGAAGTAGCGGGGGATGACGTGGAGCACCTGGCGGTCGCTCGGTATGCTCATGCCGCCCGCGGCTTCCAGCACGCGGGCCACGTCTTCGGGGCCGATGGGCCGGTTGCGGCCGGGTATGGCGACGACGGCGCGATTGATGATAGCGCTGATGTGGCTGCCGCCGATGCTCACCTGGGCGGAGACGATGCGCGTGCCGCTGGAGCGCTCGGCCTTCTCCAGGGAGTTGAGGATGGACTCAGTGGCCTGCTGGATGTTGTCCACCATCCCCTTTTTGATGCCGGCGGTGGGGGCGATACCCACCCCCACGATGCGCATCTCGCCTTCGGGAGTGAGCTCGCCCACCAGCGTGCAGATCTTAGTGCTCCCTACGTCTATCGCTGCCAGAGTGCCGTTCCGATACATCACCCACCTCCCTCTTCAGCGAAGGGAGGGCCTATCTCCGAACCTAAGATCGAGGACGTGCCCTCGGATCTGCTCGCGGCCCAGCCTCTGCTCCAATGCTTCCCAGACGGCTAGCTTGTAGTCCAGGCTGTGGCTATCGCCCAGGACGACGCGATAGTCTGCGTTGGTGACCAGGGAGAGACCCTCGCGGTCGTTGTATTCCAGACGCACCACCGCCAGGTCGAGGGCGGCGGCGGAGTAGTCCATGAGCTGTTTGGCGAGGCGAACAGCGTCGGCGTCCACCCGGTCGCCCGGCTGGAAGGTCTTGGTGCCGTTCTCCTGGTAGATGATTAGGCCCTCCGAAGGGGGCGACACGCCATCCAGGACGACGCCGTCGCTGTCCACGACGAAGTCGCCGTCGGGGGTGTGCCAGTAGCCCCAGGGCTCGCGCTCCTCCACCACCAGGCGGACGGTGTCGGGCCAGATGCGTTCGGCCTGCACGCTCTTGATCATCGGCTGCTCGGCGAGTTTGTCCTCTACCTCCGAGAGGCGGGTGGTGAGCATGCTACGACCCTCCAACCCAGAGAGCTGGATGAGGGCGTAGGCGTCCACGGTCTTCGTCCCCACCACCTCTACCTCGTGCACCCGCAGGAGGGGCGAGAAGTAAAGGGCCAGGGTGCCGCCGACCAGCACCGCGAGCAGGGGGATGATAAGCAGCCGCCGCCAGAGGTGGGGGCCACCGGGCTCTTCGCCCTCGTCCAGGAGGACGTGGCCGCGCAGGGGACGGCGGGGCGGTGGTAGCGCATCCTGCCTAGACACGACTCTGCCTCTCGCGATGACGCTCCAGCCCCAGCTCGATGAGCCGGGTGATGAGGTCGCGGTAGGAAAGGCCGGCGGCCTCCCAGAGCTTGGGGTACATGCTGACGGGCGTGAAGCCGGGGATGGTGTTGATCTCGTTCAGGTAGGGCTGGTCGTTGGGGCCCAGGAAGAAGTCCACGCGTCCCATTCCGGCGCAGTCGACGGCCTGGAAGGCGGCGATCGCCATGGCCTGCAGGCCGCCGGCCAGGTCCGGCGAGAGCTCGGCCGGGATGATGAGCCTCGTTGTCGGGTCCTCGTACTTGGCGACGTAGTCGTAGAACTCGCGCGTGAAGACGATCTCGCCCAGCGGCGACGCCTGCGGGTGGTCGTTGCCCAGCACGGCGCACTCCACCTGCCGTCCCTCGATGGCCTGCTCGACGAGCGTCTTGCGGTCGAAGCGGAAGGCCTCGGTCATAGCATCGGCCAGGTCTTCCCGCGAACGCGCCTTGGTGGTGCCGATGCTGCTGCCGCTGTTGGCCGGCTTGACGAAGCAGGGGTAGCCTATCTGGCCCTCGACATCGCGGGCCAGGATTGGGCCCGCTGCCTGCCAGCGGCTGGCGGTCACTACCAGCGACTGAGGGACGGGCATACCCGCCTGGCGGAGGATCATCTGCTGGAGGGCCTTGTCCATGCCCACGGCGCTGGCGGCGACGCCGGCGCCCACGTAGGCCACGTCCAGGATCTCCAGGAAGCCCTGGAGGGAGCCGTCCTCCCCGAGAGTGCCGTGCACGAGAGGGAACACGATGTCCAGCTCGCCCAGCGCGTCCAGCGCCTGGGGCCGGATGCCGCCGACCGCCGGCGATGCGTTCAGGCTGGCGAATCGTTCGGCGTTGATGGCGGTCAGAGCGGCCTCCGTCTCCTTAGGGGTGAGCCAGGCGCCGTCTTTGGTGATGCCCAGGGGCACCACTTGGAAGCGCTCCGGGTCGATGGCGCCCATCACGCCCTGGGCGGAGACGACGGACACCTCGTGCTCCGCCGAGCGGCCGCCGAAAAGGATGCCCACGCGCAGCGGGCTAGCCACCGAAGCCCTCCCCCACCAACGCCACCTCCGGCTCCAGGCGGATGCCGAAGCGCTCCCCGACCCGCTGCTGGGCCAGGTCCATCAAGGCTACGACTTCGGCGGCGCGGGCGCGGCCGCGGTTGACGAAGAAGTTGGTGTGGCGGGCCGAGATCTCGGCGTCGCCGATGCGGTGGCCGCGCAGGCCCACCTGGTCTATCAGCCACCAGGCGGGGTGCTCGGGAGTGTTCTTGAAGATGGAGCCCGCGTTGCGCCCCCGCGGTTGGGCCGCCAGGCGGCGGGCGTCGAGCTCGGCGATGCGTTGGGTGAGAGCGGCGGCGTCGCCTCGCTGCAACAGCAGGTCGGCGGAGAGGACGAGCTTGCAGGCGAGGATGCCGCGGGTGAAGGCGCTGCCGCGATAGCCCAAGGCCAGCTCTGAGGCCGCTATCTCTGTGGGCACTACGCCGTTCGCCACCCGCACCCCAAGTAGCAGGTCGGCCAGGCAGCCGCCGTAGGCGCCGGCGTTGTAGACGACGGCGCCGCCCAGCGTGCCGGGGATGCCGCAGGCCCACTCCAAGCCGGCCATGCCGGCCTGAGCCAGCCTGCGGGCCAAGGCCGCGAAGCTGGCGCCCGAGGCGGCGCGCAGCCGCAAGCCGTCGCCGGCATGGGGTAGGGGCTCCTCACACTGGGTGTGGTGGTTCTCGATGACCAGGCCCCGGATGCCGTCGTCGCCAACGAGGATGTTGCTGCCGGAGCCCAGGACGAAGAAGGGCAGGTCGTGGCGGCGGGCGATGTCGGTCAGGGCCAGCAGGTGTTCCTCAGTGTTGGCGACGGCGTAGCAGTCAACCGGCCCGCCGATGCCGAAGGTGGTGTGGCGGGCCATCGGCTCGTCCAGGCGGACGGGCACGGATGCGCCCAGGGCGCGCAGCTCGGTCAGGAACTCGTTGTCCATTCCCTCTGCCTTAGCCCTTCCAGTACCTTCGGCCCCACCTGGTCCACGTCGCCGGCGCCGATGGTGAAGAAGACATCGCCGGCCCGCAGCATCGCCAGCACCGCGGCCGGCGCGTCGTCCAGGCTGCCGACGTAGCGAGCAGGCGGGTTCTCCAGCAGGTCGGCCAGCTGGCGGGCGCTCATGCCGGCGGTCGGCTCCTCACGGGCGGCGTAGGTCTCGGCGATGAGCAGTTCATCGACCCCCTGAAAGCAGGCGCGAAAGCCATCCAGCAGGTATTGGGTGCGGGTGTAGGTGTGAGGCTGGAACAGGCAGACCAGGCGCCGGCCGGGGAAGCGCTGAACGGCGGCGACGATGGTGGCGCGGACCTCGGTGGGGTGGTGAGCGTAGTCGTCCATAACGGTTACGCCGGCCGCGTCGCCGATGTGCTGGAAGCGGCGCTGGACGCCTCGAAAGCGGGCGACGGCGTCGCGGACAGTCTCCTGGGGCAAACCCAAAACGCTGGCGACAGCAATAGCAGCCAGAGCGTTCCTCACCTGATGAATACCAGCCAGACCCGTCTCGAAGGAGCCGACAGGCTCTCCGCAGTATTGTAGCAGAAAAGTAAACCCGTCTACATCCTTTCGCAATAGTTTTTTTGTAAAGAATTCGGCGTCCTCCGTCAGCCCGTAGTGGACAACGGATGCGCGGATGGGCGGATTCTGCTGAGGGCGGGAGAGGATGTCGCGCAGGGTGGGGTCGTCGGCGCAGGCGACGATGGTGCCATCCGGGGGGACCTGTGACAGGAACTGGCGGAAGGCGGCCACCAGGCGGGGGAAGCTTTTGTAGTAGTCCAAGTGGTCGGGCTCGACGTTGGTGACAACGGCGATCTGTGGGTGATAGTGGAGGAAGGCGCCGGCAAACTCGTCGGCTTCTACCACGATCTCTTCCCCGCCACCGGCCTCGGCGTTGGTCGCCAGGTCGACCATCTCGCCGCCCACCAAGAACGTGGGATCGCGGCCGGCTTCGCGTAGGATAAAGGCGATAAGGGCAGTGGTACTGGTCTTGCCGTGGCAGCCCGCCACAGCGATGGCGCGGCGTCCAGCCATGAGGCGGGCGACCATCTCAGCCCGCTGGAGGATGGGCAGGCCGCGGCGGCGGGCCTCGGCCAGCTCTGGGTTCTCGGGCTGGGCAGCGGCGGTGTACGCCACCAGTTCGGCGTCGTTCAGGTGGGTGGCGTCGTGTCCCTCGTACACGACGGCGCCCAGCTCACGCAGTCGGTTCGTGAGGGGCGAGAGCTTGACGTCGGAGCCGGAGACCTGATGGCCCCACGCCAGGAGGATGCGGGCGATGGCCGACATGTGGATGCCGCCGATGCCCACCAGGTGAACGCGATCGGGGATGGGCGCTTCGCTCATCGCGCCACCTCTAGCAAGATGCGGGCGATATCGCGGGCGGCGTCGGGGCGGGCCAGACGGCGGGCGGCCTCGGCCATGGCGGCGCGGCGCTGTTCGTCGGCCAGGAGTTCGCCGACCAGCGGGAGGAAGCCGTTGAGCTTGTTGTCCTCGACCACCAGGGCGGCGCCGGCGTCGGCGAGATAGTGGGCGTTGAAGCGCTGGTGGCCGCCGGCGTAGGGGTAGGGAACGAGGACGGCGGGCAGGCCCAGCGCCGGAAGTTCGCCCATGACTGAGGCGCCCGAGCGCATGACGGCCAGATCAGCGGCGGCCATGGCCCAGGGCAAATCCTCGTACAGGTAGGCATGGAGGTGGTAGCGGTGGCGCAGGCGCTCGGGTAGGCC
>Ga0209253_10001765_pt1 | contig 19026 bp, 14 predicted proteins | sample FrelakmetBRP12BR_FD_187145 | JGI IMG/M metagenome (GOLD analysis project Ga0209253, IMG submission 187145) | Freshwater lake sediment microbial communities from the University of Notre Dame, USA, for methane emissions studies - BRP12 BR (SPAdes)... | ecosystem: Environmental > Aquatic >... | reverse complement strand
GACTGTCGAACTGCAGGTCGTCGCGCTTCAAGTATGCGCCTCCTGGATCTCGAGCTTGAGCGGTTCCGGCCCGAGCAGCTTGATGTGCTGGTTCTTCTTCAGCTTCAGATGATGCCCGACTACCTGCGCCTCGACCGGCAGTTCGCGACCGTCGCGCTGGATGAGCACGGCCAGCGTGACCGACGCCGGACGGCCGTAGTCGAAGATTTCGTTGAGCGCGGCACGGATGGTGCGCCCGGTGTGCAGCACGTCATCCACCAGAATCACATGCCGGCCTTCGACATTGGCCGGCAGATTCGAGGTCTTGACCTGCGGATTCATGCCAAGGCGGCTGAAGTCGTCGCGGTAAAAGGAGATGTCGAGGGTGCCGAGCGGGTCGGTCAGGCCGAGCAGGGCATGCAGGCGCTCCGCGATCCAGACACCGCCGGTGTGAATGCCGATCATGAGCGGATGTTGATTCAGCCGCGGCCGCAGCTCGTCGGCCAGGTAGGCGATGGTGGCGTTGACGTCCACGATGTCAGTCGTCTGCGGCATGGCGCGGCTCCATTTTCGGGCGTCGTTGCTCGTCCAGGTACGCCTGCAGGATGGTCTGCGCGGCGAGTTTGTCGACCTTGGCCTTGCGCTGCTTCCAGGGGACGCGCGATTCGACCAGGGTGTTTTTGGCGTCCACCGAGGTCAGGCGCTCGTCCACCATATGGACAGGCAGATTGTAACGGGCATGCAGGCGATGTCCAAACTTGCGCGCCGCCCGGGTCATGGCGTTTTCGCTGTCGTCCATGTTGAGTGGCAGCCCGACGATCAGGGCGGCCGGTTTCCACTCATTTGTAAGGCGGTCGAGCAGCGGCCAGTCCGGAACACCCTGGCGCACGCTGGCGGTGGCGAGCGGTTCAGCCAACCCGGAGGCGCTGCCGCCGACCGCAATGCCGAGGTATTTGGTGCCGTAGTCGAAGCCGAGGTAGGTGGGTGCGCGCAAGGCGTTCAGGCGTGACCCGCCTCGCCCGACAGCGCAGCGAGATCGACACCCAAGTGCTTTACGGCCGCGCCCCAGCGCGCCTCGACCGGTGTATCGAACAGGATCTGGTTGTCGGCCGGGCCGGACAGCCAGGCATTCTCGCCGATTTCGTGTTCCAGCTGCCCGGCGGCCCAGCCGGCATAGCCGAGCGCCAGCAGACAGCGCTCCGGGCCACGGTTTTCGGCGAGCGCCACAAGGATATCGCGCGAGGTTGAGACCCCCAGCGTATCGGTGACAGTGAGTGTCGACTCCCACTGGCCAAGCGGTTCGTGCAGCACGAAGCCGCGGTTGTTCTGCACCGGGCCGCCGACATACACCGGCAGGTCGAGGTGGCGCGAATCGCCGCCCTCGATCTCCATTTGTTGCAGAATGTCGGCGAGCCGCAGGTCGGTGACGCGATTGATGACAATGCCCATGGCGCCCTGACTGGAGTGCTCGCAGATGAGCGTCACGGTGCGCGCGAAGTTCGGATCGCGTAGATTGGGCATCGCGATCAGGAAATGGTTGGTGAAGTTGCCGGCTTCCTGCATGTTTCTAGTATCCGGCACGCCTGTGCCAGGTGCAAGCACGGCGGCTACCGGCGGTTAGGGAAAGCACGCCTGCACAAAAATAGCCGTTTTAGGGAAAGCATGCCTGCACAAAAATAGCTGTTTTAGTCGTTGCTGCTGGTGACGCCGGTTTCCTGAAACTTCCAGGTGCGGGTGATGTGCAGGATGTCGACGTCGGCGCGCATGTCCGGTGGCAGCGGTGCGTAGGGCGCGGCCAGCTCAACAATGCGCACGGCGGCGTCGTCCAGCACCTTCTGGCCGGATGTCCGCAGCACCTGCACGCCCTGCAATGAGCCATCCGGCTTGATGGCGACATCCAGCACCAGACTGCCGGCGATGCCCTGGCGTTTGGCCTGCTCGGGGTAGTTCAGGTTGCCGACGCGTTCGACCTTGGCGCGCCATGCGTCCATGTAAGACGCGTATTTGTATTCCTGGGTGCGCGCGTTCAGATACTTGTGGCGCGGCATTGCCTGGAATTCCTGGAAGTTGCGATTGATTTCTGCGTTCAGCCGCGCGCGTTCCGCCTCGCGCGCGCTGCGCTCCGGCAGGCCCATGCGCTCCGGCGTGACACGTTCCTCCTTCTTTTCCGGACGCGGTTCGCGCGTCGCCACCGCACGACGCGCCTCTTCTCCGGTGATCAGCGCGATCAGATCGTTCAGGGATTGCACGCGCCGCTGTGGTTCCGGCTTGGCGAGCGGCATGCGGCTGTTCTGGTCGCTCATCTCCTGGACCGGCAATGGACTGCGCGCGATGTCACGCGACTCACTCGTCCCGCCGCCGTCCTGGTTTGATTGGGCTAGGAACTGCGGATTGGTTGGGGCCTTGTTGCTACGCGTTTGAACGAGTGTGATTTCGAGACTTTCTGAACCCGGCAGGCGGATGCGCGGTGCGCTGTAGGTGACGCCGAGGATCACCACCATGTGCACCAGGATGGAGGTGAACAGCGCGAGACCGAGGCGGTCGGTGGCGGAGAAATCGTAGGCGTTCTGGTCAATGCGCATCACGCGGCGCGTGCATCCTGCGGAAGAATAATCAGACTTCTCGGGAGGTTAACATCGGCCGGGTGGGTGTCAAGGTCCACCCGCGCCAATCGTGGCGCTTGAAAGGGTGCAACGCGCCGGCCGATGGTGTCAGGCCGCGTGAATTTCCCGCGCCGCCGCCACCAGCGCTAGGCGCGCAATGACACCATAGGCGTAGAAGCGGTTCGGGCAGGCATCCGGCGATTTGCTGCGATCCGGGCTGACGCACGACTCGACGAAGGCAAGCGGCTTGAAAGTCATGCCCGGGGCGTTCAGGTTTTCGTCTACGCCGCGCCCGCTATGCACACGATAGAAGCCGCCCACCACGAAGCGATCGATCATGTAGACCACTGGCTCGGCCACGGCCTCTTCCCAGGTCTCGAAGGTGTACACGCCTTCCTGCACCAGCACCTCGGTCACGTTGAATCCTTCCTTGCCGCGCGCCATCTTGGTGCGCTGCTTGCGGTTCAGGTCGCGCACCTCATCCGGGCTGCGCACGGTCATGATGTTCATGCCGTAGGTGCCGGCGTCGGCTTTTACGATCACGAACGGCTCCTCGCTGATGCCGTATTCGCGATACTTGGCACCGATCTCGCTCAGCACTTCTTCCACGTAGTACGTCAGACAGTCCTCGCCTTCGCGCTTCTGGAAGTCGATTTTTCCGCACTTGCGGAACACCGGATCGATGAACCATGGGTCAATGTCGGCAATGGCAGCGAATTCCCGGGCGGCTTTCTGGTACAGGGCAAAGTGCTGCGACTTGCGGCGCGTCGCCCAACCCAGGGCGACCGGCGGTACCACCGGTTGTTCGAGACCCTGCAGGATCTCGGGCACACCGCCCGAGAGATCGTTGTTGAGCAGGACGAAGCAGGGGGCATGGCCGCCGACCTTGATCTTGTTGCCGTCCCGCGTCAGATGATGGAGCGTGATCTGTCGCCCGGAGGGTAAGGGGATCGTTTGCGGCGAGGTAACTTCTGGCAGCAAAGAGCCCACGTTCACCTGGAAGCCGGCCAATTCCAGAAGGTGGACGAAGTTTGCAAGGTTCTCCAAATAATAGATGTTGCGGGTATGGCTCTCCGGCACCACCAGAATGCCGCAGGCTTTGGGACAGAAGCGTTCGACGGCCGCCTGGATGGCCTGAATACAGAGCGGCTGGAAGGCTGGATTAAGGTTGTTGAAGCCGGCCGGAAACAGGTTGGTATCCACGGGCGCGAGCTTAAAACCGCTGTTCCGCAGGTCCACCGAGGCATAGAACGGTGGAGGCGTGGCCAGCCACTGGGTACGGAACCATTGCTCAATCTCGATCTGGCGGGCGAGCAGGTGACCTTCAACCATCTGCAACGGGCCGCGCTGGGCGGTAGTGAGGTGCGGAACGGTTTGCAGGTGCTCGATCACCAAGTGTTTTCTCCCATGACTTAGGCCAATGGTAACGCATCCTTGGCAGACCTAGAATGTAAGAAAGATTCGGCTATTCTTTCTGGCATGGTTCATGCAATCCACTTTGCAGCTTTTCGGGACGGAACACAGGACAGGATTCGCAGCCCCGGGGCGGTTATCACGTGGTAAATGTCGATATTGCGGGCAGTCAGCATGGATTTTACTAGAATTTTATGCTAATAAATCATTATTCTAGGGAATAATATCAAGAAACTACATTTAATCCTTCCCGGATATGATCCAGACTGGCGCGCTAGCAACTAATGATTGCAGTAATGAAAACAAAGTCCGTCCGAAAATCGCGGGGTGGAGAGTGAGCATCAAGGTGATGGTAATCGACGACAGCAACACAATCCGCCGGACAGCGGAGGCGCTGTTGAAGAAGGCCGGGTACGACGTGTTGACGGCGTCGGACGGATTCGAGGCGATGTCGCTGATCACCGACAACCGTCCGGATATCATTTTCGTGGACATCATGATGCCGCGTCTGGACGGGTACCAGACCTGTCAGCTGATCAAGAACAACAAGAAGTTCAGGGATACGCCAGTGATCATGTTGTCGAGCAAGGATGGTTTGTTCGATCGGGCGCGCGGCCGGATTGCGGGCTCCGAAGAGCACGTCAACAAACCGTTCACGCAGGAAGAATTGATTGAAGTGATTACGAAATACGTGCACTGACAGCTGTCGGTGTACCACACGCAGCGGGACGGGTGGCAGTTCAGGCAGTCGGGACAATACGAACAACGAGGCTTAAGGCTATGGCAATCAAGAATGTGATGGTGGTGGATGACTCGCCGACCGAGGTGCATTTACTGCGCGAAATGTTGACGAAGAACGGTTTCACGGTTTCCGTCGCCAGCAGCGGTGAAGAAGCGATCACCCGCGCCGCCGCGGAAAAGCCCGACCTTATCCTCATGGATGTGGTAATGCCGGGGATGAGCGGCTTTGAGGCGACGCGCGCCATCACCAAGAGCCCGGCTTCGGCGAGCATTCCGGTCATCATTTGCACGACCAAGGGCCAGGAGACTGACAAGGCTTGGGGTCTGCGCCAGGGCGCCAAGGATTATATTGTTAAGCCGGTCACGGAGAAGTTACTCATGGAGAAGATCAAGGCGCTCTGATATGGCCACGCCGCGCATCGATCCCCTTGCCCTCCTGCAACAGATGCAGGAGCACAGCCGTCGCACCGCACCCGGGCTGCCGGAGCAGGTGCAGGCGGCGCCGCTCTGGTCGGGGCTCGGTTTCCGTGTTGCGGACTTGCAGCTTGTTACACCGCTGGATCATGTGTCCGAGGTGCTGCCCTGCCCGCCGGTCACACTGGTGCCGGGAACGAAGCGCTGGCTCAAGGGCATCGCCAATGTGCGCGGCACGCTCGTCACCATCGTCGATCTGCCGGAGTTTTTCGGCAAGGATCCGGTGCGGCTGGACGATCGGTCGCGGCTGTTGATTTTGAATATTTCGGGTCTGGGCACGGCGTTGCTGGTAAACGAAGTGGTCGGCCTGCGACATTTCGACGAAGAGCAGGAGAAACAGGATATTTCCGGTCTGGACGATCCGGCGCTGGTGCACATCAACGGCGCGTTCCTACGGGATAATGTGTTGTGGGGGGTGTTTGATATGAATTCGCTCGCCGAGAGCGAAGCGTTCCGGCATGTGGCGGTATGAAGACCGGCGGTATGCGCCAGTCACGGACCGGATCAGGTCAGAAACACCGGGTGCTTATTTATAATGAAGCAGGAATCGCTAGCCAGATGAGGTGCAGTCCATGGCAATCTTAGGTTTTCTCAAGAAGAGCAAGTCGTCCGGGTCCGTTTCAATGGCGGGCGAAGCCGACATCGATCTCGGCGAAGGCTATGTCGAGCTGCAAACGAAACAGCCGCGTCTGGCCCTCAACAAGGACCTGGTCAGGTTCATGACCGGCATGCCATTCCTGCTCCTGGGTCTGGTGTTGTCGCTGCTCGCCTTGTACTTCCTGGTGACGCGCGACGTTGCCCAGGCGGAACGCGATACCAAGTACATCGAGCAGTCTTCCCAGCTGCTCATGCTGTCGCAGCGTCTGGCCAAGGATGCGCGCGAGGCGGTGTACGGCCAGGAAGGCGCATTCCCGACGCTCAAGTCGTCGCGCGATGACTTCGACAGCATTACCAGCAACCTGACCAAGGGTAACGACAAGCTCGGTATCCAGGCTAGCCCGCCGGAAGTGCAGGCAGCGCTCACCTCCGTGAATGGCAAGTGGAAGACCATGCGCGGAAACGTAGACCAGATTCTGGGTCAGGAAAAATCCATGGTCGCACTGCGCGATCACGTGGTGGGCATCAACCAGGCCGCACCGCTGCTGCTGGCTTTGTCCGACGAAGTGGTGGAAGCCGGCGCTGCCGCCGGCATGAAGTCGGATCAGCTCTATCTCGCCAGTCGCCAGGGAATGCTCTCGCAACGTATCGCCAAGGACGTGAATCTGTTTTCCCAGGGCGGTGCCGAAGCGGCGGTCGCGGCCGCGCAATTCGGCAAGGACTCGAAGCTCTTCAAGGAAACCAGCCTGCGGCTGCGCGAAAAATTACCGGCCAACGTGCGCAGCAAGCTGGATGAGGCCAATGAGGTTTTCAATGATCTCAACGCCCACGTTGAAGGCATTCTGGCCATTGCCGCCGAACTGTTCGTCTCGCAGCGCGCCTCGCAGCTGGTGTTCGAGCAGTCCGACCCGCTGCTCGAGGACTCGAAGAAGTTGGTGTCTGCGTATACCGCACTCAACGATCAGCGCCAGGCGACCAAATACCTCACCGTTGTGATGGCGGTGTTGGCCTTGGCATTCCTGCTGCTGGTGGCGTGGAAGTTGTATAACGACCAGCGCGCCCGCGCGCAGGCGAGCGGCGAGCAGAACCGCCAGACGCAAGACGCGATTCTCAAGCTGCTCGACGAAATGGGCAACCTCGCGGACGGCGACCTCAGCATTCAACCGGAGGTCACCGAGCAGATCACGGGCGCCATCGCCGACTCGATCAACTTCGCCGTGAAGGAAATGCGCAACCTCGTGGTGCGAATCAAGAACGCCGCGCAACAGGTGGCCGTCGCCTCCGAGCGCAGCCGGCAGACGGCGAACGAACTCACCCAGGCGGCTACCCGTCAGGCCACACAGATCACCGACACCACCGAGCGCATGCGCGGAATGTCGAAGCAGATGGAAGAAATGTCGGCCACTGCCGGCCGTTCCGCGGAAGTGGCGCAAGGCTCGGTGGCGACCGCCAAGCGCGGTTCGGCCGCGGTGCAGAACACCATCAAGGGCATGGACGAAATGCGCGAGCACATTCAGGAAACCGCGAAACGCATCAAGCGGCTTGGCGAATCCTCGCAGCAGATCGGTGAAATCGTGGAACTGATTAACGACATTGCCGAGCAAACCAACATCCTTTCATTGAACGCCGCCATCCAGGCGGCCATGGCCGGCGAAGCCGGCCGCGGTTTCGCGGTGGTGGCGGACGAAGTGCAGCGCCTCGCGGAACGTTCCGGTGAGGCGACCAAGCAGATCGCCGATCTGGTGAAAACCATTCAGGCGGATACCAACGAAGCGGTGGCGGCGATGGAGCAGACCACCAAGGGCGTGGTCGAGGGCACGCGTCTCGCGGACGCCGCCGGCCAGGCGCTCGGTGAGATCGAGTCCGTGTCTGAACAACTCTCGGAGCTGATTGTGAACATCGCGCACGTTGCCCACGAGCAGTCGGAAAACGCAACGACCGTGTCGCAGAACATGGGCCAGATTCAGGAAGCGACAACGCTGACCTCTACCGGTACGCGTCAGACGGCGGAGTCGATCGGCAAGCTCTCGGAACTCGCGCGTGAGTTGCAGGCCTCGGTGGCCGGCTTCAAGTTGCCGGCGGTCTGAGTCGAACAGGGAGCGCGTGGCGCGCCCGCGGTATGAACCGGAACGCGCCACGCGCGCCAGATAACGCATGAGCACGCTCAGCAAAGTCGATCCGAACACTCTCGGTTGGGTCAAGGCCGAGATTGACGAGACCCTCAAGCAGGCGCGTCTCGCTCTCGAGACGTACACCGAGAACACCGCTGACGAGAGCAAGCTGCGTTTCTGCGCGACCTATCTGCATCAGGTGCTCGGCACCCTGCAGATGGTCGAGCTGGATGGCGCCGCGCTGCTGGCGCGTGAAACCGAAGCACTGGCCGAGTCGGTCCTGAGCGGCAAGGTCGCGTCCGACGCCGCCGTTATCGAGACCCTGATCCGCGGCATTCTCACGCTGCCGGATTACCTGGCGCGCCTGCAGTTTGGTCAGCCGGATGCACCATTGCGTTTCCTGCCGCTGCTCAACGAGCTGCGCGCCCTGCGCGGCGCCGAACCGCTTAACCAACTCGACCTCTTTCAGCCGGATCTCGATGTGCGTCCGCCGCAGATCGAGAATGCCGCGGCCAAGCTTTCCGAAGCCGATTACGCGGTTACTACCCGTTCGCTGCGGCCGGCTTTCCAGGCGATCCTGCTCAACTGGTTGCGGGACACTGGCAATCGCCGCTACCTGGATGAGCTCTCCTCGCTGATTGAGCGTTTACAGCAACAGGCGCCGCAGTCTCCCGTTGAACAGCTGTTCTGGGTATCGCGCGGCTATCTCGACGCGTTGGCGTCCGGTGCGGTGGCCATTAACAACGATCGCAAGCGGTTGCTGGCGCGACTGGAACAGCAGCTCAAGAAAATCGCCACCGGCAGTGATCGCAACCTGCTGCGCAACACCTCCGAGGCGCTGGTCAAGTCGATGCTCTTCGAGGTGGGTCAGGCACATTCCGCTACGCGCCACGCCGCTGAGGTGCGCCGCGCCTTTGCGCTCGAAGCCTTGTTGCCGGGTGGCGAGGAAGATTATGGCATGCCGACACCCGAGGCCATGCAGTCCGTGGCCGAGGCGCTCAACAAGGAAATCGAGCAGGCCCAGGACCTCCTGTCCACCTATTTTGAGAATGGCGACGCCGCGATCCTGGAGCCGCTGATTACCTTGCTGCACCGGATGTCCGCCACGCTCGAGATGCTCAATGTCGAGGTGTTGAAGGCGCTGGTCGACGAAATCGCCGGCCTTTGCCAACAACTCCAGCGTGGCGAACTGGAGCGCAGCGAGTCGCTGTCGCTGTCCATGGCCGGCGCGCTGCTGCTGCTCGAAAACAGCACGCGAGACATCAAGACCCCGGGCCTTTCCTGGAAGAAACAAGTGGAGGAGACGATCGCCGGTCTCCGTCAACGGCGCGCTGGCGAGACCGGCGGGGACATGGCGGGTATCGAGATCTCCGACACCTCGCTCACCGATTCCGAATTCAAGCAGCTCGTGGCGGCTGTGGGCGGCGAGATTCGCATCAACCTCGGCAAGATCGAAGAAGCGCTCGAGACGTTCGCCGCGGCACCAGGGCAAACCGCTCTGCTCGATGCGGTACCGCACTCCCTGAACCAGATCCAGGGCGCATTGCAGATTCTCGGCCAGGACCGTGCCGCCGATCTGGTGGTCAGCGCCAATCAGCATGTGCAGAACATGCGCGACGGCCGGATGGCGGCGGATAACGCCATCCTCGATGCGCTGGCGGTCGCTGTCGGTACCGTCGGCGCGTACATCGAGGGACTGGAGCGCGACCGTCCAAACCTCGAAGCGCTGCTCGTCAGCGCGCACAACGACCTCGCGGCGGCGCTTACCGGCAAGCGTCCGGACAGCGGCAACCCCGAGGTGTTGCTCAACGGCATTGAAACGAATCTCACCGCGTGGTCCGCCGATCACGCCGATCGCGCTGCACTCTCTGCCATGCTGCAGAATCTGCGCGACATCGCCTGGCTTGCCGGTTCCCAGCAGCAGGAGCGTCTTTTCAAACTCTGCGAACAGATGATCAGCCTGCTCGACATGGTGGATAGCGGCGAAGTGCCGGACGAGGTCGAGGCCACGTTGCGCCAGTCGTACAATGCGCTGGCCGCGCTCGCACGCTCCCAGTTGCAGGCGCAGGGGCTCGCCAAGGCCCCGCCGCGCGCATCTTCGAAAGACAAGGCCGATGCCGTGGTTGCCACCGCACCCGCCGCACCGGCCCGAAATGCCGCCATCGAGGTTGAAGGCGACGACGACATCATCCAGATATTTATCGAGGATGCGCGCGAGATGATCGCGCTGATTAACAAGACGTTGCCGGATTGGCATGCCGATGCGTCCAGCCGAGACGCGCTGCTCGACCTGCGACGTGCGTTCCACACCCTTAAAGGTAGCGGCCGCATGGTCGGGGCCTCCGACATCGCGGAGTTTGGCTGGTCGATTGAGAACATGTTGAACAAGGTGCGGGAAGGAAAGATCGCACCCAGCGAGCCGATGTTTGACCTCCTGTACCGGGTGCGCGATGTGCTGCCGGAAATGGTGGTGCAGCTCGAAGGCGGCCCGGCACCCGATGCCGATGTCGCAGTGTTACGTGCCATGGCCGACGCACTCGCCGATAACCGTCCGGTCGAAACAGCCATCGTGCCCAAGACGAGCACGCCGGCAGAGACAAAATCTCCGTCGTTGGCAGCGGTTCCATCGAGCAACGCGCCGAACGAAGAGCTGCCCCAGCTTGATGCCACGCTGTTGCAGATTTTCAGCAGCGAGACCCGCGGACACACTGAGAGCGTGCGCAGTGAGATCCAGAAATGTCGCGAAAGTGGAGTCGGCTGCCAGGTGTCGGCAAGCCTGTTGCGCGCGGCACACACCCTGCAAGGCAGCGCGCGTGCGGTGGGTCTCAAGCCCATGGCCGAGGCCAGCGCCGAAATCGAGAAGTTACTGCATGCCTATCAGGCGCATCAACACCCGCTCGATGAATCGGCGTCCACCTTGTTCGATCGGCTGGATACCGCCGTTGAACTCTTGATCGATACCCTAAGCCGCGGCGAGTCCTGGACATCCGGTCTGCTGAGCGAATTTTCCAGTGTGGCACAGGGCGCGCGCGAGCTTCAGTCACATCTGATAGGGGCTGAGCCGGCCACTGCACCGCTAAAACCCCGCGCCCCGGAGGCGACCGAATCGCATCCCCCGGTGACTATGACTTCAAAGCCTGCACCAATAGTTGCGCCAGTAGTTGTGCCAGTCGTTGCGCCAGCAACGGCGGCGAACGCGAACGAAACCATTGAGGAAAATCTCGATCCGGAGCTGCTCGAGATTTTTCTCGAGGAAGCCACGGACATCATGGCGGCGATCGAGGAGTCGCTGACCAAGTGGCGCAGCAACCGCGCCGACAAGGCCTCGGTGGCTGAGCTCAAACGCCAGCTACATACCCTGAAAGGTGGTGCGCGCATGGCCGGTGCGATGACCATGGGCAATCTCGGACATCACACCGAGAGTCTGCTCGGTGAAGTCGAGATCGGTCGCGTCGACGCCGACAGCGAACTCATGGACCTTCTGGACGAGGTGCACGACGCCCTGGTCACCATGATCGACCAGATGCAGAACAACAAGCCGGTTTCGATTTTCGCAGCGACCAGCGCCAAGGTGCTCGTTCGTCTTGGACACGCACCGGCCCCAACCGCGCCGGTATCCCGTGCACCGAGCACCGTCGCACCGACGTACACGGAAGCCGAACCGGACGCGCATGAAGTGCCACCAATTTTCGGGATGACGGAAGGCGAAGCCCCGATCATGGCCGTGAGTGAGGCACCGGACGCGCATGAAGTGCCACCAATTTTCGGGATGACGGAAGGCGAAGCCCCGATCATGGCCGTGAGTGAGGCACCGGACGCGCATATCGACCGGCGGGCGGATGGCGAGGAGGCGTTTGAAGCAGGCACCGCCGCTGACCGGCGCGGCCAGATCCGCGTGCGCACTGCCCTGTTGAACGATCTCGTGAATTACGCCGGTGAGGTCAGCATCTCACGCTCGCGCATGGAACAGCAGATCTTCGGACTGCGCGAAAACCTCGCCGAGCTCAATCGCAACACGACACGATTCCGCGATCAGATTCGCGATCTCGAAATCCAGTCCGAGTCGCAGATTCTGGCGCGCGCCCAGGAAGTCGCCTCGCAACTGGGCGAGGATTTCGATCCACTCGAACTCGACCGCTTTACGAGCTTGCAGACACTGTCGCGCAGCCTGGCCGAGAGTCTGCACGATCTGTTCACCATCCGCTCCAATCTCGAGAACTACGCCAGTCAGGCGGAGACGGTGCTGATCCAGCAGGCGCGCATCAATACCGAACTGCAGGAAGGTTTGATGCGCACGCGCATGATCAGTTTTGCGACGCAGGGCGCGCGCCTGCGGCACATCGTGCGCCAGACGGCGCGCGAGCTTGGCAAGCGCGTGGTACTGGAACTGGTCGGCGCCGAAGTGGAAGTGGATCGCACCGTGCTGGACCGCATGATTGGTCCGTTCGAACACATGATCCGCAATGCGCTCGACCATGGCATCGAGTCCGAGGCTGATCGCAAACACGCGGGCAAGCCAGTGACCGGTCACATCCGCATCCAGGCCAGCCACGAGGGCAGTGAAATCGTGATCCGTTTTGCGGATGACGGCGCCGGCCTCGATATCGCCGCGATCCGCCGCAAAGCCATCGAGCGCGGCCTGATGAATTCCAGCACCAACCTCTCGGACGACGAGCTCATCCAGTTCATCCTGGTCGCCGGATTCTCGACCGCCGGCACTGTCACGCAGCTGTCCGGCCGCGGTGTCGGCATGGATGTGGTGCACAACGAAGTGAAGCAGCTCGGCGGGTCAATCACCGTGGACACGCGCCGCGGTGTTGGCACCACCTTCATCATCCGTCTGCCGCTCACGCTATCGATCAGTCAGGCGCTCATGGTGCGCGTCAACGAGCAGCTGTACGCCATCCCGCTGTCGTCGGTGGTGAACATTCTCGAAGTGCCGGTCGAACAGCTCAACAGCATCCAGATGGGCCGCCGGCCGTTGCTCAACTGGCAGGACCAGGTCTACCCGTTCATGCACCTCGCGGTGCGTCTCGGCATTCAGCCGCTGCCACCTGCCGGCCGCAAAGTGCCGGTGTTGCTGGGACGCAGTGGCGGACGCCAGGTTGCCATTCAGGTGGACGGCCTCGCCGGAACGCGCGAAGTCGTGATCAAGCCATTGGGGGCGCAGCTGGCCGGGATCGAAGGCCTCGCCGGCGCGACCATTCTCGGCGATGGCAGCGTGATACTGATTCTGGACCTGCCCGGACTGTGGCTGACCGAGGAAGGCATGCACGTTGTGCGCGACCAGCATGGCGAGGAAATGGTCGCCACGGCCGTTCAAGAGGTTGCAGCATCTGACGCTGCTTTCAAGATCGAGGCGCCCGGAGCGGTGCGCCGCAATGCGATTGTCATGGTGGTGGACGATTCCATCACCGTGCGCAAGGTGACGCAGCGCCATCTGGTGAAGCGCGGCATCGACGTGCTGCTCGCCAAGGATGGGGTGGATGCGATCGATCAGTTGCGCGACCAGGTACCGGATGTGATGCTGGTGGACATCGAGATGCCGCGCATGGACGGCTACGAGCTGACGTCGCGCGTGCGTTCGGATTCACGCCTCAAGCAGGTGCCGATCATCATGATCACCTCGCGCGCTGGTGAGAAACACCGCGACAAGGCGTTCGCGCTCGGCGTGAACGAGTACATGACCAAGCCCTATCAGGAAGATGAACTATTTGCCCGGATCAATTCCCTGCTGCCGGCGCATCTGGCGACCTGAACAGCGCAATAATGAAGCCCTACTGCATTCGTCCCGCCATATGAATACACCGCGTAAGACCACGTCGGCAATCATGCCGCCTGGCCGTCCGGTCTGAGGAGAAACATTGGCCGAATCCAGACAATACCTGCGCATCGGTCTCATGGGCGTGGATTATCTCTTGCCCAACAGCACGAGCTATGTGATCGAGAAGCGCGAGACTCTCGAAATCAACGACGCACCGGGCGCGCTGATTGCTGCCTGGCAGGCCACGCCCACCGGGCGCGCGCCGGCTTATTCCGTGGATGCCAACCTCAATCCGTTGTCGCGCCACGCCTGGCAGCGCGCCGTATTTTTTCAGGCTGGGGGCCGAACGCTTGGCCTGGTCGCGGATGAATTGCAGCTCTTGGCTCGCGAAGACGTGCGCGTCGAGCCGTTTATACCGCCCGGCCCGGCGCTAACGCCAGCCGGACATTTGATCAACGGCGCCTGGGTGCGCGCCGGACAAGCACCGGTGCTGGTTTTCGAACCAGGTGCGCTGGCCGACTATTTGACACAGCTGGAGGGCACGGCATGAGCACCATCACGCGCGACCCTGTGCATGCCCTCGAGGTGCCCACTGACAACCTGCCATTGCTGTTGCCGAGTGCCTGCATGGCCGAGGTGGTGGCACTACCGCATCTGGCGCGCGTGCCGCATGCGCCGCCGTGGCTGCTGGGTGTGCTCGGCTGGCGGCTGCGACCAGTGCCGGTGGTGTCGTACGACATGCTGGTCGGTGGCGAAGGGCATGCGCCCGGTCCGCGCGCACGGGTCGTGGTGCTCTATCCGTTGCCGGGACGCAAAGCGTGGGAGTTCGTCGGCATCCTGTCGGCCTCTGAGCCGCAGTCACGCATCATCGACAGCGGTGTGGTGCCAGTGGCCACCCATGATTCGTTCCGTTATATCGCCGCCGCCCTCAAGTTCGATGAGCGCACTGTTGGCATTCCAGATTTTGCCGCGCTCGCCAAGGTCCTTTACCCCGGTCGCTAGGCGCGAAGTGATTCGCCTGCAAGAGGCGAATCGTTATCTATCGGGTGGCTCGATCAATCCCTTCCCACGCCACTTTTACCAGCTGGTCGATCTCGGCTTCCTGGATCACATACGGCGGCATGAAGTACACGACGTCGCCGAGCGCCCGCAGCAGCGCTTCGTTCGCAAGCCCATGGCGATACACAGCCAACCCGCGCCGTTCCTGCCACCGATAGGGGCTGCGCGTCTGCTTGTCTTGCACCATTTCGATCGCGAGGATCATACCGCGCTGCCGCACCTCCGCCACGTGCGCATGGTCAGCGAAATGCGCAGTCGCGCGCGTCATGTAGTCCGCGAGCTTCCGGTTGCGGTTCAGCACGTCGTCATCGCGAAAGATGTCGAGTGTGGCGTTCGCCGCTGCGCAGGCCAGCGGGTTGCCGGTGTAGGAATGCGAATGCAGGAACGCCTTCTGCGCGCTGTATTCGGCATAGAAGGCTTCGTACACCGGATCCGTCGTCAGGCACACCGACAGTGGCAGGTAACCGCCCGTGAGTCCCTTGCCGAGCAACAGAAAGTCCGGCGTGATCCCGGCCTGCTCGCAAGCGAACAGCGTGCCGGTGCGTCCAAAGCCGACGGCAATTTCATCGGCGATGAGATGCACATTGTACTTGGTGCACGCGGCATGCAGCAGTTCCAGATACACCGGATCGTACATGCGCATGCCACCGGCGCATTGCACCAGCGGCTCAACGATGACGGCGCAGGTTTCGTGCGCGTGCCGGGCAAGCGCCGCATCCATCTCAGCAAACAGGCGTGTGGAATGGTCGGCACAGGATTCGCCCGGCTCGCGCTGATAGCAGTCCGGCGATGGAACCGTTATCGACTTCAATAACAGCGGCTCATAAGTTTCCTTGTAAAGCGCCACATCCCCGACCGAAAGCGCCCCAAGTGTTTCACCGTGATAACTGTTGCTCAAGGAAATAAAGCGCGTGCGCGACTTGCCGCGATTGCGCCAGTAATGAAAACTCATCTTGAGCGCAATCTCGACCGCACTCGACCCGTCCGAAGCGTAGAAACAGCGCGCGAGCCCCGGCGGCGCGAGCGCCACCAGCCGCTCGGAGAGCGTCACAATCGGTTCGTGGGTAAAGCCGGCGAGAATGACGTGTTCGAGTTGGCCGAGTTGCTCGGTAATCGCCGCATTGATGCGCGGATTGGCATGGCCGAACAGGTTCACCCACCACGAACTGATGGCATCGAGGTAGCGACGGCCGTCATAGTCCTCGAGCCACACGCCCGAACCGCGCCGAATGGCAATCGGCGGGTAGTCCTCGTGGTCGCGCATCTGGGTGCAGGGGTGCCAGAGGACACGTAGGTCACGCTGTATGATGTTCTGGCGTATTTCCGGCAGGGTATTTTTTTCGGTCATGTTAGTATCGAATGAAGTCCTGTGGGCCTACTTGCCCGCTCAAACTGACGAATAGGGGCCGCGATGTCAATTTTCACCGAAGTCCGCATCATGGCGTTGAAAATGCCTTGGATATTGTCCGTGCTCGCGGCGCTGGGAGCGTGTGCGCCGACTTCGTACTCGGGCGGCCGCGCGGACCCGGCAGTGGCCGTGGAAGGTCAGTACGTTCCCGGGGAACTCCTGGTGCTTTTTCGCCCGGGTGTTGCGCAGGAACGGGTTGCAGAAATTCTGGCAGCAAACGGGCTCCGCATCGAGCGGGAACTTGGTATGCCACGGGCGTATCTCGTCAAATCAGCGGATACCCGCCCCATCCACGAAATCATTGCCAGGCTGCGGAGCTATCCGGAAGTAGAATCCGCCGAGCCCAATTGGGTGAGGCGGATTGGCCCGCCAACACCAGCCAGTCCCGCCAAGCAGGCGCCGAACGGCTAGCGCCCCCCGGCGGCTGGGCAGGAAGAGAACGGTTAGAGCTATATATGATGATGTTCGAATAATAAGGAGAATAGGGAGATGTTTATGCGCTGGATCCGGTCTGTGAGTTGGCGGCGGTTGGGGTGGCTCGGGGCATGGTTGTTCCTGGCGAGCCAGGTGGCCATGGCAGCAGGGCCCATTTCAAAAAACGACCTCGCGCCGACAGCACACCGGGCAAGTGAGGTCCCGGGTGAGCTGGTGGTGGCTCTCAAGCCCGGATACCAGCCGAGTCATCTGTCGTCGGGTAGCCGGCAACTGTCGAGAGCCACTCGATCGCTGGTGGCAACGCGCGACGGGCATCAATTTGCCAGGATCAAGCTGCAGGGCGGTATCAGCCTGGAGCAGGCACTCGATACTTACCGGAACGATCCGGCCGTCGCGGCGGTGTCGCCGAACTATCTGCGCTACCCCTCGCTGACCCCAACCGATACCTCGATTGGGCAGTTGTGGGGGATGCACAACACGGGGCAGCTCATCTCGAGCGCCGCGTATACCACTCACAATCCCGGTGTGGCAGATGCCGATATCGACGCACCCGAGGCGTGGGATGTGCAGGCCGGAGGATCCGCCTCGGTGGTGGTGGCGGTAATCGACACCGGGGTGGACTACACCCATCCTGATCTTGTTGGTGCGATGTGGGATGCGACCACGGCCACTATCCCCTCGAGTTTCCATGGCTACGATTTTGCCGATGGTGATACCGATCCGTATCCTCTCAACAGCGAGCACGGCACGCACGTGGCTGGAACTATCGCCGCGACCGGCAACAACAGTCTCGGGGTGGTGGGTGCGGCCTATGGCGTGAAGATCATGGCGCTCAAGGTGTTTACGGACCTGTTTACCGGCGCCACTGACGCCGACATCATCTCGGCCATCAATTTTGCGGTGGCCAACGGCGCGCACATCATCAACATGAGTCTTGGCGGTGGCGGCGCGGAGGACACCGCGCTGACCACGGCGGTGGCCAATGCTGTGAATGCCGGGGTGCTAATCATAGTGGCCGCCGGTAACGAGAGCGCCAACAACGACGCCACGCCGAGCTGGCCAGCGAATTACGCCAACGTCAGCAGTACCAGTGCAGGCGTGATCAGCGTGGCTGCCACTGACCAGGCCGACGCGCTGGCCACTTTTTCCAACACTGGCGCCAACACCGTCAGCGTCGGCGCGCCGGGCGTCAATATCCTGAGCACGGTCACCGGGCGCACTGTTCTGCAATCGGAGAACCTGAGCAAGGTGACGGTACTACCAGCTGACACGCGCTGCTCTACGCAGGTCGCCAGTTGCATGGACAATACCATCTTCGATGCCGGCACCAGCGATTGCATCGGTTCGAGTTGCCGTTGGGGTGTCTACAAGCCAGTGGGATCATCGGGTGCGATTTACGGCGATAACGATACCGTCACTGCTTCCCCCACCTATCTGGGCGGTGTGGATGGCACCATCACCGCCCCGGCGATTAATGCCAACGGCGCACAGAAGGTGGTCCTGCGTTATGTCGCCGCCTGGGAACTGGCGTGCGATATGGCGTACGTGGATGTGCAGGTTTCATCGAATGGCACGACGTGGACGACGCTGCAGGCAGCGGATACCAACATCAACAACACGCTGACCGGCAACTGCGCCTCAATGCACACACATACCGGGCGGACCTATCCGGTGTATGGTGGGCTCGACTTGGCACACGACATCACGGCCTATGCCAGTGCCACCTTGCAAGTGCGTTTCCAGTTTGTCACCACCAGTCAGAGTCCAGCGGGCTATACATTTATTGGTGGCTTCGGCATGACCGATATCGCCATTGAAGTACAAACCAGCGACTACGCGACGTCCTACAAATTGTTCAATGGCACGTCCATGGCCTCGCCCCTGACCGCCGCCGTCGCGGCACTGGTGAAGAGCAAGTATTCCGGTTACACACCGGCCCAGCTCAAGACCGCGGTGGTGAACACCGGCGATGCGGTTTCCAGCCTGACTGGCACAACCGTTTCGGGTCGCCGGGTGAATGCGCGCGCAGCGCTGGTTCAGCCAGTAATCACCAGCCTCTCGCCAGTCTCCGCCCTAGTTGGTGGCGCGGGATTCTCGCTGACTGTAGACGGCGTGAATTTCGAGAACGGCGCGATCGTACGTTGGAACGGTGCGGACCGCACGACCGCATTTGTATCGACCACACAATTGACTGCCACAATTCCTTCTGCTGACCTGGCCAGCACAGGCACGGCCAGCGTGACTGTGCGCAATCCAGTTGCGAATACCACCTCTGCTACGCAAGCATTCACCATCAACCCACCGCCGGTCGCAAGTGTCGGCGGAGGTGGTGGTTGCTTCATCGCCACGGCAGCATACGGCACGCCGATGGCCGAGGACGTGCGCTACCTGCGTGCGTTCCGCGATCAGCATCTGCTCGACAACGCTGCCGGTCAGTGGTTT
>Ga0209253_10001764_pt1 | contig 19037 bp, 12 predicted proteins | sample FrelakmetBRP12BR_FD_187145 | JGI IMG/M metagenome (GOLD analysis project Ga0209253, IMG submission 187145) | Freshwater lake sediment microbial communities from the University of Notre Dame, USA, for methane emissions studies - BRP12 BR (SPAdes)... | ecosystem: Environmental > Aquatic >... | reverse complement strand
ATTGAACGGCGGATGATTGTCCCGAACATGCATGAGTTCACCGTTCTCGCTCCGGTGGTGGCCGAGTCGGTGAAAGCCGGCAATTTTGTCATCGTCCGGCCGGACCAATACGGCGAGCGCATTCCCTTGTCCGTCGCGGACTGGGACCGGGCCGCCGGCACAGTGACGTCCATTTTTATGCAGGTCGGGCAATCCACCGCCCGGCTGGCCCGCCTGAAACCCGGGGATACCATTCCGACGTTCGTTGGCCCGTTAGGCAAGGAAACCGTGATCGGCGATTTCGGCACGGTTCTCTGCGTCGGCGGCTGTTACGGAATTGGGTCCATCTACCCAGTTGCCCGGGCGCTTAAGGAAGCCGGAAACAAGGTCTATACTTTGATCGAAGCCCGAAGCTCGTTTCTCCTGTATTGGGAAGACAAGCTGGCCCAGGTGTCAAGCAAAATGTTCGTCATAACCCGGGATGGGACCAAGGGACAAAAAGGACATGTCGACAGAATTCCCGAGTTGATGCAGCGGGCCGGGATCGTTCCCAACCTGGTCATTGTGAACGGCTGCACGTTCCAGATGATGCGGATTTCCCAGTTGACAAGGCCGTTGGCCTGGAAGACCATCGTCAGCATGAACCCGATCATGATCGACGGGACGGGAATGTGCGGGGTATGCCGGCTCTCTGTCGGGGGAAAAACGAAGTTTGCCTGCGTCGACGGCCCCGACTTTGACGGACATGAGATCGATTGGGCGGAGTTCCTGGCCCGGCGCAAGAGCTACAACCCGGAAGAGGTTGACCCGCTCCGCCGGTCGAGCTGCCGGTCCCATTTTTAAAGGAGCTTGCTGGAGTGACCGAGGAAAAACCGGAAAAGAAGAAGATCGACCTTGCGCGGCGGGCCATGCCCAAGCAAAATCCGTGGGAGCGTATTAAAAATTTTGACGAGGTGGCTCTGGGATATCCTATCCAGACGGCCGTCGAAGAGGCCTCCCGCTGTCTGCAGTGCAAGAAGCCGGTTTGCAATCAGGGCTGCCCGGTGGGGATCGATATTCCCGGGTTCATTAAGTGCGTCGTTGACGGCGACTTCGGCTCCGGTGTCAGGAAGATCAAAGAAACCAATGCGCTCCCCGCGATTTGCGGCCGGGTTTGTCCTCAAGAAGAGCAGTGCGAAAAGACCTGTGTCCTGGGCAAAAAGGAGGCTCCGATCGCGATCGGCCGGCTGGAGCGCTTCCTGGCCGATTGGGAAGCGGCTGAAGGAAAGATTGAAGTGCCGAAAATGGAGCCCAAAACCGGGAAGAAGGTCGCGATCATCGGCGCCGGGCCTGCCGGCGTCACCGTCTCGAACGACCTCATCATTCTCGGTCACGATGTGACCATCTTTGAGGCCCTCCACGAATGCGGCGGTGTCCTGATGTACGGCATCCCGGAATTCAGGCTCCCCAAGGCGATCGTTAACCGCGAAGTGGAATACGTCAAGAGCCTGGGAGTCAAGATCTACACTGATTTCGTGGTCGGGAAAACCAGGACCGTTGACCGGCTTCTCCAGGAATTTGACGCTATTTTCGTCGGTTCCGGAGCTGGCCTGCCCTGGTTCATGGAGATCCCCGGCGAGAACCTCAACGGCGTGTATTCGGCCAACGAGTATCTTACCCGCGTGAACCTGATGAAAGGGTTCCGGTTTCCAGAATACAAAACGCCTGTGAAGCGGCCTTCCCGAGTGGCCGTCGTAGGCGGAGGGAACGTGGCCATGGATTCGGCCCGGACCGCCATCCGGCTGGGTGCTGACGAAGTGCACCTCGTCTACCGGCGCAGCAGGACGGAGCTGCCGGCCCGCGCCGAAGAAGCGGAGAATGCCGAAGAGGAAGGAGTCATCTTCGACCTCCTGACTCTGCCCATCCGGCTGATCGGCGACGAGCGCGGCTGGATCAAGCAGATGGAATGCCTTAAAATGGAGCTGGGCGAGCCCGATTCATCGGGCCGGCGGAAGCCGATTCCCGTGGAAGGGTCAAATTTTATCGTGGACTTTGATGCCGTCGTGATCGCCATAGGAAACAGCCCGAATCCGCTGATCCCGATGACTACGCCGGGATTGGAGATCAGCAAAAAGGGCGGCATCGTGACCAACCCTGAAACGGCCCGGACATCCAGGCCGAATATTTGGGCGGGCGGGGATATCGTGAGGGGAGCGGCTACGGTGATCAGCGCCATGGGGGACGGGAGAATTGCCGCGGCGTCGATGCACAAGTACCTTATGAATCAGGAGCAGCCATGACATTGCAAGAGATCAGGGACCTTCTTAAATGTGAAGTTCTGGCGGGGGAAGATGATTTGCAGGTTGATGTTCAGCAGGTCGTGGCCTCGGATGGGATGAGCGAAATCCTGGCCTTCGCCAAATCGAAGGAATTGATGATCACCGGCCTCACCAACATCCAGTCCATCCGCACGGCGGATATAGCCGGCGTAAGCGCGGTCATTTATTGCCGGGGAAAACGTCCGGATAAGAAAGTGGTCGAGTTTGCCAAACAAAAACGGATTCCTGTGTTCATCACCAACATGGTCATGTTTGATATCTGCGGCATTCTTTATAACAAGGGGCTTAAAGGCGTCTCTTAATGGCCGCGGAGCTGCTGCGCGAGAGCTTTGAGATTCAAGGAAGGAATTTTGATAAGGCCGGCGAGGTCAGCGGTGAAATCAAGGTTATCCTCAGGGATCTTGGCATCGATCCGGCAAACCTCCGGCGCGTCGTGATCGTGGCCTATGAGGGAGAAATGAACGTCGTCATGTACGCCAACCGAGCCACACTGACCCTCATTTTGACCGATGAAGATGTCAACCTTGAGATCGTGGACGAGGGCCCGGGAATCCCCGACATCGAGCTGGCTTTGCAGGAAGGCTGGTCGACGGCCTCGGACGAGATGCGCGAGCTTGGATTTGGTTTCGGGATGGGGCTGCCGAATATGAAAAAAAACTCCGATGAGTTCCGCATCGAATCGGAAGTCGGGAAGGGCACCTCGGTCTTCGCCAAAATAAGGTTGAATTCTAATGCTTGAACTGAAGCACGGGTTTAAGATCGACGCGGACAAGTGCAACGGCAGGATGAGCTGCATGCGTGCCTGTCCCACCCACGCCATCCGGGTGAAGAACGGCAAGGCGCGCTTGATCCCGGAGCTCTGCATCGATTGCGGCTCTTGCCTGGGAGTGTGCAGCACCGGGGCCATCTACGCGACGACGATCACGTTTGCCGAATTGGATAGATTTAAGTTCAAGGTGGCTGTGGCTTCTCCGGCTCTCTTTTCCCAGTTTGGCATGAAGGACACCCCGGCTCAGGTGGGCAGGGCCCTCTTGGACCTCGGGTTCGATGCGGTCTGGGAGTACGCCGTCGATATTGAGCTCATCGACCGGGCGATCACGGATTGCGTCAAGACCTGGCCCGGACCGTTTCCCCTCATATCCGACGCCTGCCCGGTTGTCGTCCGCCTGATCCAGGTCGCCTACCCCAGCCTGGTCGAACATATCGTCCCCATCGATGCCCCGCGTGAGGTTGCCGGCCGGGAATTGAAGAGGAGATACTCCCAGGAATTGGGCCTCAAGCCCGACGAGATCGCCGCCATTTATATCACTCCGTGCCAGGCCAAGACGATTTCTATCCTTCAGCCGGCTGAGGAAACGAAAAGCTATTTGGATGGGGCTGTGGGCATTTCCCAAATTTATAACAATATTCTTTCCAAAATGCGGAAGAATACGAATACCAGAGAGATCGCAGGGGACCTGGTGAGTTCGAGCGAGCTGTTGCACTGGGGAGCCCCGGAGGGGGAATTTCCCAGCCTTTCACGGGAGCATTACCTGCCCCTCACCGGCCTAACGGATATCATGAAGGTTTTCAATGACGTTGAGAAGGGCAAAATCCGCAATATTGAGTTTTTGGAGTGCCACGCCTGCCAGGGAGGATGCGTCGGGGGAAATTTGACAGTTGAGAATCTGTATGTCGCCCGGAGCAAGAATCTTCATTTGAGCGCCAGCATGCCAAAACCCGGGCCCGACTTCGAAGAGGAAGTTAAGAGGCGCTATGCCATTGAGGACTTTTCCTTGAGAAGCTCCATCAAACCGCGTCCGATTGAGGGCGAGGTCCTGGATCTTCGCGAGAGGGTCGCTCGGAGAAAGAGAGCGGATGAACTTTTGAGGGGCCTGCCTTTGCTCAACTGCGGGCTGTGCGGCGCTCCGACCTGCAAGAACCACGCTGAAGATGTAGCCGCTCTGCGGGCCGACATCAGCGATTGCGTTTTTCTTTCGCGCGACAGAATCGACGCTTTAAGACAAATCTATAAAAAATAACGCGCTCCTTCCTGCTAACAGACATCGTCTAATCGAGTTGGGCGCGTCGAATCGTCTTTTAGACTAAGCCCTGCTCCATCATGGCGCGGGCGACTTTGAGAAAGCCGCCGATATTGGCGCCGTTGACATAGTTCCCGGGGGTTCCATGGGCAGCGGCAGCTTCCACGCATGTTTTATGGATGCTCTTCATGATCTCGCGCAGACGATTATCGACTTCTTCTCGAGCCCAGTTCAGCCTCATGCTGTTCTGACACATCTCGAGTCCTGATGTCGCCACTCCGCCCGCATTGGCCGCTTTTCCCGGAGCGAAGAGAATTTTTGCATCAACAAAAATATCGACGGCTTGGGCCAGAGTGGGCATGTTGGCACCTTCAACGACAACATAGACCCCGTTCGCAAGGAGATTCTTGGCGTCCTTAGCTATGATCTCGTTCTGGGTAGCGCTCGGAAAAGCGCAGTCAGCCTTATGATTCCAGAGAGGATTATAATCAAGGGTGTCTCCGACAAATGGAGTATAGGTCACGCCTTTGAACGCATCAGCGTATTCTTTGATCCGGCCGCGCCGGAGGTTCTTCAAATCCATGACGAAGTTTAGTTTCTTCTGGTCGATTCCCGCCGGATCATAGATATAGCCATTTGAATCCGAGAGCGTCACGACTTTGCCGCCGAGCTGATTGATCTTTTCAATCGTGTATTGGGCGACATTGCCGCTGCCGGAGACCAAGCAGGTCTTTCCTTCCAGGGTTTGATTTCTTGTGGCCAACATTTCGGCGGCAAAATAAACCGCCCCGTATCCCGTCGCTTCAGGCCGGATCAAGGAACCTCCCCAGTCCAATCCCTTTCCCGTAAGGACTCCGGTGACCTCATTTTTCAGTTTCCTGTATTGCCCGTAAAGGAATCCGATCTCCCGCCCGCCGACCCCGATGTCTCCGGCGGGAACATCTGTATCAGGACCGATGTGCCGAAAAAGCTCGCTCATGAAGCTCTGGCAAAGATGCATGACTTCGTTGTCGCTCTTGCCTTTGGGGTCAAAATCGCAGCCGCCCTTGCCTCCTCCCATGGGGAGAGTTGTCAGGGCATTTTTAAAAACCTGTTCAAAGGCCAGAAATTTGAGAATACCCAGGTTGACTGTGGGGTGAAAACGCAGCCCCCCCTTATAGGGGCCGATGGAGCTGTTCATTTGAATCCTGTAACCCCGGTTGACATGAATCTCTCCCGCATCATCCATCCAGGGGACGCGAAACATAACGACGCGCTCCGGCTCGACGATCCGCTCCATGATCTTGGCCTTGCGGTACTCGGGATGGCGGTTGAGGACCAGGGAGACGGAATTGACAACTTCCAGGACAGCCTGATGGAATTCAGGCTGGGCGGGATTCTTCGCATGGACTTCAGACATGAAGTCGGATACATAATTGCTCATAGACAATCTCCTTTTTATGATGTCACTGATATTGAAGTATGAATAACTTCACTGCCCTTTTTTATATCGGGATTGTTATAGATTTATTTGGTTTTTGTTTTGATTTTAATAAAAAAACGCTCATGAAAAGGCCCTTGAGTTGCCCATATGAGGATTATTTTCGACTCTGCTTGCACGCTCCTTGACATTTGAAAGAGCAGGGCGTATTTTCTAAAAAGAAGGATTGTGGAGAACCTTGATGAGCACTCATTCATTGAATTCGTTTGAAATGGCCCAGGCTCAGTTTGACAGGATTGCGGGCCTGCTTGGGCTCGATGATACCACGAGGGATTTGTTGCGCTGGCCGATGAGAGAGTACCAATTCCTGATCCCCGTCCGCATGGATGACGGCCGAGTCAAAATCTTTCGAGGCTTTCGTGTCCTTCATAATGATGCCAGAGGTCCCGGAAAGGGAGGCGTTCGATTTCATCCTCAGGAAAGCATTGATACGGTCCGCGCCCTGGCGATGTGGATGACCTGGAAATGCGCTCTCCTTGATATTCCTTTGGGGGGAAGCAATGGTGGAGTGGTTTGCGATCCTCATCATTTAAGCCTGAAAGAACAGGAGCAAATCTGCAGGAGCTGGGTGAAGCAACTGTTCAGAGATTTGGGATCTCAAATTGACGTGCCTGCTCCTGAAATCATGACCAATGCCCAACATATGTTATGGATGCTGGACGAATACGAGGCTATCAAGGGAGAGAGAATACCCGGGTTCATTACGGGCAAGCCGGTTGGCATGGGCGGTTCCCTTGGCCGGTTAGAAGCGACGGGCTTCGGTTTAGTCTTTACACTTCGAGAGGCTTTGAGGGAGCTGGGGATCCTCCCCGAGGATACAACAGCTAGCGTGCAAGGCTTTGGCAATGTCAGTCAATATGCCGTCCGCCTTTTCCAGCAGATGGGAGGCAAGGTCATTTGCGTCTCGTGCTGGGATCAAAAAGACGAGACCTCCTGGGCCTATAAAAAGGAGTCGGGCATTGATTTTGACGGCTTGGCGGGCATTACGGATCGGTTTGGCGGTATTGACAAAAAAAAGGCCCTGGATTTGGGTTATGAAGTTCTTCCCGGGAGTGCCTGGATTGAGCAGGACGTTGACATTTTGATTCCCGCGGCAATTGAGAATCAAATTACCTGGTATAACGCAAAAAAAATGCGTCCGAGAGTAAAGATAATCGCCGAAGGAGCGAACGGCCCAACGACCTCCGAGGCAGACCGAATCATCGAGGATCGCGGTATTTTTCTTGTCCCTGATATCCTGGCCAACGCGGGGGGAGTCACCTGCAGCTACTTTGAGCAAGTGCAGAGCAATATGAATTATTATTGGGAGAAAGATGAGGTCCTGGGCAAGCTGGATGTCAAGATGACGGGAGCATTCAACGCCGTGCTCGAGCTGGCCAAGAAAAGGAAGCTCTATATGCGCGATGCGGCGTTTTATATTGCCGTAGCCCGTGTTGCTCAAGCCTGTAAAGATAGAGGCTGGGTGTAGCAGAGGAGACCTTGCCATCCGGATCTTGGATGTCTGCTTTTTGAATTTCAATGCCACATCACACTAAAGACTCATTCTCTGTCGGTCTGACCTCCTTTGATCGCCATTTTTTCACCGGCCGGGAAAAATTTACTCTTATCGGGAAAGGATCGCTCGGGGGAAAAGCTCAAGGCCTCGCCCGGATGAATAAAATCCTTGAGACTCAGGTTACCCCCCAGTTTTTGCCTGAAATTCAGGTTGTGATTCCCACCCTGACCGTCATCACTGCGGACCTTTTTGATCTTTTTATGGAACAAAACAAGCTTGCAGGAATTGCTTTTTCTGATGCCCGTGACGATCTTATCGCCCAGGCCTTTCAAAAGGCAGAGTTGCCGGCCCAGCTGGTTGGTGACTTAAGGGCGCTTATTTCCCAAGTCCACACTCCCTTGGCCATACGGTCTTCGAGCATGCTTGAAGATGCCATGTTTGAGCCCTTTGCGAGCGTCTATGCGACGAAAATGATTCCCAACAACCAGCTGGACATTGACAGCCGTTTCCGCAAGCTGGTTGAGGCCATCAAATTTGTCTATGCTTCGACTTTTTTTAGAGATGCCAGGAATTATATGCAAGCGACAAAACATACGCCTGCGGATGAAAAAATGGCTGTCATCATCCAAGAGGTGATCGGAACCCGCTACGGGGACCGTTTTTATCCTCATATCTCGGGTGTCGCTCGCTCCTACAATTTTTATCCGCTGGGTCATGCTCAACCAAGCGACGGAGTGATTGACTTGGCGCTGGGGTTGGGGAAGACGATCGTGGATGATGGCATTGGCTGGTCCTATTCACCGGCTTATCCCAAAGCCAATCCTCCCTACATGTCGATCGGCGACCTTCTGGAACAATCTCAAAAGGAATTTTGGGCCATTCATATGGGCCAGCCCTTGGAATATAATCCTATTAAAGAAACAGAGCACATGCTCAAATTCAATCTGGAAGACGCGGAGAAAGATGGAATCCTGAGCTACATTGCGTCCACCTATCATCCTCAAGATGATAAAATTGTCCCTGGGACCTCGGGAATTGGACCAAGGCTTATTGATTTCGCCCCGATTCTCAAGTTTGATCTTATTCCGCTGAATGAATTGCTTCAGACTCTCCTCAAGACTTGCGCAGATGCTTTGGACAGGATGGTGGAGATTGAATTTGCCCTGACCCTGGATGATAAACGCGGAGCGCCCGCCCGCCTTGGATTCTTGCAGGTCAGGCCGATGGTCGTTTCAGAAGCCAAGGTGGACGTTTCCACCGCTGAGTTGACGGGAGAAAGGGTGCTTGTTGCTTCTGAGTCCGCTCTGGGCAACGGCATGCTTGAAAATATTCGAGATGTCATTTATGTCAAGCCGGAAAAGTTCAGCCCGAACCTGACTCAGATGATTGCCGGACAATTGGAGGAATTCAACTCGAAATTGGTGGAATCCCGGGAGCCCTATCTCCTGATCGGGTTTGGCCGCTGGGGCTCCTCTGATCCTCAGGGAGGAATCCCGGTCAACTTTGGACAGATCTGCGGCGCCAAAGCCATTGTCGAGGCGACTCTGCCAGAGATGAACTTCATGCTCAGTCAGGGGTCGCATTTTTTCCACAATATCACCAGCTTTCGCGTCTTCTATTTTTCTGTGCCTCACTGGGACAGGTACACCATCGACTGGAAATGGCTGCACGGGAAAAAAGCCTCGGCAGAAACTGAGTTTATCCGGCATGTCAGACTCCCCGCCCCTCTGATTATTAAGGTGGATGGGACGACAAGCCGAGGAGTCATCTTTCATGGCTGAGCAAACAAAAAACACCGATAATTTGATCTGGTTTCTCTCCGAACGAGCCAAAGAGCTGAATTGCCTTTATAAAATTGAAGAACTTCTCAACAATCCGGATGCGAGCCTGAGCGATATCTGCAAAGGTGTGATTGAGGCCATTCCTCCGGGCTGGCAGTATCCGGATATCTGTGTCGCCAAGATAACCCTTGAAGATCACTCCTGCCAATCGCCGAATTTCCAAGAGACCCCCTGGGTCCAGTTTGCCGATATTGAAGTCCAGGACAAAAAAATCGGCAGAGTAAGCGTTTATTATACTGCCGAGATGCCTCATGTTTACGATGGCCCTTTTCTCAAGGAAGAAACCAAATTGCTTGGGACAATCGCCGACCGGCTCGGGCATTACATGATGTATACGAGCATGAAACAAGCCTTTCAGGAATATAAGGTCGCCAGACGGGAGCTGACCGAACACAAGAAAGAGGAATGGCACATCGCCCTAAATTTCATGCGCCAGACGAACAAGAATCTTTTCTTGGAAATCTCCCGCCATATGCTGAATTTTCTATGCTGGAGTGGGGTCAGCGAGGCCGAACGCCTGCTGCAAGAATCCAGCCTCGAGCAAAGAGGTATCGAGGGCAGGCCGCTGGACGATGAAAATCGTCCCAACCAGAAGAATGTCGTGGCCTTTACCGATAAGCTTAGCGATGAAACATTTAAAATTGCCGCCAAGTACCTTTCCGGCGGACAGATTCTCGCCAATATTCAGAAATGGATTCAAGAGGACAGGCTCAATTTTTTAGTTCAAATCACCAACCGAAATTTGCCCTTGACGAAGGTAGTCGATGCCGTCCGGCGCTATCATCATGTCGCTGCGGAAGGAATAGAACTTCCTCCCGCAAGCAAGAGAGGTGTCCAGGTCTCTCTCATCCAGCGGTTTCTTTCGGGGCGGCAGGAATTCATCAACACGGCTCTTGATTTTATCGACATAGATGATTTTTATGAAGTGTTGGATCACATTGTTTTCTCTCCGGAAAGCCATGGGAGGTTGGGCGGCAAAAGCACAGGCCTGTTCTTGGCCAAGAATATCATCAGGAAATGCGCCGATTTTTCGGAGCATCTCGGAGATATTAAGGTTCCTAAAACTTGGTACATTACTTCCGATGGGCTGCTCAGCTTCCTCACCTACAATAACCTCAACGAGGTGGTGGAACAAAAATATAAAGATATCAATCAGGTGAGGCTGGAATACCCTCATATTGTCCAAACATTCAAGAGCTCCAGTTTTCCCACCGAAATCATCCAGGGACTCTCCATGGTCTTGGATGATTTCAAGGACCAGCCGCTGATTGTCCGGAGTTCAAGCCTCCTTGAGGATAGAGTGGGATCCTCATTTTCCGGAAAGTACAAGAGCCTTTTTCTCGCCAACCAGGGCAGCAAACGGGAGCGTCTGGAAGCTCTTGTTGACGCCATTGCCGAGGTCTATGCTTCAACTTTCGGCCCCGATCCGATCGGATATCGGTCGGAGCGGGGCTTGCTCGATTTTGCTGAGGAAATGGGCATTATGATCCAGGAGGTTGTGGGGAACCGCGTGGGCGACTATTTTATGCCCGCCTTTGCCGGAGTTGCCTTCAGCCGGAATGAATTTCGCTGGTCCCCCCGGATCAAAAGAGAAGACGGTTTGCTCCGCCTCGTCCCCGGGCTGGGGACCCGCGCGGTCGACCGGACAAGCGATGATTATCCAGTCTTGATCGCCCCGGGCCAGGTTGGCCTTCGAGTAAACGCATCGGTGGATGAAATTGTCCGGTATGCTCCCAAGAAAATGGACGTGATCAACCTGAAGACGAATACATTTGAGACAGTAGAGATCGCCGAGCTTCTGAAGAAGTCCGGGAGAGAAATCCCCGGCGTTGAAAAGCTGGTTTCAGTCCATGATGGTCTGCGGGTTCGCAAACCGTTGGGAAAGACGATGGACTTTGAGAACGATGATTTGATCGTCACTTTTGAGGGCCTCTTCATGGATACGGCGTTCATCCCGAAATTGCGTTCCATCCTGAAGATCCTCGAAGAAAAGCTTCAAACGCCTGTAGATATCGAATTCGCTTCTGACGGCAAAGATTTTTACCTCCTGCAATGCCGGCCTCAAAGCTATTTCGAAGGGTGCGAGCCGTCATCAATTCCTAAGGACGTCCCCAAAGACAAGATCTTGTTTTTTAGCAACCGCTTCGTCTCAAACGGGAGGGTGCCCGATATCTCGCATATCGTCTATGTGGACCCTCAAGGCTATGATAAACTCACAGACGAGTCTCGTTCGGCCGTGGGACGAGCTGTCGGTCGTCTCAATAAAACCTTGCCCGGTCGTCGGTTCATTCTCATGGGGCCGGGGCGCTGGGGAAGCCGGGGAGACATAAAGTTAGGCGTAAAGGTCAGCTATTCCGATATCTCGAATACCGCCGTGCTCATTGAAATCGCCCGAAAAAAAGGGAACTATCTGCCCGACCTCTCCTTCGGGACTCATTTCTTTCAGGACTTAGTGGAAGCCGAAATCCGCTATCTGCCTCTTTATCCCGATGAGGAAGGCACGCTCTTCAATGAGCAGTTTTTCGGGGCCTCTCCCAATATCCTTCCAGAGATTTTACCTGATTTTGCTTTTTTGGCCGAGACCTTGAAGGTCATCGACGTTCCTAAGAGCACAGATGGCCTCGTCCTCAGGGTTCTGATGAATGCTGATCAAGATGAAGCTGCGGGAATTTTGGTCAGTCCCTTCCTCATTCCACAGATTCCCAGCATGACTTTAGCACAGGGTCAGAGACAGACAGAAAATTATTGGGCCTGGCGGCTCCAGATGGCCGAGCATATCGCTTCCCAATTGGACCCGGTCCGTTTTGGCGTCAAGGCACTGTACGTTTTTGGCAGCACGAAAAATGCCACCGCCGGCCCGCAGAGTGATATTGATCTGCTGGTTCACTTTCAAGGGACGGAGAAACAGCGTCGAGAGCTTATGGTCTGGCTGGAAGCCTGGAGCCTCGCTCTGGACGAGGTCAATTGCCAGAAAACGGGCCGCAGGTCAGGGGGGTTGCTCGATATTCATATCGTCACGGCTGAGGAAATTGCCAGGAAGGAGGGTCATGCAGCGAAAATCGGAGCCGTCACCGACGCCGCCCGCCCTCTTCCGCTCAAGAATCCTACCCCGGCGAGCTAAATAAGCTGACGGGTCGCCGCCTCAAGCCTCTCGGGATCAAATCGAACCAAAGCGAGTTCCGGGCCATCGTGGGCCGCTGAAAAACAGTGAGTGCGGCCGATGAGATCACGCCAAGACAGAGAAATCCTGGGTGATTCATGAATATGGCCATGGAGCGAAAGCAAGGGCTGGCGCGCCTCGATAAAGCGTCGAATCGCGATGCTCCCCAGATGCTGGTCAAGCGGTACATGGTCGACCATTTTACCCGCCCAGGCTGAGAGGTCGAGCTTTGTCTCATAAGGCGGAGAGTGAAAGAGAAAGATGGCCCGGTCCAGTTTTTTATCCCTTGCCAGCCTGGCCAAGTCCTCTTGAATCGTCGCATATCTTTTTTCCCGGTCTGAAACTGGAAAAGTGCGGATTCCTTCCTCAGGCGAGATGGAGTCAGGATCAACGTACCGGGAGACGTCATATCGCTCCCAGTCTTTAAGACGGAAGGGCGTCGGGGGGACATAGCCATAGCCATAAACAGAGAAATCCTTGAAGTCGACCCTCCTGTTGTGAACATACTCCCAGACCTCTCGAGTCGCTGCTTCCCAGACAGCGGCCTCTTCAAAGCGCGGATCATCGTTTCCCATAATAAGAAAGACCCTTGGATAGGCGTTTTTGAGGTCCTCGCGCAAGAGGTCCAGCTGTTTCACGAGATAGCTATGAATAAAGTCTTGGTGAAGGGGACTGGCAGGCTTTGCCAGACCCAAAGGCAGGAAGTCGCCTCCGATGAACACGGCTTCAGGCTGTTCCGCTTGAATGGCCCGAAAAAGCTTCTGATACCGGCTGAAATTTCCGTGCAGGTCGGAAACAAAAAAGCAGGTCGTCATCCTTTTCCCCTAGGAAAAGCCGGGCGATGGCGCGGGCAAAATGTGCGATCGGCCTAAGAAATCATAATCAAAATTGGCCTTGGAGACAATCCCCGCTGCACTTTTGTTTAGGCGTCAAGCTTGGAGGCCTTCGAGCTAGGAGCTCGATTCGGCTCCAAATTTGTATCCGACGCCGCGCACTGTTTGGACATATTTTCTAGCGCGGCCGAGCTTTTTCCTCATTCCTGTAACTTGATAATCCACGACCCTCTCGGTAATTGAGTAATTGTCCTCGCGGACGTGGTCCAGAATCCGAGATCTGGTAAAGACTTGATTTGGACTCCCGGCCAACAACGAGAGGATATCAAATTCGGTTTTAGTGAGTTCGATTTTATCTCCGTCGACAAGGACCTCGTAAGCATCCCGATTAATCATCAGCCCATCGAACTCCAGGATATTGCGATATCTGTTTTCATATTTGCCTTTTCTGCGGAGCAAAGCATGGATTCGAGCGATCAGGATTTGGGGCTCGAAGGGTTTGATGATATAGTCGTCCGCATACTCTTTCAGACCGAGGACGATGTCCTCCATTTTTCTTTTCCCGGTGAGCATCATGACGAAAATAGCGGCTGTTTGAGGATCCTTCTTCAGGATATGGCAAACCTTGTAGCCGTCCATTCCCGGAAGGACCAAATCCAAGAGGATCAGATCGGGGCTTTCTTTCCGGGCGAGAATAACCGCTTCCTCGCCTGTTTGCGTGCAAAGGACTATGAACCCTTCTTTCTCGAGGATAAAGGCAAGGCTCTTTTGAAGACTCACGTCGTCTTCAACAAGCAGGATTTTTGTTTTCTCCGCGGGTTCGTCCACGAGGATTATTTTAGCCAGATCCTAACAAAAATCAAACAATTTCCAAACAATACACCGAGAATGAGGGTTGCCTCAAGTATTTCCGTTGGGATCAGGAGGAGATTACGGCGCGGCCCCCTTTCGGGCGTAGAGTTTCTGCCATTTTTCGACAATCGAGGCCAGCGTCTCATTTAGTTTTGCTCCGCTTCCGTGGATTGGACGAAGTTCTTCGGCAAGCTCGGAATAGCCTTTCCTGTCGAGCCAGGAAGAAATGATGTCGTTGTCGGAAAAGGGCTGGATTTTGTCTGGAGAAACGGTCCTCAGCAAATTCACGAGATCTTGGAGGTTGAACACCTTGGCGCCGTTTATAGTGAGCGGAGTCGCGTTCAACCGCACGATTTCTTCTTTGAGGTGTTTTTTCAGGAGAGAGATGAGCTCGCGGCCTTGACTTCGCTGGGGACGCAAGACATCCGCGAGTTCTCTGTAGCTGTGCATGTAGAGCCAAGTCGAAAATTTGTCTTTTTGCCCGTAGCTTTCCAAGATTTTTCTTAACTCCCGCCCCGCCCTGGTGTTTTTTTCCGCCTTAGATAGAATCTCGTAAAGGCCGTGGATATTTCTGATCCGATGCAATTCATTGCCGTCTTTATCGCAGATTGGAAAGTCTCCCAGGCCGGAGAAATCAAGGATATAATCCCTGAGTTTTTCGAGACTGCCAGGATCTCCCTTGGGCAGAAGGAAAGCCGCGTTCTTAAAGTCGCCGGCCTCCTTGGCCTTCGAGGCGACGATGACAGGAATCCGGGGATAATGCCGGGTGATCAAATGGATGAGGTCGCGACCGGCATCACTGTCGAGCTGGTTTCCTCGGGGGAAAAAAATATCCGCTATCAGACAGACGACATCGTCTGCATGGCCGTGCGACCGGCGATGGCCGCTGCCGATCCGAGATTCTTCATCGACGGCAAAAAGAAATTGCAGCGTTTCTTCATAAGTTCGAGTGACCATAACATCCGCACGCTGGCCGATGATCTTGTACAGAGTTGGGAGGAATTGCGACAGCCAGCGAGGTTCGTCATCCACGACCAAAAAGATAAATCGCCGGACCATTGAAGACTTCCGGATGTTGATCAAATCTTCCCCGGCCCTTACGACGGAGGTAATGAGCAGGGGAGGGACAAGATCTTTCGTGTTGTAGGCAAATATCAGGTCGGCCAGAGCCGTATAGGGATATCTTTTTTGGGCGGCCTGAGGGGGAGAGCAATGAACAAAGGCGTTTGCAGAAAGAAGGACGACCACGCTATCGGAATTATTGGCCCGAATCTTCTCACAGTCGACCAGAGGTAGAGCGGTGTCATCGAAAACGAAGACCGTCACCTGGTCGGAGGTGTAATCGGAAACGGAGCGGGGATTTGAGAAAACTTCGGTTTTGAGCCAGGGCATGCTCTCATTGAGAATCTGAGAGGACTCCCGGATTCGCGCTTCCCCTGCAAAAATGACCGCTTCTCCGACTTTGAGCGGATTGATGATCCTGGGCACGAACGGGAATTCGGACGTCGCCGTTTTAGCTGCCATTTTCAATGATGACCTTACAGCATTGATGAATGGAGTCGGCAAAAATCGTTGCGGGCTTGGGAAAAGTCAGCAGGGACAAGGCATCATCGGGATCGGCCGAAGAAAAAAACCAGGGATCAATCCTGTCTTGGGCGGGTGTGATATAACCGTAGATGATATTGTTGCCCATCAAGTTGGTTAGGAAGTGCGTTCCCTGGGTTCCGTACATCCGGGTTTGGAGTCTTTTCTTCTCCTCATCGTATCCCCCCTGGATCATGTAGAGGAAATGGCTGCCGTAGATCCCTCCTGTGAGCTCAGCGTCTTCGGGGAGAGGTTCGGCCCGTCCGGCAATATCGACACCGTATTCAAAAATGGCCGCCGCGTGGTCGACTTCCTTGTAATCGACGTAAATGCCCCAGTCCCTGTTTTTGCTTCCCAGCCGGCCGGGAACGATCAAAACGTATTGTTCATTTTGTTGATGCATTTGGCGGTTGACAGCGGAAATTTTGGCCCGTACAGCCTCATTCATGTCCTTGGTATAGACGAACGGGGAGATGACCACGGCGTATTTGATCCCTTTGATAATGCCATGACCTTGAGAGTTGTCGATGGCTAGAAAAGTATGCCGAGGACTTTCGGGAATCCCGATGGAATCCCATTTGAGTTCGGGCAATGGCGTGAGCTGGACGACATGAAACAGACCGTCTGTTTTATCCTTCCTGGAGAAGTCGATATTAAAAACAAACTCAATCTGGAATTGGGGCGCGAGCCGGGCTGAAATCGTCTCCATAATCTCGACGAGACTCGTTTGAAAACGATAATGATTGTTTTGGATGAGCTCTTCGATGGTGATCAGGTTGTTGGAGATTCCCAACAGCTTGATTTTATGGTAATTGGCGAAGTCGACGTGCAGTTTTTTCATAGTTTCCAATTCCTCTCCCCGGAGTTCCCTGTTCTTGGTCATGTCCAAGGCATAAAAATATTGCTGTCCCTTGCCGATTTGAAGCAGCTTGAGAGGAATGGGTTTTTTGATCGTCGCCATGGAAATAACGGGAAAGTCGTCCAGTACTGTCGCATACCCGTGGCCGAAGGCGATTCTGGCAAAGCCTTCCTTTGGGTCCTGGGTTTTAAGGGCGTGGGGAAAATAGGAATTCGCGACACCCGAAATGTAGGGGTAATAACACGGGCCTGCCCTCGTATCATCAAAGATCCCCGGGATCGGGTTCATGATGATGGCCATTTTTTCTCGGCTTGAAGGAGGCTGTTTCGCGGTGAAATCATTGTAGATGTGGGCCATAGCCTGTTGGATTTGAAGAAGCCGGATTTGTGCGTCAGGATGATTGTTGGGGAGCATGAAGGACGTATATTCACCGGCGTGAATTACAGCGATTCCCTCGGCCGATGTCCCTGCTTCATTTGTTGCCGAAGAGCGAACCCCGATGGGGGCGTCTCCCAACTCGTTCGTGATCGACGCAACGATGTCTAATTCTTCTTTCCCAAACTTCCTGCCTCGGTCCATAAACCGGTCATAAAACGTTGTGCTGAGGATCCGGGTTTTAAGCTTGACGGTATTCGGGATGGGGCACTCGTTGATCCTGGCCAGGCCGATCCCTTTCCCTCCCCACGATCCGTCCCCGTAGATTTTGATATCCCCGGGCTGTTCGACGACCTTAATGCTCATTGCTCCTAACTCATTTTAAGTGAAAATATGGTCTCAGTAAAGTGCCGCGAAACAGACAGAGCTGCCTCTGCGTTTCAGGGGAAGCAAAAGAAAAAGGGAGTTTTCCTGGCCGGCGATCACGGCCTGAGCGATAGCGATATCTTAAAGACGCCCCGCTCTTCCATGGGGTAGAATCGGCTGGTCGGGTTCCAGCGCCTCTCCCAGCCCTTGTTGTAGACGAGGAAAATCTCGTTGCCGGGTGAGATTTGCCAGCGGATGCGGGCGCTCCAGCCCAGCAGATTAGAGATGTCGTCGTATTGGATGTAGTTCATGAATCCGAGGTCGGGCGAAAGGAAAATGTCGGCCTTGACCTGATAGACGTTTTGGCTGAAGCTTCCCTGGGGAAGGTTGCCGCGCACGAGGTTAACGTCAAACTCCAAGCTCACGTAGCCTTTGTATTTTGCTGTCAGCCCGATTTTCAGGTCATCGTAGTGACCTGAATAGAATTCGCCGAAGTTGTAGTTTATGTCGAAGGCCGCCGGCCGGTAGGTCGCGGTGCTGAAATTGAGACGGTAGCTCGTGAACTCATACGGCCCGGCGGGCAGGATAACGCCTTCGGAGACCTCAAAATCATAGGGCAGAACATCGTAGTTGGGTTCGATCGTAAACCCGAAGTACTCCCCGCTCTGTGTCCTTAGGCTGAAAGGTGAGGCTTCGAGTCTTCTTGTCTCGAGCCTGCCCGTCAGGTCCCAGTAAAAATCGCCGCTCGCTTGGAAGAAGAACTGCCTGACGTACTTGGCCAAAAAGCCCTTTGACGGCCGCGGTTGGAACCCGATCCTGAGGAACGCGGTCTGGATGCCCTGCCGCATCATATAGCCGAGCCCGGGGTCCAGCGCCTCTCCGTAATAGGCGTAGGTTGACTCGATATCCCAGAGGTCATTGGGATAGTTGGCTCTGAGGCCGAAGCCGTGGTGGCGCCCCTCCTCCTGTTCATTCCAGTTGTAAGCCATCCAGGTGGCGAGCATAAGGTTCTTGTTTCCCATGAACCTCGACGTCGAGTAGTTGAAGTCCACACCGGCCAGGGAGTTCCTTTCGCCCGTCGGGCTGCCGTTGGTGAAGATCCAGCCCACTTTGCTTTCGGAAAAGATGTCCTGCGTCATCCGGGCGGCAAGGAGATTTGTACTGGCAAGGCTTCCGAATTTTCCGGTCTGAACATCCAGGAAGGCCAGGTTCGTTTTGCCGATCTTGCCGTATAGCTTGGTGCCGAAAATGACCGGCACCTGCTCACCTTCGTAAAGCCCGATTCTCCGGCTGAAGAAAGGGATGAAGCTGATGCTCGAGCTGAAGCTGAAAGTCTCCGAACCTTCCAGGAAGAACATCCTTTTTTCTGGGTAGAAGAGAGGGAACCGGGTCAGGTTGATGCGGCGTTCGTCAACTTCGGTCTCGGCGAAGTCCATGTTATAGCTGACAACACCCACCAGATTCGGCGTGAAACTCTTGTAAATGTCGAAGCCCCCATCCGGATCCCATTCATAGCTCTCCGGATTGGCGCTCGTTTTCTGGACGCTCGCGAGGCCGTAAGGCCGAAAGGTTATCCCCAAGCCTTGCTTGATGCCCTGGATTCCCTCCAGCGCCGCCGCTTCCATGGGATTATTGAAATTGCTGTCCCTCGTCGTTCCGGAAAGCCGGATCGTCTCCTGCTTGCGGGCGATATAGCGTTCAACGTTGATTCCCCAAACCGCGAGCCCGGGCTTGAACGAGATCGTCTTGAAGGGGATCCTGAACTCGGCGCTCCAGCCATTTTCGAGAATCCGGCTCTTGGGATCCCAGATGCCGTCCCAGTTAAGGCTTGCCTGTCCGCCAGAGGTCAGGCCCTCGCCCCAGCCGCCGCGAGG
>Ga0209253_10001763_pt1 | contig 19040 bp, 20 predicted proteins | sample FrelakmetBRP12BR_FD_187145 | JGI IMG/M metagenome (GOLD analysis project Ga0209253, IMG submission 187145) | Freshwater lake sediment microbial communities from the University of Notre Dame, USA, for methane emissions studies - BRP12 BR (SPAdes)... | ecosystem: Environmental > Aquatic >... | reverse complement strand
GTTAAAGAACAACTTAGCGCCCTGACTGGCCGCCGATTGCGCGATGGCCCAAGCGATACTGTGTTTATTTGCGACCCCGATGATGAGTCCTGTTTTGCCGTCTAATAACATCGTGAGCTCCTGACAGGATGGTGAAAAGCCTTGAAGTGTATTTCATGAAGCGCACAGAGAAACGAGGGACGAATGAGGCTTCATGCTTGGTGCTGAAGATAGCATGATTTAACTGCTGGTTCCAGAAGGAGAGTAGGAGGGGGGCTAATTTGCCTTGGCGGCGTTGGTCCTGAGCTGAGCCACCACTTTTGCCGCTTCTGGCACAAAGTCATCCTGCTGTTGGGCTTGGGCGAGATCCAAGGCTTCGGAGGCAAGTCCGAGAGCCTCACTGTGGCGGCCGTTAGCGCAATAGCTCTTGGCTAGGCTGAGCCTGGCGTTGACGGATTGCGGTTCTTTCTGGAGCACGTACCGGAGGAGCTTCTCACCCTTTTCCCTGTCTCCTCCCAGCATAGAAGGAAGCCTGACGAGAAAGGTCCCTTTGGCCGACATGGCGTCAAGGTGATCAGGCGCGAGCTCCAGTGTCCGGTCGAGCTCTTTCGTCATGCGGCGGAATCCCATCACCGATGTGATGCTCAGTTCCCCATCAACCCGCATTAATTCGCCCAAATTGCAGAATAGAGCGAAGTGCGCCTCAGCCGATCGATCGTCCAAAGCTACGGCTTGCTCACCCAGGACCTGACCTTTCTCGAAATGGGCGACTCGGCTGACCTTTTCTTGCGCGATGCGACCCGCACGGCATTCTTTCATCGCTCCATCAATCAATAGCTGGGGCGATTGTTGCGCAAAGAGGGTATTGGGGGTTATCCAGATCCAACAGGCGAGGAGAACAAGAAATGCGTTCTTCATCTTCATCTACCAATTCAGAAAGAGGGACATACAAGCACCTTTTTCCAATAATTTAGCAATCCAGGTGCCAGTTTAAGTGGGCTTGTATCCAATTGAAATATCTTACTTTTTCGAGGGCACTTCACAGTCGGACCACAGCCCTGTTGTTATGACAACACAGCGTTTGTAAGAAATTTGTTACACCTGGTCCTGACGCCCCGCAGCAATCATTCCCTTCGGCGTACCTTAAACAGGCTGGATGGTTGCATTGCGCAGCGTGCGGAAGGCCATTAGCATCCTCCTGTATGAATAATGGGCATTCCGGCCACTGGGATTGGGCAGGACAAACACAGGGCGGTCAGCCAAGGTCTTGTCTTGTAATCCGAGGCTGATTCGACCGGTTTTATGGTCAGGAAACAGCATGCGATAGATCGTGACACCGAGCAGGGCGACCCCTTGAGGGCGATATCGTACCACCATGGCCTTAAGCCTCCTCCTGCCAGTTGTATATTCTCGCGGCTTGAGTACATCGATCCCTGCAGTGGGTCGCTGGATGATGTTGGTCAGGCCGAGACCCCAATCTGGCAGGCGCCAATCATCTTGGTGGGTCAGTGGCTCAGATACGAGTTTCGATTCGAACAAGAGTTTCCAGAAACGATTGGAGTGACCGGCGAAGTGATGGCCGATGGCTGCTGAGCGAAGACCTGGATTGATGCCGACGAAGAGGATCCGGACTCCTGGCTTGATGTGATCTCTCAGCTGCTTAGGAGGCAGAGCCTCTGGTAACTGCCGGGGAATGGTTCTTTTCATCGATTCTGCCAATTGGTTCGCCTGACTCTTCACCGTGACTGCTGTTGCCCCTCACCCAGGTCAGGAATCGCTAGCTGTCCAGCACCAGTCTCAACAGGGGTGTCTCATCCTGGCTTTGAGGCGGTTTAGCCAGCCCTCAGCCATTTTGCCCCAGAAAACCGAAGGTCCAGCCCTTCAGATCCAGGCTGGGTAAAATACATAACATATTGATAAGTATATCGATGCGTAGATTTTCATGGCCCGGCACCAAGCTTGCTGAACACACCCTGTGAGTGCCGATGAATGGCACAATCTTCAAACACTAACAAGGAGTGACATACTATGAAGCGCATCTTGATGGCAATCATGGCAGTGGCAGTGGCAGTGACGTTCAGCGCGCCTTCCTTCGCCGGTGAAGAGAAGAAGGCGGAGAAGAAGGACGAGAAAAAGGGCGGCCACGTCCTCGTGTACGCTGACGAGAAGAAGAAAGACGAGAAGAAGGACGAGAAGAAGGGCGGCCACGCCGATACCTTTGGTGACAAGAAGGACGAGAAGAAGAAAGACGAGAAGGGCAAGTAATCCCTTTTCTTTGGCGAGGCTAGCTAGCTTGAAGGGTCTCCTGCCTAGAGCGGGAGACCCTTTGGGCACCCTTCCCTACCTACTACTGCTTCGAAGATAGACCGATTGTAATCCTACGATCGACTTCGCATCCCTGATTGCTCCAGTCTCAATCATCCTCATCGCTTCCTGGAGCGGCATCTCGATCACGTCGAGAACCTCATCACGATCGAGCTGTTGCCGACCGGTCGTCAACCCGGTCGCCTTGTAAACGTGAATCACTTCGTCGGTGAACCCTGGCGCGGTAAAGATGCTGGAAAGAAGCTCAAGCTTGCCGGCTCGATATCCAATTTCTTCTTCAAGTTCTCGTGCCGCGCAGGCGGCAGGATCTTCACCAGGATTCAGTTTCCCCGCTGGAATCTCATAGATGAACCCTCCCGCCGCGTGACGGAACTGCCTGATCAAGAAGACCGTGCCATCGTCTTTCAGCGGCACCACCGCGGCCGCCCCAGGATGGCGCACGACTTCCAAGTTGACCGTCAGGCCGTTGGGCAGCGTAACAGTGTCGACGTTCACGTTGATAATGATGCCTGTGTACATGCGTTTGCTTTGCACAGGCTAACCCTTGCGCTTTTTGTAGAACGGTGGCTTGACGATCTGCGCGGGGACATTCTTGCTACGAACTTCTATCAGAATGGAAGTACCGGGCTCCGCATAACGCAGAGGCACATAGCCTAAACCGATACCCTTCTGGAGGAGCGGCGAGAGGTTGCCGCTGGTCACATCGCCAATGGGTTGGGAGGTTGCGGGGTCGAGGATTCTGAATCCGTGGCGTGGCACGGCCTTCTCAAGGAGTTCGAAGGCGACGAACCGGCGAGTGATTCCAGCCTGTTTCTGCGCCAGAAGCGCCTGACTGCCGATGAACTCACCCTTCTGGAAACTGACGGTCCAGTCCGCATTGGCTTCAAGGGGCGTCGTGTCTTCACCCATGTCATTGCCATAGAGTAGATAGCCCATTTCCAACCGAAGGAGATCTCTCGCGCCGAGTCCGGCCGGTTTGAGACCCCAGGCCTGTCCCTTGTCAACGAGCTGGTCCCAGAGGCGGCCGACTTTGTCAGCGTCGATGTAAATCTCATAGCCCAGTTCACCGCTGTAGCCAGTCCGAGCCAGCAAGCAGGGCAGGCCGCCAATCGCGCCCACACAGGTGTGATGGAGCTTGAGCCCTTCGAGAGCTGTCCCGCCAAGACCCATGAGTAGCTCGCGAGATTTAGGACCTTGAACGGCCACCTGAGCCAATTCGACCGAACGGTCTTCGAGGCAAACGGTCTTGTCCTGGGCAAGCTGCGATTGGAGCCACAACAGAATCTTCTCGCGATTGGACGCATTCACGCACAAAAGAAATTCATCCGACCCGAGCCGATAGACAAAGATATCGTCTTTGATGCCACCATGCTCATTGCAAACCATGGAGTACTGGGCTTGCGAAACAATGAGTTTCCCGACATCGTTCGTCGTGACTCGTTGGAGAAACGGGATGGCACCAGGTCCGGCGACTCGCAGCCGTCCCATATGGCTCACATCAAAGAGCCCGATATGAGAACGGACGGTGTGGTACTCGTCCACGACACCGCTATATTGAATGGGCATTTCCCATCCGGCGAAATCGACGAGTTTAGCGCCGCAGGCTTGATGATGCGTGATCAGTGGGGTGCGCTGCACGATATGGCTCACAGGCCCAGTAGCTCGACGTCGAAAATCAACGTCGCGTGTGGAGGAATCAGGCCGCCCGCCCCCTGCGCGCCATACCCAAGCTTGGACGGAATAGTCAGCTTTCGCTTCCCGCCTACTTTCATGCCCTTCACGCCCTCATCCCATCCTTTGATAACTCGTCCAGCTCCCAAAGGAAACGAGAAGGGCTGGCCCCGATCTACGGAACTATCGAATTTTTTCCCATTCTCTAGCCAGCCGGTGTAATGCACGGTGACGGTCTGTCCCGCCTCTGCCGTTGCGCCGGTTCCAACCGTCAAATCGACATACTGCAACCCCGATGACGTCGTGACTTCATTCCCTTCGGCACCTGCTTCTTGATGCGGCATACCTACTCCTTTTCTGATCGTTGGCCACCCAAGCATCCTGGTTGGCGATAACAGAATAATACATTGCTATACGGAGAATCTCCTACCGACGTCCAGACCGATATTTTTTCCGAACGCCCAATACAGAGCCCTTACAAATGTGGCTTGTTGGAGTCAGGCTCGGAGAAAATAACCACACTCGCCGTATAGCCATGCAGGAAATTGCGCCCTCCAACCGGACCAATTTCGCCTTGAGCAAAAAATCCCGCCGTCGGGATAGGGCCTAGGCGCTCTTGCACAACACCACTATCGTGATGGGGGTGGCCGAAGAGTCCCTCTCCGCGCCCGCAACAGCTAAATAGAAGGGCTCCAAGGGGGGGGCTTTGGTGCATCGTTCGATCTGCAGCCAGGAGGAAGTGTAAATCGTCACTCGCGGATTTTGCATCGCGAAGATGAAACTGCACGGTCTGGCCTTCCTGAACGACGTCTCCGATTGCAACAGCCCCGGCCTGTTGATCCGCTCCGATAAGGTTACGAACGAGGAAATCGCCCCGTTCGAAATGACTTCGGTGCTCATCGATCACAATGCCCAAGTGCAATGCGCGATGGGCATCGCGGCGCTGTGATCCTCCCAGAGATTCGAAGACGTCCTGAAGCCGTTTTAAAGCCGACACTCCGCCGAGTTCATAGATGAGATTGCCTTCCGCCCTCGTGACGACAAACCGTTCACCAATCGGCCTGCAGCCTTGCGAGGTCACAGTTCGCACGGCGATTGGTCCGGTGAGTTGCACCCCCACCACGCCCCCGTCGAAGACCTGATCATTGAGGAGGAGTCGATTCTCTCCCGCATCCTGACCTCCTCCGGCAAGACCCCCGACAGCTTTACCGTGAGGGTATCGGTCAGTCATGAGGGAAAGAACTTCCTGCATCGGAGTTGAGAAAGGATCAGCGAGAAGGAGAAAGGTCGAATCCTCGAGTCCCGGCTCCGGCCACCCTGGCATGCGGATTTGGTCCTGCAGTTGAGATACGGAGAGCTGGAGCGGGGTCAGTGTGACTCTGGGAAGGCAGGCCACCCAAATGGTCATGGCTGCAGCAGTTTCAATTTCCTCGGCGCCGGCAATCACCCCTTCACCGGAACAGCCCAAGCAGATCTTCGCTCGCAAGTCCTTCTGCAGCATAGCAGAGATCATGGAGGCTTTGGCCGCATGGTGGGCGGAAAAAAAGACGAACGCCAGATCAATGGGGGCTGTGCCGATTTGCATCAGAATGGCATCCGCGAGATCGCGTGTGGCAGCTTCTGTATCGGTCTTACGCGAGAGTGCAGTCGCGAATTGAAGCGTGGCCGGGGTGGTCGTGCCTGTATAGTGGGTCATCATGATTGAGCTTGTCGCCTGTCGATCCCGAGAGGTTAGACCCCTGGGTCCATCCGTTCCGGGCGGTCCTTCGCCAGCTTGTTGTAGTAGCGCCACATATAGGCGTGGTAGTCGTCGAGTTGGGCTAGGAGGTAGTGCAGTTCAGTCGGGTCTTCAGACTCCACCGCGCGGGCCATTCGTGTTTGTAAAAACTCGGCGAACGCATTGGTTTTCCCCAGCGCGGTTACGAGATTCGAACCACCACCGAGTTGATATTCGTTCATGCCATTCCTCCAGTCGCAAGAGAGTCGCGAGAGGATAGCGAGGCGCGAGATGGAAATGCAAGTGAGGGGGACTCTCAGATTTACGAGGTACTGATTCTCCGTTGTTACCTGGCGGGGTGATCGAGGAGGGTACGAAGTCTCGTGATGGAAATGGCCTCGGCTCGGTGGCCGTCGCGTCCCACAACGGTGCTGGCCATCGTGAGGGCATTGAGGATTGCCTCCTCAGTTGCTTCAACTGTTGCGGTGATGAGCGGGTTCATATGGGTATCTGCCAACTGGGTCAATGTGTAGGTTCGGTCATTGGGATAGTGGGGGATGATGTTGCCCGTGGAAAAGGCTAGCATAAAGTCACCACTGCCATGGCGCGCGGTGGATCCGGTACGTGCGAGTCCCAGCGCGGCACGTTTCGAAAGCCGCGTGAGTTGCCGGCCATCGAGCGGAGCATCGGTGGCAATGATGACAATGATCGAGCCTTCACTTTGTCCTGGTGACAGCGCCTGCGCAACGGGAGGCACCGCCTCATAGAGCCGACCGACCGGCACTCCACCCACGACGAGTTCAGGCCGTCTCCCGTGGTTCGCATTCACCAGCACACCAATCGTATAGCCGCCTTCGGTCTCTGGTAATCGCCGTGATGAAGTCCCGATGCCCCCCTTGAATCCATAGGACACCATCCCTGTTCCGGCGCCGACTGAGCCTTCCTGCACGGCTCCGGATGAGGCGCTGTCGAGCGCCCTCACCACATCCGCCTCCGAAACATGTCGACCTTGAATGTCGTTCAACCGCCCATCGTCGCATTCAGCAACTACCGGCGTCAGGGTATCGTCGGTAATGCCAATCTCCGGATAGCGCGCGATCATCCAGTTCATGACCCCGTTGGCCACTCGCGGTATGTTCAAAGTATTGGTGAGGGCGATCGGATATTCGAGGAAGCCGGATTCGCTGACCCAGGCAAGCCCGGTCATCTCGCCGGTCCCATTGAGGACGAACGAGCCGGCCGGCACTTTCTTGTGCCACACATCGTCGCGTGGGACCACGACCGTCACGCCGGTTCGTACTGGACCGTGCCCTGGCTTGAGCGGCCCATCGCCGGAGATGAGGGTGGCCTGTCCGACTTTGACACCCGGGACGTCGGTGATGGCGTTTTGCTCTCCGGTCGAATATTGCCCAATGACTATTCCCAGATCACGGACTCGCTGCCGAGGCTCTGGGCTGTCGGCTGCGCCTGCCGGCAAGCATCCACAGAGCGTAGCCACACAGGCTAGAGTCGCTATCGTGTTGCGGCTAGATATCATGGGTGGATCCTCGATGAGGAATTTGGACTTCAATGCCTGGATGTTCAGCTTGAATGGCCGCGCCAAGTGACAGCGCCTGCTTTTCTTCACCATGTACGATGAAAACCTTGGCCGGTAATGGATTGATGGCTCGAACATAGGCCAGAAGATCGTTGCGGTCGGCATGGGCCGAGAGCCCGTTGAACTTCACGATCTGCGCTCGGCGTGGAGTGGGGACGCCGAAAATCGGCACGACATCCCACCCTTCGACGAGTTTGCGCCCAAGCGTATGCTCGGCTTGAAAACCCACGAAGACGATCACGTTCGCTTCATCCTGAATCGCGTGCTTGAGATGGTGCACGACGCGGCCGCCTTCGCACATGCCCGAGGCAGAGATGATGACGCAGGGGCCCTTCATATCGTTCAGGCGCTTGCTGTCTTCCGGCGAAGAAACAAAATGAATATAACGTGACGCGAAGAGGTCGCCGGAGGACGTGAAGGTTTTGGTGGTTTCCTCATCGTAGCATTCCGGATGGCGGCGAAAGACTTCCGTAGCCCGTGATGCCAACGGTGAATCGATATAGATCGGGATGGGATCGAGACGCCCCTCACTGACGAGCTCCTTAATCCGCATGACCAGGTCCTGGGTCCGTCCAACAGCGAATGCCGGGACGATAATCTTGCTCTTGTGGGTTTTGGCATGGGTGAGGAGATCCAGAGCCTGCTGTTTCATAATCGCCCGATCGGCTTCGTGCAGGCGATCGCCGTAGGTCGACTCAAGAATCAATACGTCGCAAGGCTGCGGTGGCTCAGGGTCGCGAAGAATCGGCATATTGGAGCGACCAAGATCTCCGCTAAAAAGCACGGTGGTCGTATTGCCGCGCGCCGTATACTTCATCCGAATGGCCGCCGATCCCAAGATATGGCCGGCGTCATGAAAGGACGCTGTCACACGTGGGGCAATCTTGAGCAGATCTCCGTATCGTGTGCCCTCGAATCGTCGAACCACCTTACGGACATCATCGATATTGTAGAAGGGCCGGACAGAGGCCTTACCCTTCCGATGCTCCTTCTTGTTGACGTAGCTGCAATCACTGATCTGGACATGAGCCGAATCTTCCAGCATGAGTTCCGTCAAATCGGCAGTGGCTCTGGTGAGATGCACTTTCCCTGTAAAACCATGTTTCTGGAGCATCGGTAAGGCGCCGGAATGGTCGACATGGGCATGGGACAGCAAGACTGCGCTAATTGAATGTGGATCGAATCCCAAATCCTGATTCTGGCGAATCGCCTCCTCACGGCGCCCTTGAAAGAGCCCGCAGTCCAGCAACAGCCGGCATCCTGGCACTTCAACCATGTGGCGACTTCCGGTGACAGATCGTGCTGCGCCGTGAAAAGAGAGCTTCATGATGGTGCCACTCCATGGTGGCGCCAGATCAGCTCCCAGGCCTCCTGGGCCGTTTCGGCGTAGTGAAAAAATCGCAGCTCCTCTTCTCCGATCAGCCCCTCCTCGACGAGCATCTGCCAGTTGATTAAACGTTCCCAAAAGGCCCGTCCGACGAGGACGATGACCACACTCTGGGCTTTGCCTGTTTGGACCAGGGTCAGTGTTTCAAACAGCTCATCAAGGGTACCGAATCCTCCAGGAAACGCGACCAGCGCTTTGGCTCTGATCAAGAAATGCATCTTGCGGATGGCGAAATAGCGAAACTGGAAGCAGAGCTCAGGCGTAATGTAGGGATTGGGACGCTGTTCATGGGGCAAGGTAATGTTGAGACCGATGGATTTGGCTTTCACGTCGTCGGCACCGCGATTCGCGGCTTCCATGATACCAGGGCCGCCTCCGGTGATCACGACATAGTCGCATCGCCCGTCGGTTTGGCATGTGGATGAGACGAGCCTGCTGAATTCACGAGCGATTTCATAATATTTCGAAAGGTCGAGTTGCCGCCTTGCGATCGCCACATGTTGCCGGCATCGATGGTCCGTTGGGCATCGAGCGGCCTCTTCCTCCCTTAGTTTTAGGGTTTCTCGAGCGGCAGCTGGTTCTTGTAGTCTTGCGCTACCGAACACGACAATTGTCGACCTGATGCCTTGTTCACGCTGGATCAACTCAGGCTTGAGAAGTTCGAGCCCGATCCGAACCGAGCGAAGTTCTTCCCGCTGAAGAAACTCTGTATCCTTATCGGCCGGTATGTAGGAGGGGGACGTGATGTCAGTGTGAAGATTCGATGTGCGATCGGATGAATCTGGCTCCATGGCTTGCATTATAGCGGGGCGAGTGGAATGCAGCAATTCGTTGGGAGGGGACGAAGGACTGCGCGTTAAAAGGGAGACGGATTGAAGCGAGGACCGGAGAGATGTCGGAGAAAGCTCTGGTGCATGACGACCCAATCGGAGTTACAGAGCAATTCGAACGCATCGGCACCAAAGCCAGTACGTGAAATGATCAGATCCGGGTCCACGGGCGTCCAGGGTCTCAGCAACCAGCCAAAGTTGACACGGGAATATTTCATATCGAGGAAACGGTACGTTGCGACAACTCCCGTCTGTGAGTCGGTTATGGAATCAGGCGTGCCTAGCTTATCGATCACATCGGCCAACGTGGTTTGCCCTGGAACGATAAATGCCACCTCATCCTGCGTGATCGGGGTATTCAAGTTGATGCGAACAACGTTACAGCCAACGAAGGTCATGCACATCATCGTGGAGAGCAGTATGGAGCAAAGCCCTGACAGAGGAAGTTTCATTTTATTCTCCAAAAGGCCAGAAACGAAACTCTAGTCCGTCCGTACGCTTGGATGAAATGACGTCCTCGACGATCCCTTCACGGTTAAGGATGACGAACAGGTCATCGCTTTTGATGGACAGGCGTGAAAAATTGATGACGATGAGAAGCAAGCTGCCCGCTTTGGCATCGTATCGATAGTACTGAAACACGTCGCGGCCGTTTACTTGAAGAAGTCGATCCGGAGCCCCGAGTAGCGAGAGCACTTCTGCCTTCGTGGTTGTCGCCTTCTTAATCGCCGCGACGGCCTCAGGTCTGATGTCATCGCCAAGGGTTCCTCGGTTGAACGCACAGCCTTGAGTCAGGACTAGAACCAGGACGATGATCGTTCCAATAAGCGGCTTGAAAAATAACACGAGCGCTCCTTTTGCTAAGCTTCGTGAGGGAGATCCTCTAAACCCTTGGGGCGCGCCAAGACAAAGTCGGTTTCAAACATGGCATAAGATGACGGCGTGAGTCCCACTCGACGGTACACGGCCTGCGCCAAGCTGTTGCTCTCTTCGACGTACAGACGGACCCCGCAGACGTTTGGGCCTGTCTTGGCACTGGCCATGACGGCTTCATGCATCTGGCGAAATACGCTCTGTCGGCGCCAGGTCGGGTCAACATACACACTCTGAATCCACCAGAACGAGCCGTTCCGCCAATCACTCCACTCATAGGTGATCATGAGTTGTCCAACGATCTGGCGTGTGTTGGGCTGCTTCAGTTCGGCGACCATGAAGAAGCCTCGATCGGGAGATTCAAGAAGGGCGATCGTTCCCTCATGCAGGCGGTCAGGATCGAGCCGGCGACCTTCGGTTTCAAGCGCCATGGCTGCACTGAACGATGCAATTGTTTCCGCATCTTCTCGTTTGGCAAGTCGGACGGTTAGGGCGTCAATAATTAGCATAGGGTTAGTCCCTTGTCTTTGGAGCTTCTAGCCATCCGGTTTCTGGCTTGTATAGTCCAGCGGTGAACTCCATTTTGATGGCGTCTTCAGGAGGTAGATTAATCGGACGAAGCTGCGGCTGCGGGATAAACGCGAGAAAGCCTGTGAAGGGATGGATCGCCGTGGGTACAAAGACCATGAGTAAATTTGTTGGTGCAACTTGTAGCGCCAGCGGTGCAGCCCCTATGACGAAACCAATCGCCCAGAGACCGTCTCGAGGAAAAGGGAAGACCACCACGGTGCTGCGTCCAAAGCGAGAACGAAAATGAAGAAGATCCGTCATCCCTTTGAGTGTGACATAGACACTGCGGACCAGGGGGATCTGCTCGATCCATTGTTCGGTTTGGGAGATCACACGCCGCCCGACTACATGGGTAGCGATCATGCCAACCATCACAACAAGGAATAGAAACAAGACAACGCTGAGTCCAGGGCTCTGGCCTGCGCCGATATTCCATGGGAGACCGTGAATCAATTCATTCAGGGCATGGTATAAAGTAGAAAAGATCAATACTGTTGTCCAAGCCGGCACGAGGATCAACAAACCAGCCAAGGAGTACTGCCATATGATCTTCGTCATTGCCGCTGGCTTCCTCACACACGTTCAGGAGAAGACTAGTCTAACAGAATCCGTATGACCAAATTGCGCCCTACGTCGGACTTGATCTCCTAGATATCGGAGATCTATTATAAAAACGTTGGAGCAATTCGATTCACACAAGGGAGGGGTTATGGCAGATCGTGCAGAAGCAAGACGTCCGGTCAACCTCGATAAAGATCTTCTCGCCATTCTCTGTTGTCCAGATACGAAACAGGATGTGAGTTTGGCTGATGAAGCGCTCATTACCAAGTTAAATGAGGCTGTTACCCGTGGACAATTGAAAAATAAGGCAAGTAAGCCGGTCACCGAACCACTCGGCGGTGGGCTGGTCCGAGGCGACAGGAAGATCCTATATCCTATTCGTGAAGATATTCCTGTCATGCTTATCGAAGAAGGCATTCCTCTGGAGGGAATGATCTAGCTAGGTCGTTTCACAAGCCACATCCTTCTGCAGGCGCACCGTCCACACGTTTGAGCTCGATATTCTTCCCACACGGGTTAGGGGGAAAGCACCCCTCACGACGTCGATCGTCGGTGCCGAGCCACAGTAATGCATACAGTTGTCTATCGATGGTCGGTCTTGGATCCGGTCGACGCGCCACAATGCTGGCAAAGATATTCGTACAAGTTGCCCGTCGGGAGCACAAGGAGGAGTCGTTCACGCGTTGGAGTCGCCACTCGGCACTGAGGACAGTAGAGCAGGGACGCATTGAGAGACTTAAATTGATCGACCTGTTCCGAACTGCCAGACCTGGGCGATCGAGGCACCGTGGGAGAGAAACCTGCTGACCATGCTGGGCTGATTGGTTTACGAGGAGGTCCTTGCATGAAAAATTATATGTGGATAAGCCTGTGGTGGTCAATAATGAGAGCGTGAATTTTGAACGACCGGTTTACCATGAAGTATTGGGGCCGTTCTTCGATGGAAACTTAGGAAAGGGCCGCAGCAGCCTCCAGATTCCCCTTCCTCCTTGCACCAGACCGTACACGGCAACCCCGCTGAGTAAGCCATAGAACCAGGCTGAACTCCATGGCCAAAGACCCGGAGCATGCAAAATGAAGCCGAGAGCGATGTGGCCTCCGATTCCCATGCACAGTGCGAAAATGATCCATTCTCGCATCATGGAAATGATTGCCAAGTCGTCATGGGAAGCGATGAATGAAGCTGGCACGGCAAACCAGCACTCAAACCACCAGTGTTATACCGCTGGAGTCTTGGCTGACTCAATCTCCGTTGCTGTAATCAGGCTCGACAGATAATCAGCAACAAAATTGAGAGCTTCCTCTCGACCATCTGCCCGACGCCCCTTTTCACGGCGCTGGACGGACAATTCATGATCGAGATCGGATTTGACTTCCGTGAGAACCCGCTGGAGGGAGGAAGGGGTCAAATTCGCATCCATGTCTTCGAGCTCCTGGCAACGATCAAGAACCCAGTTCAATCCTTCGATTCGTCCCGAATAATGTTCCTGCTCACCCGTGTCAATTCGTGACATCGTGGTCGCAAATGTCTGGGCCTCGTAGATCAGATTGTAAAAGCTAGTCACGGCTCGCTGTAGAGTAGGATTCATGTCGCTCCTTTGCGCAAGTTATTGACCAGTCGATTATACATGAGAATGCTCAGTCGACAAGGAAAAAGTTATGGAACTAGGTAAACAGGAGAGAATGAAACTCGTTCATGAAACCGTAATAGAGCGGGGCGAAATCTTTGAGACTCTCAGGGCTTGTTTCCTTGAGACGTTTAAAGAAAAACACCTGTGCGCGAGGGTCCAGCTGCTCAAGGAGATGGCTCAATTGAGCCATGGTGTAGCTGCCAGTCGGGACACTAAGGACGTAATGCACGAGGCGCTCGACGAATTGCTGAGCGAGATACTCGCTGGCGAGGTAGCCGTCCGGGAGTTTCCCTGAAGATAAAAACTCACCGAATGGTATGGCTTGCGCTGCAAATGGTATTGGTTGCTGCTGAGGAGAGTTCACGCCGATGGTATCCCAGCTTGTAATGGAAGAAAACTCGAGCACTTTTACAACCTTACTGGACCACCTGTGACGCGTCAAGTGCGCAGAAGGAGCATCCAAGACCTGGGCCAAAAGGCCGGTGGCGACTCAAGAGGCTTCCCCAAACAGAAGGGGCGGAGTCCCCGAAGGAACTCCGCCCCCCCCTATGAAGCGACCGCCTAGCTGAAACTTACAGCCAGGTTACGCGCTCGGCCGGCCGAATGTAGATCGGCTCTTCGACCTGAATACGCGCCACTTCCTTGCCCGACTTGTTGAAGCCCAACACGGTATCGTTGTACATCTCGAAACGCTTCCCGTGGATCTGGGTCTCGAACACTTTCGGACCAGGAATGACATCGTACCGGAAGATGATCTGCTGGCTGGCTCTCCACAACTGGAGGACCGCCAACAGTTCACGGCTTGGCACGAGATACTTCTCGATGGCGTTGTCGACGCCCGGGCCAAACATCTGTCGCGCATAGCCACGAGGGCTGTGCCGCGGTGGGATGTAGTAGCCGTTGGGCTCGGTGCCCCACTGTGGGTACAGTGGTAGCGCCACCTGCTCCACGCGAATCGCGTAGTAGAGCGGGTGCCACCGATCTTCCGCCCACAGACCGTCTTCGCCGATGCGCATCAGGCTCTGCATCCGGATCTTTCCGACGCAGGCTGCCATACAACGCGTTTCCATCGGCTCACCGCCCGTCAGCGGGTCCTTCCCTTCGATGCGCGGATAACACGCGATGCACTTCTCAGACACGCGTGTGGTTCCACGATACATCGGCTTCTTGAATGGGCACTGTTCCACACACTTCTTGTACCCGCGGCACCGGTTCTGGTCGATCAACACGATCCCGTCTTCGGGTCTCTTGTAGATCGCCTTCCGCGGGCAGGCCGCCAAGCAGCCTGGATATGTGCAGTGATTGCAAATCCGCTGGAGATAGAAAAAGAATGTTTCATGCTCCGGCAGACTGCTGCCCGTCATCTTCCACGGTTCATCCCGTGAGAATCCGGTTTTGTCGATGCCTTCCACGAGGGCTCGCATCGAAGTCGCCGTATCCTCATAGATGTTCACGAACCGCCACTCTTGGTCCGTCGGGATATAGCCGATCGCCGCCTGGCCCACTTTGGCGCCCGCGTCGAAAATGGTCATCCCTTCGAACACGCCGTACGGTGCATGGTGCTTGCGTCCGACACGGACGTTCCACACCTGTCCGCCTGGATTCACCTGCTCGATGAGCTGGGTGATCTTCACGTCGTAGAACTGTGGGTACCCGCCATACGGCTTAGTTTCCACGTTATTCCACCACATGTATTCCTGACCCTTCGAGAAGAGCCAGGTCGACTTGTCAGCCATGGAACAGGTCTGACAGGCCAAGCACCGGTTGATGTTGAACACAAAGGCAAACTGCCACTTCGGATGCCGTTCCTCGTAGGGATACAGCATCTTCCGTCCCAGTTGCCAGTTATACACTTCAGGCATTGTAAACCCTCCTTCTAGTCATGATCAGTTTGTTAGTGAATCTCATCAGCTGTACATCATCGTCAAGCTGCACGCTGTTGTTCCTTACACCTTGATCTTGATGTGTTCGCCTTTGAGCCACTTGATCATGAACTCGTTCTCTTGGCCCGGTGTAAATCCGGTCCGGACCGGCTCCCATGGACCACGAGCTCCGATGCCGCCGTCTTCCGCCTTGGTGATGCGGATGAGACATTCCTTCGGTACCGTGTTGATCGCATGGTGGTCGACCTGATAGCCCCACTTGAACTTCCAAGCGATGGCGTGTTTGCCCGGCAACGAGTCAGTCTGGTGCATCGGCATCAACCAGTTTCTGGTAAAGGACTGTTGGGCCCCGTACCGGAAGTTGGACTGATAACCGGTGTCCACCGCGATGGCGCGTCCGTCTGGGCGCGTCTCATGGCCTTTGACCGACTTCGGCGTGGCCACGTACGGTGCGTGCTTCGACATCGTCACGTGGTACGGATAGGCCGGGTTGTACTTCGCGCGGATCATGAGGCGCGCCACCTTATAGTACGGATCCGAAGGCTTCCAGCCACGATAGGGCCGGTCCACCGGGTTACCATCTACGTAGACGTAGTCGCCGTCGTTGATACCGCGGTCTTTCGCCGCCTGCGGGTTGATGTGCAACTGGTGTTCGCCGACACCAGGCGTCCGCTTATCCATGCGGTACGGATCGCCGAAGTTCGACTCGTAAATCTGAACCCAGTCATTCACCGACCATTGGCTGTGCACCCGATGCCGGGTCTTCGGAGTGACGCAGTAGAACTGGTACCCCTTCTCCCACAACGGGTTGCTGTGCCGCTTGATTTCCTGCCACGGCAACTTGATGTTACGCACCGTCTTGTCGTCATGGTGCTGCGCCGTGATCGGAATACCGTAGTCGTCCGGACGGACGTACGGGTTGCTCGTCATGATGGCGTTCGGCAAATACGGTGTCGCTTCTGTTCCCTCACGGTGAGAGATGAAGTTTTCGCCGTATTCGATCGCCTCTGGCTCGGTCCGGTAATTTTCGTACCGACCGGTCCGCGTCCACATGGGCTTCGACTCGTTAGTCTCTTCCCAGAATGGGGTCCGCGGATAGGTCCGAACCATGACCATCCAGCCTTTTTCCGACTTCAGCATGACATCCGCGCTGTAGCCGTAGAAGGTGCTGGAGGCATCGAGCATGCGCTGCGCATAGACGTCCACGCGGTTTTCGTAGACGAACTTGAAGTAATCGCGCATACGCTTGTCGCCGGTCATGTCCGACAACTTGGCCGCAACGCCTGCGAACGAATCGAGGTCGTTACGTGTGTCGTACAAGGGCCGGATGCCGCCCTTCCAGATCTGTACCCACGGATTGGATACCGTGACGGTCATTTCCGGATAGGTGAACTCCATCCACGAGTTCGCCGCGAAGGCGATATCGTTGTGGTTGACGTCCGAGGTCATCTCGATGTCCTGAGTGATCAGGGTCTCGATGTTCGGATCGACGTTACGCACCATGTCATAATGGTGCTTGGCGTTGTTGAGCACGTTCACGTTGACTACCCAACGGAACTTGCTCGGCGTCGGCATGTGCGTCTTGCCCGTGAACACCTTGCGCCCGTACTTCGGGGTGCTGACGATCAGGGCGGTGTCGCCGTGGTTCCAGTAACCAACTTCCTCGCCGTAGTAATACGACTTGGTCTTGATTTCCTTGCCATGCGCGTTCGGATCCAACGTGATGTTGAATGGATCCTCACCCGTATGCACCGCAATACCTGCACCGGACCAAGGCGTAGACGTCCAGGTTCCGGCCTTGTAGTTACCGGCCCAGGTATGCTGCCCGGTACCGAACTTTCCGACGTTGCCGGTGACGATAAGCACCATCGCGGCGCCGCGGGAGTTGATGGTCTGATGGAAGTAATGGTTCGTCCCTTCGCCGTTATGGATGGCGGCGGGCTTGATCGAACCTGAGTCACGCGCCCAACGGACCAGGAGGTCCTTCGGCGTCCGGCAAATCTGATGACAGGTGTCCAGGTCGTAATCCTGGAAGTGCACCAAGTACATCTGCCAGACCGGCATCGCGTCGATTTCACGGCCATTGAGCAGTTTCACCCGGTATGTCCCGGTGAGGGCTGCATCAATACCGCTGTTCTGATAGTGCCAGCCGACCTGCTCACGATGGAGAGGAACAGCCGCCTTCTTGTTCAGGTCCCAGACCATCATGCCGCCGAGCCGCTCGACCTGCTCTGGCTTCAATGACTGAACGCGACCCGAGTAGCTCTTCGAGAAGTCCGGGAACTTGTAGTCTGCTACCACGTCGCGTGGATCTAAGAACTGCAAGGTGTCCGTACGGACCAGCACTGGCGAATCGGTATACCCCTTCAGGAAGTCCACGTCGTGCATGTTCTCATCGACGATGATCTTCATGGCGCCCAAGAAAATGGCGCCGTCCGACGCGGGCCGTAACGGCATCCAGTAGTCGGCACGATAGGCGGTGGGGTTATACTCAGGCGTGATGACCACGACCCTGGCGCCCCGTTCGATACATTCCAACTTCCAGTGCGCTTCCGGCATCTTGTTTTCGACGAAGTTCTTGCCCCAGCTGGTATTCAGCTTGGAGAAGCGCATGTCGGAGAGATCGATGTCGGAACCCTGGGCACCGCACCACCAAGGATGGGCAGGGTTCTGGTCGCCGTGCCAGGTGTAGTTCGACCAATAACGGCCGCCCTGCGCCTGATCCGGGCTGACTTTGCGAATCCAGGTGTCCAGCAACGCGTTGACGCCACCGTTCATTCTGGTGTTGCCCATCTTGCCGATGATGCCGAGGACTGGCATACCTGCGCGATGCTTGAAGGTACGGGTGCCCGCGCCCTTCATCATTTCAATCATTTCCGGCGCATAACCCTGCTCACGAAGACGACGGGCTCCGGCTTCACCACTGTACCGCGTGGCAATGATGATCATGGCCTTGGCGGCATAGGTGAAAGCCGTATCCCAGGACACACGCAGCATGTCGTCCAGGAAGCGGCTGTCGAACTTATACTTGCGCTTCGTTTCTGGCGTCAGCTCAGGGGAGCCGGCGTCCATCCACTCTTTCCAGCCCTTCCGCATCAAGGGACCCTTCAAGCGATAAGGACCATAGACACGGCGATGGAAGGTAAACCCCTTCAAGCACATGCGCGGGTTGTGCGCGAACGTCCCGCGGTTGCCGTAGAGATCTTCATAGGTCTGGTGGTCGTAGTTCTGCTCGACCCGCATCACGACGCCGTTCCGGACGAAGGCCCGGATGCGGCAGGCATGCGTGTCGTTCGGTGAACAACACCAGGTAAACGACGAATCGTAACGGTACTGGTCGTGGTACACACGCTCCCAAGACCGATCCGGATAGTCCCCTAACGGGTTCCCGACTTCGATGACCGGCTGGAGCGCAGTCAACGCCAGGACTTTGTCCGCCACCGCGACTGCGGCGACCGTCCCCACGGAGACTTTTAAGAACTGCCTACGTGACAAAAACATTGGTAACACCTCCTAAGAGTTGAGGGCTTCAATAAGCCCACGCGACTTCACTGACGCACAGCGGAAATTTAAACCACCCCCCTTCCTCAGAGAGCTGCCAGAATGCATAATAATCGAATAGTTTCCGACTGAATTACCGACTAAACTCTTCGATTTACCTTGCGCTTCAGGCATCATGCGCCTCCATGTTCGCAATAATCGCACCAAGCGTTGCATGCCAACAGTTTTCAGTATGGCAATCTAAGCCATTGAATAATCGTATCAATATTTAATCTGCCACATCATTTACACCGCATCACATCTGCTCATGTGGGTACTTGCCGTATCACCTTCTTGGATTCAAGCTGTTAATGAATGAGAAATATAAATAAAACAATCTCTTACATGATTTTCACTTCCGTTACCTTTTAGTAGCGCCATTGGATGATTGTAACCAAGGTAACAGAAGGGGAATTATGCTGTTCAGGTCGCTGTAGATAGCAAGTTAACTTGTCCGGTGTATGTAGCTCATGATC
>Ga0209253_10001762_pt1 | contig 19042 bp, 16 predicted proteins | sample FrelakmetBRP12BR_FD_187145 | JGI IMG/M metagenome (GOLD analysis project Ga0209253, IMG submission 187145) | Freshwater lake sediment microbial communities from the University of Notre Dame, USA, for methane emissions studies - BRP12 BR (SPAdes)... | ecosystem: Environmental > Aquatic >... | reverse complement strand
CGGACAGCGCCAGCCGCAGCGTATTGGCGCGGCCGCGCGTCAAGTGCTGCTCGTCGCGCGTCGCGCGGTAGCTCGGGCACATGGTGCCCGCGTCGAACTTCCGGCAGTGGCCGTTGTTGTTGCACATCTCGACGGCCTTCGCGAAACCGCCGGCCGGATCGCCACCGCTGCCCGGCGGCGTCAGCGTGTCGGTGACCGGGTCGTTGTGGACGTTCCACGCGGACCAGTCGAGCGCCGTCTCCATCGGCAGCGTCCGGTAGCCCGGCGGGTACCGGAAGAGCGTTCGGTCGTCCATCGGGCGCGCCCGCACGATCTTGCCGGGGTTCATGAGGCCGTCCGGATCGAACAGCCCCTTGATCTCCTCGAACGCGCGGACGAGCTTGGGGCCGAACTGCCATGCGACCCACTCGCTGCGCACCAGCCCGTCGCCGTGCTCGCCGGAGTACGCGCCCTTGTACCTGCGCACCAGCGCGCTCGCCTCCTCGGCGATCGCGCGCATCTTCGCGGCGCCGTCGCGGCGCATGTCGAGGATCGGGCGCACGTGCAGCGTGCCGACCGACGCGTGCGCGTACCACGTTCCGCGGGTGCCATGCTTGCGGAACACCGTGGTCAACTGGTCGACGTAATCCGCGAGATGTTCGAGTGGCACCGCGCAGTCCTCGATGAAGGACACCGGCTTGCCGTCGCCGTGCATGCTCATCATGATGTTGAGGCCGGCCTTGCGCACGTCCCACAGCGCCTTCTGCGCGCCGGCGTCCGTCATCCGCACGACGTTGCCCGGCAATCCGAGGTCGCCCAGCAGCACATCGAGATCGGCGAGCCGCCGCACCGGCGCGTCGGCGTTCCCGCCGGTAAACTCCACCAGCAAGATCGCGTCCGGTTCGCCGATGAGCGCCGCGTCGATCACGGGCCGGAAGGCCGGATTGCCGCGCGCCAAGTCGATCATCGTGCGGTCCACCAGCTCGACGGCGGACGGCCCGAGCCCGACGATGTGGCGCGCGCATTCCATCGCGCGATAGAGCGTCGGGAAGTTGACGACGCCGAGCGTGCGATGCCGCGGGATCGGCTGGAGGTCGAGCGTCAGCGCGCGCGTCCACGCGAGCGTGCCTTCGCTGCCCACGAGCAGGTGCGCGAGGTTGACGGCGCCGTCGCGCGTGTACGGCCGCTCGCTCACCGGGTTGTACACGTCGATGTTGTAGCCGCCCACGCGGCGCAGCACCGACGGCACCCGCGCCGCGATCTCGTCGCGCTCGCGTGCGCCGATCGCGCGCAGCCCGTCGACGAGGGTGCGCACGCGCGGCGCCGCGCCCTGCATGTCCGCTTCCGGCCCGAAGCGCGCGGCCGTGCCGTCCGCCAGCAGCGCATCGATCGCGGCGACGTTGTGCACCATGTTGCCGTACGCGATCGAGCGCGAGCCGCAGGAATTGTTGCCGGCCATGCCGCCCAGCGTGCACTGCGCGGACGTGCTGACGTCGACCGGGAACCACAGCCCGTGCGGCTTCAGCCACGCATTGAGTGCGTCGAGCACGATGCCCGGCTCGACGGTCACCGTCCGCGCGTCCGCGTCGAACGAGATCACGTTGTTGAGATGCTTGCTGTGGTCGATGACGAGTGCCGCGCCGACCGTCTGCCCGCACTGCGAGCTGCCTGCGCCGCGCGGCAGCATCGGGATGCGCAGCTCGCGGCACACGTCGAACGCCGCGCGCACGTCGGCGTCGCTCGCAGGCACCAGCACGCCGACCGGCTCCACCTGGTAGATCGAAGCGTCGGTCGCATAGCGCCCGCGTGCGGCGGCGTCGAACAGCACGTCGCCGCCGACGGCCTGCCGGAGGCGCCGCGCGAGATCGCCGTCGGCCTCCCGCGGATGAAAGTGAAGCGGCTGCGGCGCGTTCACGGCGCGGCGTCCATGGCATCCGCGCGACTGCGCATGGCCTCCAGCACCGCCTCGCCCTTCTGCTGCAGATGGCGCCGCATCAGCGCCGCCAGGCCCGGGGCGTCCCGCGCCTCCAGCGCCTCCACCATCTGCGCATGTTCCTGCGCAGCGCGGCTCCACTTCCCGTCGTCGTAGTTCGACCGGAACCGCAGATGCTGGATGCGCAGGTTGAGCGACGCGTATGTCTGGCGCAGGCGCACGTTGCCTGCCGCGAGGTTGATGCGGTCGTGGATCAGGCGATTCCGGTGGTAGTACGCCGGCAGGTCGCGGCGCGCATGGCACGCGAGCATTTCGAACGTCAGCGCCTTGATCTCGACGATCTCGGCGTCGCCGATCCGCCGGCACGCGAGCTCGCCCGACAGCGCCTCGAGCGCGCCCATCATCTCGAAATACTCGCGGACGTCGTCCTCGGACAGCGCGACGACCTGCGCACCGCGGTTCGGATGGAGCGCGACGAGGCCGTCGGCCTCGAGCAGCCGGAACGCCTCGCGCAACGGCGTGCGCGACACGCCGAGCTTCACGCCGAGCAGCCGCTCGTTGAGCCGCGCGCCGGGCGCGAGCTCGCCTTCGGTGATGAGCCTGCGCAGCTGTTCGGCGACGGCGCTGGGAAGTGTGGCGACCGAACCGCGGCCTTGCGACGCGGCCGCAGCACTCCCGGTCGACGCAAGGCGCGCCGACTCGTTTGAGGTGGCCAATGCGGTCTTCTCGGACATCGTTTGGTATACCTGAATTCGATGCCGGCCCCCCACGATTACCTGTGGAGCGAAGCCGGACTCGTCGTTATGATACGCTTTGTATACCAAAGTCGGCACTACGATGCCGGCGCGTTCGACCACCCGCGGGAGGCGCCAAGTGTTCCAGCTCGATTCGCATCCGTCCGGCCGGCATTTCCTGCAGATTCCGGGTCCGACCAACGTGCCGGACCGGATCTTGCGCGCCATCGATCAGCCGACGATCGATCACCGCGGACCGGAGTTCGCGCGCCTCACGCTCGAGATCCTCGAGGGGCTGAAGGACGTGTTCCAGACCAAGGATCCCGTGATCATCTACCCCGCGTCGGGCACGGGTGCGTGGGAAGCCGCGCTCGTCAACACGCTGTCGCCGGGCGACCGCGTGCTCATGTTCGAGACCGGCCATTTCGCGACGCTCTGGCGCACCCTGGCCGAGAAGCTCGGCCTCGTCGTCGACTTCGTGCCGGGCGACTGGCGGAATGGCGTCGATCCGGGGCTCGTCGAGGCGAAGCTCGCCGAAGACCGCGCGCACGCGTACAAGGCGGTGCTCGTCGTCCACAACGAGACGTCCACCGGCGTCACGACGCGCATACCCCCGATCCGGCAGGCGATCGACCGCGCCGCGCACCCCGCGCTGCTGATGGTCGACTCGATCTCGTCGCTGGGGTCGGTGGACTACCGGCACGCCGAGTGGGGCGTGGACGTCACGGTCGCCGGCTCGCAGAAGGGCCTGATGCTGCCGCCGGGCCTGTCGTTCAACGCCGTCAGCGAAAAAGCCATCGCGGCGTCGCGGTCCGCGCGCCTCCCGCGCGCGTACTGGCGCTGGGACGAGATGATCGCGATGAATCGCCAGGGCTACTTCCCGACCACGCCCGCGACCAACCTGCTCTACGGCCTCCACGAGGCGATCGCGATGCTGCGCGAGGAAGGCCTTCCGAACGTGTTCGCGCGTCACGCGCGGCACGCCGAGGCCACGCGGCGCGCGGTGCGCGGCTGGGGACTCGACATCCTGTGTCGCAATCCCGCCGAATACAGCAACGCGCTGACGGCCGTGGTCATGCCGGACGGGCACGACGCCGACGCATTTCGCCGCACTGTGCTGGCGCGGTTCGACATGTCGCTCGGCACCGGCCTGGGCAAGCTCGCCGGCCGCGTATTCCGGATCGGGCATCTCGGGTTCTTCAACGACCTGATGCTCTGTGGCACGCTGTGCGGCGTCGAGATGGGTCTGGCACTGCAGGGCGTCCCGCACACGGGCAACGGCGTAGGGGAAGCGCTCGCCTGGCTGCAGCAAGGCACGGCAGGCACGGACAAGACGGCGCAAAAACGCGCCGCGTAACGGCCGGCGGTCGCCGGCATCCCAGTCACTCTAGGAGGAGGTGTCCCGTGAGTCATCGCAACCCCAAGGCGGCGCTCGTCCGCCTGGCCGCCGCCGCATGCGCGCTGTTCGCGCTCGGCAGCGCGGCACCCGCGCTCGCCCAGATCGAAATCAAGCTGGGCCACGTCGGCGAACCCGGGTCGCTCTTCCAGAAGAGCGCGGACGAGTACGCGAAGCGCGCGAACGCCGCCTTGGGCGGCAAGGCCAAGGTCGTCGTGTTCGGCTCGAGCCAACTCGGCGGCGACTCGGAGATGATCCAGAAGCTGAAGCTCGGCACGCTGGACATGGCGCTGCCCTCCACGGTGATGAGCTCGCAGGTCGATCTCTTCGGCGTGTTCGAGATGCCCTACATCGTGAAGAACCGCGGCCACATGGCGAAGATCGAGAAGGAGATCTTCTGGGCGAAGCTGGCACCCGAAGCGGAGAAGAAGGGCCTCAAGGTCCTCGCGGTCTGGGAGAACGGCGAGCGGCACATCACGAACAGCAAGCGGCCCATCAAGGTGCCCGCCGACCTTGCCGGCATCAAGCTGCGCGTGCCCGAGGGCAAGTGGCGCGTGAAGATGTTCCAGGCGTACGGCGCCAACCCCAGCCCGATGAAGTTCTCCGAGCTCTTCACCGCGCTGCAGACGGGCGTGATGGACGGGCAGGAGAACCCGTTCACGCAGATCTACTCGGCGAAGCTGCAGGAAGTGCAGAAATACCTGTCGCTGTCGGGCCACGTGTACACGCCCGCCTACCTCACCGTCGGCAAGACGAAGTGGGAGTCGCTGCCACCCGACGTGCGCAAGATCCTCGAGGACACGGCGAAGGAGACGCAGGCGTACGTCTACGAGCAGGCAGCGAAAGACGACGCCGAGCTGCTCGCGAAGATCAAGGCGGCCGGCGTGCAGGTGAACGACGTCGACAAGGACGCGTTCATCGCGGCGAGCAAGCCGATCTACGAGGAGTTCGGCAAGGAAGTGCCCGGCGCGAAGGACGTCATCGACCGCGCGGTCGCGCTCGGGAAGTAGGCGTGACCATTTCCGCGACGGCCGGCGCCCAGGTGACGGCTGCGCTGAGGCGATTTCGTGCATCCTACGGCCGGCTGCTCGAGTGGGTGGTCGGCGCGCTGATGATCCTGCTGTTCGTCGAGGTCACGGCGGGCGTCGTGTTCCGGATGGTCGGGCATTCGCTCATCTGGTACGACGAAGTGGCGTCCGTGATGCTGGCGTGGCTCACCTACTACGGCTCGGCGCTGGCATCGGTCAGGCGCGCGCACATCGGGTGCCCCGAACTCGTCGACGTGATGCCGCCCGGTCCGCGCCGGATCGTCAACATCGCGGCGCAGGTCGTCGTCATCGCGTTTTTCGTCATGCTGGGTTACGTTGGCGTGTCGATCATGCCCATCCTGGCCGGCGACACGATGGTGAGTCTGTCGTGGGTGTCGATGAATTTCGTGCAGTCGGTGATTCCCGTCTCGGCCGCGCTCATCGTCGTCGCCGAGGTCACGCACCTCGTCGACCTCGTCGTCGCCGCCCCGCCGTCGGCTGGCACCGGCGGCCCGGCGCTTGCCGATGGCCTGCACTGATGAGCGTCGCGCAAATGCATGGCAACCACTCCGTCGTTTCCGCGCAGGCGGGAACCCAGCCTCTTGCCTCGCACTCTCCGTCACTCCCGCGAACGCGGGAAACTGGGGTGGCATGCAACGGAACACACTGGGTCCCTGCCTGCGCGGGGACGACGGGAGTTCTCCGAGTGCCTTCGCTCGCCTCGGCAAGAAGCAGCGGAGGCTGCGCGATGCGAGGCCGCGGACAGTTGCGCCACACCGGCGACACGCGCGCGGTCGCGCGCCGCACCCGCGCAGGAGCGCCCCGATGAGCATCATGCTGGGCCTCTTCGCGGCGGTGCTCGCGCTCGTGCTGTTCAACGTGCCGATCGCCGTGGCCCTGGGCGTCGTCGCGCTCATTGCGATGGTGGCGACCCACGGCCTCGCGATCCTGCCGAACCTCGCCGTCATCGCATACAACGGCGCGACCAGCTTTCCGCTGCTCGCGATTCCGCTGTTCATCCTGGCCGGCGCGATCATGAACGCGTCGGGCATCTCGCAGCGCCTGATCGCGTTCGCGTCGTCCGTGTTCGGCTGGATTCGCGGCGGGCTCGCGCACGTGTCGATCGGCGCGTCGCTGTTCTTCGCGGAGATCTCCGGATCGGCGGTCGCCGACGTGGCCGCGCTGGGATCGATCCTGATCCCGGGGATGAAGGCCAAGGGTTACCCCGCGCCGTTCGCGGCCGCCGTGATGTCGTCGGCCGCCACGCTCGCGGTGATCATCCCGCCATCGATCCCCATGATCCTGTACGCCGTGATGGCCGAGACGTCGGTCGTCCAGCTCTTCGTCGCCGGCATCGTGCCGGGCCTGATCGGTGGATTCGGGCTGATGGGCATGGCGTACGTGTTCGCGCGCCGATATAACCTGCCGCGCGAGGACGCGTTCTCGTGGACCAAGGTGCGCAGGACCGCGCGCGAGGCGCTGTGGGCGTTCCTGCTGCCGATCATCATCCTGGGCGGCATCTTCGGCGGCGTCGTGACGGCGACTGAGGGCGCCGCGCTCGCCGTGGTCGCCGCGCTCGCGGTCGGCCTGCTGATCTATCGCGAGCTCAACCTCGGCCACCTGCGCCAGGCGATCATCGAAGGCGCGATCCAGACGGCGGTGGTCATGCTGCTCGTCGCCACCAGCGCGCTCCTCGGCACGTACCTGACCGAGGTGCAGGCGCCGCAGGCGCTCGCGCGCGGCGTCTCCGAGCTCACGCAGAACAAGTGGGTCGTGCTGGCGCTCCTCAACCTGCTGTTCCTGCTCCTCGGCATGTTCCTGCACTCGGCGGCAGCGATCATCCTCGTCGTTCCGGTCGTGATGCCGCTCGTGAAGGCCGTCGGCATCGATCCCGTCCACTTCGGCCTCATCGTGACGATCAACCTCGGCATCGGGCAGCAGACGCCGCCGGTCGCGAGCGTGCTGATGGTCGCGAGCTCGATCGCGAAGGAATCGGTCTGGGCCGTCACCCGCGTGAACGTGTGGTTCATCCTCGTGCTGCTGATGGTGCTGATGCTCGTGACATATGTGCCGGTGACCGGCATGGGACTCGTCAACCTCTTCTATCGCTAGCGTGGGCCGCCCATGACCGACCTGATCGCCGTCACCAAGGACGGACCCATCGCGACCGTCGTGCTCAACCGGCCGGAGAAGCTCAACGCGCTGACGAAGGCGATGTGGTCCGACCTCGGATTCGCGATCGCCGCGCTGTCGGCCGACGACGCGTTGCGCTGCATCGTGCTGCGGGGCGCGGGCGAGCGCGCGTTCTCGCCGGGCAACGACATCGGCGAGTTCGCGACCGAGCGCGCGAACAAGGCGCAGGCGGTCTCGTACGGCGCGGTGATGCGCACGACCGCCGAAGCGCTTGCCGCGTGCCGGCATCCGCTCGTCGCGCAGATCCACGGCATCTGCGTCGGCGGCGGGCTCGAGCTGGCCGCGCTGTGCGACCTGCGGATCTGCGGCACGAGCAGCCGCTTCGGTGCGCCGATCAAGAACCTGGGCCTCGTAATGGCCTATCCGGAAATGGCGCCGCTCGTGCGCCTGGTCGGCACGAGCGTCGCGCTCGAGATCCTCCTCGAAGGGCGCGTGTTCGACGCCGCCGAGGCCTTGCAGAAGGGACTCGTCACGCGCGTCGTGCCCGATGCCGACGTCGCGGCCGAAGCACGCGCGACGGCCGAGCGCATCGCCGAAGGTGCACCGCTCGCCGCGCGCTGGCACAAGAAGTTCGCGCGCCGGCTGGCCGACCCGCAGCCGCCTACCGGCGACGAGCAGGACGAATGCTTCGACTGCTTCGACACCGAGGACTTTCGCATCGGTTACGCGGCGTTCCTCGCGAAGCGGAAGCCGCGGTTCACCGGTCGATGAGCAAGTCCGCACCGCGTGACGAAGGCGTCAGATGAGCGCTGCCGGGCCGCCCCAAGGCGCGAATAGCTCCCCCTCGGGGGGCAGCGCAGCGGCGCACGCCGCAAGCGTGGGGGTCCCATGAGCGCCGCCGGGCCGCCCCAAGGCGCGAATAGCTCCCCCTCCGGGGGCAGCGCAGCGGCGCCAGCCGCAAGCGTGGGGGCCCAACCTACGGGTCCCCTCGCCGGCGTACGCGTGCTGGAGCTCGCGCAGATCATGGCCGGGCCCACGTGCGGCGTGATGCTCGCCGACCTCGGCGCCGACGTGATCAAGGTCGAGAAGCTCCCGGGCGGCGACGATTCGCGCGGCTACCGCGAGCCGCGCGTCAACGGAATCTCGGCGCCGTTCATGATGATGAACCGGGGCAAGCGCGGAATCGCGCTCGACTTGAAGCGCCCCGAGGGCCGCGCGATCCTGCTGAAGATGGTGCGCACCGCGGACGTCCTCGTCGAGAACTTCCGGCGCGACACGATGGCGAAGCTCGGATTGGGCTACGACGTGCTTGCCGCGGAGAACGAGGCGCTCGTCTATTGTTCCGTAACCGGGTTCGGCCGCGACGGCCCCGAGGCGGACAAGGGCGGCTTCGACCTCGTCGCGCAGGGGTTCGCGGGGCTGATGGCGATCACCGGCGAGCCCGGACGCCCCCCCGCCAAGACCGGCAATCCGGTGTCCGACATCAATGCCGGCATCCTTGCCGCGCTGGGCGTCGTGGCGGCGTATGCGCATCGGCTGAAAACCGGGCGCGGCCAGCTCGTCGACACATCGCTGTTCGAGGCCGCGCTGCAGCAGACGTACTGGCACGCGTCGAGCTTCTTCGCGACCGGGGCGTCGCCGGGACCGCTCGGCTCGGCGCACATCCTGACCGCGCCGTACCAGGCGTTCCACGCGAGCGACGGCTATGTGAACATCGGCGGCGCCAACCAGGCCAACTGGGAACGCATCGCCGATGTGCTCGGCCATCCGCAATGGCGCGACGACCCGCGCTTCGCGACCAACACCGCTCGAATGGCGCACCGTGACGCGCTGACGGCCGAGATGAACGCCGTGCTCGCGACGCGCACGCGCGCCGACTGGATCGCGCGCCTCGACGCCGCCGGCGTGCCGGCGGGTCCCGTCCATTCGCTCGGCGAGGCGCTCACGCACCCGCAGACGCTGGCGCGCGGCATGGTCGTCGACCTCGTTCATCCGGAGGCCGGCCCGACGAAGGCAATCGGCTGCCCGATCCATTTCTCGCGCACGCCGGCCGCGGTCACGCGGCCTGCGCCTCGGCTGGGCGAGCACAGCCGCGAAGTGCTGCGCGAAACGGGCTACACGGACCCGGAGATCGACGGATTCCTCGCGGCCGGCATCGTCGCGGACGCCGGCGCGTTGTGCTGACGCGTCGGCACATCCGCCTCGGTTCGGGTTTCGCGGCCCGTCGCGGACCAGCATCGGCGCAGTCGTCGGCGCAACGTCAACCGTCCATGATCATCACGGCGAGCGCATTGCGCCCCACCACCTTCTCCTCGACGCCCGGCGCAAACGTCCAGTGGTCGAAGGTCGCCACGCTTTCGGGGAGCGCCCGGCTCGGACATGCTGGTCCGAAAAGAAGGCGGTCGGGCATGTACCTCTTGGCCGCCATCGCGTACGCGTCGGCGCCCGGCAGGCTCGGCGAATTGAGATAGGGATCGGGCGCGACCTCCACATTGGGGAAGTTGAACGCGATGTCGAGGAGCTCACGCACCCAAGGCCAGCCGCGCCGGATCGAAGTACGCGCGAAACTCGGGCAAAGGCGGGCGCGAGCGCATGTCGACGACACCACCTTCGGCGGCGGGTCCGCCGACGCTCATCGTGCACCGGCTTCCGCGGCCGCGGCGGGGTGCGCCGCATGCGCACCGACCGCGACGACGTGCCCGGACTGCACCGACCGCCGGATCGCGTCCGCCAACACGATGGTGCGAACACCGTCGGCCGCGCTTGCGAGCGCGGTGTGCTCGCCGGAAAGTTCGTCCTCGAACGCAGCGATCTCGCGCTCGAAGAGCGGCGTGGGCGCGAACGTCTCGACGGTCCGGCCGGCGCCGTCCTGCAGCGTCAGCTCCAGCTGCGGAACGCCCCGCCACGCCGGGCATGCGACCGACCCGCGCGTGCCCTCGACGATCAGTGCCTGTTGCCCGGCCGGCAGTTCCCGGCTCGCGCGGATGGCGGCATGACATTGACGCCCGAGCGTGCCCAGGATGCTGATGGTCTGCACGGACGCGGCCGCCATGTCGGGCGGGTTGGCGCGCGCGCATACGTCCGTGAACTCGAGTCCCGTCAACCATGGCACGAGGTCGAGAAAATGCACGGCGAGGTCGGAGAGGATTCCGCCCTCCTCCGGATCCTGGCGCCATGCGGCCGTGCGCACGACCGGCGAGCAGCCCGACAGAGTCACCGCGCGCAGGTCGCCCAGAGTCCCTGCGGCGATGTGCTCGCGCACGCGTTCGAACAGGCGCTCGAAGCGGAACTGGTAGGCAACCTTGAGCACCCGGTCGGCGCTGCGTGCGAGCTGCACGAGCTCTTCGCCGTGCACGGCCTCAAGTGCGAGCGGCTTCTCGCACAGCACGTGCTTCCCGGCCGCGAGCGCATCCCGCGCCTGCGCGAAGTGCAGTGAATTGGGGGTGCCGATGTAGACGGCGTCGATGTCGGGGTCGCGCATCAATTCGGCGTAGTCCGAATGCGCGTGCCCCAACGCGAATTTCTCGACGAATCCGCGCTGGGATTCCGGACTGCGCGTGACGCACGCGACGAGCGTGGAGCGCGCGCTCTGCACGAGCGCAGGCACGAAGCGATTGACTGTTACGTTGCCGAGGCCGACGACACCCCACCGGATCCTTCCTTCACGATTTGCCATTGCGTCTCCTGGTCGTCCGGCCGCGATGCGCCTTCGACCTGTTGTCATCCCGCACCCACCTTCGGGCCGTAAACACGGGTCGGCACCTCAACGATCGGGGATTACCCTGCTGCGCCGCAACTGGTCGAAGCAATCGAGCAGCATCGCCTCGCTGTCGACGACATCGTGGAATCCGTGCAGCCGCGCCTTGGTCGTGCTGGTCATGATGTCCCAGCCCGAGGTGAACACGAAGTCGCCGTACGCCCACAGCGCGGCCTCGTCGTGCGGCGCCGCGACATTTCAATCGCTACGGACTGCGTCCGCAGCTCCCTCGGCCTTCGCGACGATAGCGCGCCGCACGAGGCCCACGTGCTCGCGCAACGTGTAGGCCTCGCTCGCGAAACTGGCAGGCACGCGAATCCCCGCGACCGCGCGCTCGATCCGGTCGAGGTCGGCCGTCCATTGCGCAAGCGGCGGCGGCCCCCGGAATGACGCAACCTCGCGTTCGAGCAGCGCCAGTTCCCCATACCAGCGAAAAACGCGCGACCGCACACGCCAGCGCAGGATCTGCGGGAGGAAATTGACGAGCGGCACGAGGACGACCAGCAGCGGCACCACGAGGATGATCGTCCGGTCGAGGAACGTCGCGACCCAGAACGGGAATGTCCGGTAGAGGAAGCTCGTGCCGAACCGCGTGTGCCGCACCGCGGCCGGCGACACCGGGATGTCCACCTGCGTGGTGTTTGGAAACTCGCCGGCCGCCTCGAAGTAGCCCTGTTCGTCGTGCACGTCGCGGACGACCTCGAGCAGCAGGTTGACGAGCGCCGGGTGCAGTCCTTCGCGCGCGACGAGCATGGCCTCGGTCGAGACCATCTCGACGTCGGCCGGCGGGATGTCGCGCGCGAGGTCGACGGTGCCCGCCGGCAGCACGAGGCGCGTGATGTGCGGAAAGCGGCGCACGTACGCCGCGGCGCGCGGCACGCTCATCAGCTTGACGCCAGGGGCCTGCAGCGCGCGCTGGATCGTGTCCATCGCGCCGCCGCCGACCAGCATCGCGATGTCCGCCCTGCCTGCGACCAGCAGCTGCAGCGCTTCGTCGGAACCGGCGTCGATGAAGGTCGCGTTGTCCGGCGTGATGCCGTTGGCCGCGAGCAGCGGCAGCACGAACGCGCGCGAGCCGCTGCCCGGCAGGCCGACGGTGATCCGGCGACCCGCGAATTCGTTGAGGCGCGTGAACCGCGTCGCGTCGTGATGAAAGATCCACAGCGGCTCGTAGTAGAGGCTCGCGAGCATCACGATTCCGTTGTCGCCGGAATGGTGCGAGACGCCGCCCTGCATGAACGCGATGTCGACGCCCGACTTGGGATCGAGCAGAAGGTCGTGGTTCTCGCCCGCACCGCGCGTCTCGCGCAGCACGAGGTTCACCCCTTCGCGCGCGAGCGCCTTGCGATAGCGCTCGCCATGCTGATGATAGAGCCCCGACGGCGCGCCGGTCGCCAGCACCAGCGTGCGCGGCGGGATCGGCTGCAGCATCTGGAACGACACCCATAGCGCTGCGGCGATCGCCACGGCAAACAGGAGTCCTGTCCGCAGGAGGTCGCTGCGCGTGAGAAGCGAATACTGGTTGTGGGCCATGGCAGGCCCGAATCATGGGGGGCGGTGCCGGATGCGTCAATTCCGCACCCACCCGTAGACAGTGTCAGCCTGGCCGCGCGAGCGTGAAGCTCTCCAGGTATTCTGGGACCGCGACATCCCAATGCAATTCACGGGCGATCCGGTCCCGCAGCGCCTCGGCCGCGGCCGGCTCCCCGTGGACGACGAACGTCCGTCGCGGCGGCCGCTTGAACCCCCGCAGCCACGCGATGATCTCGGTACAGTCGGCGTGCGCCGAAAGGCCTGGCAGCGTCATGACTTCGGCGCGGATCGGCACCCACGTCCCGAGCATCTTCACCTGCGGCTCGCCGCCGACGATCGATGCGCCGCGGGTGCCGCTTGCCTGGTGCCCGGAAAAGAGGATGGTGTTGCGATGGTCGTCCGCGAGTGCGCGCAGGTGATGGAGGACGCGCCCGCCGGTCGCCATGCCGCTGGCGGCGATGATCACGGCGGGCACCCGCATCTCGTCGAGCGCGCGCGACTCGACGGGCGTGTTCACGATGCGCGCCGCGTGGCACATCGCCGCGCACGCGTCGCGCGAGAGCCGGTGCTGCGTCCGGTACCGCCAGTAGAGCGCCGTGACGTCCGTGGCCATCGGGCTGTCGAGATAGACGGGGATCTGCGCGCTGATCCGACCCTCGGACCGCAGCCGGTACATGAAATGCAGGAGCGCCTGCGCGCGCCCGACTGCGAACGATGGAATGATCACCTTGCCGCCCCGGGCGACCGTGCGATTGATGACATCGGCGAGCGCCAGCGCGGGGTCGGCTGCTTCGTGCATCCGGTCGCCGTACGTGGACTCGACCACCAAGTAGTCGGCCGCCTCGACCGTGGCCGGCGGCTGCATGATCGGGTCGCGCGGGCGGCCCAGGTCGCCGGAAAAGACGGTCCGCGTGCCGCCGGCGTCGAGCGCGACGATCGACGCGCCGAGGATGTGCCCGGCCGGCAGCAGCGTCGCCTGCATGCCGACGGCCGCATGCCACGGCCGCGCGAACGGGACGGGGACGAACTGCCGCAGGCACCGCTCGGCCTGCTCGGCCGTGTACAGCGGCAGCGCGGGCGCGTGCTTCGAGTAGCCGTGCCGGTTGGCGAACGCGGCCTCCTCCTCCTGCAGGCGGCCGCTGTCGAGCAGCAGGATCCGGCACAGCTCGTACGTCGCCTCGCTGCAGAAGATCTTGCCCGTGAATCCATTCTCGACGAACAGTGGCAGGTAGCCGGAATGGTCGAGGTGCGCGTGCGTCAGCACGACCGCATTGCACGACGACGGCGGCGCGGGCAGCGGCGCCCAGTTGCGCAGGCGCAGCGCTTTCTCGCCCTGGAAGAGGCCGCAGTCGACGAGGATGCGCGCGCCGTTGCTTTCGACCAGGTATTTGGCGCCGGTGACGGTGCGTGCCGCGCCCAGAAAGGTGATCTGCATGGGAAGGAGCGGCGCGCCGCCCGGACGCGTCGCCCTCTCAATTTTATTCCCCGTTGTGTCCGTCATGGCGAGCGGCGGAGATTCGTTTGCGCCACGTCAATCCGGGTCGCACGCGTTCGCGCGACCATGGAGCCAACCGGCCCGCGGTCATAGGGCGCCGTCGCATTGGCGTGGATCGTACCGAACCCGGGACTACGCCATCGTGCGGAGGTCTGTTTGAACGGCACGCGGCCACTGGCCGAAAGGACGCTCGTCTCCTCCCGAAAGGGTCGGCCACTGCATCGGATTCTCGACGTTCTTGCGCAGCGGGCACGCATGCCGTTCCGCATCGTGTTCGCCGACGGCGGTGTCCACGCAGTGGGCGACGGGCCGCCCGCGTTCACGGTCACGTTTCGCTCGCCGCGCGCGGAACGCGCGCTCGTCCGCTACGGGCACGTCGGGCTCATCGAATCGTATTTCGCGGGCGATCTCGACGTCGACGGGTCGCTGCCGCTCGCGTTCCGTGCGGCGTTCGACGCAGGCGTCGACTACGAGCGCAATCCGCTCGTCACGCTGCGCAACCGGTGGCACGAGCTGCGCTGCTCGAACCGTTCGCTTGCACAGGCCCGCGCGAACGCGAGCTTCCACTACGACATCGGCGAAGACTTCTACCGGCTCTGGCTCGATCGCGCGGGCATGCTCTACACGTGCGCGTACTGGCGCGACGGCGTGCAGACGCTCGAACAGGCGCAGATCGCCAAGATGGACCACGTGTGCCGCAAGGTCGGGCTCGCGGCCGGCGACACGTTCGTCGACGTGGGCTGCGGCTTCGGCGGACTGCTGTTCCACGCGTTGGAGCGGTACGGCGCGACCGGCACCGGCATCAACGCGGCGCCGCGCCAGGTGGGCGAACTTCGCGCCGAGGTAGCGCGCCGCGGCCTCGCGGACCGCATCCGCGTGATCGAATGCGACCTCCGCGCGATCCCGGGTCAGTTCGACAAGCTGCTGTCGATCGGCACGCTGGAGCACGCGGGCCGCGACCAGCTGCCGGACGTCATCCGCGCGCACGCGCAGGCGCTGAAGCCGGGCGGGCTCGGCGTCATCCACTTCATCGGCCACGTCGGACGGTTCGACACCGAGTTCTACATCCGCAAGTACATCTTCCCGGGCGGCTGGATCCCGAGCCTGTCCGAGGCGCTCGACCTCATGGAGCGCAACGGCCTCGAGATCCTCGACGTGGAGAACCTGCGTCGGCACTACGCGTTGACGCTCGACGCGTGGGCCGAGCGCTTCGACGCGCAGTGGAACGCGATCCATGCGCTCGACCCAGCACGCTTCGACGAGCGGTTCCGGCGCACTTGGCGGACGTATCTGTGGTCGTGCGCGGAGATGTTCCGGACGCAGCAGGGACGCACGCATCTCTTCCAGGTGACGGTGAGCAAGGGCAATGTCGGCGACCGGTACCCGATGACACGCGCGATGCTCTACCGCGACGCGCCATGAACGGATACGCCGCGAAGACCGAGTGGCTGCGTACCGAATGGGACGCGGCGCGCGCGGCGGGACAGGCGCCGCGCCCGGGCCTCGCGAAAGCGACGTCGAATCTCTTCCGCGACCGCATTGCGCGGGCCGCTCCGCGCATCGATCTCTCCCGTTTCAACGCCGTGCTCGCCGTCGACACCGAGCAGGGGACCGTCGAGGCCGAAGGCATGACGACGTTCGTCGACCTCGCTGACGCGACGCTTGCGCATGGCACGGTGCCGCAGGTGGTTCCGCAGCTGAAGTCGATCACGCTGGGGGGCGCGCTCGCCGGGGTCGGCATCGAGGCGTCGTCGTTCCGCTACGGACTGGTGCACGACACCGTCACCGAGATCGACGTCCTGACCGGCGACGGGCGCGTGCTCACCTGCACGCCCGACAACGAGCATCGCGACCTCTTCCAAGGCTTCCCGAACTCGTACGGCACGCTCGGTTACGCGCTGCGCGTCAAGGCGCGCACCACGCCGGCCAAGCCCTACATCGCAGTCGAACATCACCACCATGCCGAGCCCTCCGCGTACTTCGCTGCCATCGCGCGGGCGCTCGACGACGCCACGCTCGACTTCGTCGACGGTGTCATCTTCGCGCGTGGCGAGATGGTGCTGACGCTCGCGCGCTTTGCCGACACTGCACCGTACACCCGCGACTACACGTACGAGCGCATTTACTACCGTTCGCTTCGCGAGACCGATGCGGACTTCCTGACGGTGCGCGACTACCTGTGGCGATGGGACACCGACTGGTTCTGGTGCTCGCGCAACGTCGGCGCGCAGCACCCGTTCGTGCGCCGCCTCCTGGGCCGCGATCGACTCAACTCCATCACGTACCAGAAGCTGATGCGCTGGTCTGCACGCTGGCGGATCGCGGCGACGGTCGACCGGCTGCGCGGCCTGCATGCGGAAGCCGTCATCCAGGACGTCGACATCCCTCTGCCACGCGCTGCCGAGTTCCTGGCGTTCCTGCACGACGTCGTCGGCATCCTGCCCATCTGGGTCTGCCCGATCCGCACGGCGCGGGGCCCGACGTTTCCGCTTTATCCGCTCGCGCGCGACACGCCGCACGTGAACTTCGGCTTCTGGGACACGGTCCGCACCCGGGATGCGCGGCCGCCGGGCGCGCTCAACCGCCGCATCGAGCAGGAGGTCCGGGCGCTCGGCGGTATCAAGTCCCTGTATTCCGACGCGTACTTCACCGAGAACGAATTCTGGGAGACCTACGACCGCGGCGCATACGATGCCCTCAAGCGCCGCTACGATCCCGCGGGTGCGCTGGGCGATCTCTACGCCAAGTGCGTGCTGCGGCACTGAACCGCACGCGAATACGCCCGCATCATCCGCCCACGGAGCCTGCCGATGAAGACGTTCCCCGCATTGCTGTCGCTGGCGCTATGCTGCACGGCCGCGGCCGCGGCCCCCGACGTGCAGCAACAGCTCGCTCGGTACCGGTGCGACATCTGTCACGCGGAACGCGAAGCGCTGGCAGGTCCGTCGTATGCGGACATCGCGGCGGCCTATCGGACCCAGAAGCAGGCTGCCGCGCTGCTGGCCGCCCGCATTCGCGTCGGCGCGCACGGCGGAGGACTCTGGCACATGCCTCCGCATCCGGAAGTGTCGAAGGCCGCCGCCGACGCGATGGCGCGCTACATCCTGACGGTCACGCCATGAGCGGCCGGGCGCCGCTCCGGAGCATCACGCGGTCGCCGGGGCTTGCGGCTCCAGCGGCACCAGCACCGCGCCGGTGACCGGATTGGGCCGGTAGGCCGCGCAGCCCTTGAGGCCCATCCGGTAGGCGTCCTCGTAGATGCCGCGGAACGCCCCAAACGCGCAGCCGGCCGGCACGTGGATCGTCTTCGCGATCGCATTGTCAACGAAGGGCTGCAGCGCCGCCTGCACCGCGAGCTGCTCGTGCGGGGACACTGCCGCCGCCGCGACGAAGGCCGGCGGAAGCGGTGCCGAATCGCCGAAGGAAGCGCGGAACTGCCGGTAGGCGTAATCCTCCACCACGAACGTCGCCACCGCCGCGGTCTCGGTCGCGACGCTACGGTGCATCGCGAACGCGTAAGCTGGTTCGAGACCGCTCGAGACGTTACCCGCCAGCAGGCTGATCGAGCCGGTCGGCGCGATCGCCGTCAGGTGACTGTTGCGCAAGCCGTGGCGGCGGATGCCGCGCACGATGTCCGCCGGCAGCGTGCGCACGAACTCGCCGCGTTCGTGCATCCGCGCATCGAAGCTCGCGAACGCGCCCTTTTCCCGCGCGAGCGCGATCGACGCCCGGTATGCGGCGTGGCAGATTGTCCGCATCACGTCGGCCGCCAGCGCGACCGACGCCGGCGATCCGTACCGCAATCCGAGCATGATGAACGCGTCGGCAAGCCCGGTGAGCCCGAGCCCCACGCGGCGCGAACGACCGGAGGCCGCCGCCTGCTTGCGCAGCGGGAAGCGCGAGACATCGTACACGTTGTCGAGCATCCGCACTCCCGTGCCAGCCAGTGCCGCGATGCCGTCGAGGTCGAGGGACGCGCCCGCCGTGAACGGCGCGCGCACGAACCGCGTGAGGTTGATCGAACCCAGGTCGCACGCGCCATACGCGGGCAGCGGAACCTCGCCGCAGGGGTTGGTCGCGACGATGTCCTCGGCGTACGACAGCGGATTGGTGCGCCCGATGCGGTCGATGAACAGCACACCTGGCTCCGCGCAATCGTACGCGGCGCGCATGATGCGCTCCCAGAGCGCCCGCGCGCCGACGCGGCGATGGACGCGGCAGCGCGCCACGCTCGGGCGCCCCGGCCAGGCGCGCTCGAGCCACTCCGCGCCCGGATCGTCGCCGCGCTGTGGAAACACGAGCGGCCACGAGGCGTCGCGCGCGACGGCGTCCATGAACGCGTCGGTCACGAGCACCGACAGGTTGAAGCGCCGCAATGCGCGGTCGTCGCGCTTGGCGTCGACGAATGCCTCGACGTCCGGATGGTCGCAGCGCAGCGTGCCCATCATGGCGCCGCGGCGCGCGCCCGTCGACTGGATGGTCGCGCACATCGTGTCCCATACGTGCATGAACGAAACCGGGCCCGACGCGATCCCGCCCGTCGCGCGCGCCGGTGCGCCGCACGGACGCAGCGTCGAGAAGTCGTAGCCCACGCCGCCCCCCCGCTGCATCGTGAGCGCGCCTTCCTCCAGCGCGCGGCAGATGCCGCGCAACGAGTCCTCGACCGCGCCCATCACGAAGCAATTGAACAGCGTGACGCGGCGGCGCGTTCCGGCGCCCGCGAGGATGCGGCCTCCGGGCAGGAACCGGAAGTCGGCGAGCGCGTCGTGGAATTGGCGCGCCCAGCGTGCACGGTCGCGCGGCTCCGCCCCGGCCAGCGCATGCGCGACGCGGTGCCAGGTCGCGTCGAGGTCCGCCTCCTGCTGCCCGTTCGCGCCAACGGCGCGGTAGCGCGTCTCCCATACGTGCCGCGGCAGGTCGGTGAGGATCGGGGCTCGAGGCGGCTCGGTCATCGGCACGGTCCATCCACGCGGCGGCGCCCCACAGCCCGCACGCTCGGCACGAGCACGGCGCGGTAGCATCGGCCGGCGCCCCGGCGGCGCCGCGCCGACGAG
>Ga0209253_10001760_pt1 | contig 19056 bp, 12 predicted proteins | sample FrelakmetBRP12BR_FD_187145 | JGI IMG/M metagenome (GOLD analysis project Ga0209253, IMG submission 187145) | Freshwater lake sediment microbial communities from the University of Notre Dame, USA, for methane emissions studies - BRP12 BR (SPAdes)... | ecosystem: Environmental > Aquatic >... | reverse complement strand
TCGGCGACCAGCTGCTGCTGCAGCTGCGGCGGCGCCTGCTCGTAGTGCGACAGCTGCATCGACCACGAGCCGTGCCCGCCGGTCACGGACTTGAGGCGCGCGGAATAGCCATCGAGCTCGGCGAGCGGCGCGAGGCCGCTGATCGCGAGCACGCCGGGGTGCAGGCCGCGCGTGCCGGTGACCTGCCCGCGACGCGACGACAGGTCGCCGGCGATGTCGCCGGTGTTGCCCTCGGGACAGACGACCTCGACGCTGACGATCGGCTCCAGCACGATCGGCCGCGCCTTCTCGATCGCGTCGAGGAACGCTTTCTTGCCGGCGGAGACGAACGCGACTTCCTTCGAGTCGACCGGGTGGTGCTTGCCGTCGTAGACGACGACGCGCACGTCCTGCAGCGGAAAGCCGGCGATCGCGCCGCTCGCGAGCACCTGCTCGACCCCCTTCTGCACCGCCGGCATGAACTGGTGGGGAATCACGCCGCCCTTGGTCTGGTCGAGGAACTCGAAGCCCGCGCCGCGCTCGCGCGGCTCCACGCGCAGCGACACCTCGCCGAACTGGCCGGCGCCGCCGGTCTGCTTCTTGTGCCGGTGAAAGCCCTCCGCCTGCGCGGTGATCGTCTCGCGATACGGAATGCGCGGCGGGCGCGTGTCGATCTCGAGCTTGAACTGGCTCGCCATCCGCTCGAGGATCGACCGCAGGTGCAGGTCGCCCAGCGCGCGCAGCACGGTCTCGTTGGTCGTCGAATCGTGCTCGATGACGATCGTCGGGTCCTCCGCGATCATCCGGTGCAGCACGTCCGAGATCCGCTGCTCGTCGCCGCGCTTCTTCGGCGTGATGGCGACGCCGTGCATCGGCACCGGGAACTCGAGGGGCCGCATGTGGATGTGGTCTTCGTCGTGCGAGTCGTGCAGCACGCAGTCGAACTCGATCTCGTCGACCTTGGCGACCGCGGCGATGTCGCCGGGCACCGCGCTCTCGACCTCGACGTTCTTTCCGCCCTGCAGCATGAACAGGTGCCCGACCTTGAACGGCTTGCGGCCGTCGCCGACGAAGAGCTGCGTGTCCTTGGTCACCGTGCCCTGGTGGACGCGGAAGACGCCGAGTTTGCCCACGAACGGGTCGACGACCACCTTGAACACGTGGGCGAGCACGTGCTTCTTCGGGTCCGGCTCCGAGCGGAACTCGGCGGCGGCGTCGCCTTCGCCCTTGTAGAAGAGCGGCGGGTTGCCTTCGGCCGGGTTCGGCGCCAGCTTGACGAGCACGTCGAGCAGCTCCGGGACCCCGGCGCCGGTCTTCGCCGACACGAAGCACACCGGCACGAGGTGGCCCTCGCGCAGCGCCTTCTCGAACGGCGCGTGCAGCTCGTCCGGCGCGATCTCGCCCTGCTCGAGGTAGAGCGACATCAGCTCCTCGTCGACCTCGACGACCTGGTCGACGAGCTTGCCGTGCGCCTCCTTGACCGACGAGAAATCGGACTCGCCGTCGGGGGTGAAGAAGCAGTCGACGACGCGTTTGCCGCCGCCCGCCGGCAGGTTGATCGGCAGGCACTCCTTGCCGAACGTCGCCTGGATCAGCGTCAGCAGCGCGGGCAGGTCGACGTTCTCGGCGTCGATCTTGTTGACGATGACGAGGCGGCAGAGCCTGCGCTTCGCGGCCCACTCCATCATCCGCGACGCGATCATCTCGATGCCCGACTGCGCGCTCACCACAACGGCCACCGTCTCGACCGCGTCGAGCGCGCCGATCGCCTGCCCGATGAAGTCGGGAAATCCGGGCGTGTCGACCAGGTGGACGCGCGTGTCCTGCGTGTCGAGGTGCAGGACCGACGCGCGCAGCGAGTGCTGCCAGTTCTTCTCCAGCGGGTCGAAGTCGCTGACGGTCGTGCCGCGCTCGACGGTGCCGGCTTCCTTGATCGCACCGGACGCGAGCAGCAGCGCCTCGGCGAGCGTGGTCTTGCCCGACCCCCCCTGCCCGACAAGCGCGACCGTACGGATGTTGCTGGTGGCGTAGTTCGCCATGCCCGGACCTCCTCCGCTGGATATTCACGCAAATTATACCGGCGCCGGCCGATCCCCGGTCGCCGGACGCACGGCAGGGCCGGTGCCGCCCGCGGCGCTCAGTCGCGAAAGCGCGGCGCGCGCTTCTCGCGCGCGGCGAGGAGCGCCTCCGAGAGGTCGTCGGAGAGGAGCAGCGCGGCGTTCCACGTGGCGACGTAGTTGAGCCCGTCGGCCACCGAATGGTCGCGCGCATAGGTGATCATTTCCTTCGCGCCCCGCACCGCGAGCGGCGACTTCGCCGCGATCGCCGCGGCGAGCTCGCGCGCGCCGGCCGCAAGCGCATCGCGCGTATCGAAGCAGCGGTTGACGAGCCGGATCGCGGACGCCTCGCGCCCGTCGACGCCGCGTCCCGTGTACGCGAGCTCGCGCGCCATGCCTTCGCCGACGAGCCGCGGCAGCCGCTGCAGCGTGCCCAGGTCGGCGGTCATCCCGACGTCGATCTCCTTCACCGAGAACAGGGCGTCCGCCGACGCGAGGCGGAAATCGCAGGCCGTGACGAGATCGACGCCGCCGCCGATGCACGCGCCGTGGATCGCGGCGATCACCGGCTTGCGGCAGCGCTCGATCGCGTTCAACGTGTCCTGCAGGTCGAGGATCAGGGCCCTCAGCTTCTCCCGCGCGCGGCCTTCGCAGGCATCGGCGATTTCCGCGCGGATCGCGCCGAGCAGGGCGAGGTCGATGCCCGCGGTGAACTGCCTGCCGGCCCCGCAGAGAATGCCGACCCGCGCCCCGGGCGTCTCGTCCAGCCACCGCATTGCGTCGCGCAGCTCGCGCCACATCGCCATGTCGATGGCGTTTGCCTTGTCGGGCCGGTTCAGCGTGACGGTCGCCACCCCACCCTCCAGGGTCACGGCAAGGCGCTCGAAGTTCATCGCGGACCTCGCGCTCTCGGGTTTCGGCAGGAGCGGCCAGCGACGCGCGCACCGCGCACCGGCGCCGCACCTCGCGCCGTTGCCGCCGGCTCGCGCAGGCTCCCGGGTTCAGCCGCCTGCCGCGTCGGCATCGCTCTTCCGCTCGCGCTCGACGAAGGCGTTGAAGATGTCGGTCTCCGTGATCACGCCGACGACACGCTCGTTCTCGTCGACGACCGGCAGCCCGCCGATCCGGTTGTCCACCATCAGGGTCGCGGCCTGCGCGATCGGCATGTCGAGGGTGGCCGTCGTCACGTTCGCGTGCATCACGTCGGCAACCTCGACCGCCGACTGCAGGTGGCGCGTGGCCGCCAGCAGCAGGTCGCGCTCGGCGACGATGCCGACGAGCCTCCTGGCCGCGTCGAGCACCGGCACGTGGTGCAGCCTGTGGTCCTCCATCAGCTTCAGCGCGACCCTGTAGTCGGCGTCGTTGCGGATGGTGACGGGATGCGTGCTCATGCGATCGCGAACCAGCATGGTAGTACCCCTCTGCGTTCCTGCGAATCCGGAATTCCGGCAGCGGGGGCAGGCAGCCGCGGGCCCGGAGCGACGGACCCGGCCATTCCCCCTCGGACGTATTCTGGGCGCGCCGGCGCCGGGGAGACCTTGACGTGGGGCAACAAAGAGGCGCGCCACGCGGCGGCCGGGCCGGCGTGGCGCAGGAAGGCAGCTCCCGGCAGGGGAGCACGAGCTGCAGCGTGATCGCCGCGTGCGACCGCGCCGCGGCGCGGCACCCGCCGCCGCTACGGGGTGAGCGCCAGCATCTCGCGCAGGTTCCTGAGCAGCTCCTCTTCCTGGAACGGCTTGCCCAGGTAGAGATCGACGCCCAGCTCCTTCGCCCGGTTGCGGTGCTTTTCGGCCGTGCGAGACGTGATCATCACGATCGGAATCCGCGCCTTCGCGGGATCGCCCTTGAGCGTCCGCGCGAACTCGAAGCCGTCCATCCGGGGCATCTCGATGTCGAGCAGGATCACGTCGGGGGTCTCGCCGTCGAGCACCTCGAGCCCCTCGATGCCGTCCTTGGCGGTGAGGACGTCGAAGCCTTCGCGGCTCAGGAGCCGGCTCGTGATGCGGCGCACCGTCAGCGAATCGTCGACGACCATCACCAGCGGCCGCCCAGCCTGCGTCACGGCCATCCGCGGCACCTCCGGCGCGACCCGCTCCGCGTTCGGATCGAACTCCGGCACCACGGCCCGCTGCGCGAGCTGCACCGGGTTGATGATCAGCAGGATCTCGCCGTTGCCGAGCACCGTCGCGCCGGCGATTCCGGGCACGCGGGCGAGCTGCGGCCCCGTGTTCTTCACGACGACTTCCTGGTTGCCGACCATTTCGTCGACGTGCACGGCGCAGAGGTTCTGCCCGCTGCGCAGCAGCAGCACCGCGTTGTGGCGCGACGACTCGGGAGCGTGCTCGACGTCGCCGAGCAGCCGGGGAAGATAGTGGAACGGGTAGACCATTCCCTGCCATTCGACGCGCCGCTGCACGTACAGGTTGACGAGCGCGTCGGCCTTCAGGTGCTGGACCTGCTCGACCATCGGGGCCGGCAGCGCCCACAGCCTGCCGCCGGCGCGCACGAGCACCGCCTGCGCGACGGCCAGCGTCAGCGGCAGGTAGAGCAGGAACGTCGTGCCGCGGCCGGCCTGCGTCGTAACCTGGACGCGGCCGCCCAGCGCGGCGATCTCGGACCGGACGACGTCCATGCCGATGCCGCGGCCGGAGACCTGCGTGACCCGCGCGGCCGTCGTGAACCCCGGCTCGAAGATGCACTTGATCAGCTGGTCGTCGGTGGGCTGCGCGTCGGCGTCGATCCTGCCCTGCGCCACGGCCTTCGCGCGGACGCGGCCCAGGTCCAGGCCGGCGCCGTCGTCGGCGAGCTCGATCGCGATCTCGTTGCCGACCTGCCGCACGGTCAGCGTGATCTCGCCCGTCTCCGACTTGCCCGCCTTCGCTCGCGCGTCGCGCGGCTCGATGCCGTGGTCGACCGCGTTGCGCAGCAGGTGCTCGAGCGGTCCGGCCAGCTTTTCGAGGACCGAGCGGTCGAGCTCCGTCTGCGCGCCCCGGATCTCGAGGTTCGCGCGCTTGCCGAGCTCCTTGGCGGTGCCGCGCAGGATCCGGTACAGCCGCTCGGACAGGCTGCCGAACGGCACCGTCCGGATCGAGAAGAGCTGCTGCTGCATCTCGCGCGACATGCGGCCCTGCGCGATGAGCGCCCCGTCCGCCGCGTCGAGGTTCTTGAGCAGCGACTGCTGGACGGTCGATACGTCGTTGACGCCCTCGGCCAGCGAGCGCGCGACCTCCTGGAAGCGCGTGAAGCGGTCGAACTCGAGCGGATCGAAGCCTTCCGCGCCCTCGCCCGCCTGCAGGAGCCGCGACTGGATCTGCGACTCCGCCTGGATCTCGATCTCGCGCGCCTGCGCGCGCAGCCGGAGCACGCTGCCGCTGAGCTCGAGCAGGTTCGCCTTCAGCGCCCGCAGCTCGCCTTCGATCTGGGTCCGCGTGATCGCGACCTCGCCGGCTTCGTTGACGAGGCGGTCGATGATGTCGGCGCGCACGCGCAGCATCGCGCGGGCGCCGCTCTCGACGTCGGGCGCCGGCGCAGCCGCGTCGGGCGACGGGGCGCCCTCGGTCTCTCCGCGCGGCACGGTCGCGGGCTCTTCGCTCACCGGCAGCGCCGGCGGCGGTTGCTCGGCCGCCACCGCCGCCTCGATCGCCCACGGCACCGCGACGTTGGTCTTGCCCGCGCGCAACGCGTCCAGCACGTAGGCAATGCGGTCGAGGTCCGCGTCGAGCGCCTCGAACAGCTCCGACGTGCCCGGCGTGAGCGCGTCGTCGATCGACAGTCGCGATTCCATCAGGTGCGCGAGCTCGCCCAGGCGCATCGCGCCGGCCATGCGCGCACTGCCCTTGAAGGTGTGCAGCGTCCGCCGCAGCTGCCGCGCGCTGGCCTCGTCGCCCGGAGCGCGGCGCCACGCGCGGACCTGCGCGCCGGCCTGCGGGTAGAGCTCCGCGGCTTCCTCGAGGAAGATCGGCAGCACCTGCTCGTCGACGTCGTCGCGGATGTTCGCGAGCGGGTCCAGCGGCAGCTCCAAGTCCTCCGGTTCCGCCGCGGCAAGGTGGGCGGGCGCGAGCTCCTCGTGCACGGGTGCCGGCGCCGCGGGATGTTCCGGCACCTCGAGTCCCGGAATCGGTTCTTCGGGTGGCGGAACCGGCGCGAATTCGGGCGCGCCGGCCCCCCATTCGGCAGCCGGCTCGGGGAGGGTCGCCTCCGGCGCGGCCCCGAATTCGGGGATGCGCGGCACCACCGGCGCCGCCATGCTCGCCTGGCGCAGCGCGTCGAGCTCTTCCCGGATCCCGGCGGCCTGCGATGCGGCGACGGCGTCGAAGCCGGTGCGCTCGCGCACGCGCCCGACCAAATCGCGCAGGACGTGGATGGAGGCGGCGAGCACGGGCAGCGCCGTTTCCGGCAGCGGCCCCTTCGCCTGCTGCAGCGCCAACAGACACTGCTCGAGCGCGCTCGCCGTCGCTGCGACAGGAAGGAGACCGCCCGCGCGGTGGATGCCGCACAGCGTGTGGCTCGCGCGCACCATCGCCGCCGACGGCCCTTGCTGCGGATCGAACTGCAGCAGCGACAGCTCCCGCTCGAGGGTGGCGAGGTGCGTCTGCGCCTCGTCGACGAGAAGGCGGTAGAGATCCGCGGGCAGCGTCACGTCGCCGACCACGACCTCCGCGGGCGCCGGCGGGACCGCCGCCGCGGCGTCCGCCGCAACCGGCACTTCGCCGACGGGAGCGAACTCGATGACCTCCGCCGCGTCTTCGCCGACACCCTCCCCTTCGACGATCCATTCCTCGGCCTGCGGCGCCGCTTCGGCGAGCGCGCCGCCGAGCTCCGGCAGCACGCCGCCGCTTTCGGGCGCGAATGCAGCGACGGGGGCGGCCGGGGCCTCGGCCGCCGCCTCGGGCACGAATGCAGCGACGGGGGCGGCCGGGGTCTCGGCCGCCGCCTCGGGCGCGAATGCAGCGACGGGGGCGGCCGGGGTCTCGGCTGTCGCCTCGGGCGCGGGAGCCGGCGCCGATACCGTCTTTCCTTCCGACGGCAGCCCGGCCTCGACCGCGCGAATCGCCGCGTGGAGCTCCGCCGGATCGGCGGCAACGGTGCCGGTGTCCTTGAGCGCAGCGATCCACCGGCGGAACGACCGCTCGGCCGTCGCGATCATCGCGAGCACTTCCGCCGTGACCGGGCGCTCTTCCTCGAGCAGCCGGTTGTGGATCCGTTCGACGTCGAAGGCGATCTCACCCAGCTCGGTCAGGCCCACCATCCGCCCGCTGCCCTTCAGCGTGTGGAATTGCCGGCGCACCGTGCGCAAGGCGTCGCGATCTCCCGGCCTCGCTTCGAGCTCGCCGCGGTTGCCGGCGATCGCGTCGAGGACCTCCGCGGCCTCGGTGAGGTAGATATCGAGAAGCTCGGCGTCGAGGCCGGTGGCGTCGGTGGCGAGCAGGCGCTGCGTCTCTTCCGAGATGGCGGGCGACGGCGCCGGCACGGCGCCGCCGCTGCCGGCAATCGCCGTCACCGCCGCCGTGAGCGCCACGGTCCCGCCCGCGTCGAGCTCGGCCAGCGCGGCCAGCGCCTGCCGGACGAGCTCGCCGTCGTCGATCAGCTTCGCGTCGTTCAATAGGTCACCGAGCCGCGCTTTCAGCACGGCGCGCGCGGACGGGTCCGCGGGCGACCGGCGGACTTCGGCGACGAGCGCCGGCAGCGCGCTGCGCAGCTCCTCGACCGCGCCTTCCACGGTCTCGGCCGCGCGGTCGGTCTGCGCCGCGGGCGCCTCGCCCAGCCGCTTCGCCAGCAACGGCGCAATCAGCCGCTGCCGATCCGGCCGCTGCTGCTCGAGGGCCTCGACGAAGAAGCCCAGACCCGAGAGCGACTCGGCGAGGAGCTCGAGGTCCACGTCGCCGACCACCGCGTCCGGATGCGCGTAGCTGTCGATCTGCTCCTCGCACAGGGCGAGCAGGCGCTCGGCGTCGTCCTGGCCGAGGATCTTGAATGCGCCGCGGATCTGCCGGCTTTCCTTTTCGAGCGTCGCGAGGTCGGCACGCTTCGAGTGGTCGCGGAAGAAGGCGTCGAGCACCTGTTCCATGCGCCGCAGATTCGCCTGTATCTCGCGCGCGACGTGCGTGAACAGCACGCGCTCCTGCGCGCGCCTGGACATTTCGTCGAGCAGCGGCGCCGCGACCGTGTCCCGCATCGGCTCCGTCGCGTGCGCCCCCTCGAGCCGCGCCAGCATGGCGTCGACCTGGCCCGGGAACTCGCTCGACAGGTTGCCGAAGTTCTCGACCGCGCTCTCGGCCAGCAGGATGCCGGTCGCGTACTCCATCGCCACCGGCTCGGGCACGCTTCCCGTGGCCGGCACCCGGTCCAGGCGCTCGCCCAGCGCGGCGGTCAGCTTGCACAGCGGCTCGTTGCCGAACTCCGCGGCATTGGCGCGGACCTCCGCGAGCGTCTGCTTCAGTTTCGGCAGGCTGTCGACGCGGCCCGAGGCGACCTTGAGCCACAGCTCCCTGGCCGCGGCGAGCCGCTCGCGCGTGTCCCGCAGGATCGGCTGGAGCCGCACGAGATCCGCATTGAGCACGTCCGCCGACGGGATCAGGCGCGCGAGCCCGAAGCCCTTCTGCACGGCCTGGACCGACGGCGCCACCGGCTTGCTGATCGCGACGTAGTAGAGCACTTCGCGCCGGAGCCGGTCCGCGACCTTCGTCGAGCCCTCGACGAGCCGCCGGATCTGCAGGTCGATCCGCCCGGCAAGCTGTTTCACCCCGAGCCCGGGCTCGAGGCCGCGCGCGATGATGGCGTCGTAGAAAGCTCCCACGGTCCACCAGAAGGTCCGCGCACGCTCCCGCGTGCTCGCGCGCTCGATCCCGGCGACGGCCGCGCGCATGCCGCGCGCGCCTTCGGGGTCGCCGCGCAGGAACAGCAGGAGTCCGCTCTGGTAGATCCGGCGCTGCTTGACGAGATGCGAGGGGAGCCTGTCCTCGGGAACGGGGTCGTGCGCTTCGAGGACCGGCGCGCGCAGCGCGAGCTCGGGAAAGAAGAGGTCCGTGGGCGTCGCCGACCTGATTCCGCGCGCGCGCTGCAGCGCCTCGTACTCGGGGAACAGCTTGAGCGGGACGGGCGGCGAACCGCCGACGATTTCGTCGAGGAAGATCCTGAGCAGGCGGCACGCGCGGTCGATCTGCGCGCACGCCGGTCCGATTTCGGCCGGCGCGAGCTCCTCGAGGCGCGCGAGCTGGCGCTCGATCTCGTCGGCGTACACGACGGCTCCGTCGAGCCCGACCATCTGGATCGCGCCCGCCGCCTGGTGCACGTGGTTGCGCGCCTGCTTCAGCGCCGTCGCATCGGACGGCTCCGCCCGGAACGTGGCGAGGAGCTCCATGCCGCGCGCCAGCGCCTGGCCGATCTCGCCGTGCACCCACGACAGCGGACCGAGGTCGAACTCGGTCGCGGTATCGGTTTCCGGGGAGGGTTGCGCAAGCATCGTGGCTCGGTCTGGGGGAGGGTCGTCGCGCGTGGCGAATGCGCCGGGACGGCGCGGCTCGATCGGTCGGGGGATCAGACCTTGAAGCCCGCCACCGAGCTGCGCAGTTCGGCGGCGAGCCGGGTGAGCTGCCCGATCGAGACGTTGGTCTGCTTCGTGCCCTCGGTCGTCTCCTCGGTGATCTGCAGGATCCCCTGCATGCCGTGGGTGACGTCGCTCACCGACAGCGACTGCTTGTGGGTCTGCGCGGAGATGCCGCCGATCAGCTCCGCGAGCTCGCGCGACACCCGCCGGATCTCCTCCAGCGCCTGCCCCGCGGCGTCGGAGAGCTTGGTGCCCTCGACGACGCCGACCGTCGACTTCTCCATCGCCGCCACCGCGTCCTGCGTGTCGGCCTGGATCGTCTTGACGATCGCGTCGATCTGCTTCGTCGCCTCGCCCGAGCGCTCGGCGAGGCGCTGCACTTCCTCCGCCACGACCGTGAAGCCGCGTCCGGCCTCGCCCGCCGACGCCGCCTGGATCGCGGCGTTCAGCGCGAGGATGTTCGTCTGCTCGGTGATGTCCGCGATCAGCTCGACGATCTCCCCGATCTCGAGCGAGGACTCGCCGAGGCGCTTGATCCGCTTCGACGTGTCCTGGATCTGGGAGCGGGTCTCGTGCATCCCGGAAATCTGGTTCTGCACCGACTGCGCCCCCTTCTCGGCGGCGGCCAGCGACTGCTGCGCGACCTTCGCCGACTGGGCCGCCGACTGCGAGACCTCGTTGATCGACTGCGCCATCTGCAGCACCGACGCCGACGCCTGCTGGATCTCGCGGTTCTGCCGCTGCGAAGCCTCGTACAGGCGGGTCGAGATCGCCTGCGCGTCCTGCGTCGCCTTCGTCACCTGGTCGGTCGCCGAGTTGATGCCCTTGACGAGCGTGCGCAGCTCCTCGATCGTGAAATTGATCGAGTCGGCGATGGCGCCGGTCACGTCCTCGGTCACCGACGCCTGCACGGTGAGATCGCCGTCGGCCAGGTTGCCCATCTCGTTCAGCAGCCGGAGAATCGCCTCCTGGTTCCGCTTGTTCTCCTGCTCGCTCTCGTACGCGCGCACCCGCGCGTCGTCGAGAAACACCTTGCCGAGCAGGAGCAGCGTGCCGAGCGCGAGCACCGCGAAGGAGATCGCGATCCACAGCGGCGCCCGCGACCCGCCGCTGCCCTCGTAGAACTCGGCGAGCTTCGTCGTGTCGGTCAGCAGCGCCTCGACCTCGTTGTTCACGCCGCGCGCCGCCTGCTTGACGGCGGCGAGCGGGCCCATGTTCTGCAGAACCGCGGCGGCGCCGGCGTCGAAGGCACCCGCCTGCTTCGCGAGCTCGGACAGCGCGGCGCGGACGTCGTCGCCGCGCGCCCCCGTCGCACGCGGCGCATCCGCGCCCCTCGCCAACCCGCCCTGCGCGTCCCGGAACGCGCCGGCGTCCCGGCCGAGCGCGGCGACGAATTCGGCCTCGACCTCGGCCGACGCAACGATTGCGGCGGCGCTCTTCGCGATCCGCTGCGCCGTCGCGGCAAGCTGGTTCGCGTACTCGACCTCGCGCGGGCTCCCGCCGGCCTGGCCCACCTGGCGCGCCGCGTCGACGATGCGCTTGCCCGCCTGCCCGAGCGCCCCGAGACCGCGCGTGAGATCGGCGACGCTGCGCTGGTTGTCGAGCAGGCGCTCGGCATTCGCGTCCGCGCGATCCCAGTGCGCCTTCACGTTCTGCAGGACGCCGTGCAACGTATCGTCCTGCACGACATCGAGCGTGACGCCCTTGATGTGGCCGCCGCGCTGCAGCACGTCGAGCTCGGTCTTGAAGCGGTCGCGGCTGTCCTTGACCACCGGGAACGCCGCGTTCTGCCCCTGCGACGCAAGCGTGGCGCCGTGGGCCAGTCGCTGCGACAGCATCTGCATCTCCGTCGCGGTCGCTGCGGACGCGGCGGCCTGCGCCGCCGCCCGTACGTCGAGGAACATGATGAAAGTCGCGAACACGAGGAACGTCACCAGCAGCACGCCCAGCACCTGGAACTGGCGCACGATCGGTAGATGCCCCACCAGCGGGACGCGCCCCGGCCTCTTCGCCTCGGTCGCCGCCGCCCGCGCATCGTCGGCGAGCGACATGGAAACGAGCGGATCGTAGGGCTGTTTCGGCGTGCTGACGCGAATCTGCGTCGTCGGCATGTCGAGGCCCGCTGCCGCATGCGCGGGGGTCCCGCCGAAGAGCTTCGGCAGCTTCAGTACGAACGCCATGTTGCCTCCAGGGGGCATGTTGTCACCTGCCCGTCCGCATATCGGATTTCGTCATCGCATCGCGCCGGCTACCGTCCGACGTTCAGAAACACCGGGTCCACGGCGAGCCGCGCGAGGTCGATCTCCTGCCAGGCGCCGCCATCCGCGTCCGTCCAGCGCTGGCCGTACCATCCGCGCGCATCGGCTTCCGGCGCCGCCGGCGCGAGCTCCGCGAGATTGCGCAGGCCGAGCACGCCCTCGACGACGACGCCCGCCTTTAGATCGCCGCCGCGCTCGCCGAACAGGATGAGCCGGGTCTGGCCGCCGGCGCTCGCCGGCGCGACGGCCGCGCGTCCGAGGAAGCCGGCAAAGTCGACGACGGTGTAGAGGTTGCCGCGGATGTTGGCCAGGCCGAGAAACCAGGGCTGGGTCAGCGGGACCGGCGCGATGGGCGGCACCGCGATCACTTCGGCGGCATCCGCAAGACGGACGAGCCAGCGCAGGCCGCCGCACGCGAGGCCGAGCCGCGACGACTCGACCTGGGCCGCGGTGCGGGCGGCGAAACGCGTCGCGAGTTCGTCCTGGAACGAGCGCAGATCGATGCGGGCGGCGCGGGCCATCGTCGTCGGGAAGGGTCGATTGGCGCTCAGCTCAGCGCGGCGATCTTGGCCAGGAGCTCGTCCCGGTGCACGGGCTTCACGACGTAATCGCGGGCGCCCTGGCGCATGCCCCAGATCTTGTCGGTTTCGTGGCTCTTCGACGTGCACAGGACGATGGGAATGTCGCTCGTGTCGACGTCGCGGCTGATCGCGCGCGTCGCCTGGAACCCGTTGAGCCCCGGCATCACGACGTCCATCAGGATCAGGTCCGGGTGGATCTGCTTCGCCTTCGTGATCGCGTCCTCGCCGTTGTCGCAGGTGACGACCTCGTACCCGGCCTTCGTCAGCATGTCGTTGAGCACATGCCGTTCGGTCGGGGAGTCGTCGACGATGAGTATTCTCTTGATGGTCATGCGTTCTGCCGGAATCCCGCGGGCACCCTGGCCGGATCAGCGCGCCGTCGGCGCCGCCGCTCCGGACGTGGCGTCCCGCTTCACGTGCGTCGCAACCGCCTTCAACAGGCTGTCCTTGGTGAACGGCTTGGTGAGGTACTGGTCGGAGCCCACCATCCGGCCCCGCGCCCGGTCGAACAGCCCGTCCTTCGACGACAGCATCACGACCGGCATGGCGTGGAACTTCGCGTTCTTCTTGATGAGCGCGCACGTCTGGTAGCCGTCGAGCCGCGGCATCATGATGTCGACGAACACGAGATCGGGCTGGTGGTCGGCGATCTTCGCCAGCGCGTCGAACCCGTCCTCCGCCAGAATCACGGTGCACCCGGCCTGCAGCAGGAAGATCTCGGCGCTGCGGCGAATAGTGTTCGAGTCGTCAATCACCATCACCTTGACGCCCGACAGCGGGTTCTGCTCCGGCAACATGCTTTCCTTCTCGCGACGTGTCCCTGTCAGAGGAGCAATTTGTGGACCACAACTCTCCGCGGGCAAGTCTGCCACGGTCGAAGGCAGTTGCATAGAGCATAAACTTTGCCTGAATCGGCAACTGCTGGGTAATCCGGTCGTTTTGCGCCGGCCGGGCAAGTTTTCGCCGGCGCAGGCTGCCGCGCAGGGGCACTCAATGCCCCTCGGCGTCGCCCGGGCGGAGAAAGCTGGCGACGGCGCGCCGGCAAGTCGCGCGGCGGCGAGGACCGGCGCGCACGGAAAAAGGGGCCGGCCGCGTTCGGCCGGCGGGGTCCCCGCGGCACCGCGCCGCGAGGAGGCGGCGCGCCCGGCCCCCGCCCCGCGGTCTACCGCCCGAGGAACATCCGGTACGCGGGATTGCCCGTTTCCTCGACGCAGTCGTAGCCCAGCCGGTCGAGGAAGGCGCGGAACGCGCCCTTGTCCGACGGCGGCACCTGCATGCCGACCAGCACGCGGCCGTAGTCGGCGCCGTGGTTGCGATAGTGGAACAGGCTGATGTTCCAGCCGCGGCTCATGCTGGTCAGGAACTTCATCAGCGCGCCGGGCCGCTCCGGAAACTCGAAGCGGTAGAGGATCTCGTTCTTCGCCGCCGGCGCGTGGCCGCCGACCAGGTGCCGGACGTGCAGCTTCGCCATCTCGTTGTCCGACAGGTCGTACGCCTCGATCTTGCGCCGCTTGAGCTCGGCCAGGAGCTGGTCGGTCTCGCGCCGGTTCGCGACCTCAATGCCGACGAACAGGTGCGCGACGCGCGGGTCGGCGTAGCGGTAGTTGAACTCGGTGACGGATCGCCTGCCCAGGAGCCCGCAGAACTCGCGGAAGCTCCCCGGTCGCTCGGGGATCGTCACCGCGATGATCGCCTCGCGCCGCTCGCCCAGCTCCGCCCGCTCCGCCACGAAGCGCAGCCGGTCGAAGTTCATGTTGGCCCCGCAGGCGATCGCGACGTACGTGCGGTCCTTCGCCCGGTGCCGCTCGACCCAGGCCTTGACGCCGGCGATCGACAGCGCGCCGGCCGGCTCGAGGATCGAGCGCGTGTCCTCGAACACGTCCTTCAGTGCCGCGCAGATCGCGTCGGTGTCGACGAGCACGATGTCGTCGACGTACTGGCGCGTCAGGCGGAAGGTTTCCTTGCCGACCTGCTTCACCGCGACGCCATCGGCGAACAGCCCGACGTGGGAGAGCTTCACGCGGCGGCCGGCGGCGAGCGAGCGAGCCATCGCGTCCGAGTCCGCGGGCTGCACGCCAATCACCCTGATCTCGGGCCGCACGCGCTTCACGTACGCGGCGATGCCGCTGATCAGCCCGCCGCCGCCGATCGCGACGAAGATCGCGTCGATCGGGCCCTGGCACTGGCGGAGGATCTCCATGCCGACCGTCCCCTGCCCCGCGATCACGTCCGGGTCGTCGTAGGGGTGCACGAACACGGCGCGCGAGCGCTTCTGCAGCGCAAGCGCGTGCGCATAGGCGTCGCTGTAGGAGTCGCCATGGAGCACGACCTTCGCGCCGCGCGCCTCGACCGCGGCGATCTTGATGTGCGGGGTGGTGACCGGCATCACGATCGTCGCCTCGCAGCCGAGCGTCTGCGCCGCGAGCGCGACGCCCTGCGCGTGATTGCCCGCGGACGCCGCGATCACGCCGCGGGCGCGCTCGGCCGTGGAGAGGTGCGCCATCTTGTTGTAGGCGCCGCGCAGCTTGAACGAGAACACGGGCTGCTGGTCCTCGCGCTTCAGGAGCACGCGGTTGCCGACGCGCTGCGACAGCAGCGGCGCGAAGTCGAGCGGCGACTCGATCGCGACGTCGTAGACCTTGGCGGTCAGGATCTTCTGCAGGTAGTCGACGGGCATCGGGAACGGCCGGGGCGTGCGCAGGCGAAACGTGCGAGCGTAGCAGGAAAGCGGAGTCCGGGGAACGCGCGGGAGCATCCGCGCGGCGGGCGCCGGATCAGGCCGCGGCGCGCTCCGCCGCGAGGCCCAGGGCCAGCCATGCGCATTGCCCCTTGGATTCGCGGTCGAGCGCGGCCAGGTACTCCTCGTGCGCGGCGAGCTCCAGCGGCGTCGGCGCGACGACCCGGACGGCCGGGCGCGGCCCGGCGCATCCCGCGCCCTGCCCCTGCCCGACCCCGGGCGCGGCCGCGCCCGCCGCGGCGGCCATGTCGATCGTCAGCGTTTCCTGGCCCCGCGTCATCGCGAGATAGACGTCGGCCAGCAGCTGCGCGTCCAGCAGCGCCCCGTGCACCGACCGGTGCGCATTGTCGATGCCGAACCGCTCGCACAGCGCGTCGAGGCTGTTGCGCTTGCCGGGGAACATCTCGCGGGCGAGCGCCAGCGTGTCGGTCACCTTCGCACAGACCTCGGCGCAGCCGGGAAGCGCGGCCAGGCGCATCTCCGCGTCGAGGAAACCGATGTCGAAGGGTGCGTTGTGGATGACCCAGTCGGCGCCGCGCGCGAAGTCGACGAATTCGGCGACGATGTCGTTGAACCTGGGCTTGCCCTTCAGGTCCTCCCAGGTCATTCCGTGCACCTCGGTCGCGCCGGCGTCGATCTCCCGCTCGGGGTCGATGCGGTAGTGCACGGTGCGGCCGGTCGGCCGGCGATCGACGACCTCCAGCGCCGCGAGCTCGATGATCCGGTGGCCCTGCTTCGGGTCGAGCCCGGTCGTTTCGGTGTCGATGATGATCTGGCGCATTCGCGTTTCGGGGTGGCGGGTCGCGGAATCGGACGGATGCCCGATCATACGACGAACGCCCGGTCGCGCGCGCATCCGGCGCGCACGCTCCCCATCCACGCGGCGCGCCGGACGCGGCGCCGGGTCAGCGCCGGTATCGCTGGATCGTCGCCTGAATCTCGTCGATCGCGCGCTCGATCTCGTCGTCGGAGAGGTCGCGGTCCGGACCCTTCCGGTCGGTGAGCGTGAGGGTGCGGTCGAGCTGGGTCGCGAACTCGCCCATGCCGAGCGTCTCGGTGATCGTCGTCGTCGGCTCGTCGACGACCGTTTCCGGACCCCAGCGCACGATGATCGCCGACAGGTTGTCGCCATCCGCGCCGGCGCGCCGTTCGGCCTCGCGCATCATCTCGGGGGCGGCCGTCAGGATGGGCGTCGACGTGAGCCACGTCGCCATCTCGTCGTTGCCGAGCGGCCCCCAGAGCCCGTCGGTGCACATGACGACGATGTCGCCGTTGCGCAGCGGCGTGCGGTTCGACAAGTCGATGATGGGGTCGACCATGCCGCCCAGGCAGCTGTAGACCTTGTTGCGGTCCGGGTGCAGCGCGGCGTCGCGGGCGCCGATGACGCCCTGGTCGACGAGGTACTGGACCTTCGAATGGTCCTTGGTCTGGCTGATCAGCGCGCCGTGCCGGTAGAGCAGCAGCCGCGAATCGCCGACGTGCGCCCAGTACGCGTGGTTGGCCTGCACGATGCACGCGACGCAGGTCGTGCGCGGCGTCTCCAGCATCGAGAACTGCGCCGAGTACGACCCGAGCGCGGCGTGCGCGCGCACCATCGACTCGTGCAGGAAGGCAAGCGGGTTCTTCAGCAGGGGCTTCGCCTCCTGCTGGAACCGCTCGACGAACAGCCGCACCGCGATCTGCGCGGCGATCTCGCCGCCCGCGTGCCCGCCCATGCCGTCGGCGACGACCATGAGCAGCGTGTCGCGGCTGTACGTGTAGGCGACCCGGTCCTGGTTGACCGCGCGCGGCCCCTTGCGCGACTCCTGGAAGATCGTGAAGCGCATCGCGGTCAGGTGCCGATTTCGGTGAACAGCTTCCGCTTCAGCGAGCCGAGCATGGTGAGCTTGCGCTTCTTGGGCGGGATGTCGCGGATCGCCTTCTGCAGCGCGAACACCGACTGCGGGCGCTCCAGCGGGTCCAGACGCAGGCACCAGTCGATGACCTCGAGGACGTTGTCCGAATACTGGCCCGCCCAGATCTTCTTCGCCGACACGAGGTGGTCCTCCTGGAGCCGCGCGTCCGCCGCCTGGGGCGCGAACGCCGCGAGGCAGGCGAACATGCTGGCGCCGACGCCATAGACGTCGGTCCAGGGGCCGAGGCGGTCGGGATCGCGGTACTGCTCGGGCGCGGCGAAACCGGGCGTGTACATCGGGGCGAGCTTGGGGCGCTGCGTCGTAAGCGTCTGGCGCGCGGCGCCGAAATCGAGCAGCACCGGGCTGCCGTCGGTGCGCAGGTAGATGTTCGCGGGCTTGATGTCGAGGTGCAGCAGCTTGTGCGTGTGCACCTCGCGCAGCCCGTTCAGCAGGTGCATGAAGACGTGGCGGACGAGACGCTCGGACATCTGGTCCTGCCGCATCTGGATCTGCTGCTGCAGCGTGCGGCCGCGCTCGTAGCGCATGACCATGTAGACGGTCTCGTTGGCGCGGAAGAAATTCAGCACGCGCACGACGTTCGGATGGTTGATCTTCGCGAGCGCCCGGCCCTCCTCGAAGAAGCACTTCATCCCGTAGCGGAACGACGCCATGTTCTCCGCCGATGTCGCGCGGACGATGTCGCCCTCGGTGCGCAGCACCAGCGACGAGGGCAGGTACTCCTTGATCGCGACCGGAACGCCGGCTTCGTCGAACGCGCGGTAGACGATCGAGAAGCCGCCGCGGCTGATCTGCCGGTCGATCCGGTAGTTCAGCAACTGGTAGTCGCCGGCGAGGGCCTGGTTGGTGACGGACATGGGCGCGGGTTTCGATCGGGCTATCCGCGAAAGGCGGTCGCAATTCGCATGCCAACGAACCTGCGCGCGCTTGCGCCTGCGGCGGATAACGCATACATTCTCCGGATGAACGCGTCCAAAGTAAAGCCGGGAAAGTTGCCGAAATCCCGCGTTTTTTGCCGATGATCCTCAGCATGACCGGCTTCGCGGCAGTTGCCGCGGAGCTGCCGGGCGTGACGCTCGCCGTCGAGCTGCGCTCAGTCAACCACCGCTACCTCGACCTCCAGATCCGCCTGCCCGACGAGCTGCGCGGGCTCGAATCGGCGCTGCGCGAGCGCATCGTCGTCGAGCTGAAGCGCGGCAAGGTCGAGTGCCGCATTTCGCTCAACCGGGCGGCGGCGGGTGCCGCAGGCCTGGCGGTCGACCTCGCCCGGGTCGGGCAGCTTGCCCGGGCCTCGGCCGAGGTGCAGAAGGGCGCGCCCGGCGCCGCGCCCCTGTCCGTCGGCGAGATCCTGCGCTGGCCGGGGGTGCTGGCCGAGCCGACGGTGCCTCCCGAAGAGCTCGCCGCGCATGCGCACGCGCTCGTCGCCCAGGCGCTCGCGGAGCTTCGCGCGTCGCGCATGCGCGAGGGCGTGAAGCTCGTCGAAACCCTCGCCGAGCGGTGCGAAGCGATCGAGCAGCAGGTCGCCCGGGTGGCCCCGAGGATCCCCGCGATCCACACGGCTTACCTCGACAAGCTCTGCGCGCGCCTCCGCGAAGCGGGGCTCGACCCGGATCAGGACCGGCTGAAGCAGGAGCTGGCGCTCTTTGCCACCAAGGTCGACGTTGCGGAGGAGCTGGCGCGGCTGTCCACGCACATCGCCGAAGTGCGCCGCGTGCTCGCCGCGGGAGGCAGCGCCGGCAAGCGGCTCGATTTCCTGATGCAGGAGCTGCACCGCGAGGCGAATACGCTCGGCTCCAAGTCCGTCGACGCGGAGCTCTCGCAGGCATCGCTCGAGATGAAGGTGCTGATCGAGCAGATGCGCGAACAGGTGCAGAATCTGGAGTAGCCGTGTGAGCGGCGAGCAGGGGCCCCGTGCCGAAGGCAAGGGGATGCGAGCAAACGCGAATCACGGCTGCGGCCGACACGCGACCTGACATGGACCACAA
>Ga0209253_10001759_pt1 | contig 19080 bp, 15 predicted proteins | sample FrelakmetBRP12BR_FD_187145 | JGI IMG/M metagenome (GOLD analysis project Ga0209253, IMG submission 187145) | Freshwater lake sediment microbial communities from the University of Notre Dame, USA, for methane emissions studies - BRP12 BR (SPAdes)... | ecosystem: Environmental > Aquatic >... | reverse complement strand
CCCCCTTGCCCTTGAACCTTCCCCATAGCAGGAATGAGTAAGCAGTATGCAGTAAACAGTAAGCAGTGGGGAACATGCACTCAGAATTACTGTTTACTGCTTACTGCCTACTGTTTACTGGTCCTGTGCGGCTCTAAAGAGACCACACCTCCCGGTCCGGGCTCAAATGCTTTTATACAATAACGTGCCGGCGCATTACCGTCTAGGACTGAGTGTAGGACCATGCGAGCGAAAAATATTTTCTCGCCCTCTGGACCGCCCTGTCCTTGTCCTCCGCACTGATCGCCGGGTCGTCGACCTGAAAGCTATTCACCTTTCCGCGGACAACGGCTCGATACACTTTGTAGAAATCAAGGAGCGGATCCACAGCCTCTTCTGCGGCGAACTTCCTGTAATGCTTCCAGAGCGCAGAGGAAAACTTCTTTCCCCCGTGATATTCGAGATCCATCAGAAGAAAGGCACTGTCCGCCACGGTGTCACTGTAGCGAAACCGGTCGTTAAATTCAATGCAATCGATAATGGAAAGACTTCTTGAAAAGCAAACATGCTCCATGTGCAGATCGCCGTGACAATCCCTGATTTTGCCTTGTTTGATTCTCTTGTAGAAGAGCTCGCGCCTTGTCCGGCAAAAGCGATCGGTCCAATCCTGGAGAGCGCCGAACTGTTCCCCCTCGATGCTCATCCCTATGTATTTCTTGATCTGTGAGAAATTTTCGTCCGTGTTGATCCTGAATCGGTCCGGTTCTCCAAACTCATCGATAACCGGGCTCCTCAAGGCATTGAGATGAAACCTTGCCAGGGTTCGAGCCAAGCGGCGCAGATGGTTTTCAGTCAGGGCCCTCCTCTCGTAAAGGGATTTCATCAACCGATCCTCCGAAATCCGCTTCATCTTTACCGCATGCTCCACGATCTCCCCTTTCGTGGATCGCATCGTGTATCTTTTCCCGTCAAAACGGATGGGAAGTACATCGATGTAGATGTCTTTTGCAAGGCGCCTGTTGAGCAACAATTCCTGCCGGCAATAGAAGGCCCTTTTTTCAAGGGAAGTGAAATCCAGAAACCCGAAATTGACCGGCTTCTTCACCTTGTAGACGAATTCGTCTGCCACGAACACGAGAGAGATGTGGGTCTGAACGAGCAAGACCCTCTTTGTGGGATCAGGGAATGCCTCAGGCTTCAGAAGGTCTTCGATCATGGAAGAAAGCATGTTTCACCTCGGGTTTGGATGGAGAATAAGTTTCTAGCTTACAATCCCTTTTCTACGCAAGTGTTTTGTGATAACTAACAGGCTGCTGAAAACCGCCCATCTCCGTCGTTTCCCTCATCTTCCGTCGCTGCGACGTACTTTCAAGTACGTCTCGCTCCTCCGGATTTCGGGAGCCTTGGATCTGGACGTTTTTGAGCAGCCTGTAAACAAGGATTTTTTCAGAAACCTACTCAAGGAGAAGAGCGTCATGCTTCAAAAGATCGAGGAAGCCGCGGACTTCCTGCTGGCGAAAATCCCATTTCCACCCAGATTCGGCTTGATCACGGGGACCGGGCTTGGAGACATCACCAGGAATGTGGAGGTTCATCTCCGCATCCCCTATCCGGAGATCCCCCATTTTCCCAGTGCGACCACCATGGGACACAAAGGCACTCTGGTATTCGGCCGCCTTGGAAAGCAGAGCGTCATGGCGATGGAAGGGAGATTTCATCTCTATGAAGGCTATTCTCCTGAAGAGGTGACTTTTCCTGTGCGGGTCATGGCCAGACTCGGCGTGGAGTTCCTGATCATTTCAAGCGCTGCGGGCGGCCTGAACCCTTTGTTTGAACCGGCCGACATCATGGCGGTTACGGATCACATCAACCTGACTGCAAGAAATCCTCTCCTCGGCGCTAACTTGGATTCTTTCGGGCCCCGTTTCCCTGATATGTCACAGGTCTATGATCCCGCCCTGATCCAACTGGCAACGCAGAAAGCCATGGAACTGGGGGTCTCCCTCAAGGAGGGGGTATACGTGGGGATCCTGGGGCCAAGTTTGGAGACCCCTGCTGAAACGCGTTTTTTGCGAATGGCGGGAGCGGATGCGGTTGGAATGTCCACCGTGCTGGAAGTGATCACTGCGGTCCACTGCGGCCTCCGTGTCCTGGCCATCGTTGCTATTACGAATGTGAATCTTCCGGACCGCATGAAGAAGATCTCTATTGAAGACGTAATTGCTACAGCAGGCAAGGTCGGGGTAAAGCTTGCCCCTCTTGTCGAAAAAGTGGTCGGGAGTTTATAGCAAGGCATGTATTGGGATATTTGAATGTGACGTCACTGCTATTTGCGTAGAAGTTGAAAATCCGAAATCCGAAGCACGAAATCCGAAACAATATCCAATGACCAAAATTCAAATGACCAAAACGGAACATCGCTGCGTTTCTATTTGGAGCATTAGAGCATTGGTATTTTGAATTTCTTTCGGATTTCGTGCTTCGAATTTGGGCCTGCTGGCAGCCCTGATGGAGAGATAAACTGTGAAACAGGCTGACATTGTTATCAAGAACGGCACCATCCTCACGATGGATCCAAATAAAACCATCATTGAAAGCGGATTTCTGTGCATCCAGGGAGACGCCATTTCTGCTCTCGGAAATGGGGATACTCATGAGATCCGAGCCGGTAAAGCGATTGACGCAAAAGGCGGTCTCATCCTTCCCGGTCTGATCAACGGCCACACCCATGCGGCCATGACCCTGTTCAGGGGTCTTGCCGATGACCTTCCTCTCATGGAGTGGCTCAACCACTATATCTTCCCCGTGGAAAGCCGGATGGACCGCGAGTTCGTGCGCACCGGAACCCTTCTTGCCTGCGCCGAGATGATCCTGTCGGGCACGACGACCTTCTGCGACATGTATCTTTTCGCAGAGGAGGTGGCCGAAACCGCCCATGAAGCAGGGATGCGGTGCCTTGTAGGCGAAGTGCTTTACGATTTCCCTTCACCGAACTACGGGCCCATCGAGGAGGGCCTGAAGTACACGGAATTCCTGATCAGGAAGTGGCAGGACCACCCCCTTGTCTCCATTGCCGTGGAACCCCACGCCGTCTACACGTGCAGCCCGGATCTGTTGATTGCTGCCAATGGATTGGCAAAACAGTACGGGGTTCCCCTCATTATCCATGTTGCTGAAAGCGCGAGCGAGGTCGAGGAGGTGAGAAAGAAATACGGCAAGAAACCTTTCGAACACCTTGAGTCCCTGGGACTTCTGGGGCCCCACCTCATTGCAGATCACTGCGTCCACCTGGATGAAGCGGAGATCCAGAGAATGGTGAACCATGAGGTCAAAGTCGTCACGAACCCGGAGAGCAACATGAAGCTTGCCTCCGGTATATGTCCTGTTCCGCGGTTGCTGGTTCGCGGGGTAACGGTCGGACTGGGAACGGATGGGTGCGCGTCCAACAACAACTTGGACCTTTTTGAAGAGATGGATACCGCTGCAAAAATCCACAAGGTCGGCGCCATGGATCCTACGGTGCTGGATGCGTTCACCGTTCTCAGAATGGCCACCCTCTCAGGAGCAAAAGCGCTGGGCATGGAGGATCGCATCGGCTCGCTCGAAGTGGGGAAAAAGGCGGACGTGATCATTGTGGACACTCACAAACCGCACCTCACGCCCATGTACAACCCTTACTCCCACCTTGTCTATGCTGCAAAGGGAAGCGATGTGAGCCACTCTCTGATCAACGGCAAGCTGGTCATGGAAGACAGGAAGCTCTTGACACTCGATCTCCAGGAAATCCTGCGCAAGGCCCAGGAAATGTCTCTGAAAGTTCTCTCATGGCTTTCCCCGCCCCCATTGTCTTCCTGAATATTGTGTGGTTCTCAAACTTATTGACATTGAAGCCTTTTTCTCATTAAATAGTAAAGATCGAGCTTAGAATTTGATGGGGCATTGGGCGAAGTGATTTCAGTGCGGCAACAAGAGGAAATCCCCCCACCCCCCCTTTACGAAAGGGGGGTAAGGGGGGATTTTGAAATGGCTGTTGTTGATCTTCGCTTCGCAACTGGGATGTTAACTTAGTAAAGTCTTTCACTATAGTTTGGTTAGGGCCAAAGGCCTGCGTAAGGGTCTTTTATCATCCTGTTCTCTTGAGGCGAGAGTGGCGGAAAAAAGAAAAATATTTGTAGCGTTAGGCAGCAGGCTCAAAGGGGTACCTGAGGTTCTGACTCTGGGGGTGAAACCTAATTTTCAGGACTATTCTGTCGAAGAGAGAGAGATTATTTTGAGCGCTGCCATGATCCTTTATCCGACCACCAACTATGCCCAGTTCTTCAGTACCATGGGAAAACCCTTTTTCCCCAGCCTTGAGACCTGCCTCTATGCTGACGAAAAAATCAAACAGACCACCCTGTTCTCAATGCTGAGCGTTCCACATCCCAGGACGAGGATTTACTACCACCTTCACCACAAAGACATCCTCAGGGACTTCTCCTTCCCCTTTGTCGCGAAGCTGCCGCGAGCTTCTGCCGGGGGAAGAGGCGTTTACAAAATCGAAGACCAGGACCAGCTTCAGGCATACCTCCGCTTGACCCGTGTGGCCTACATTCAGGAATATCTTCCCCACGATCGTGATCTCCGGGTCATCCTGATCAACTATGAGCCGATTCTCTCCTACTGGCGCTACAGAGCCCCGACGAACTTCCGAAGCAATCTTCATCAGGGCGGCACCCCTCATTTTCTTGAAATTCCGGATGAAGCCCTGTGCCTTGCCCGCGATACAGCGCTTCGCTGCAAATTCAATGACGTTGGTCTTGACCTGATTCGTTGCAGAGGGCGGTGGACCGTGATCGAAGCGAACATGGAATATGGGAGAGAAGGTTTGCGGATGAAAGGAATGGACTTGAAACAGATCCTCAGAGAAAAACTTCTGTCCGGCGAACTGATGCCCTTCTCAAGCGGGCAAAGCGATGCAGCAGCCGCGGGGCAGGCTCTCTCGGTGGCATAGGTCAAATGATGAAGACGGTCAAGAGGCTTTTTCTGGCTTTGCTCATCCTGGGCTTCCTGTCTTTTATCGGAGCGGCCGCGCTGCTCTACACCATCTACAATGATGTTGCCGAGGAGGCGAAGGAAAAGATCAAGCGGGGAGCGATCGACAGCATCATTTTCTCTGAAAGCCCGGTCTATTACGATGACGGGGAGACCGTGCTGGGTGTTTTTTTCGACAAAACACATCGCAGGTACATCGAATACAAGAGTATTCCTCCCTACTTCGTCAAAGCTCTCGTTGCCACAGAGGACAGAACTTTTTTCACCCACCCCGGGTTTGACCTGAAAGCCGTTGCCAGGGCCATGATTGCCAATTACAGGGCAGGCCGCATTGCTCAGGGCGGCAGCACCCTTACCCAGCAGACGGCGAAAAATATTTTCACCAGGGAAAAGAGGTCTTACCAGGCCAAGCTCAAAGAGCTGATGGAGGCCCTGTTGCTGGAACGGCAGTACTCTAAGGAAGAAATTCTCGAGATGTACATCAACCAGTTCTTCGTCACCGGAATCGGAAGAGGACTGCGGATTGCGGCACAGTACTTTTTTGATAAAGAAGCCGAGGACCTGGATCTGGGAGAGTGCGCCTTTATCGCAGGGTCCATCAAGAGCCCCAACCGATTCAATCCCTTCACCAAGAGAACGGAGGCAGAGAGAAGAGAGGCGAAGCGGCTTTCGAGGCAGCGCAAAGATCACGTCCTCAGCAACATGCTCGAGATGAACTTCATCACGGCAGAGGAATACCAGCACGCCAAGCAGAAGGACGTGCCCTTCAAACAGGGAAAGCTGGGCTACCGGCTGAACGTCATTCTGGATTACATTCGTGAGCAGCTGGAGTCAGAGTACTTCAAGACGGTTCTCCAGGAGCAGGGAGTCGACAATATCGCCACTTCCGGAATCAGAATCATCACCTCGGTGAACAAAGAAATGCAGGAAGGCGCTTTGCGAAGCATTCGCAGACATCTGCCCCTTCTCGATGTGAAGCTCTCAGGGTACGGAGACGAACTTTCCAGGAAAAGGTATGAAGAGTTCGCAGAAGATCTCTCGGGCAAAGTCAAAACCGACCTGCCCTTTCTCTCCAAAATCACGGCGATTTCTATGGACAAGCAGAATCCCCATCTCGTGGTTTCCTGGGGGGACGGCGAAGGGGCCATCGACTACGAAGGTCTTCAGCCTGTCGGCGATGCCTGGATAAAAGGGAAAAGCGGCGTGTGGACGAGTTTTGAAAAACGCCTTGTTCCCGACTTTCTGAAGCAGCTGCACGTGGGGGACACCGTCCCGGTGCAATACATGGAGACCCTTGAGGCGCCGGGCCAGAAAAGGCTCATTCTGTCCGAGGTCCCTGAACTGGAAGGCGGAATCATCGTTGTCCAGGCAGGGATGGTAAGGGCCATGGTAGGCGGCTTTTTTGACCGCTTTTTCAACCGTGCTACAGATGCCAAGCGGCAGCTGGGGTCTATCTTTAAACCCCTGGTTTATGCCGCCGCCCTGCAGCTCAACTGGAACACCATGGACCCCTTGATCAATGAGCCGGACCTGTTCCGTTATCAGAGCACCTTTTACCTGCCCAGGCCGGACCATCACCCGGAGTCGAACCGGGTCTCCATGACCTGGGCGGGCGCGAAATCGGAAAATCTTGCTACGGTCTGGCTCCTCTACCATCTCACGGACCAGCTCAGCCCGGGGGAGTTCAATCAGGTGATCGAAGGTCTTGGTCTTAGCCGGCGGGATGATGAAACGTACGAGCAGTATGTGGCCAGAATTCGGGACAAGTACGGCATCATGGTGGACAAGGAAGCACTCCTGGAAGCAGCTTTTGAGGAAGCCAAGAAAGAAATCGAGTCGGATCTGATTTTCAGCGGTCATGAAAAAGCCATCGAATTCCTCCGCCGCCTTCACTACAGCCTGGATACGAGCGAGCTCAATCTGCAGACCCCTGAAGAATATCAGATTTATCGTCTGAATTTCTCGCGATTTCAATCTCTCAACGGGGAAATGAAAAGGAAGTTCAGGAACCTGAAGGAATCCTCCTCTCTTTACCGGGGGAGCCACGATCCTGCTCTGGAGCAGATGATCCGCTCCGAGATCCCCTACTTCTGTGTTCAAAATCAGGAAGAGGGGGATACCCACTTGGTTTTCACGCCCGCTCCTCAGCGGAGCAGCGTTGTTCAATGCGAGCCCCTTTCCTTCGACACGTTTTTTGAGGTGCTCCAGGGGGTGACCGAAGAAGACGTGTGGCTGGACGGCGTCATCACTTCAAAGACGATCGACCTGATCGAGAGCCACTCCAAAGAGATCTACGATAAATGGGCTCCAAAGAGAAAGTATGACGCCGAAGTTCTTTACAGGCTCAGTGATTTCAGAAGACTGGTGAATCTTCTTTACATCACCAGACTTTCAGAGCAGATGGGGATTTCCACAAAACTGGATCCGGTCCTCTCTTTTCCTTTGGGGGCCAACTCGATCAGCATTCTGGAAGCCGCCCTGACCTACGAAACGATCATGACGGGAAAGGTCTATCCATTGGGAGACGGACTCACTACGGGCATGGTGCCGATCATTACCAAGATTGTGGACAGGCAGGGAAAAACGGTGTGGGAATACACCCCTCAACCCAAGAAAGTCCTCTCTGAAAGGGTCTCAGGGCTCGTAACAGACATCCTTAGAGCGGTCATGGACAACGGAACCGGCCGAAGTGCGAAAGAGGCGATCCGGCTCAACCTAGGGGCTCAAGAAGAAAAGCTGAGCGTCAATATTCCGACCTATGGCAAAACCGGGACAGCGAATCGATTCACCAACTCCAGCTTTGTGGGTTTTGTTCCGGGTCCTGACAGGGAATCCGGAGAGATGGGGCTTGAAAACGGATACGTGGTTGCAAGCTACGTGGGATATGACGACAATCGTCCCATGAAAACAAGGCACATCTCCATTTACGGGTCTGCCGGCGCCTTGCCTCTCTGGATCGATACGGTCAACATGATCGTGAACAGCCCCAATTACCGCAAGAGCCTTCAAATGGCGGATCTGATTTTTGAGACGGGCTCCACGGGAATGCCCTCAGGCGAAGCGTTTCGAAAGGTGCCCCTCTCACCCAAGAGCGGGCTTCCTGCAACGCTGAAGGATGAACCTGTGCCGGGAAATCTTCCGAGGGCGCTGACGGAACTCGACTTACAGGACAACCCATGGACATTGAAAAGAGTTTTTGAGCCTCCTCAAGGAGTCCAGCATGGTAAAGAATAAAACTCGTACTCGGTTGATCTTAGGTGCTCTTCTTATGCTGACTCTTTTGGGGGCCTGTCAACCCGCACTTCAAAGAGAACCCGTAAGCGCAAGGCGGGATCTGGCGCCGGCGCCTTCTTTGTCTGCTGAGGCGCTTGACAGGCGAATCCTCTACCTGAGCCGTCTCCTGGAAACTCAGGATCTTTCGAGGGAAGACCGGGAACTCGCAAACGATCTTCTCGCCTCCTATAAAGGTCTCAAGGCAGCTTCGGAGCGCGGCTCTTTGAAGCAGAATTACGCTCCCATGATAAGCATTCTGCTGAGAAATCTCGAGGAGATAGAGAATCGATACTTCACGAAACAAGTCGCGGGTGCAAGCCTCTCCTCAGAGGGGGTTCGCCAGCTTGCAATCAAAAGGAAAAAAATCCTGGAGGCCTTCTCTGCAGGCAATGATCAGGGGGTCATTGACGGGATTCTGGATGTGGAGAAAACATTCGGACCTGAATCGCTCACCCCGGAACTAAGTCTCCTGCTTGCCCTTTCCCTTGGAAAAAAGGGAACCTTTACCACAGCCCTCAGCGTCGGGCAGGATGTGACCAGCCAGATCGAGGGGAAGCCGGATCTGCTCCAACTGCGGGCACAGATGATCGAATGGCAGCTTGCTCTCGGCAACGAGAAAGGGGCAAAAGAAATCTATGAAAGGCTGCAGCGCAAGCTCAGTGAACGAGAGGCTCTGGTCAAGGGGCTGGAACAAAAGCTTGCTCTCGACGGCTCAAGAGTGACTCAGCCGGACTCCACTCCGACCAGGGGAGACATGATCAAGGCAGATATGGACCGTGATCTGAAAGACGCTCTGTCAAAGGCAGACGAGTCAACGCAAAAGGGGGACTTTGGAAGAGCAAAGTTTATCCTTTTCCAGCAAAGAATCCGGTTTGATGAAGGGCCAGAGGCAGAAATGATCGACCAGGCTTTGAAATCCGTGGAAATGGCCGAGGAAAAGGCCCAGCAACAGGGAAAAACCGAGGTCGCTGCCAAGGAACCTTCATCAGTGGACTTGCAAAAGGAACTCCAGCGGGAGGCGGAAAAGCAGGATAGCCTGAAGGTCGCCCTCAACTCCATTCGAAGCGAGAAATATGAAGAAGCAATCTTAAAACTCGATGAATTGCCCCCTTCAGATCCGGCGGTCAAAGAACTCAAAAACATGGCTGTAGAAAAAATCATCAACCGCGAACGAAACAAGGCTGCGAAGCTGTTCCTGACTGCACGCAACACCAAAGACCCGGTCAAGAAAGAGGAGCTGTTAAGTTCCTCCTATAACATCTTGAAGGCTGTGGGCGACAAATACCCTTCATCGCCCCTGATCCCAAAAGTCCAGGATCACATGAACCAAGTCACAAAAGAACTCGTGAAGGTAAAGAAAGGAGAAGGTTGACGCCTTTTGAAGACATCGAGGTTGTCGGACTTGGCCAGGCCTGTGTCGATTACCTGGGCAGGGTTCCCTCATATCCTCGCGAGGACGGCAAGGTGGAACTGCTGGATCTCCGGAGTCAATGCGGAGGGCCCGCCTCCACTGCCCTGGTGACTCTTTCCCGTCTTGGCATTAAGACGTCTTTCGTCGGTTCTATTTCCGATGACCCCATAGGAGTCGAGATCCTCAAAGGGCTCAGGGCGGACCGGGTGGACTTTTCCTTTCTGAAGATCACTCTAGGGTACACCTCCCAGTTTGCCTTCATCGCCATAAGCAGGGAAAGCGGCAACAGAACCATCTTCTGGCACAGAGGGAGTGTCCCTCCACTGAAGAAAGAAGACGTGGATCTGTCCCCGTTCTCCGGAGCCAGGGTGCTCCATCTGGACGGCCTGATGATCGAAGCCTCTATTGAGGCCGCGCGACAGGCAAAGGCGAGAGGTCTCAAGGTGGTCCTGGATGCGGGAACCATGCGCGACGGTTCCCTGGAGTTGGTATCACAGATCGACGTGCTGATCGCGTCAGCACGATTTGCAGTACCGCTGGTAGGTGAGGATTCCCCAGCAGAGAAAGCGCTGGAAACCCTGTCCTATTTCGGTCCAAAAGAGATCGTGATCACACTTGGCTCCAAGGGTAGCGTGGGATGGAATATAGGAGAGATCATCGGGCAGAGCGCTTTCCCAGTGGAGGTCGTTGACACGACAGGCGCAGGGGATGTTTACCACGGAGCGTACCTATACGGCCTGCTTCAGGGCTGGGACATGAGGAAATGCATGCGATTTTCCTCTGCCACATCTGCTCTCAAATGCAGGGCCATCGGCGCAAGAGCAGGAATACCAACGCTCCAGGAAACCTATCGCTTTCTGGAAGCCCATCCCGGGATGTGATTGATGGCCATCTTGTAAGACGATGAGAAAACCCGAAGCACGAAACTCGAAATTCGAAACAAATTCAAAATTCAAATGTTCCAATGTTCGAAACAAAAACCTAGCACCTTACTGTTGTTTTGGTCATTTGAATTTGGAACTTTGGGATTTGTTTTGGATTTCGTGCTTCGGGTTTCGAATTTGAACGGCTCAGCAGATAGCCCACAACTGACGGACTAGGAGCCCTCCGTATCTGCATGCTACTAGGAATGGGGCATCCATTCCGCCCTCTTTATTCTTCTTCGATGAGACTTCCTCTCTTGATCGCTTTATGGCCGAACTTCTCCGTGATGGAGTCCATGGCCTTTTCGACTTCCCGCCATGAGTGATCCCGCTGGCTCGCCCGATCAAACAGGTTCAATTGCGCGGACGAACTTTGATCCCTCACAAAGCTGGAAACGGCAATGCCGATGAGCCGGAATTTCTCGGAAAGGTCCACCGCTTCCAGAAGCTTGAGAGCCCAACCATAAATGGTATTGGTGGAATCTGTAGGTTCGTTGAAGCTGATGCTCCGGGTGATTCGAACGAAATCCGCCCTTCGGAGCTTCAGCGTGACTGTGCTCCCCTTTAATTCATTTTTCCTCAACCGTCGGCCCACTTCCTCAGCCTGCAGGAGGAGCTCCTTCCTGAGCGCTTCAAAATCATTCGTGTTCTCTTCAAAGGTCTCCTCACTGCTGATGGATTTCGCATCCGTGTGAGAGACTACGCGCGATTCATCCATCCCTTTTGCATACTCCAGCAAGGTGTAAGCAAATTTGCCCACCGCTTTGAGGAGTGCCGTTTCCCGCAGTGCGAGCAGGTCGCCAAGGTTGGTCACCTTCAGTTTTGCCAACTGCTCTACCGTTTTTTTCCCGACACCGGGGACTTTTCCCATGGGAAGGCTTTGTGCAACCTTTGAGGCTTCCTTGGTTGGAATAATGGTCAAGCCGTCGGGCTTGTTTGCTTCGGAAGCAATTTTTGCGAGAAACTTATTGGGCGCGATCCCTATGGAGCAGGTCAAGGAGGTGACTCTTCTGATCTCCTCCTTGATGCGCCGGGCGATTCCCTCAGGCGATCCATGGAGTCGCTCCAGCCCGGTGATATCGAGGTACGCTTCATCAATAGACACCTGCTCGACGATGGGCGAGTACCTCTCCAGGATTTCCATTACTTGATTGGACATTTCTTTGTACCGTGCCATGCGCACAGGAACAAAAAAGCCCTGGGGGCACCTCTTCTTCGCCTGGAAGATCGGCATCGCAGAGCGAACACCGAACTTCCTTGCCTCATAGCTTGCCGCTGATACAACCCCCCGGTTGGAGGTCCCTCCCACGATCACGGGTTTCCCTCGCAACTCCGGGTGATCCAGCTGCTCCACAGATGCATAGAAGGCATCCATGTCTATGTGAAGGACAATCCTTTCCATAGCCTTAAGCCCTATCTGATGCAATCGCTCTAATTACCTAATGTGAACCTATGGTCACACCCAAATTGGAATTCCGAAACCCGAATATCGAACAAGAAATTTCGAATGATGAAGTGTAATCACCACAATGGCCCCCTTCGGCGTTCTTTATTCGTTATTCGACCTGCCCGCTATGCCCGCAGGAGAATTTGAGCCAGATCCGCCATGCCTATGAGTGTTGGGGCACCCTTACGCTGCGGAGCCGCTTGCAGGGCAGGCGGGTATTCTGCGGTTCGCTTTTGAACCCCTTCGCAGCTTGCGCAGAAGTTGAAGGCTAAGATTCTGAGATTCTAACGCCGCTTTAAATCTACCCATCTCCCCCTTATGCGCCTCCACACACCAGTCCTTTTCGCCCAATAACCATAGACGAGAATGTAAAGAGCCGTCAGGAAGATCTCCCCGGCTCTCAGAATGTTCTCAGGGATATCCGGGTACACAAACTTCTCCATGTATTTCATCATAAATGAAGTTGAATAGATCGCATGCACATCATGAAGAACACGAAAGTAGTTTTCCACATAGGTGAGCGGGCAATACCACCCCATGGCATTCAGGACAAGGGCGAAAGCCAGTCCTCCCAGATGAACATAGGCAATTCTTGAACCCTTCAAGGCAAAGACGAAACCGAAGACCAGGAAGAGAATCCACAAGACATGAGCGGTAATGGTTATGTCAACAAGAAGTGCGACCATGGGGACGACCAGAGACAAGCTCAGACACATAGGCCAAGCATTTCCTGATCTCGTGAGGCTTCAACTCAAGGGTCACTGTGCGATCGTAATAAATTCGACGCAACGCTTCAAACAGTCCCTTGAAGTCAATCACCCCTTCGCCGGGTGGGAGATGCAGGTCATCCGTGTGGGAATTCCCTCCGCGGTTATCATGGAGATGAATGTGCTTAATTCTCTCCGGGAATTTCTTGATGAAGCCCAGGCTCCTGTTCTTCTCGCAAAGAAGCTCCCCATGACCTAGATCAAGGGTCATCATCAGCGACGGGATCTCATGGAAAGGCAGTTCCAGATCCCTTGCCTCTTCGCTCAGGTTCTCGATGCAGACCGTGACCTGATATTCAGCAGCCTTCTCCACGATTCTCTTGAGAATTTCCAGTTTTGATGTGAGCGAATCCTTCTTAACAAAACGTTGATCCAGCCAGAGATGAATGGTCAAGACCTGCATGGAGAGTCTTTGCATGATGGGAAAGACCTCAAAAACCTTGGGGAGATACACTTTATTGAGCGCTTCCACATCGTTGGGGTCGCCTTCCTTTGGCCCATGGCAGAGGTAGTCAAATCCAAGTTTCTTTTGCAGCGACTGATAGATTGGGACAAGGGGCACGAACTTGGAGGGATTGGTAATCGGAATCTCGGCAAACTGGAGCCCCAGATCGTAGAGGCTCGTTACATCTTCAGGGCTTCTTGCGGTGCCGCCGAGAGCAATATCTTTCATATGGCAAATATCCCCTCTTTATAAATCACCACTTTCTTTCCCCCTGCCAAATACGCAGTCACTCTCTTATCCTCTGTGTTCACCAGGTCCCAGTGAAGAGCGGAATCATTGAAGCCCAGTTTCTTTTTCTTTTCTTTCGTCAGAGTAGAGCTGTCGCCTGCGAAGGTGTCGGAATAGGAAGACCCCAGAGCAAGATGACAGTTTCCATGCTTGCCACCGTAGTTCTCATCAAAGAGCGTGTTGGCCATAAAGCGGTCTATTCTTGAGAATCTCTTGTCCGTAAGGGAAAACTCCCCTACCCTTGCGGCGCCCGGGTCCAGAGCCGCCTGCTTTGCCAAGAAGCTCCCACCTTTCGCAGCCTCTGATTTTACAACCTTTCCCTTTTTAAAGGTGAGCTTCACGCTTTCCACATAGTTCCCGTTGCGAAAGGAGGGTTGATCCGCGTAATAGATCCCTTCCGTGCCCCGCCAATCCGGAGAGAGAAAGATTTCGAAACTGGGAACATTGTGGCCTGTGATGCCCACCCACCTTCTTCTTTCCCCGGGAGTGAGCCGCAGGTCCATGCGATCCGATTCCACGTGAAGCCGCTCGATCCTCATGCGGTTCAGCCACCGCTTGATCTCCAAGGCACTCCGGTAGGTCTTCTTCCACTCCTCAACAGGATTTTTCCTGTCCAGATAACAGGCTTTGATCACCTGCGCTGCGTATTGAGCCATCGGGAGTTTTGCTTGCTTTGCCAATTCGGCGGTTGGAAAGAGGCAGAGGGTCCAACTAAACTTCCCTGTTTCCTCTCGCCGATCCAGGATGTCTTTCAAGGGCTTTCGCGCGACGGCAGCTTTCCCGATTTTGTTTGAATCCACGTCTGCAAGGTGGGTCAGCGAATCAGGAGCATGAAGATAAATGCCCCCGTTGAGTTTTTGATAAAGCTCCCTTTCGCCGGGCGGTTGAAACACGAGCTGCCTTTTGTTTGATTTGACGTAAAACTGCTTTTCCATCCTCGGAGTCATGCCCACACGAAGAACCGGGTTCATGCCTGCATCGAGCAAACTCGCCTGAAGAGCCTCGGCTAACCTCAGAGCCGGCAGTTCATAGCGAATCATGACAATCTCATTTTTTCTGCGCGGGCCTTTTCTGGCCGTCTTCAAAGCCCACAGAAGGACGTGGCAGTACTTCTTAATGGTCTCGTCGCTAAACGTCATGGTGCTCCCTCAACTCCCTCTCCTCAGAAGGTCGATCAAAAGTGTTCTTTCGGTCTTTGCTGTCATTCCCGCGAAGCTTGTCCCCGCGCAGGCGGGGAGCGGGAATCCAGTCTTTCTGAGGTCTTCTGGACTCCCGCCTTACCGGGAGTGCCGACCTCATGTTGTTTTTCAGCAGTCTGTCAGGGTTTTTGGTTCAGCTTGGGTAAACGGACTTTTTTCTCGCCGTAACTTTCGAACAGTCTCACATGGCGTTCTTCTTCCTCGATGATCTCCTTGAGCTTCCGGCGCGGTTCCTCATCGGGCATGAAAGAGCCGACCATTTCATAAAAAAGAATCGTATCCTTTTCAAACTCTATCGCGAGCGCTACGAGTTCGTCTACACTCTTGATCTTGGAAACATCAGTGTCTTTGAGAGAAAAGGTTTGATTTCCCAAAATGTCCCGCAGCATGGAGGTGCCCATTTCATCCAGGAAAGGATTCTCTCTCTTCTGTTTGATCGCATCCATTCTTTTCACGAAAAAGTCCACATGTTTCACCTCTTCTTCAGCCAGCATTTTCAGCATGTCCACGATGGGGAAGCTCCACGCCTGTTTCATGGCATCCCGGTAAAACTTCTCTCCGTTTTTCTCGATCCGGATCCCCAGGTCATACACCTCGGCAAGTGAGAACATAGACAGTCGCCTTTCCGAAAATGGTTGTGGTCTATTTTAGTCTCTTGGGTCCAATTCCCCGCAGCTGGCTGCGGCGTTGTCATTCCCGCGAAGGCGGGAATCCAGGTAGCGGTATCTTTTCTGGACTCCCGCCTTCGCGGGAGTGACGGTTGTGACATTAGCTCAAATACCCCGTAGCTTGCTGCGGGGGAGTTCATTGTCTTAAGTCGACAAGGTTTCATGCCAGGGAATATAGCAGAAGGCCTCTCTTTTACCAAGAGGATTCAGGGTTTGCGTATATTGAAACCCTGGGCCCGCACTTGACAAGAATCAGTTCTATCTTATTTTTTGCAATGAATCGTCTCATAAATCCCTCCTGACCTCCCTTTACCAAAGGGAGGGAATACCCCTCTTTACTAAAGAGGGGTTAGGGGAGATTTGGCGAATCATGTCAATCCGACGTCGCATATCCTCTGCAAGGAGATGAGGTAAGTGTTAAGAAAACTTGTTGTCGGTCCTTACCAGACCAACTGTTATATACTGGGCTGCAAAGAAACCAACCAGGGCTTGGTTATCGACCCAGGAGACGAGGTGCTTCGTATCGTCAAAGAAATAACCCGATCAAGCCTCACCATAAAGTATATCCTCATCACCCACGGCCATATTGACCACGTGGGCGGTGTCCCCGAACTGAAGCGCATTACAAAGGCGCCGGTTTTGATTCACCGTCTGGACGCGGGCGGTCTCGGCGCAAGGCCCGACGGGTTCCTGGAAGAGGGGCAGATCATCCAGGTCGGGAACTACAGCATCTCTATCATCCACACTCCCGGGCATTCCCCCGGCGGGGTGTGCCTCTATGCGCCTGGAGCCGTATTTAGCGGAGACACTTTGTTTGCGGGCTCGGTGGGCCGAACCGATTTTCCTGGCGGCAGCCATGAATTGCTTGTAGAAGGTGTGAGGCGGAAGATCTTCCCTCTGGGAGATGACCTGAGAGTTTATCCCGGTCATGGGCCTGAAAGTACCATCGGCAGAGAGCGCCAGACCAATCCCTTTTTCCGCCTGACCCGATAGGCATAAAAGGTCAGCCGCTGACGGCTTACGCCTTCAGCTACGGGGACAAAGGCACAGAGGGACAAAGGGACAGAGCAGAGGGGTTTTCTGCTTTGTGCCTGTGTGCCTTTGCATCTTTGTGCCTGCATGGTGATCCAGAAACAAACCGGTGTGGTTGAGTAAAGGCAAGGGTAAGGGAAAAGGAGAATCCGATGATTGACCAACTGATCAAGCGCGGCGTCGAACTGATTCAGGCGAGCAACAGGATTCTGGTTTTCGTAGGAGCAGGTTTGAGCACCGAATCAGGCATTCCTGATTTCAGGAGCCCGGGAGGTGTCTGGGACAAATACGATCCCTCCGACTTCTACTTTCAAAGGATTGTTTCCAGTGAAAGCGCTAGGGAGAAGTACTGGCAGATGAGCACGGAATTCTGGGACACCATGAAAGACGCTCTTCCAAGCCGCGGTCACCTTGCAATCCGGGAACTCGAAAACATGGGCAAACTGTTTGGCATTGTCACCCAGAACATAGACAACCTTCATCACAAAACCGGAAATTCGCCTGAAAAAATCATCGAGATCCATGGGAACGCCTTTACGGTCTCGTGCCTGAGCTGCAGGAAGAAATATGACAGAAGCCTGATTCAGGACAGGCTCCAATCGGGCGTGAAGGTTCCTTATTGTGATGACTGCTCAGGGATTCTCAAGCCCGACACGGTTTCCTTCGGTCAATCCATGCCCGAAGATAAAATGGCTGAGGCCTATCGGCTGGCCGGCGAGTGCGATCTCTGCATGGTCCTTGGTTCTTCTCTGGTGGTCTATCCGGCAGCCTACATTCCCCTGCATGCTCTGGATAAAGGCGCTAAGCTTATGATCATCAATAGAGATGAAACCGGTCTCGATTCGAGAGCGGATCTCGTCATCCATGATTCCATTGGTAAAGTGCTCGGTGAACTGATGGAGCTGGTTTCGAGAGACTCTGCGGGATAGTCTGCGCATACACATGAATCGTTTCTTAATCTCGTTTATTTATTCTCTATGGGTCTAGTTCCCTGTAGCTTGCTGCGGCGTTGTCATTCCCGCGAAGGCGGGAATCCAGTCAACGATGTTTTTCCTGGACACCAGCCTGCGCGGGTGTGACGGTTGCGACAACAGCACAGATACCCCGTAGCTTCCTGCAGGATAGTTCATTTTTTTCTTGAATGATGCTGCAGTTACCTTTATTTTGACAAGTTCAGAATTAAGCCCCGATTTCCTCCTTCTCCCCTGGCGGGAGAAGTTCAGGATGAGGGGGATAATGATTTATGAAACGGAGGCAGCAATGCTCAGGATAGGCTTTGTAGGGTGGAGAGGCATGGTAGGCTCTGTTCTCATGGAACGCATGTTGGCAGAGAAAGATTTCAAAGGCTACGAACCGGTTTTCTTTACGACTTCCAGCGTCGGTGGAAAGGGCCCGGACGTGGGCCTCGACATGCCGCGGCTGAAGGACGCCTTTGACCTCAACCTTCTTTCTTCCCTCGATATCGTGGTCACCTGCCAGGGCGGCGATTACACCCAGAAGGTCTACCCCGAACTTCGCAAGAAGGGCTGGAAGGGCTACTGGGTGGATGCGGCTTCCACCCTCCGCATGGAAAAAGACAGCATCATCGTGCTTGACCCTGTGAATAGAAAGGTCATCGATGAGGGCCTTGGGGCAGGCGTCAAAACCTATGTGGGCGGGAATTGCACGGTAAGCCTCATGCTCATGGCTGTTTCCGGTTTGTTTGCCGCAGGCCACGTGGAATGGATCTCTTCCATGACCTACCAGGCTGCTTCAGGCGCCGGCGCAAACCACATGAGAGAACTCATTGCGCAGATGGCGGCACTCGGTTATGCGGCAAAGGACTTGTTGAGCAACCCCACGTCTACGGCTCTTGAGATTGATACTCTCATCACCAACGAGCTTCGAGGTCCCTCCCTCCCCGTTCAGTATTTTGGTGTTCCCATCGCTGCAAGCCTTATTCCTTGGATCGACAGGGCTGTGGAGAACGGGCAAACCAGAGAGGAGTGGAAAGGTTTTGTAGAGGCCAACAAGATCCTGGGGACCAAGAAACCGATTCCAGTGGATGGACTATGCGTGCGCGTCGGAGCCATGCGCTGCCACAGCCAGGGTCTGACCATCAAGCTCAACAAGGACGTGCCCCTGGACGTAGTGATTGATCTCATCGAAATGGGAAATGACTGGGTCAAGGTGATTCCCAATGACAAGGAATCCACGGCCAAGCATCTGACCCCTGCGGCGGTAAGCGGAACTCTTACTGTCCCGATTGGCCGCATTCACAAGATGATGATGGGGCCGGACTATGTCACCGCCTTTACCTGCGGAGACCAGCTCCTGTGGGGCGCTGCAGAGCCGATCCGGAGGATTCTGAATATCCTCATCGAGCACTTGTCGTGACACAGAGACGGCCCACGGTGCAAGGCGCACGGCACAAGGAAGAAAGACCCATGACCAGTGCACCGTGAGCCGCGCGCCATGAGCCGTCTTCTTCGTGAATCCCATTGACACAGGCTCGCTTGCTCATTAATATACCATGCGGAAGTGGTAAGCTCACTGGTGGGGCTCCCGGACTTCAAATCCGGTGTACCGGGCTTAAACCTGGTAGGTGGGTTCGATTCCCATGCACTTCCGCCAG
>Ga0209253_10001758_pt1 | contig 19082 bp, 18 predicted proteins | sample FrelakmetBRP12BR_FD_187145 | JGI IMG/M metagenome (GOLD analysis project Ga0209253, IMG submission 187145) | Freshwater lake sediment microbial communities from the University of Notre Dame, USA, for methane emissions studies - BRP12 BR (SPAdes)... | ecosystem: Environmental > Aquatic >... | reverse complement strand
GCGTCGACCTTGTTGCCCCCCGCCTGGGCCCTTATACAACCGATGGGGCGGCCCCTGGCTTTGGCCGCCGTCCAGAGGGTGAGAGACCGTCGGCGGGATGAAGATCCCCATCTACATGGACTGCCACTCGACGACGCCGGTGGACCCCCGCGTCCTCGAGGCGATGCTGCCGTTCTTCACCGAGCAGTTCGGGAACGCGGCGTCGAGGAGCCACGCCTTCGGCTGGCGCGCCGAGGAGGCGGTCGAGGAGGCGCGCGCCGAGGTCGCCGCGCTCATCGGCGCCAGCCCCCGCGAGATCGTCTGGACGAGCGGCGCCACCGAGTCGGACAACCTGGCCGTGAAGGGCGCGGCCCGCTTCCACCAGCCGAAGGGTCGCCACCTCGTCACCACCGCCATCGAGCACAAGGCGGTCCTGGACTCCATGCACGCGCTCGAGCGCGAGGGGTTCGAGGTGACGGTGCTCCCGGTGAGCCCGGACGGCCTGGTGGACCCCGACGCCGTGCGCGCCGCCCTGCGCCCCGACACCGTGCTCGTCTCGGTGATCCACGCCAACAACGAGGTGGGCACAGTGCAGCCCATCGAGGAGATCGGGCGGATCACCCGCGAGCAGGGCGTGCTCTTCCACACCGACGCGGTGCAGGGGGTGGGGCGCATCCCCTTCGACGTGGACGCCGTGAACGCCGACCTGGTCTCGCTCTCGGCCCACAAGATGTACGGCCCGAAGGGCGTCGGCGCGCTCTACGTGCGCCGACGGCCGCGGGCGCGGCTCCAGGCCCAGATCGACGGGGGCGGCCACGAGCGCGGCTACCGCTCCGGAACGCTGAACGTGCCGGGCATCGTCGGCTTCGGGAAGGCCGCGGCGCTGGCGCGGGCCGAGATGCCCGCCGAGGCGGCGCGCATCCTGGCGCTCCGGGAGCGGTTGCGGCGCGCCATCGAGGGCCGCATCGATCGGGTGCGGGTGAACGGGAGCCTCTCGCGCCGGCTTCCCGGAAACCTGAACGTGAGCTTCGAGTGGGTCGAGGGGGAGGCGCTCATGCTCGCCATGAAGGACGTGGCGGTGAGCTCCGGCTCGGCCTGTACCTCCGCCTCGCTCGAGCCCTCCTACGTGCTTCGCGCCATGGGCCTGCCCGACGAGATGGCCCACTCGTCGCTGCGCTTCGGCCTCGGGCGGTTCAACACCGAGGAGGAGGTCGATCACGTGGCGCGGCTGGTGGTCGAGAAGGTGAAGCAGCTCCGCGAGATGTCGCCCCTGTGCGAGGAGGCACAGACCCGATGAGCGCGGGCATCCAGATCACCGAGCCGGCCGCGGTCCGGCTTCGCGCCATGGCCGAGGAGCGGAGCACGCCGGCAGGCGGGCTCCGGTTCGGGGTGAAGGGCGGCGGTTGCTCGGGCCTGTCCTACGTCATCGACTGGGCCGACGCCCCGGCGCCTGGCGACGAGGTCTTCGACCGGGAGGGCGGGCGCGTCTTCGTCGACCCGCGCAGCGCTCCGTTCGTCGCCGGCACGGTGGTGGGCTGGACGAAGTCGCTCATGCAGAGCGGCTTCGTCTACCAGAACCCGCAGGCGAAGAGCTCCTGCGGCTGCGGCGTGTCGTTCGCGGTGTAGCCGGGACACGGTCGCGACGTCCGTGGGGCGGCCGCACCTGGAGCCCGCAGGTGCGCGCAACCCCGCCTGAGCCGGCGCCCCGGAGCGCTGGCCCAGCCCGTGCTTCCGGGCCGGGGCATGCGCGCCCTTGCCGCCTTGCTCGCCGTCGCGCTCCCGGCTCCCCCGCCGGCCGCGCCCATCGTCGAGGCCGGGCCGGGCGTGTTCCGGGCGCTGGCCCGGGCGACCGCGGGAGACCCGGACGTCGAGGAGGTCCAGCGAGCCGCCGCGGAGCGAGCCGGGGCCGACCCGGACCGGCTCGGGTGGGCGGAGCGGACGCGGTCGGCCGCCTGGCTCCCGCAGATCGCGCTGCACGCAACGCGCGGCCAGCGCGACACGCGGGTGGTCGGCGTCAGCGGCACGCTCGAGAGCGACTACCTCCGCTACACGCCCAGCTTCGACGTGGGGGTGCGCGCCGCCTGGGAGCTCGACCGGCTCGTCTTCGCGCGCGACGAGCCGAACGCGGCCTGGACCGCGTCACGGCTGCGGGAGCGGCGCGATGAGCGGGTCCGGCAGGCGACGCGCCTCTACTACCAGCGCCGCCGGCTGCTCCTGCAGCTGGCCCTCGAGCCTCCGCACGAGCCGCTCGCCCGCGCCGAGCGCGAGAACCAGGTCCAGGAGATCACCGCCGAGCTCGACGCCCTGACAGGCGGGCTCTTCTCCGGGAGGAGGCTGCCGTGACCGTCGCCAGGGAGGAAGAGCCCGTGGCAGCCCAGCGAACGGAAGGCGCCGGCAGGCCTCGCCGGGGGAAGCGCGCCCTGGCCCAGGCCCTCGTCGAGCGCCCGGCGCCCTGCCGTCGCCTCGACCGCAGGTGGCGAGCCCCCCTCGCAGGCGGCGCCGGATCGCTCGCTCGGGCGCGTGCCGCGGCCTCCGTGCTCCTCGCCGCCGCCCTCGCCGTCGGTGCCCTCTGCTCGTGCGCGCCGCCGCTCCCGGCTGCCGCCCCACGGGTCCTCTCCGTCTCGCCGGCGGGCACGGGCGTCGTGCCGGACACGGTCGTGGTCGTCGTCACCTTCAGCGAGCCGGTCGACCCGGCCGGCGTCGCCGACGGCCGTTACCTGGCGCTGGCACGCGGCGAGGACGCGAAGGAGGTCGCAGGGGCGGCGAGCGCCGCGACGGGGATCGGGCCTGGCGCGCCGGTCGTGCCCGTGCGCGTCGCGCTGGCCGACGGCGGCCGCCGCGCCGAGCTGAGGCCCGTCGAGCCGCTGGCGCCCGACGCCGACCACGCGGTGGTGGTCGGCACCGGGATCCGCAGCGCCGGAGGGCGCTCGGTCCTCGACCCGACCGGGCGCAAGCGGGTCTTCACCGCGGCCTTCCGTACGGGCCCGGTGCCCGACCGGACGGGCCCGACGCCGAGCTGGACCGTGCCACCGCACGGCCCGGTGCCGACGAACCTGAAGGAGGTCCGCATCCTGCTCTCGGAGCCGGTGACCGGAACGCTGGCGCTCGACGGGACGCCGACCGAGCCGACCGCGCCGGGGAGCGGCGACGCCGGCTGGCCGGGCGCGGGCTCCGCGACCGAGGCGCCCGGACCGGTCGAGATGGCGCTCCGCCTGCTCGGCCCCCTCCCGTCCGGGGGCTCGCTCTCGGTGTCGCTCGACGGGCTGCGCGACGCGGCAGGGAACCGCCCGCTCGCCCTCGAGCCGCTGCCCATCAGCCACTGCCGGGACGACGCCCCGCCGGCGCTCGACCCGGCCTCCGTCCGGATGCTTCCGGGCGAGACGTCGCTCGCTGCGCAAGCGGCGGCCACCGAGGTCGCGCGTCTGGGCCTGGAGGTGGCCGTCGCGCCGGGAGACGAGCCCTGTGGAGCCGTCCCGGGGCCTCCGGCCGCCCGGGTCGCCTGGGGCGCCTTCGCCCCCTGCCCGGGCTGGGACCCCTGCGGCCCGGCCGCGCGCTGCACGCTGTCGGCGGAGGCGGATGGGCTCTGTCCCGGGCACGCGTACCAGGTCCGGATCCACCTGGAGGACCTCGCCGGGAACCGGGCCGCACCGGGTCCCTGGCACATGGCCGCGACGGGCGCGGCGGTGGCGAGGCCCGTCCTCACCGAGGTGCTCGCCGACGCCGAGGCGCCGGAGGCGGGCGGCGAGTACGTGGAGGTCGCGAACCTGGGCAGCGGCTCGGCCCGCCTCACGGGCTTCCGGCTCGCCAAGCGCAGCGCCAGCGGGGCGGTCACACGCTGCACGCTCGAGCCGCTGGAGGGCGTGCTTCCGCCCGGCGCCCACGGCCTCGTCGTCAGCGGCGCCTGGGACGGTCGCTACCGGCTGCCCCCGGGCATCCCGCTCTTCCGCTGCGGCACGGGAGCGCTCGCCGGTGGCATCGCCAACGACCGGCCGCCCGAGCTGGCGCTCGAGGGCCCGGACGGCGGGGTGGTCTCGGGCCTCGGCTGGACGGCGACCTCGCTCCGCTGCACGGGGAGGTCGCTGGAGCGCATCCACCCCGCCGGTCCGGACGCGGCCGCGAACCTGGCCTGCAGCCGGACGGTCCCGGGGACGCCCGGGGCCTGTAACGGAGCCACCCCGCCGGAGGAGTGTCCTCGCCGGCCGTGGTGAGCCAACCGCGAGGCGACCCGCCCGCCGCCCGGGACCTGCGGCGCGCCGCCGCCCGCCACGGGGCCCGGCGTCAGTCGGCGTTCTCCGCGACCCAGCGGCCCAGGAGCTCGTCCTTGAAGACGTAGCCGTCGGCGCCGCACTCGGCGGCGGCGGCCTGCACCTTCTCACGCGCCTCTCCCGAGCAGAGGATCACCTTGATGCCGCGGAAGCGGTCGTTCTTCTTCACGAAGCGGCAGAACTGGGGGCCGTTCACCCTCGGCATGTTGATGTCGAGGAGGATGAGGTCGGGGCGGCTCTCGCGCTTCAGGATGATGCTGGTTGCGGTCTCGGCGTCGGGGGCGTAGCGGATCTGGAAGCCCTTGCCGCGCAGCTCCTCCTCGAGCAGCCGCGCCACGATCTCGCTGTCGTCCACGATGAGCACGCGCCGGCGGGCACCCACCACCTCGCCGAAGCGGCGGGGCAGGTCCTCGAGCGGGTCGAGCGGCATGAACCCGTCCGCGTCGATCTCCTCGGCCAGGCGCGCGAGCTCGCCAGGGACGCCGACGCCGATCACCAGCGCCCGGCCGTTGAAGCCCCGGTCGCGCAGCAGCGCCACCGCCTGCCGCCCGCGCCCGGCATCGACGAGCAACGCCAGCGCGCCGTCGAGGTTGTCGACGAGCTGGAACGGATCCGAGGACGCGACCGCCTGGTGGCCGGCCCCGCTCAAGGCCAGCGCCGCGGCGTCGCGGACGATCTCGTTCTCGCAGCAGATCAGGATCTTCAAGGCGGTTCCCGGCGAGGATAGCAAACTTGCCCGCCCTCGCGACCCCTGTCCATAATCGAATACGCAATGGCCGAGCACGAGCAGGGCTCGGGCGCGCGCGACCCGGCGCCGCACGGGAGTGCTCCCGGCGACCCCACCGCCGACGCCTGGTACTTCGCCGTACGCCTGGGTGAAGGGCGCTACGCGTTCGACGCGCCGCTCGTCACCGAGGTGGTGCGGCTGGGCCCGCTGACGCGCCTGCCGGCCGCCCCGCCCTTCCTCCCGGGCGTCTTCACCCATCGGGGCGAGATCCTGCCGGTGCTCGACCTGGGGGAGCTCCTCCTGCGCCGCGGCACCGAGCTCGAGCCGGGCGCCCGCGCCGCCGTCGTCCAAGCCGGCCCGTGGAGGGTGGCGGTGGTGGCCGACGAGATCGAGGGGCTCCTGTCGGTCCCGCGGCGGCGTCTCGAGCAGCCCCCGCCGGGACACGGGGCCTCCGAGTTCCTCCGGGCCGTGGCGGTGGACGGCGCCGAGGACCTGGCGATCCTCGACATGGTGCGTCTGGTGGCCGCGGCCCGCGCCCGGAGCGTGCCGTCGTGAGCGCGGACCGCCAGCTGCTCCTCTTCCAGGTCGGAGCCCGGGTCTTCGCGGCGCCGGCGAAGGACGTCCGGCGCGTCGGCGGGTCGCTCCTCGAGCACCCGGACGACGGGGTGCCGGACACGGCCCTGGGTCGGCCCTGGGAAGCAAGGCGCGGCCTGGTCGTCGACCCCGGGGACGGGTCGGAGCGCACCGTGCTCGTGGACGGGGTGCTGGGGCTGCGTGCGGTCGCCGCCGTCCAGGCGCTCCCGGCCTTCGCCCGCGAGGTCATGGCCACCCAGGCGCTCTGCGGGTTCGCACTGATCGACGAGGTGCCCACCCTCGTCGTGGATCTGCCCGCGCTCGTGCGGGAGCGGCAACGCGGTCCCTCCGCGGCCGGCCGCGAGGAGAGGAACGACCATGGCTGAGCAGAAGGCTTCCCGGCGGGCTCCGGCCCGCCCCCGGCGCGGCGGGGCCGCCGCGGCCCGCCCCCGGGCCGGCGCCAAGGACGACGCCACCCGCATTTCCGAGGTGCTGCGCGCCCACGCGAAGGGCGACTACGCCAAGCGGCTCGACCCGACGTCGGTCCGCGACCCCGGGCTGGCCGCGGTGGCTCGCGCGGTGAACGCGGCCGCCGAGCAGGCCAAGGTGCGCAACCACGAGATGGCGGCGCGAATGGACACGGTGCGCGTCGGCGTCGACGAGGCCATCGACGCGATGGTGAAGCTCGTCGTGCAGGGAGACCTCACCGGCACGCTGCGGCTGGCGGTGAACGACGCCGCGCTGACCCCGCTCATCGCCGGGGTGGGCCAGGTGATGGAGACGCTGAAGCGCTTCGTCAAGGAGATCCGCGAGGCGGCCATCCAGCTCTCCGCCTCCAGCGCCGAGGTGCTCGCGGCCGCCACCCAGAACGAGAACTCCACGGCCCAGCAGGCAACCGCCGTCCACGAGACCACCGCCACCATGGAGGAGCTGAAGGGGGCGTCCCAGCAGATCGCCGAGAACGCCCAGACGGTGGCCACCATCGCGTCCGAGACCCTCTCTGCGACGCACCAGGGCGAGCAGGCCATCCGCGCCTTCATGGAGGCGATGGAGAAGGTGCGCCGCAACGCCGTGGAGGTGGACGAGGCCATCTCCAAGCTGTCGCGGCGGGTCGAGCGGATCGGCACGGTGGTGGAGGTGATCGACGAGATCGCCGACCGCTCCGACCTGCTGGCGCTGAATGCAGCGCTGGAGGGGGCGAAGGCCGGCGAGGCCGGGCGCGGCTTCTCCATCGTGGCCCAGGAGATGCGGCGGCTGGCCGAGAACGTGATGGAGAGCACCCGCGAGATCAAGAACCTCATCGGCGAGATCCGCGAGGCGACCCACGCCGCCAAGGAGGCCTCCGACGGCAACAAGCGCATGGCCGCCGACGGCGAGCGGCTCGGCGGGGCGGCGATGGCCAGCGTCTCCGGCATCCTCACCGGGGCCCAGGGGACGAGCGACGCGGCACGGGTCATCCACCTCGCCACCCAGCAGCAGCGCAGCGCCACCGAGCAGGTGGTGCAGTCGATGGCCGAGATCGAGGACGTCACCCGAGAAGCGCAGGCCGGCTCGCGGCAGGCCACCGGAGCGGCGGCCGGGCTCGCCGGGCTCGCCGAGCGGCTGGCGGCGCTGGTGCAGCGCTTCCGGGCAGAGTGACGCGAAGGCGGCATGGGCGCCGACGAGATCCGCCAGCGGCTCCTGGGCAAGTTCCGGGAGATCACCGTCGACCGCGTGGAGCGGCTGGCGCAGGGGCTCGTCGCCTGGGAGGAGCGGGGCGGCGACGAGCTGCGCGCCGCGATCGCCCGCGAGCTCCACACCCTGAAGGGCGAGGCTCGGATGATGGGCTTCGGCGGCGTGGCCCAGCTCGCCCACGCCGCCGAGGACCTCCTGGGCGTGCTCCCGGCCGGCCATCCGGGCGAGCGGGCCGGTGCGCTGCGGCGGGCCTGCCAGGGCATCCCCGCGCTGCTCGACGAGCCGCCCGAGGGCGGGCCGGGTGCGGCGCAGGCCACGGCCCGGATCCGCGGGCTCATGCGCTCGCCGGGACCCGAGGGCGCGGCCCCCGGGCCGGAGGCCCCGCGGGCCGAGCTGCGCGGCGACGGCCCCGCCCAGAGCATCCGCGTGGACGTCGATCGGCTCGACGAGATCGGTGCGCTCTCCGGAGATCTGCTCGTCGAGGGCGTGAAGGCGGTGGAGCGGATCCGCGACCTGCAGTCGCTCGTGGCCCGCTGGAACCGCATCGCCGACCGGATGCTCGCTCGTGCGGAGAGGCTGCGGAGGCGCGGCGACGCGCGCGAGGCCGACCGGATCGAGGGGGACCTGCACCTGCTCAGGGCCGACAGCTTCCGCTTCCTGCGGCGCCACGGGGACGCGGTGGTGGGAGTGAAGGGGCAGATGGAGCGGCTCGCCGACCGCGTGGCCGAGGCCCGGCTCATACCGCTCTCCAGCATCCTCGCCGGCTTCCCGCCGGCGGCCCGCGACCTCGCCCGCGAGCAGAAGAAGGAGGTCTCCTGCGAGGTGCGAGGCGCCGACTCGGGAGTGGACAAGGCCGTGCTGATGGCGCTGAACGATCCCCTCGTCCACCTCCTCCGCAACGCCGTGGACCACGGCCTGGAGACGCCCGAGGAGCGGGAGCGCGAGGGGAAGCCACGCGCCGGGCGCCTCCTCATCTCGGCGCGGCCCGACGGGGACCTGCTGGCGGTGACGGTGGAGGACGACGGGCGCGGGGTGGACCCGGACCGGGTGCGACAGGAGGTGGTGCGCCGTGGGCTCCTCTCGGAGCAGCAGGCCGGCGCCCTCTCGCCGCAGGGCGCCCAGGACCTCGTCTTCCTCCCCGGCTTCTCCACGCGCGGAGAGGCCGGCGAGGTCTCCGGACGCGGCGTCGGGCTGGACGTGGTGAAGCGGAAGGTGACCGGGCTGGGCGGCTCCGTGACCCTGGAGTCGGTGCCGGGCCGGTTCACGCGCTTCACGCTGCGGCTGCCCCAGACGCTCTCCCTCATGAAGGTGCTGCTGGTGCGCCTGGCCGGCGACGTCTACGGCATCGCCGCCGCGGACGTGGAAGCGGTGGGGCGCGTCGGCCCGCAGGACCTGAAGGAGATCGGCGGGATCCGCTCGGTCCGCCACCAGGGCCGGCTCCTGCCGGTGGCGCCGCTCGCGCCGCTGCTCGGGCTCGGCGATCCGCCCCGGCGCGCCCGGCCGCTGGCGGTCTACCTGTGGAACGGCGTCGAGGGCGTGGCGCTGCTGGTGGACGGCGTGGCCGGCGAGCGCGAGGTGGCGGTGAAGGCCCCCGGCGCGTTCCTGCGCGGCTCGCGCTTCGTCTCCGGCGGGACCCTGCTCGCCGACGGGCGGGTGGCGCTCCTGCTCTCGACGCCGGAGCTGCTCGCCGCCAGCTATCGGCTCGCCGGGCCCGAGCTCTCTAGGGTGCGCGAGCGGCGCCGCCTGCGGGTGCTGCTGGTCGACGACAGCGCCATCGCCCGCGAGGCCGAGGCCTCGCTGCTCCGCTCGCTCGGACACGAGGTCGCCGAGGCCGCCGACGGAGAGGCCGGCTGGGCGCGGCTGCAGGAGGGCGACGTCCAGCTGCTCCTCACCGACGTGAGGATGCCGGTGCTGGACGGCATCGACCTCACCCGGCGCGTGAAGGCCTCGCCCCTCCTCGCGGCGCTGCCGGTGGTGATCCTCTCGTCCCTCTCGGCGCCCGAGGAGCGGCGCCGCGGCGTGGACGCGGGCGCCGACGCCTACCTCGTGAAAGGGGAGCTCGACTCCGAGCTGCTGGCCGCCACGCTGGAGCGGCTCTGCGGGGTGGCGCCGTGACGGCGGCGGGCGACGGGCCGGTGCGGGTGCTGCTCGCCGACGACTCCCCGCTCTTCCGCGACATGCTCACCCGGGTCATCGGGGCCGATCCGGCCTTCGAGGTCGTGGCGGCGGCCCGCGACGGCGCCGAGGCGGCGCGGCTGGTTCGCGCGCTGCGCCCCGACGTGGTCACCATGGACCTGCAGATGCCCGAGGCCGACGGCTTCTCCGGCATCGCGCGGATCATGGCCGAGACGCCGACGCCCATCCTGGTGCTGACCTCGCTGCCGGCGAAGGCGGTGACCTTCCAGGCCCTCTCCCTCGGCGCCCTCGACATCCTGGAGAAGCCGGAGCCCGATGTCGACCTCGACGCCTACGGCCAGACGCTGCGCTCGCGATTGAGGCTGCTGGCCGGGGTGAGGGTCATCCGCCACCCCCGCGGCCTGCGGAGGACGCCAGGCGGGGTCCGGCCGCGCGGGGAGCGCACCACGCTCATCGCCATCGGGGCGTCGCTGGGCGGGCCGAGGGCGCTGGCGACCTTGCTGCGGGCGCTGCCGCGGGATTTCGCGGCACCCATCGCGGTGGTGCAGCACATCGCCGACGGGTTCACCGCGGGTCTGGCCGGATGGCTTGACCAGGAGTGCGCACTGGAGGTGCGCGTGGCGCAGGACGGCGACCCGCTCGACCCCGGCCGCGTGCTGCTGGCGCCCACCGGACACCACCTGCTCGTCGGGCCGGCCCGCGTGCGCCTGTCCGATGAGCCCGCGGTGGAAGGCTTCCGCCCGTCGGTGACCCCGCTCTTCCTCTCGGCGGCGCAGGCCCACGGGACCCGGGCCTGCGGCGTGCTGCTCACCGGCATGGGGCACGATGGCGCCGAAGGCCTGGTGGCGCTCCGGCGCGCCGGCGGCCACGCCATCGTCCAGGACGAGGCCACCAGCGCCATCTTCGGCATGCCGCGGGCCGCCATCGAGGCCGGGGCCGCCGATCGGGTGCTGGCGCTGGACGAGATCCCCAAGGCGCTCCTCGAGCTGGTGGGCTGAGGCGATGGCACCCGTCGAGCCAGGCCTGCTCTCCGAGCTCGCCGCCCTCCTGCAGGAGCGGACCGGCCTCGCCACCCGCCCCGACGGCTTTCTCGGGCTGCGGCTGGCGCTGCTGGCGCGCCTCGGCGAGATGGGGCGTCGGGCGCCGGACGCCGCCGCGTACCTGGCGCTGCTCCGCTCCCCGGGAGGGGACGAGGAGCTGCGCCGGCTGCTCCCGCTCGTCACGGTGGGGAAGACCAGCTTCTTTCGCGACGAGCGCCAGTTCCGGGCGCTGGAGGCGCTCTTGCCGGGCCTGCTCGGCGCGGCGCGCGACCGCGGCCGGCCGGTCGCCATCTGGTCGGCGGGCTGCGCCACCGGCGAGGAGGTCTGGTCCATCGCCATGAGCGGGGCCTGTGCCGGGGCGCGCCCCGGCGACCTGGAGGTGCTGGGGACCGACGTGAACCCGCAGGCGGTGGCGGCCGCGGCGCGCGGAGCCTACCCGGCGCGGCGCGTGCGCGACGTCCCTGCCCCGCTGCTCGAGCGGTGGTTCGACCGGGAGGGGGACGCGTGGCAGACGCGCCCGGAACTGCGCCGGCTCGTCAGCGACGTCCGCGCGCACAACCTGGTGGGCCCATCGTGGCCGGCGCAGCCGGCCGGCGGCTGGGACGCCATCTTCTGCCGCAACGTCATCATCTACTTCGACACCCCCACCACGCGCCGGGTGCTCTCGCGCTTCCTCCAGTCGCTGGCGCCGGGCGGCTGGCTCTTCCTCGGCTACTCCGAGTCGCTCTTCCGGCTCTTCGACGGCTTCGAGCTCGTCGAGGTCGAGGGGGCCTTCCTCTACCGGCGGCCCGAGCAGAGGCCGGCGGCCGAAGGGGCCGCGGGGCGCCCGGCGCCAGTGGTCCACCTCCGGCCGGCGTCCGGGTCCCCGGCCGGCCTGCTCCCGGCCGGGGGCCCGCCGACGGCGCTCGCCGCGCCGACGGCGCTCCGGCCACTCCCGCAAGCACGGAGGCCGCCCTCGCCCGCGCCGCAGGCCGCGTCCGCCGGGCCGCGGCTGCCCGACGAGTCGCCCGCGCCGCAGGAGGTCCAGGCCGAGGCTGCCGCGCTCCTCGCCCAGGGGAAGTTCCAGGAGGCCCGGACGCTCCTCGAGGAAGCGCTCGAGCGGGGGGAGCACCTGGGACTGCGGCTCACGCTGGCGAACCTCCACGGCCTGCTGCGCCAGCCGGATCGGGCGCGGGAGAGCTATGGAGCCGCTCTGGCGGTGGAGCCCCTCTCGGCCGAGGCGCACCTGTTCTTCGGCGTCCATCTGCTCGACGCCGGCGACGCCGAGGGGGCGGCCCGCGAGCTCTCCCGGGCGCTCTTCCTCGACCCGGACCTGGCCCTGGCCCACTACTTCCTGGGGCGCTGCCGGGAGGCGCAGCGCGACGCCTTCCGGGCGCGCCTCTGCTACAGGAACGCCGTGGACGCCTGTCGCCGGGTTCCAGGGGGCAAGCGGCAGTCGTTTCTCGGGCACTACCCCGACCTGCCGGACGACGGCAGCGCCTGGGCGCGCGCGGCGGAGAGCGCGCTGGCGGCGCTGTGAGGAGCTCGGTCACGGGCACGATCCGCCGCCGCATCCTGCTGCTCGACGACTCGGCCATCGCGCTGGAGCTCACCCAGGCCACGCTCGAGGGGCGGGGCCACGAGGTGGAGACGGCCGGCAGCCTGGCGGAGTTCCGCCGCAAGCTCGGCGCCTTCCGGCCCGACCTCGTGCTCACCGACCTGGAGATGCCCGACACGACCGGCGGGGACGTGGTGCGCGAGCTGAAGCGGGACCTCGGCACCGAGCGCATCCCGGTGGTGATCTTCTCGTCACGCCCCGACGCGGAGCTGGCGCGAATCGCCGCCCACTCCGGCGCCGACGGCCACGTCAGCAAGGGCGAGGGCCTGGAGCGGATGGCCAGGCAGGTGGACGAGCTCATCGGCTCCATCCTCTGGTGACCGGGCCGGGCGGGGTGCGGACGCGGCAGCCCCGCCGACGGCGACGCGTCCCGCGCCGGAATTGCCGCCCCCGAGGGCGTGTGCTAGCGGTGTCCTGCCGTGCGCCCCTACGAGATCATCCATCGGAAGAGGGACGGCTTGCCCGTCCCCCCCGAGGCCATCGCCGAGCTGGTGCGCGGATACACCGAGGGTGTCGTCCCGGACTACCAGCTCGCCGCCTTCTGCATGGCGGTCTTCTTCCGCGGCATGAGCCCGCCCGAGCTGAGGGCGCTGGTCGAGGCGATGCTCCACTCCGGCGAGGTCCTCGACCTCTCGGACATCCCGGGCGCCAAGGTGGACAAGCACTCCACCGGAGGCGTCGGCGACAAGGTGTCGCTGGCCCTGGCGCCGCTGGCGGCCGCCTGCGGCGTGAAGGTCCCGATGGTGAGCGGTCGCGGGCTCGGCCACACCGGCGGGACGCTCGACAAGCTCGAGTCCATCCCGGGCTTTCGCACCGACCTGCCGGTGGAGCGCTTTCGGGAGATCGTCGCCGAGGCCGGGGCCTGCCTCATCGGGCAGACGGCCCGCATCGCGCCGGCGGACAGGAAGCTCTACGCCTTGCGGGACCTGACCGCCACCGTCGAGTCCATCCCGCTCATCGCCGCCTCCATCCTGTCGAAGAAGCTCGCCGAGGGCATCGACGCCCTGGTGCTCGACGTGAAGGTGGGGAGTGGCGCCTTCATGAAGCGACCGGAGGACGCGCGCCGGCTGGCGGAGACGCTGGTCGCCATCGGCGCCGGCATGGGGAAGAAGGTCTCTGCGCTGCTGACCGACATGGACCAGCCGCTGGGGTTCGCCGTGGGCAACGCGCTCGAGGTCGTCGAGGCCGTGGAGCTGTTGCGGGACGAGGGGCCGCGCGACCTGCGCCAGATCACCGTCGAGCTCACTGCGGAGATGCTGCTCCTCGGCCGCGTGGCGGCGGACCGGGACGAGGCGCGGCGCAAGGTGAACGCCGCCATCGGCGACGGGCGCGGCTTCCTGAAGCTCTGCGAGATCGTCGAGGCGCAGGGAGGCGACCCGGACGCGCTCGCCGACCCGGCACTGCTCCCCCGGGCGGAGCGGACCGTCGAGGTCGCGGCGGCGGACCGGGGCCTGGTCCAGGCCATCGACGCGGAGGCGGTGGGCCTGGCCGCGATGGCGCTCGGTGCCGGGCGCTCGCGCCTCGAGGACCCCGTCGATCCGGCCGCGGGACTCGTGGTCCACAAGAAGGTGGGCGATGCGGTGGAGCCCGGCGAGCCGCTGGCCACGCTGCACCTGGGGCGCGCGCCGCTCGAGGCGCCAGAGGCGGTGGCCGCGCGGGTCCGGGCGGCCTACCAGGTCGGCGCCGAGCGCGTGCCGCCGGAACCGCTCGTCCGCGAGCGCATCGGCCCCGAGGAGATGGCATGACCCGTCGCGCAGATGAGAACATCCGGCTCTCGTACGCAGCGGCCTTCGTCCGGGGCCGGACCGACCTGCGCCCGGATGTGGGGCTCGTGCTGGGCTCGGGTCTCTCGGCGATCGCCGACCGGTTCGAGGGTGCGGTCGCCATTCCCTACGCCGAGATCCCCGAGTTCCCGGTGACGCGCGTCGAGGGGCACCCCGGGCGCCTGGTCCTCGGCAGGTTCGGCGGCGTGGTGGCGGCGGCGATGCAGGGGAGGGTGCACGCCTACGAGGGACGTCACCCCGAGGACCTGGCCTTCGGGGTCCGGCTGCTGGCGCGGCTCGGGTCCCGTGCGCTGGTGCTGACGAACGCAGCCGGTGCGGTGAACCCGGCGCATGCGCCGGGCGACCTCGTCCGCATTCAGGACCACCTGAACCTCTCCGGCTCGAACCCGCTCACCGGCCGGAACGACGAGCGCCTGGGACCGCGCTTCCCGGACATGAGCGAGCCCTACGACCGGCGGCTCGGCGCGCTGCTCGAGGCCTGCGCCGCACGGCTCGCCATCCCGCTTTCCGCCGGCGTCTACGCCGGTGTCGCCGGGCCCAGCTACGAGACCCCGGCAGAGATCCGGATGCTGCGAATGCTGGGCGCCGACCTCGTCGGGATGTCCACGGTGCAGGAGGCCATCGCCGCCCGGCACCTGGGCGTTCCGGTGGCGGCCGTGTCCCTGGTCGCGAACCTGGCCGCCGGCCTCGGGGGGCGACCGCTCTCCCACGCCGAGGTGCTCACGGCGGGAGAGGCGGCGCGCGAGCGGCTCTCCAAGCTCCTGGAATGCTTCGTGCCCGAGGCGGTGCGTTGAACCCTCCCCGCGGCCGCTGCTACCCTCGTCGGGGGAGAGGCGACCCATGGCCGACCGGACGCGCGACGACCCGCTCCACGCTTCCACCGAGGAGGACCGCCGCGACTCGCGGCGGGTCCCGCTACGGGTGCTGGTGCGAGACCTGACGCTCGGCGGATCCTTCGAGGAGCGCCCCGGGAACCTGGCGCTGGGCGGGGTCTACTTCTCCGAAGGTCATCCGCCCTGGGGCAACCGCGTGGAGCTGCGCTTGCTCCTGCCCGGGACGCGGACCGAGATCCTCGCCCGGGGCGAGATCCTCAGGGTGACCCGAGACGGGGCCACCTTCGGCGCGCACGTGCGCTTCGCCGGGCTCCCGCTGGAGGACGAGCTCGCCATCGCTCGGTTCCTCGACAGGAAATGAGCACGTCCCTCACCAGGCGCGGCGTGGTCGCGGTCGTCGGCGCCAGCCGGGCCGCCGCTCGGGGCGGAGCCAGGCGGGCCGGGGCGCGCGCCGACCCGCTCGCCACGGCGGCCCGCCAGGCCCGCCGTCGCGCCTATGCCCCGTACTCCGGCTTCCGGGTCGGGGCGGCGGTGCGAGCCGGCGGCCGGACGTTCACCGGCGCCAACGTCGAGAATGCGAGCTATGGCCTCACCTGCTGCGCCGAGCGGGTGGCGGTGGGGAGCGCGGTGGCGGCCGGCGCGCGGCGCCTGGACGCGGTGGTGGTCGCCAGCGGCACCGCGCCGCCGACCCCGCCCTGCGGGATGTGCCGCCAGGCGCTCGCCGAGTTCGCCGGGCCCGATCTGCCGGTGACGCTCGTCGGGGCACGCCGATCCCGCCTCGAGACCACCCTCGGCGAGCTCCTCCCCCGGGCCTTCGGGCGACGCCAGCTGGGCCGTCGAGGGAGGGGCGGCAAGCCCGCCGGCCGCACGCGATGAAGGTCTACCACTCGCTCGACGAGGCCGGCGCCCTGCGCGGCTGCGCGGTCGCCATCGGCAACTTCGACGGGGTCCACCTCGGGCACCGGCGGCTGCTCGACACGGTCCGCGCCCGCGCCGCCAACCACCGCGCCCCGGCGGTGGCGCTCACCTTCGACCCCCACCCGGTCCGCGTACTTCGCCCCGAGCTGGCCCCGCCGACCCTGACGCCGCTCCCCCGCAAGCTGGAGCTGCTCGCCGCGGCCGGCATGGACGCCGCGGTGGTGCAGCCGTTCGACCTTGCCTGGGCCGCGACGCCGGCGGAGGGCTTCGTGCGCCGGGACCTGTGCGCGCGCCTCGGTGCCGCCGACGTGGTGGTGGGCTGGGACTTCACGGCAGGTCACGAGCGGGCCCGGGTGGGCCCGCTGCGCGAGATGCTGCTCGCCTGCGGGATCGGGCTCTCGGTCATCGAGCCGGTGACGGTGGACAACCTGACGGTGAGCTCCACCAAGGTGCGGGAGTTCCTCCTCGAAGGGAAGGTGGATGCGGCGGCGATGCTGCTCGGCCGCGCCCACGACGTGGACGGGGAGGTGGAGCGGGGCGCCGGGCGCGGCCGAGGGCTGGGGTTCGCCACCGCCAACCTGCGCCCGGAGGGCTTTCTCCCCGCTTCGGGGGTCTACGCGGCCACGGTCCTGCGGCGCGTGCGGATCCTGGCCGACGGCGTCACCGATCCAGGGGACGCCCGGCCCCTGGGTGCGGTCTGCAACGTCGGCGTCAAGCCCACCGTCGAGGACGGCGGCCCGGTGACGCTGGAGGCCCACCTCCTGGGCCATGACGGGACCGACCTCTACGGGGAGCGGATCCGCGTGGCCTTCGTGGCGCGCCTCCGGGCGGAGCGGCGCTTCGCGTCCCTCGAGGCGCTCCGCGAGCAGATCGCGCTCGACGCCGCCCGGGCCCGCCAGCTCCTGCGACCTGCGGGGCCGATGTAGGTGTCCCTGCGCGAAACCCGCTTTGATTTCGCGGATTTGGGTCTGGCGCTTCCTTGACCCAGCGGAGAGCCGGCTGTTAGATATGGGAGGCCTCCGGCCCCGTCGGGCGCGGAGGAGAGGAGTGACATGTCGGGACGTCTTGGCGAGCTCTTGGTCCGGGAGAACCTCATCTCCCTGCAGCAGCTCCAGAAGGCCCAGGAGCAGCAGCGCAAGGGCGGCGGCCGCATCGGCTCGCTGCTCGTGAAGCAGGGCGCCATCGCCGACGCCGACCTGACGAGCTTCCTCTCCAAGCAGTACGGCGTGCCCTCCATCGACCTCAAGGACTTCGAGATCGACGAGGACGTCGTCAAGCTCGTGCCCAGGGCCACGGCCGAGAAGCACCAGGTCGTCCCGGTGAACCGGGCCGGCTCGTCGCTCATCATCGCCATGAGCGACCCCTCGAACATCCTCGCCATCGACGACATCAAGTTCATCACCGGTTACAACGTCGAGGTGGTGGTGGCCTCGGAGCAGGCCATCCGGGAGGCCCTGGAGCGCTGCTACGCCGAGAAGGCGCCCTCTCTCGACGAGCTGATGGAGGACCTGGGCGACACCGACGTCAGCGTGGTCGAGGACCAGGCCGACGGCGACGTCGTCGACCTGGAGCGGCTCGCCGGCGACGCGCCGGTAGTGAAGGCCGTCAACTCGCTGCTCCTCCAGGCCATCTCCAAGGGGGCCAGCGACATCCACGTCGAGCCCTACGAGAAGGACTTCCGGGTGCGCTTCCGCATCGACGGCGAGCTCTACGACGTGAAGCGGCTGCCCATCTCCAGCCGGGCCGCCATCGTCAGCCGCCTCAAGATTCTCGCCAAGCTCGACATCTCGGAGCGGCGCCTGCCCCAGGACGGCCGCATCAAGCTGAAGCTCGGCAAGGGCAAGGAGATGGACTTCCGCGTGTCGGTCTGCCCGACGCTGTTCGGCGAGAAGGTGGTGCTCCGACTCCTCGACAAGTCGAACCTGCAGCTCGACATGACGAAGCTGGGCTTCGAGGAGTCGCAGCTCCGCGACTTCCAGGAGGCCATCGAGCGCCCGTACGGCATGGTGCTCGTCACCGGCCCCACCGGCTCGGGCAAGACCACCACGCTCTACTCGGCGCTCGGCAAGCTCAATGACGAGCACTCCAACATCAGCACCGCCGAGGATCCCGTCGAGTTCAACTTCTTCGGGATCAACCAGGTGCAGATGCACGAGGACATCGGCCTCAACTTCGCCGCGGCGCTGCGCAGCTTCCTGCGCCAGGACCCGGACATCATCATGGTCGGCGAGATCCGCGACTTCGAGACCGCCGAGATCGGCGTGAAGGCCGCGCTCACCGGCCACCTCGTGCTCTCCACCCTCCACACCAACGACGCTCCGGGCACCGTCTCCCGCCTCCTCAACATGGGCATCGAGCCCTTCCTCGTCACCGCCTCGCTGAACGCCATCGTCGCCCAGCGCCTCTGTCGCCGCCTCTGCCCGGACTGCAAGAAGCCGGGGCAGCTCGAGGAGCAGGTGCTGCTCGACGCCGGCTTCTCCGCCGAGGACCTCGGGACCTTCCAGGTCTTCGAGAAGTCCGCCGAGGGCTGCAAGACCTGCAGCGGCCGCGGGTACAAGGGGCGCGTCGCGGTCTACGAGGTGATGCCCATGTGGGACGGCTTGAAGGAGCTGGTCGTCAACGGCGCCTCCACGGTGGAGCTGAAGCAGGAGGCCATCCGGCTCGGCTTCAGGACGTTGCGCATGAGCGCCCTCAACAAGGTGAGGCAGGGCGTGACCACCCTCTCCGAGGCGGTGGGCAACACCGCACCGGACCGCTTCTAGGAGACGGCCTTGGCGAACCTGCACCAGCTCCTGAAGGCGATGGTCGAGAAGGGGGCGAGCGACCTCCACATCACCACCGGCTCGCCACCCCAGCTCCGCATCGACGGCAAGCTGGTGCCGTTGAGAACCGCTCCGCTCGGGCCGGTGGAGACGAAGCAGCTCTGCTACTCGATCCTCACCGACGCCCAGAAGCACAAGTTCGAGGAGGAGAACGAGCTCGACCTCTCCTTCGGGGTGAAGGCCCTCTCGCGCTTCCGAGCCAACATCTTCATGCAGCGTGGCGCGGTGGCCGGCGCCTTCCGCACCATCCCCTTCAAGATCCTCACCTTCCAGGAGCTGGGCCTGCCGGGCGTGGTGAGCGAGCTCGCCAAGAAGCCGCGCGGCCTGGTCCTCGTCACCGGCCCCACCGGCTCGGGCAAGTCCACGACGCTGGCGTCGATCATCGACAAGATCAACACCGACCGGCACGAGCACATCGTCACCATCGAGGACCCCATCGAGTACCTGCACCCCCACAAGAACTGCCTGGTGAACCAGCGCGAGGTGGGCGCCGACACCCAGTCCTTCAAGAAGGCGCTCAAGTACATCCTGCGCCAGGACCCGGACGTGGTACTCATCGGCGAGATGCGCGACCTCGAGACCATCGAGGCGGCGCTGGTCATCTCCGAGACCGGCCACCTGGCCTTCGCCACGCTGCACACCAACAGCTGCGTGCAGACCATCAACCGCATCCTCGACGTCTTCCCGCCCTACCAGCAGCCGCAGGTGAGGGCCCAGCTCTCCTTCGTGCTCGA
>Ga0209253_10001757_pt1 | contig 19084 bp, 15 predicted proteins | sample FrelakmetBRP12BR_FD_187145 | JGI IMG/M metagenome (GOLD analysis project Ga0209253, IMG submission 187145) | Freshwater lake sediment microbial communities from the University of Notre Dame, USA, for methane emissions studies - BRP12 BR (SPAdes)... | ecosystem: Environmental > Aquatic >... | reverse complement strand
CCGGGGCCGCACTCCTCGCAGACGGAGCAGGACAGCCGGTTGCTGGCGATGATGGCGAAGGTGCCGGTCCTCGATCCGGCCTCCCCGGCGCAGGCGATGGAGCTTGCGGGGACAGGGTTCGACCTCTCGGAGGCGTTCGGGGTTCCCGTGATGCTGCGCCCCACGACGCGCGTCTGCCACGCGGGCCAGGACATCGACGCCGGTCCGTTCCGGCCCGTCGTCCGGGAGGCGCGGTTCGTGAAGGACCCGGCCCGCTGGGCCGCGACCCCCGTGTTCCGCCGGAAGCTCCACGACCGTCTTGCCGAAAAGATCGCGGCGATCGCCGCCTGGCCGGCGACCGCCCCGGTCCGTGGAAACCCGGGCGTTTCCTCCCGGAAGGCCGTGGTCGCCTCGGGCGTGGCGTTCGCCCATGCGCGGGAACTGTTCGGCGAGCTTGGGATCACCGACCGGATCGCGCTGTACCAGGTGATCCAGCCGTACCCGCTGCACGCCGCCTTCATCGGGCATCTCCTGGGGACGTACACCGAGATCCTCGTCCTCGAGGAGTCGGCGCCGGTGATCGAGATGCAGGTCGCCGACCGGGGCCGTGTCCGCGGGCGGATGACCGGGGCGGTTCCGGAAACGGGGGAACTGCTTCCCGAGATCGTCGAACGGATCCTGTCCCGGTTCGCCGGGATTCCCGCCCGGGGCGAAGCGGTTCCCGCGACGGGAGGCGGGCGGCGACCGACGTTGTGCCCGGGATGCGGGCACCGGTCGAGCTTCTACGCCATCCGGAAGGCGGCTCCCGCCGGCATCTACCCGAGCGACATCGGCTGCTACACGCTGGGGATCAACCTCGGCGCCGTCGACACGGTCCTGTGCATGGGGGCGGCGATCGGCCAGGCGGCCGGTTTCGATTACGCGCACCGGCTTTCCGGGAAGAACGTCGACATCGTCGCCACGATCGGCGACTCCACGTTCTACCACGCCGGGATTCCGCCCCTCATCGACGCCGTCGTCCAGGGGGCGAGGTTCGTACTCGTGATCCTCGACAACGGGACGACCGCGATGACGGGAAACCAGCCGACGCCGGGGACGGGGATCGGCGCGGGCGGGGAGAGCACCGCCGCCGTCGACATGGAGGGGCTCGTCCGCGCCTGCGGCGTTCGCTTCTGCCGCGTGGCGAACCCCGACCGTCTCCCCGAATTCGTGGCGCTGCTCAAGGAGGCTCTCGTCCATGCCCGCCTTGGCGCCGTCGCGGTGGTGATCGCGCGGGCGCCGTGCGCGATGGCGACCCGCGCGGCCGCCGGGATCGTTCCGGGCACGGTCGTCGTCACCGGGGAGTGCACCGGGTGCCGGCATTGCGTGGAGCGGTTCGAATGCCCGGCGCTGGTCTTCGACGAGGCGGCGAACCGGGTTCGGATCGACACGATGATCTGCACCGGGTGCGGCGTCTGTGTCCACGTCTGTCCCGTGGGCGCGATCCGGGCCGAATCCGCTGGAGAAGATTCTTAATGTCTGGTTTCATAATTGCGGCAATTTATAGGTATATTTCATTAAGACTCCGGGCTCGCGGGGGGGCTTCCACTCCGCTACGCTCGCGACCTTCGACCGCTCGCTGCGATTCCGCTCGACGCAATATTCGCCTCGCTCCATACGCCGCTTCGTGGAACCCCCCCGCTGCGCCCTACGTCTACGTTTCCGCAATTATATCGAGGAGTGCTTTATGAGTTTAGACGCGGGGAAGGGGAACGGATTTCGGCGGCAGATCGTCCTGAGCGGGGTCGGAGGGCAGGGGATCCTCTTCCTCTCCCGCCTCCTGGCGGAAGCGGCGATCGCCGGCGGATTCCCGGTGCTCACCTCGGAAACGCACGGGATGGCCCAGCGGGGCGGGGTGGTCGTCTCCCACCTGAAAGTGGGCGGATTCGACAGCCCCCTGGTCCGTACGGGCAGGGCCGACCTTCTTCTCGTGCTCAAGGAGGAGAACGTCGCTCTTCACCGGCCGTTCCTTGCGGACGGCGGCACCCTCGTCGTCAACGCGGCGGTCCCGCCCGATGCGGGATCGGGCGCGCGGGTGCATGCGATCGACGCCGACGCGCTTGCCCTTTCGACGGGAGCCCCGCAAGCGGTAAACCTGATCCTGCTCGGATTCGCCCTTTCCCGGGTCGGAGGAGGAACCGGTAGCGGATTTTTCTGCACGGCGGGTGAAATCCGTGAGGCGCTTTCCCGGCGGCACGGGGCGGGCGGGGAGCGACTTTCCGCATCGCTGTCCGCCCTCGATCTTGGAATTGCTCATGGAACATGATATGGAATGCCCCCTATGCTGATACGGTTCCCCCCGAAATACCGGACGGACCAGGAGCTGCGCGACCTCCAGCGGGACGGCCTGCGCTGGACGGTCGAGCACGCCTGGAACAACTCTCCTTTCTACCGGAACCGTCTCGAGGAGTCCGGCGCCTCGCCCGCCTCCATCCGTTCGCTGGACGACCTCGGGAAGATTCCCTTCACGACGGCCGACGATTTACGGGATGGATACCCCCTTCCTCTCCGGTCGGTTCCGACCCGGGACATCGTCCGGATCCACTCCTCCTCGGGGACCACCGGGAAACGGAAGATCCTCTGCTACACGCAGAAAGACATCGACGACTGGCTGGATATGTTCGGCCGCTGCTACGAGATGGCCGGCCTTTCGCGCGAGGACCGCGTGCAGATCTGCGTAGGGTACGGCCTGTGGACCGCCGGCGTCGGTTTTCAACTGGGGGCGGAGCGGTTCGGCGCGATGGCGATCCCTTCCGGGCCGGGGAACCTCGAGCTCCAGTGCAATTTCCTGATCGATCTCGAGACGACCGTGCTCTGCTGCACCGCGTCGATGGGGCTGCTCGTGGCCGAGGAGGTTCACGCGCGCGGCTTGCGGGGGCGCCTCCACCTGAAGAAAGTGATCCTGGGCGCCGAACGGACGAGCGAGGCGATGCTCCAGACGATCCGGGAGCTGCTGGGCGTCGAGGAGGTCTACGACATCCCCGGACTGACGGAGGTGTACGGCCCCGGGACCGGCCTAACCTGCCGCCACAACGTCGGGATCCACTACTGGTCCGACTACTACATCCTCGAGATCCTCGACCCGGATACCCTTGTCCCGGTCGCGCCGGGGGAGATCGGCGAGATGGTCTACACGACGCTGCGGAAGGAAGCGGCTCCGCTCCTCCGGTACCGGTCGCGCGACCTGACGCGGCTGATCGAGGGTCCTTGCCCTTGCGGGTGCATCCTCCCGCGACACGACCGGATCCTCGGGCGTTCCGACGACATGGTCGTCTTCCGAGGCGTGAACATCTACCCCGGCCAGGTCGACGAGGTCCTCTCACGGATCGGGGGGATCGGGAGCGAGTACCAGGTCCTTCTCGAGCGGAAGCCCGACGGGAAGGATTACATGACGGTCAAGGTCGAGCTGGCCGCGGACCCCGGGGAGCCCTCCTCCTCGATCGGCCGGGTCATCGCGTCGGAGATCAAGCGGAACCTGATGGTCTCCTGCGCCGTCGAGACGATCCCCTACGGCACCCTCCCGCGCTCCGAGCGGAAGACGAAACGGGTCTTCGACAACCGCCCCGTCTGATCCGGTCCCTGGCGTTGCACTTCATAATCACGGCAACATAATACCGTTGAGTATCGAGACTTCGGGCTCGCGGGGGGCTGTAACGAAGCTACGCTCGCGACCTTCGACCGCTCGCTGCGATTCCGCTCGACGCAATTTCTGCCTCGCCCCATACGCCGCTTCGTGGAACCCCCCGCTGCGCCCTACGTCTACGTTGCCGTATTCATGAAGCGCGACGCTCACGCTCCCGGGGGCAGTTCCGGCTCCACGCCGGGACCGGAGAACCGGCCGGCGATCCCCCGGAACTCCTCGTGGACTTCCAGGAAGGCATCGACCACGTCGGGGTCGAAATGGGTCCCCCGCTTCTCCCTCATGACGCGAACCGCCTCCTCGTGGGAGAGCGCCGGCTTGTAGACGCGGGGGGAGATGATCGCGTCGTAGGCGTCCGCCACGGCCATGAGGCGCCCCGGCAAGGGGATCTCTTCCTCCCTCAAACCGCCCGGATACCCCGTGCCGTCCCACCGCTCGTGATGGTTGAGCACCAGATCGTCCGCGATCTGGAAAAAGGCGTCCTCCCCCATCATCCTCTTCGCCTGCCGGATCGTCTCGGATCCGTACAAGGTGTGTCGTTTCATCTCCTCGTACTCTTCCGGCGTCAACAGCCCGGGCTTGAGGAGGATCTTGTCCCGCACCCCGACCTTGCCGATGTCGTGGAGAGGCGCGAGCCGAAAGAGGAGATCCACGGCGGCGTCGTCCAAGCGGTTCCGGAACGCGGGATGCGCCTGAAGGCGTCCCGCAAGGACCCGGATGTAGTGCCGGGTCCGCTGGATGTGGCCGCCGGTTTCATGGTGGCGGGTCTCCGTCAGGGAGGCCAGGCTCTGGATGATGGCGTCCTGCGTGAGGGCCAGTTTCCGGGTCCGCTCCCGGACCTCCCGGTCGGCGCGCAGGAACCGGAGGGAGGTCAGGACGGTGAAGACGAGCGCCAACGTGACCACCGGGAGGAGCGGCGGAAGGAAGACTTGCCGATGCGCGAGAAGCCACCAGGAGCCGAGCCAGATCCCCGCCGCGGAGGGCAGGATCAGCGCGAGCCCCCATACTGCGCTGGACCGCGCCAGGAGGCCCGTCAGCAGGAAACCGGGAACGAGGACAAGGAGGATCCGGAGCACCCGCGCCCATCGCGGCACCGTGATCGGGTCTCCCGAAAGGAGGTTGTCGAGGACGGTGGCGTGGATTTCCACCCCCGGCTGGGCGGCGTCGAGAGGAGTGGTCCGGATCTCCTTGAGGCCGGCGGCGGTGGTCCCGAGCAGGACGATCTTTCCGTTCAGCCGCGCCGCGTCCGCGGTCCCGTCGAGGAGGGCGGCGGCGGGAAGGTGGGGATAGGTCCCGCGGCGCCCGCGGAAGTTGACGAGGAGATTGCCGTGCCGGTCGAGGGGGATCCGCCTCCCGTCGAGTCGGATCGCTTCAACACCCTCCGATCCCGTTTCAAGGACGGCGTCCCCCCCGCGGGCGCGAAGGTAAAGGGCCAGGCCGAGGTTCGGGTAGAGCAACCCCTTGTGCCGGATCACCAGTGGGACGCGCCGAAGAATTCCGTCCGGGTCCGGAGTGACGTTGAAAAATCCGGAGGCGCCCGCCGCCTTCGAGAGAACGGGGAGGTTGCAGACCGCCCCCTTCGCGTCGAAGAGTCCCTCGGCGCCTCCCTTTCCCCCACCCGCGAGGACCGCCGCACGGAGCGGGTGGAGGAGACACGCGTCTCCGCGGGACGATTCGAAGTCGAACTGGTAGCCGAGGACGAAGGGACCGCCGGAAAGGGTCGCCGCGAGGGTCCGGTCGGTGTCCAGCGCTTCGGGCGGGAAGGCGGAAACGTCGATCCGTTTCCCGAGGTCGCGAAAGATCTCTCCGGAGAGGGGAGTGAGCGACGTCCGGTCGGATTCGGCGAACACCATGTCGAGGCCCACGGCCACCGCGCCGCCCTCACGGATCTTTTCGAGGAGTCGAGCGATCCGGTACCGTGGCCACGGCCACTGTCCGAGGCGCTCGAGGCTCGACTCGTCGAGATCCACGATCGCGATCGGGCCGGGTGCCGGGGGGCGAGGAGCGGATCGAAGGAAGGAGTCGTAGACCTTCCCCTCGATGGAATCGGCCAGGGGCGGGGGCCAGACGGAGAGGACCCCGCCCAGAAGGGTCAGGACGACGCCTGCAACGATCGTTGGAACGGCGGGGTTGCGGAAGGGGCCTCTCACCTTACCGGACCGTGACCTCCACCCGCCGGTTCCGCGGTTCGGAGACCTGGTCGCCGGTGGGGACGAGGGGGTTTTCCTTCCCGTGGGACGTGATGTCGAGGATGGAGGAATCGACCCCTTTCCCGACAAGGATGGCGGCCACCGCCCTGGCGCGGTTCAAGGAGAGCGCGTCGTTGTGCTTCTTCTTTCCCAACGTGTCGGTGTGACCCACCACGCTGATGTCCACCGGCGCACGGTCGCGGATCGTCCGGAAGAGATCCTTCAGCACCTCCCGGGACTCCCGGGTAAGATCGGCCGAGTTGTGTTCGAAGTAGAGGATGAACCGCGCCGGCGGCTTCGGGAGGGCCGTGAGTGCGGGTCCCACGAGGGCCCGCACCTCCTGCTCGGGCATGACGTAGGGGACTCCGGGAGGGGAACCGGCATCGACGGAAAGCGTCTGCCCGGGACGGTCGAGACGCCGCTCGACGCCCGCGCTCGAGACGACGATTGCGCCGGTTCTCCCCTGATCGTCCGGAAGGAGAACGATGACATCCCGGGGCGGCGGGGGGGGGAGCGGTCTTGTGGAGGTGGCGCAGGCGGCGGCCAGCAGGAGGAAAGCAACGGGAACGGCCGCTCTCATGGAACGGAAGGTTCCCCGACCTTCACGGCGAAGCGCGTTCCCCGGATGCCGATCGTGGCCGAGGGGGTTTCGAAGCGGGCGTTTTCGGGCGCCAGCATGCCGATGAGGCCCGAAATGTAGGCCATGGTTCCCCGGGAGATCCGCGCCAGCAGGTCGAACTTTCCCTCCGTGGGGGAAAAGAGGAAACTCCGGACGACAAGACGGCTTTCCGGGCCGATGGAGAGGGAGGAGTCGTCACGGAGGATGATCCCGATCGACCCGTCGCGGCCGGTTAGGAGGGTGTCGCCGACGAGGAGTTTCAACCCGGGGGACGCCTCGAGGGTCTTTTCCCCGCGGAGGACGGTCGCGGCGCCCGCCACGGTCCGTACGACGCCGATCGTCTCCCCGGCCGCGGCCGTACCGACACACTCGAGCATGCTCAGCGCGGTCATCAGGAGCGCGGCGGTCAGGGTTCTCCTCATCTTCGTCTCCCTCCGGGCTTCCGGCGCGACCCTTCTCCCATTTATACGCCTCTCCCCCCGGTGGGTGTCAATGCGTCGCACTCCGGCAGGTATGAGATTCCAACGGCCCGTGCACGTTGTCAATGCCCGGCGGAGCGGGGAACGGACCGGAATCCAAAAAGCGAGGGGCACGGCGTCTTCCCCCATGGAGCGGGAAGGCGCCGTGCCCCTGCCGTTGCAGGAAGCGAAGCGTTGCTGTAACGGGTCGCGTGAACCTACTTGAGCGTATCGACCAGCGACTTCACGGCCGCCAGAGACTTGTCCATCATCGCCTGCTCCTCGGCGTTGAGCTTGAACTCGATGATCTTCTCCACGCCGCCGGCGCCGAGGACGACAGGTACGCCGACGAAATACCCCTTGATGCCGAACTCGCCGTTCAGGTAGACGCAGGTCGGCAGGACCCGCTTCTGGTCCTTGAGGATCGACTCCGCCATCGCGATGGTGGAGGAGGCCGGGGAGTAGAAGGCGGAGCCGGTCTTCAGGAGGGCGACGACTTCTCCGCCGGCCTTTCGGGTGCGGTTCACCATCGCCTCCATGACTTCCTTCGCCTTGGCGGCGTTGCCGTATTTCCGCTCCAGCAGCTCCATGACGGGGATCCCGTTCACGCTGGCGTACCGGACCAACGGGACCATGTCGTCGCCGTGGCCGCCAAGGGTCATGGCGGTCACGTCGCGGACGGAAACGCCCAGCTCCCATGCGATGAAGGCGGCGAAACGGGCCGAATCGAGAACCCCGGCCTGACCGATGACCCGGTTGTAAGGGATGCCGGTGATCTTCTGGCAGAGGGTCACCATCGCGTCGAGCGGGTTGGAGATGACGATCACGAAGGAGTTCGGCGCGTACTTCTTGATCCCCTCGGAAACCTGGGTCATGATCTTTGAGTTGACCTCGATCAGGTCGTCGCGGCTCATTCCGGGCTTGCGGGGGAGGCCGGCGGTGACGATGACGATATCGGCCCCGGCGATGTCCGCATAGTTGTTGGTCCCCTTGACCGAGATGTCGAACCCGTCGACCGGGGAAGCCTCGGCGATGTCGAGGCACTTGCCCTGGGGCATCCCCTCCACGATGTCGAACAGCACCACGTCGCCGAGCTCGCGCAGGGCGCAAAGCTGGGCCAGAACGCCGCCGATCTGACCGCCACCGATGACCGCAATCTTCTTTCTCGCCATGACCGCCTCCTTTGGGATGTGGGGTGTACGTGCGACGAAAACATTGGCGTGGAATATATCACAGATTGGAAGCATAAAGTATACAGTATACGTTGCAGGGCGGGGAGCGGCCCGGATCGGCCTTCCATCCTTTCCCGGGACGTGGGATAATCCAACTGAACGAATGCCGGGGGGGAACGGCCATGACCACCTTGCGGCGTCGATTTCCGGCGGTTCTTCTGGCGGCGGCCTTCACGGTCGCGTTGCAGATCTTCCTTCCTCCCTCCGGCCTCTGCGCCGAAATGCGTCCACCGGGATCCAGGGATCCGCTGCGGGTTCCCCGCGAGCTGTTCTCCGTCGAGCGCTCCGGCCTGTTCGGGTTCGTCAACGACGCCGGCAAGGAGGTTCTTCCCCCGATCTACGAAAGCGTGCGGGAATTCCGGGAGGGGCTGGCGGCGGTCCGCCTGCGCGGACGTTGGGGGTTCATCGACGACGAAGGCAAGATGGAGATCCTGCCGCAATTCGAGGAGGTGCAAGACTTCTCGGAGGGGCTTGCGCCGGTGAGTTTCGACGGCAAGTGGGGCTACATCAACCGCAAAGGCGTCTTCGCGATCCAGCGGCTGTACGACTTCGGGCACCTCTTTTCCCAAGGGCTTGCAGCGGTGAACTTCGGCGGTTTCCTCAAGGGGAAATGGGGGTTCATCGACAACACCGGAAAGTGGGTGATCCTGCCGCTCTACGACGACGCCTGGGATTTCTCGGAGGGGCTCGCCCGGGTCAAGTTCGACGGCAAATGGGGGTTCGTGGACCGATCCGGGAACAACGCGATCCCCGCGCGGTACGAGGATGCCGGAAACTTTTTCGGCGGGCTGGTGCGGGTGAAGGATGGGGGAAAGTGGGGGTATATCGACAAGAACGGGGAGACGCAGATACCGTTCCGCTTCGATTATGCGTGGGACTTCGACGACGACACCGCCAGAGTGCGGATCGGGGACCGTGAAACGCATATCGACATGGGGGGGCGCGAGGTCAACGGCCTGAAGTAGACGGAGGCCCCGGCGGCCGGGAGGGAGGGACCACATGGACCCGGAAGTGCTGTCCGACGCGTATTCGAGGAAAGGAGATGCGCTCGCCCTTGCGAGGAAATTCGAGGAGGCGATCGCCCTCTATGACCGGGCGATCGAGGTGGACCCGGAGTGCTGCGAGGCGTGGACGAACAAGGCGATCGCCTTGAACGCCCTCGGGCGGACCCGGGAATCCCTCGAGTGCGTCGAGCGGGCCCTCGATATCTCCCCCTCCCCGATCGCCGAGGATCTCCGGGAGAGCATGATCGGGGAATCCGGGGAGTAGAGGAGTCTACCGGATCGCGTCCTCCTCCCGGAACAGGTGACGGATGGAGTTGGCGTAGTACCGGAGAAGCGGGAGCTCTTCCCGAAGAGGCGCGTAGAGGCCGTCTTCCTCCGATACCAGTTTCCGGAGAGTGAGCATCCGCAACCCGACCGTGGCGGCGTAATCCTGATCCGCGCGCGGAATGTAGACGTGCGCCCCGGCGTCCGACAGCTCGCCGATCAACCGCAGGACCTCCGCCTTGAGCTCCAATTCGCTTTGCCGCGTCTCCGTCCTCCGCAGAAGCGCCGTCGCCACCAGGGAGACGGGGAGGACCGGGATCACTTTCCCCAACAGGGACATCAGCATGGAGGCGAGTTTCTCCACCTCGCGGAACCGCTCCTCTCTGGGGAGCGTGCGCAGGTCGATCCCGTGTTCCCGGCTGTACGTGCGCATCGACAGAGGCGACCCGAAGTTGACGCACGCGTACCCGAACCGGTACCAGCGCCCTGTCAGCATCAGGAGAACGTTCCGGAGGAGGAACTTGAGGGTGGTGGCCGCGACGAAGCCGGCGCCGCGCCGGGGGACTTCCGCGTCGAGCGCGAGCACCTGGCTGCGATCCTCGAGCGTCCGGTCGTAATTGATCCCTACCGGGATGAAGACGATGTCCCGTTCCCCGTTCGGGTCGAATGCCCGGGTCATGTAGTCGAGGAGGCCGAGCCGGGGGGTGCGAAGCGCCCCGTCCTTCGTCAGCCCCCCTTCGGGATAGATCGCCTGCACGACGCCGCCCTCCGTGGCCATCGCCACGTATCGCTCGAGGACGAGCCGGTACAGCGGGTCCTTCGAGTCCCGGCGGATGAAGTAGGCGCCCATCGTCCGGACGAGGGTCTGCAGTGGCCAGATCCGGGCCCATTCGCCGACGGCGTACGACAACGCCGTGCGGGTGGCGGCGAGGTACGCCACCAGGACGTAATCCATATTGCTCCGATGGTTCATCACGAAGACGACGGTCGACTTCGGGTCGACGCGGGAGAGACCCTCCTCGTCGGTGAAACCGACCCTCACCCGGTAGAGCAGCCGCGCGGCGCGGCGGGCGAGCCAGTACCCCATCCGGAAGTAGGCGTAGGCGTTGAAGGCGGGGACGATCTCCCGGGCGTACCGCCCGACCTCCGCCATCACGACGTCTCTCGGGATCCCGCGTTCGCGCCCTTGGGCTCCCGCCGCCTCGAGCACCTTCGGGTCGTACATCAGGCGGTCGATCAGCACCTGGCGTTTGGTCAGGGTGAAAGGGCGGATCTCGAGGTGCAGCCGTTTGCCGATCTCGTCGAGGACGATGTTCACGCGGCGGCGAAGGAACCAGCGGGCTCCGGGAAGAAGCAGGCGATCCACCATCGCAAGGGCCGCCAGCAGCACGAGGACGGCCACCAGCCAAACCGGGAGGGTCACATGTCCGCTCACCGGGCCAGTCTACCATCAAGCGATGGGATATAATCGCGGCCGGGGGTCGCGTCGTGGGGGGAAATTCGGTGGACGCCGGGAAGGGCGAAGCGGTCGTCCTCATTCACGGGCTTTGGATGACGGGGGCGGAGATGCGCGTCCTCGGCGGCCGCCTGGAGGAGTCGGGCTTCCGCGCGCGCTATTTCCGATACCGCTCCTGGCGGGGGGGGCTTTCGGAGGCGGCGGGCGCCCTTCGTGTTTTCGTGGAGGCGACCGAAGGGGAGCGGGTGCACCTCGTCGGGCACAGCCTGGGAGGTGTCGTGATCGCGAAGATGCTCGATGAGGCCCCTCTCTCCCGCCCGGGACGCGTCGCGATGCTGGGGTCTCCGATGGGAGGGAGTGCGGCGGCGAGGATCCTCTCCCGGCGTCCGATCGGGCGGTGGCTCGTGGGCGGGGTGATCCGCGAAGGGATCGTCGAGCACGCGCCCCGCTGGCCGGGGGGGCGGGATCTTCTCGTCGTCGCCGGGGACATCCCCCTGGGTTCCGGGATTCTCCTCGGCCTCCCGAAGCCGCACGATGGCGTCATCCGCGTGGAGGAAACGCGTGTGGAAGGGGCGCGCGCCGTCACCGTACGCGCATCCCACGTCGGGCTTCTCCTTTCCCGGAAAGTGGCCGCGCTGCTGCGCGACCACTTCCGGCCCGCGTGACCGTATCCCCGCCGGCGTGGCCCGATCGTCCGACGATTCGTGCCCCGATGGTCAAACAGGGTCTCAATCTGCTAAATTGATCTGGGAAAGGAGGGCAGGGGAAAGCGAAGGTGGGGAATACGCGGGTAGAAACGCCGTTTGACGAGCCGAAAGAGGAGGTTGCGGAATGAGGAGAATCACGCTGGCCGTATTGGGAATTGCTGTGAGCTTATGTCTCGCCGGAAGCGCGTTCGCGGCGGGCGCCACGAAGGACGAATGCGTGGCCAAGAGCAAGGAAGCGGCCGCAATGGTCAACGAGAAGGGCGTGGACGCGACCGTTGCGGAGATCAACAAGAAGGACGGGAAATTCGTCTGGGCGGACACCTACGTCTTCATGATGGACCTCGACGGGAAGATGCTCGCGCACCCGATGAGCCCGGCGCTGATCGGGAAGAACCTGCTCGACATGAAGGACAAGGGGGATCCGGGGAAGCTCCTCTTCAAGGAGTTCATCGAGGTTGCGAAAGGGAAGGGAGAGGGCTGGGTCGACTACATGTGGACCAACCCCGGCGATCCGAAGCCGCGCAAGAAGGTCACCTATACCTACAGGGTGCCGGGGAAGGACCTGTACGTCGGCGCGGGGATCTACGAGTAATCCGCCCCAGTACGGGCTCCGCGCTGCTGGGGTACCCCCGCTGTAGGAATAACGGGGGGCACGACACCGCGGGACGGTTGTATCCGGGCCGGGAGGCCTCCTCCCGGCCCTTTATTTTCCCCCGCAGGTCGTCGCTTGACTCCGCGGGCTCCCCTCCCGAGAATAGAAGCGGAAGTGCGTGTCGTCGCCGTGCGATCGCATCGGGCCACGCAGCACCGGGGAGCAGCGGGGACGACGCCATGCGGGAAACGGATGCGGGCCGGGCGGGAGGATCGACGGAGCCCGTCTTCCGGGCACGAGGCGTCACGAAGGTCTACGAAATGGGGGAGGTGCAGGTGCACGCGCTGCGCGGCGTGGATCTGGACCTGTTCCCCGGCGAGCTTGTCGTGCTGCTGGGCCCCTCCGGCAGCGGCAAATCGACCCTCCTCAACATTCTCGGCGGGCTGGATACCGCGACCGGCGGCACGGTCGAGTACCGCGGCCTGGAGCTGACCCGCGCGACGGACCGGGAGCTCACGGAGTACCGCCGGCGCCATGTCGGGTTCGTTTTCCAGTTCTACAACCTCATCCCCAGTCTGACCGCCCTCGAGAACGTGTCGGTGGTGACCGACATCGCCGCGGAGCCGATGCGGCCGGAGGAGGCCCTCGGACTGGTCGGGCTCTCCGACCGGCGGAACCATTTCCCGGCGCAGCTTTCCGGCGGGGAGCAGCAGCGCGTGGCGATTGCGCGCGCCGTCGCCAAGCGGCCGTCGGTGCTGTTGTGCGACGAGCCGACGGGGGCGCTGGACGCCGCCACCGGGATCGTCGTCCTGGAAGTGCTGGAGCGGATCAACCGCGAGATCGGGACCACCACGGCGTTGATCACCCACAACGCCGATATCGCCGGGATGGCGGACCGGGTGATACGGGTGGGTTCGGGGGTCATCCAGTCCGTGGAGCGGAACGAGCGGAAGAAGTCCCCGCGGGAGATGCGGTGGTGAATCCGTGAAGACGCTGCGCACGAAACTGTTCCGGGATCTGTGGGGGATGAAGGGGCAGGCCCTCGCCATCGCGATGGTCATCGTCAGCGGGGTGGCCACCTACGTCATCTCCGTAAGCACCCTCGATTCCCTGCGGGAGACCCGGGCCGCCTTCTACCGCGACTACCGGTTCGCCGAACTGTTCGTCTCCTTGAAGCGCGCCCCGGAGAGCGTGGCGGAAACCGCACGGTCGATCCCCGGGGTAGGCCGGGTCGAGACGCGCGTGGCGGCGTGGGCGAACCTCGATGTGCCGGGGTTCCCGGAGCCGATCCGCGGATTCATGGTCTCCGTTCCGGACGCGGGAGAGCCCGCCCTGAACGCACTGTACCTGCGGGAGGGGCGCAATGTCGCCCCGGGCCGGGACGACGAGGTCGTCGCCAGCGAGGCGTTCGCACAGGCGCACCGGCTGCGGCCGGGGGACCGGATCGGGGCGGTGATCCACGGCAAGCGGAAAGCGCTGCGGCTCGTCGGGATCGGCCTGTCCCCCGAGCACGTGTATGAAGTGGGGCCCGGCGCGGTCTTCCCGGACCCGAAGCGGTACGGCGTCCTCTGGATGGGGCGGAAAGCGCTGGCCGCGGCGTACGGGATGGAAGGGGCGTTCAACGACCTCTGCGCGACCCTGGGCGCCGGCGCCTCCCCCCAGGATGCGATCGACCGTCTCGACGCGCTCCTTTCGCCCTACGGCGGGCTGGGGGCGTACGCGCGGGACGACCAGCTGTCGCACCGGTACCTGACCGAGGAGTTCCGGCAGCTGGGGACGCTCGCGGAGATCTTCCCCGTCATCTTCCTGGGCGTGGCGGCGTTTCTGCTGAACGTGGTCGTGGGACGGCTGGTCAGCCTGCAGCGGGACCAGGTCGGCATCCTGAAGGCGTTCGGTTACTCGAACGCCGACGTGGGGATGCACTACGTGAAGCTGATCGTCCTGATCGTTCTGGTCGGGGTGGCGGGCGGGATCGGCGTGGGCGCGTGGCTGGGGCGCGGGATGACCCGGATGTACATGGCCTTCTACCGGTTCCCGCACCTCCATTACGAACTGCGGCCCATCGTGGGCGCATCCGCCGCGGTGGTGAGCGTCGCCGCCGCCGTGCTTGGGGCGCTTCAGGCGGTCCGGAGGGCGGCGGGGATGACCCCCGCCGAGGCGATGCGGCCGGAGCCGCCGGGCCGGTTCCGGGTGACGCTGGTGGAGCGGCTGGGGCTCCGGCGGATCCTGTCGCAGCCGGCCCGGATGATCGCCCGGAACGTCGCGCGCCGGCCGGTGAAGTCGGCCCTTTCGATGGTCGGGATCGGATTCGCCTGCGCGATCCTCATGCTCGGGAACGTACAGGAGGACGCCGTGGGATTCATGGTGGACACCCAGTTCCGCCTGGCGCAGCGGGAGGACATGACCGTCGCATTCGTCGAACCCGCCTCCGCGCGAGCGCTGTCGGAGCTGCGGAGCGTTCCGGGGGTCCGCCACGGCGAGCCGTACCGGACGGCTCCTGTGCGGTTGCGGTTCGGCCACCGCAGTTACCGGACCGCGGTACAGGGGTTACCGCGCGACGGGTCCCTCCACCGCGTCCTCGACACCCGACTTCGCCCGGTCACGATGCCGCGGGAAGGGATCCTGATGACGGATTACCTGGCGGAGCGTCTGGGGTTGCGCACGGGAGACCGGGTGACCGTGGAGTTTCTCGAGGGGAGCCGCCCTGTGCGGGAGGTGCCGGTGGCCGGGCTGGTGGGCGAATATTTCGGCGTGAACGCCTACATGGATCTTTACGCCCTGAACCGGTTGCTGGGCGAGGGGAGCTCGATCTCGGGGGCCTTTCTTTCCGCGGACCGGGAAGACCGGCAAACGGTGTACGATGCCCTCAAGGAGATGCCCGGGGTGGCGGGAACGGTGATTCGCGAGGACGCCATCCGCAGTTTTTACGATTCGATGGGGGGAACGTTGCTCCTGTTCACCTTCGTCATCACGCTCCTGGCGGGGAGCATCGCCTTCGGGGTGGTGTACAACAGCGCCCGGATCGCCCTGTCCGAGCGCAGCCGCGAGCTGGCGAGCTTGCGCGTACTGGGGTTCACCCGGGGGGAGATCTCCTACATCCTGCTGGGGGAGCTCGGAGTGCTGACCTTCGCCGCGATTCCGTTGGGGTTCCTCATCTCCCAGGGGATTACCGCTTACATCGCGGAGCGGATGAAGTCCGACCTCTACCGGGTCCCGATGGTGATGGAATGGTCCAGTTACGGGTTCGCCGCCGCGATCGTGATCGTGTCGGCGCTTCTTTCCGGACTGCTCGTGCGCCGCCGCCTCGACCGGCTCGACCTGGTGGCAGTGCTGAAGACGAGGGAGTGACGCACCGTGCCTTGGCGACAGCGCATCCTGCTGATCCTGCTTCTGCTGCTCGTGGGCCTGGCCGTTCTCTGGGCGTTCCTGCCGCGCGCGGTCCCCGTCGAGACGGCGATCGTTTCCCGCGGTCCTCTTCGGGTGACCGTCGAGGAAGAGGGGAAGACGCGCCTGCGGGACCGGTTCGTGATCTCCGCCCCCATCGCAGGATACGCACGGCGGGTGGCTCTCGAGGTGGGGGACCCGGTGAAGCGGGGAGAAGCGGTCGCCGAGATCGAGCCGATGAGGTCGGAGGGGCTCGACCCGCGGTCCCGGGCCACCGCGGAGGCGCGGGTCTCGGCGGCCGAGGCGGCGCTGAGGGCGGCGGAGGAACGGGTCCGGGAGGCGACGGCCGCGAACGAATACGCGGCCGCGCGCCTCGACCGTAACCGGAAGCTGGCCGACGCCGGGCTGACGCCGAGGGACACGCTCGAACAGGTGGCATCGGAGGCGATTCGGGCAAGTGCCGCCATGGGATCGGCGAAGGAGGCGGCGGACGTCGCGCGGCACGACCTGGAGGGGGCGAAGGCCGCGCTGACGCGGGCGGGGGCGTCGGACGGACGACGTGCCGAAAAAGTGACGGTCCGGTCCCCGGCGGCGGGTACCGTGATCGCGGTGCGACACGAAAGCGAAGGGGTGGTCCTGGCGGGGACGCCGCTGCTGGAGGTGGGGGATCCCGGCCGGATCGAAGTCGAGGTGGACGTCCTCTCCGCGGACGCGGTCCGGATCCGTCCCGGGACGCCGGTTCGCTTCGAACGGTGGGGCGGCGATGTTCCCCTCGAGGGGAAGGTCCGGTTGGTGGAGCCCGTCGGGTTCACGAAGGTGTCCGCGCTGGGGGTGGAGGAGCAGCGGGTCCTCGTGCTCGTGGAGATCACCTCCCCGCGTGCGGTCCGGATGGGGATCGGCTACGGATACCGGCTCGAAGCGAGTTTCATCCTCTGGGAAGAGAAGGAGGTGCTCCAGGTCCCGGAGGGCGCCCTCTTCCGTACCGGGAACCGGTTCGCCGTCTACGTCGTGGAGAAGGGGCGCGCGAAGGCACGGCCGGTGGAGATCGGCCGGAGGAACGGGCTCGCCGCTCAAATGCTCTCCGGGGTTAAGGAAGGGGAGGCGGTGATCCTCCATCCCGGCGACACCGTGTCGGACGGGAAGAAGGTCCGTCTCCGCTAACCTCCCGCACGTTTCGCGGTGAAGCCGCGGCGGGACAGTTCCGCGACGATCGGCTCCCGGTGGTCGCCCTGGATCTCGATCACACCGTCCTTTACCGTCCCCCCGGTGCCGCATCGGCGCTTCAGCTCCGACGCCAGTTCCAGGAGCGCCTCCCCTCCGAGCGGGACTCCCGAAACGGTGGTCACCGTCTTCCCGCATCGCCCCTTCGTTTCCCGCCGGACCCGGATCACCCCGTCCCCCGCCGGAGCGGGGGTTTCCTTCCGGCAGCCGCACTTCGCCGTCGGCCGTCGGCATATCGGGCAGACCAGTCCCCGCTCCGTGGAGTAGACCAACACCGGATCGTCCCGCCGTCCCGCCATCCCGCACCCCCGATCGGCCTTCGGAAGGACGACAATATATCAGGAGAGGAGGTGCCGGGGCATTCTCCATTCCCCGGGACGGATGTATGATGCGCGTCAGGAGACCGCGCGCGAGGGAAGGGGAGCCTTGATGGCGGGGTTGTCGTCGATCCGTTCGAGTCCTGCGTACCGGAAGGGGCTGATCGCGGGACTGATCATCGTCGTCGCCTACACCCTGTTCGGCTTTTTCGGGATGCCGGCGATCCTTGCGGCCATCCTTCCGAAAATACTCTCCGAAACCACCCACCGGAAGGCGACCGTCCGGGAGATCCGTTTCCACCCGTACGAACTGTCCGTTTCCGTTCGCGGGCTGGAGATCGCCGAGCGGGACGGGAAGGGGGTCTGGGTTTCGGCGGAAGAGCTCTTCGGCAACGTTCAACTCGCCTCGATCTTCCGCGGCGGGCCGGTCTTGAGCGAAGTGCGCATTCTCCGACCGTACGTGAAGATCGTCCGCCGGGCCGACGGCAGTTATAACTTTACGGACCTTATCGATCAATTCACTGGAAAACCGGCAAGTGCATCGAAACCGTTGAAGTATTCGTTGAACAATATCGAGATGATCGACGGCCGGATCGATTTCGACGACGGCCCGAAGAAGACCCGTCACGAGGTACTGGGAATCCACCTCGCGGTCCCCTTCGTTTCCAATCTTCCCTACCACGTCGACCGGTACGTCGAGCCACTCTTCACGGCGGTGGTCAACGGTCACGTGGTCTTCCTGAAGGGAAGAACCAAGCCGTACAGCGATTCCCGCGAAACCGCCTTCGACGTACGGATCATGAACCTCGACATCCCGCACTACCTCGAGTACCTCCCGATACGGCGGGATTACGAGGTCTCCTCGGCATTCCTGGACGTCAACGGCGTCGTCTCCTTCGCCCAACAGAAGGGGAAGCCCCCCGCGGTTCGCGCCGAGGGGGAGGTGATGTTGCGGGAGGTCCGGGTCCGGGGAAACGACCGGAGTCCGATGCTCTATCTACCGATGATCAAGGGGACGATCTCCCCCTCCGAAATCCTGGCAGGGGAGTTCCGCCTGGCGAGCCTGATGGTAAAGAACCCCGAGGTCGACGTCGCGATCGACCGTAGAGGAAGGTTGAACTTGCTGGCGTTATCCACCGGTAATAACAAGGAATCTATCAAGAGAGACGTTGCGGTGACGCCTCCGGGGGGGGAAACGCCGGCGAGCCCTGAGACGAAGATGTCCATCGAGGCGATCCGGCTCTCCGGCGGGATCGTCCGGTTCTCGGATGCTTCCCGCGCGACCCCGTTCACGACGGAGCTGAAGGAGGTCCGGATCGACGTCGACCGACTGAGCACGGAGAAGGGGAAATCGGCGGACACCCTCCTTTCCTTGCGGACGGAGGCGGGGGAGACGTTCGATCTGAAGGGGACCCTCTCGATCGCCCCACTCTCTTCGGAAGGTACGGCGGCTTTCGCGAAGGTGGTGTTGAAAAAGTACGCACCGTACTACGCCGACGCGGTCCGGTTCGACATCACCGGAGGGATCCTCGACGCCCGGACCGGTTACCGGTTCGCACCGGCGGAAGGGGGAACCGGGCTCCGGATCTCGGGGCTTGCGGCCGGATTGTCGGGCCTGCGGATGCGGCAGCGGGAGGAGAAAGAGGAGTTCCTCAAGATCCCCGACCTCTCGATGCGTGAGGCGGATGTCGACGTCGACCGGAGGGAGGTCGTCGTCGGGGAGATCGTGACGGGAAAAGGAACGGTGTTTATACGCCGCGGCCCCGACGGGACGATGAACGTCGCGCGCCTTCTCCCGGAAGAGACGCCCGCCGGCGTCCAGGCGACTTCCCCGGTGGTCGCGCGGGAAGCCCCGGGAAAACCGCCGGCGGCGAAGCCGTGGATCGTCTCGGTGCGGAAGGCGTCGATCGACGGGTACGCCGTCCGGTACGATGACCCTTCCACCGACCCCCCGATCGAACTCCGCCTCGATCGGCTGCAGCT
>Ga0209253_10001756_pt1 | contig 19121 bp, 17 predicted proteins | sample FrelakmetBRP12BR_FD_187145 | JGI IMG/M metagenome (GOLD analysis project Ga0209253, IMG submission 187145) | Freshwater lake sediment microbial communities from the University of Notre Dame, USA, for methane emissions studies - BRP12 BR (SPAdes)... | ecosystem: Environmental > Aquatic >... | reverse complement strand
ATGGTGTCCGAAACCCAAGAATTGAGCATAAACAGCTTCGATTTCAAAGGCATTGCCCGGAGCAATCTCGAAAGCAAAGCGTTCGATAATCTGACTTTCCATGGAATTGGTGTGGGTCGGGATCTGGCGGACAAAAGAAGGCACCGATACGGTTACATCAAGTTCATGGACCCCGATGGAGACATTCTGATCACTGAAAACCTCCACACTCTGGATGCAGGAGGGGAGTCTGATTGGAATTTCTTACAGGGCACCGGGAAATGGAAGGGGATCAAGGGGGGAGGAAAACTTCGGCCCGCAGCGGGAGGAAAACCAATAACCCCGGGGACAGTGCAAGGTTGCATCAGAATGACGGGAACATTTGAATTGCCAAAGAAATAACCCTTTGAAAACCATAAGGAGGTGCCCAATGTCTATAAGTAACAAGTGGAAAATCTCCATTGTCGCTTTTGTCTTTAGCATGAGCCTGATGATTCCGCTTGCTCAAGCGGAACAACAATACGACATCACGGACTGCGGCTCAATGACATTCACAGTCAATTCCGAGAGCGATGAATTGACCATCAGCACGTTTGACTTCAAAGGTATTGCCCGGAGCAATTCCGAGAACAAGATTTTTGATAATTGCACCGTCTTTTATGTAGGAGTTGGAAGGAGCACGCCTGGCAAGACCAGTGCGTATGGTTACAGCAAGTACATGGACCCGGATGGAGACTTTGTTGTCATGGAGTCGATCCGGGAAGGTGCAGAGACCCATTGTAAGTTTCTGCAAGGCACTGGTAAATGGAAAGGAATTAAGGGGGAAGGAAAAGTCCGACGTATCACTTCTGGGAAGTCGATAGCGCCAGGTACAAGCCAGTACTGCACCAGACATATTGGAACATTTGAACTGCCAAAGAAATAGACATCCAAATAAAGAGGGAGGTGTACCATGATTTTTAAGAACAGATGGAAAAAGGGGGTTCTTGTTCTTTTTGGTTTAGTCATTCTTATTCCAGCAGCCCAAGCCCAGCAACCATTTGATATTACGGATTATTTTTATGCCACGGTAACATATCTATCAACGGATCCAGTATTGACAATCTTTCACTCCGATGTAAGAGGAGTTATCCATGATAATCATGAGAGCAAAACCTTCGATCGTATGGTCTCCCACTGCTTGCGGTCCGGGAAAATTTCTACAGATAAAATGATTGGGATTACCTACTCCAAATTCACAGATTCTGATGGAGACTTTTTTATCACAGAGACATCTGTTGAGGGTATCCCCATGAGCGAGGGTACTTTTAAATTCCTTCACGGCACTGGAAAGTGGAAAGGCATTTCAGGCGGTGGCAAAGGCAAGTTTATCTTTATGACCCGTGGTAAACAACAAATAAATCCTTCAACTTTTCAAGGTTATCTCAGAATGATAGGAACCTATGAGCTGCCAAAGAAATAAGAAAGGTAAGGGACACTTTTTTTATTTCCCAAAAGGTGTCCCCTCTTCCTTCCTCTTTTTCTGCATTCCTGTTGACTCCTTTGAATAGGTTTTATAAACTTTAACCATCAAAATGTATTTGTGGAGAAGTGAGCATGATGAATGGTTTGATCATCATTCTGGGGGTCATTTTACTGTCCGGTGTGCTTTTCTTTGAGAAAAAGAAAAGCAGAATACCGCGCATCATTACAAAATCCATTCTTTCATCGCTATTTGTCATAACTGTACTACTCCAACCTCATCCAGCTCCAGCCTATTTTAATTACCTCTTCGTTGGTCTGATTTTTTGTCTCGTGGGTGATGTGTGTCTGGCCCTTCCGCAGACAAAAGCGTTTATGGGAGGGCTGGTTGCTTTTCTGCTTGGGCATGTTCTCTATATCTTCAGTTTTTCGTCTCTCATCCCAGTTTCCCATTGGTATTTATCAGGGCTGTTTATCATTGTTGGCACAAGCGCCTTTATCTTTCTCTGGCTCCGCCCCCATTTAAAATCGATGCTGATCCCGGTGCTAATATACATCCTGGTGATAACAATCATGGCAATCGGGGCCTTGGCAGTGTTTTGGAAATCCTCCTTCCAGGTTTCAGGAAGGGTGCTCATCTTAGCCGGGGCTCTCTGCTTTTATGTCTCAGATGTTTTTGTCGCTCGCCATAGATTCATAAAAGAGGAATACCGAAACCGGCTCCTCGGTTTGCCCTTGTACTACACCGGTCAATTCATGCTGGCTTTTTCAATAGGCTTTTTGGAGTGATGGGGGGGCTCTTATTTGCCCCAGGAAAATGAGGGATACTTCCCTATTTCTATGGGAAGTGTCTTATTTTCTTTTTTTATGTTCGATCTTTCCGGTGAGTCCTCCGATCCAATCCATAACACTATCAATGATGGAGGGTCCTTTGACTTCCAGCTTTGTTTCGGCGGTCAGCGGCGACATCATGCTGGTGACCTTTACCGTGTAAACACCCTTCGGAATCGGGGGTTGACTGAGCACAACAACAGGCTCGAACTTTTCATTGGAAACGATATCGGCCTTTAAAATCTCCATGGCCTTGGTCAATTTGCTTATCGAAGATTTGCCCAACTCCGCCTTAAAAGTTCCATCCGGTTGAATCGGAGCCTCTGCCACAATCGCCTTGGTCTCATTGGGTCCGATGAGAGTAATAAACATGGAATCCCCCGGTTTAAATCCAGAACCTTCAAATACAATAATGGTGTCCATTAATTTAGCGACTCCGAGACGGATCGATCCTGGATTTATAATGACCTGCGGGCCGGTAACGGTGCGATCAAGGGTTTTGGGTGGATTCGAGCATCCTAAAACAAGGAGAAAAGAGACCAGCACTATTAGACTCCAAAAACTCATCTTCTTTGGACTATTCATTTGAAATCCCCCTTCCCCTCTCATTCTCTTTGACCCATGGAATCATTCTTTCGAGCAGCAGCCTGAATTTATTTGAATACCCACGCTCATTCTACCATCACCAATATTTTTGTCAAACCAATTACCGAATCGCTTCAATGAGTCCGTTTACCAATGAGGCGGCTTCTGTTTCAGGCAGACAATACTTCATCTCCGTAAATCTCTTTCTGAATCCTGAAACCTCTTTCGCTACCAGCCGATCATGAAGGATAACCTCACTCATATATTCTGCCAGTTGTCCGAAATCCTCCTCCTTCACCCCGAAACGGGTCATCTCCTGGACGCCCATCCTCAGACAACTGGCTGCGGTGAAGGCCTCGTCGTCCGGGGCGGCCTGATAGTTGACGATGATGTTGTTCTCCTCCAGCCGTTCGGCAATCACCGGTCCTTTTCCATAACCCACCCTGACAATTACCTGATGGGTTTCCGTATATCCAAGTCGGGAGTCTCCCTCTACGGTTAATCCTTGTTGCTTTAAGAAACGGGCGAAGGCTTTGGCATTGGAGATCACTGCCTTCTGATATTCTGATTTATAGATATTCATCTCATAGGCCGCCATGAGCAATCCTAAAAGTGTTCCCAGATGATGGTTGCTCACGCTTCCGGGGAAAACCCTCCGGACAATGGCCTCCCAGAGGTCCTCGTATTCTGTTCCCTCTCCCATATTGCTTCCGATGACCCCCCTCTGCGGACCAAAAAATGTTTTATGGGTGGAACCTGTAACAATATCCGCACCTTCTTTAAAGGGCTCCTGAAAATAGGGCCCAATCAATCCCAATACATGGGCCATGTCATAATGGATGATCGGCTTGGGTTTTATCCTGGATGCGATTTGAACAATCTCCTTGAGAGGCTCCTTATAAAGGACCATGCTCTTGCCCAGGACAATCAACTCAGGTTTATGTATTTCCAGGAGCTCTTCTGTTTTTAAGAGATCGATCTGATAGAGATCGTCCTTCATCACCGGGAAAGGAACAACCGATGGCCTCTCCGTCAAAGGATCGATGGCTATAAAATCTCTCAAGGCGCCCATGGGTTGTGCGCTGAGATGCCCCCCTCTCCCGAGATGATGATTCATTACCTTCCTGATCCTTCGGGGTTCGCTTTTCCGGTCGAGCCGATTAAGGTAATCCACCAGACCGCTGAATACAACCGTATTAGCCATCTGCCCGCTGATCACCCTCGCCTCCACCTCAGAACATCCCATGAAGCTTCGCATCTCATTGGCAAGAAGGGCCTCCACCTCTTCGATCAACTTCGTCCCTTGATAATAGAAGATATCCTTTTCCCCAAGCGCTTTGACGAAACGGTGCTCCGCATATCGATGGGATGGATCCATAATGGTGAGAAGTCTCACCAGGAGAGACGGAGTTTGTTCCGAAGGGATGAGGTTAATCGTCTCTCTCTGTCTCCAATGGGTATTCTGTATGGCCCGCTCGATCAGCTTTCGGGCTGAATCTTTCAAATCTCTGGTCGGCTCACGCTTTTTTGGAATCCTCTCTTGAAACAGGATGGGCCGGGCGTAAGGGGGAGCCTCCCCGGATAAATGTTTTTCCACGATCGTCCCTTCAATGGTCTTCCCCCTCTGCTGAATATCGATCTTCTGTCCCTCTTCCAAATCGGAATCAAGATAAGCTAATGCAATGGCCCTCATCCCCTTTTTTTCAGTGGGTTTTGACAGGATTCCCTCATTAGAAAATATCCAGTAGGGAACCATGGTTCCACTGGTCACATGGCCTACCGGTTTTCCATCCAGAAAGACTTCATAGCCTTGCCTTGCAATCGCCTGTCCGCCCTGATCTCCTCCCCGATTTCCAATGACGGCAACGGGAACAACCCGTCTGGGAATGGTCTGTCTCTCTCTGGGCGGCGGGGGAACTCCATCTGTCCTCGATTTCAATTCTTCAAATTGTCGCCTCAGGGCTTCCCTTCCGATAAAATCTCCTTTCAAAGGAGAAAAACTGACTGCCAATCCAGCTGCATAAACCGCATAGATGGGTATCTCCTTTCCCTCTTGATCGAGCCCCAATTCATGACCATACAGGGGAAGGCCTGCCTCCGTCCTCAGGGTGTCCCTTGCCCCCAAGCCTACGGGGACAATTCCTTCTTTCTCTCCAACGGCAAGAATCGCTTCCCATATCATTCGCATCTTCTCTCTCTCAGAAAAGAGTTCGAAGCAGATAGGCTCTCCCGTATATCCGGTTCTTGAGATGGTGACAGCCACTCTGACCCCTTCGATCTCGCATACCCTTAAACGATTCCTCCAGGGATCAGGAAGTTTTGAATGACTTTCGATGACAATTTTTTCCAACACCCTTTTGGCGACAGGGCCCTGGAGGGCAATCAGCCCCATCTCTTCACTTTTATCTTCGATGATGAGCCCCCTGAACCGCTTCTTATGGTCCATTAACCAATTCCAGTCTCTCTCCTTATTGGCCGCATTGACGACGAGGAGGTATCTCGATTCAGAAGGGAGATTTCCTTCATCGAGCCGATAGAGGTAGGCATCATCAATCGCTCCGCCCCACTCATCCTGGATCAGGGTATACTGGGCCATACCGTGCTCCAGGGCGAAAATATTGTTCGTCAGGACATGCTGTAAAAAGGGAATGGCCTCTTCTCCATAGATGAGAAACCTTCCCATATGAGAGATGTCAAAGAGGCCTCCGTATTTCCTGGTGGCCAGGTGCTCTTCAAGGATGCCCGGCTTATAAGAAACAGGCATCTCCCATCCCGCAAACTCCACCATCTGCGCACCATGCTCCTTATGCCACGAATAGAGTTCTGTTCGTTTTAAATCCTTTGGCATACTCCCACTCCTCTCAAAGGCTCATAAATTGTTCCATCTACTAACACATTGTACTTAAGGAATCATTCCCCGATGATCTTGACCAGAACCAGTCCCTTCTGGATGCCACTCTTTTTGAGACAGGCTTCCACCTTTGGAGTGATATTAATGAAGTCCCTCCGTGTGGGCACCTCAAACCACAGTTCTTTTCGGTAACTCTTCATCACATTCTTCCTTGCAGATGTGGATCCATTAAACTGCAAGCACTAAATCCTCGCTCGGGTAAAACAGAGCTTTCACCGACGGCCGCACGAGTATAACGATTGTAAAGACTCCGAGAATTGTTCCAAAAGGCATGAAGAGGCAATTAAGACTGGCTATGACAAGACAGAAGATGTAGTGTTTATGCCTGACAATAAATCGCCCGGCCAGGATCACACAAACCGCAAATGCCCAGCCTACGAGCATAAAGCCTCCCCCCATAATGATAAAAATCCATCCCAAAAACGGGGGCGGAAGAGGACTTCCCCCCATGCGGTGAGGAGCGACAAGGAAGAGGATTCCCAAGATAAGATGAATGACTGGGAAAAACGAGAATAGAGCGGCAATCCCTCCCACAATGTAGTGAAAAATCGATAACAATCTAAGATGCTCCTGATCCTGATTCATTGTTTTCTCCCCCCTTCTATATCCTTGAAAACTAAATGTTCCAACTCTTAACTCTCAACTCATAATTCTCAATTTTTATTTCTCACTTCCTATTTCCTATTTCCCATTTATATTCACTCCAACCTTCCTTCCAGTCTGAGCTGGGAGATGATCTCCAGGATTCTGGGCATGATTTCGATGGTCGCCTTCTCACCCTCCATGACCGCCTCATGCTTCTTTGAAAAATCGCTTGAACCAATATAGCCCACCTTCGGCCTGATCACCACATCGGCCTGTGATAGTTGAATGGCGGCAAGTTTCGAATACATGATGTCAATCGACTGGAGAAGGGTCTCAATCGTATTTCCGGGAGGAGTCCGTTCCGTGCTTGCAGAAATATCTACGGCCAACACAACATCCGCCCCTAACCGCTTTGCCGCCTCCACCGCCACAGGACTGATCACGCCTCCATCGACATAGACCTTATCCCCTATTTTAACGGGTCTGAAAACACCCGGAATGGAACAACTCGCCCTCACCGCCTGCCCTGTATTCCCCCTGCCGAAGACAGTCTCCTGACCATTCTGAATCTCTGTGGCGACTGCATAAAAAGGGAGCTTCAGTTTTTCCATTGGAGTATTTTTCAATGTCCTGTTGACGAATTCTTCAAGTTTCTCCCCTTTAATGAACCCGTTTTCCGGAATGGTAAGGTCCACAATATCCTTCTGCTCGATGGAGAAGGATAATTTCTGAAGCTCAAAAGCATTGAGCCCGTAGGCATAGAAGCTCCCTATCACACTGCCCACGCTCGTCCCGACGATCATATGAACCGGGATTTTGTTCGTCTCAAGAATTTTAAGCACGCCAATATGAGCAAACCCTTTTGAAGCTCCTGCTCCCAGCACCAGAGCAATCTTCGCCGGCTTTGGGGGAGGCTGGACCGGAGGCTGAACCACCGGTGGAGGTTGTTGGATCTCCTTCACCGTGCAGGAGGCTATCGTTAATAACAAAATGAAAAAAATATAAAATGACTTATTTAAATGCATCATTTTCCCTCTCCTTCAATAAACCATGATATCATTTATCTAAAAAACTATGAAGTTGATTGGATTGGGTTGTTCTCAAACATCCTAGAGGCGTGAAAAGAACTTCGAACAAAAGGGCCGGAGGCAACCGATTTAAAGCCCATCTTTTCCCCTATTCTCTTATACTCTTCAAATTCCTCTGGCGGGATGAATCGCACGACCGGTAAACGATCTGGACGGGGTTGAAGGTATTGACCGATCGTTAAGAAATTACATTCGACCTGTCTCAGATTTTCCATCAGGCCTAAAACCTCTTCCCGCATTTCTCCGAGGCCAAGCATAAATCCAGACTTAGTAAAAAGATGAGGATTGTACTCTTTTGACCTTTTTAGTAAACGAAGTGATCTTTCATAGTCGGCCTCAGGGCGGACTTTAGGATAGAGTCGGGGGATTGTTTCGATGTTATGGTTCAAAACATCCGGAGAAGCATCGAGCACCATTGCAAGATAAGGAGGATCGCCCTGAAAATCGGGGATCAACACCTCAACCTTTGCGCTCCCATCCACTTCCCGAATGGCTTGAATCGTTTTCGCATAATGGGAAGCTCCCCCATCAGGAAGGTCATCCCTGGTCACAGAGGTGACGACAACATACCGCAGGCCCATCTTCTCAACCGCCTGAGCAACCTTTTCCGCCTCTTTTTCGTCAACTGGAACGGGGTCCCCATGTTCTACAGCACAAAAACCACAATCCCTTGTACAGATATTTCCAAGAATAAGGAAGGTTGCCGTTCCTTTGGAGAAGCACTCACCCAGGTTTGGACACCTGGCCTCTTCGCAGACCGTATGAAGGTCTGTCGCCGCTAAAATGGATTTGACCTTAAGAAGATCCTGGTATGGTGGTATTCGTTTTTTCAGCCATGGAGGTTTTTTTTCAATTCCCATTTCCTATTTCCCATTTCTTATTTGCCAGGTCGGAGCGGTTTCGGGAGATGAATCGCCAATCCATCCACATCGAGGCATGCCTCCTTCAACGCTTCCGGAATGGTGGGATGGGCTTGAATGAATCGGGTAAAATCTTTCATCTTGCCGCCCATCATCATAGAAGCAATGGATATGAGAAGATTTGCTTCGGAGCCAATAATATGAACTCCCACAATCTGATTGTTCTCACGGGTTGCAATCACCTTGATCAGGCCATCAGTTTCTCCTGAGATCACGGCCTTCGGATTGGACCGGAATGGGAATCGGCCAATCTTTATTTCCCCTTTTGCCTTCGCCTCCTTCTCAGTGAGGCCAATTGAAGCGACTTCGGGATGCGTGAAGATGCAGAGGGGGATAGGGTTATCTTTCATCTCTTGATCCATCCCGATCGCATTCTCCGCAGCCACAATCCCCTGCTCCATTGCCACATGGGCAAGCATGATTCCTTCAATGGCATCTCCAATCGCATAAATGCCCGGCGCAGTTGTCTCCATTCGACGGTTGACCTTAATCCCTCGAGGAGAAATCTCAATACCTGCCCTTGGAAAACTTAGATCTAAACTGGGCCCTCTTCCCACAGCCATAAGTAATTTTTCAGCAATGATCTCCTGGATCCCCTGCGGGGTTTTAACGGTGAGCCTTAACTCATTCTCTCCATATTGAATCTCTTCGACAGAGGATTGAGTTAAAATCTTGACCCCATCCCTTTCCAGAAACCTCCGAAGATTCCGGACTAATTCTCCCTCAAGGCCAGGAAGAATATTTTCCAGAATCTCTACAATCGTCACTCTTGAACCGAGTGTATTGAAGAGCGTGGCAAACTCAACGCCGATGTATCCTCCGCCGATGATCACCAGGTCACGAGGAACTTCCTTGAGTTCTAATACCTCATCACTGGTAATGATTCTCTCGCCGTCCGGGATGAGATGGGGAAGCGTCTTGGTCTTCGAGCCCGGCGCTAAAATGATTGCATCGGCCGCAATGGTCTCCCCTTTTCTCTCTCCATCCAAAAGCACAACCTGATCGCTCCCTGCAAGGTCAGCCCTTGCTTTTTTAACGGTGACCCGGTGGGATTCCAGCAGGATTTCAATTCCCCTAACCAGTTCCTGGACGACCCTCTCCTTTCGTTCAGCCATGGAAGGGAGAGGACTAAACCCCTTATCAATGAGAGATCCAAAGACAGGAGAATGCTTAAGGGAACGGAGCTGTCCTGCATCGTGGAGAAGTGATTTCGTGGGAATGCATCCCCGGTTTAGGCAGGTTCCACCGATTCTATCCTTCTCGATCAGGATAGGCTTTGCTCCCAATTGGGCTGCCCGGATGGCAGCCACATAACCGCCAGGACCTCCGCCGATGATGACTATTCTCTTTGGGTTCATAGTCTTCAATGTTAAATGGTCAATGCTTAATGGTCAATTTGCAATTAATTCTTCAAGCCTCTTCTCTTCCCAATCTCCTTTAAAGGTTTGTTTGAAATGGAAACAAATCCTTTCAACCAATTTATCCCTTGGAATGTTTCTTCCAAGGATCCTCTCCATGGAGGTGATCTTCGCCCCTTCGAGGCCGCAGGGATTGATGAGTTCAAAATATTTTAAGTCGGTTGCGTAGTTTAAGGCAATCCCATGAAAGGAGACCCATCGTTTAATCGCCACACCGATGGAGGCGATCTTGTCGCCCTCTGCCCAAACCCCTCGATTGGATAAATCCTTTTTCCCTTCAATCCCAAAATCCCTTAGGACGGAAAGGATCACCTCTTCGAGCTGACTAACATAACGAATGAGACGATACCCATAATCCTTCAAATTTAAGATGGGATAGACAACCATCTGCCCGGGACCGTGGTAGGTGACATCTCCGCCCCGCTCCGTATGGAAGAGGGGAATCTTCATTGCGTCCGTCACTTCCTGTGAAACCTTTAGATGCGAACGATTGCCCCGTCTCCCAAGGGTGATCACATGGGGATGCTCAAGGATGAGAAGGAGATCGGGCACTCCATCTTCAACCCTCTTCGACCAGAGGGTATGCTGAAGGTCCAAGGCCTTCTTGTAGTCGAGCGGCCCGAGATCAATGATGTATCCTTTTCGGTCCATAGGCAATCTTTAAATTCGAAACAAATCCGAATGACCAAATTCCAAATGTCTAACATTGTTTTGAAAATTTAGAAATTCGAATTTAGAATTTGTTTCGAGCTTCGGATTTCGTGCTTCGAATTTTAATCTTTGGGGTTCCATCTCAATTTCGGTTTTCTGGCCGCCAGGACCTCATCGAGCCTTCTCACCTTCACCCTCCGGGGGGCCTGACGAAGCAGTTCCGGATTCTCTTCTGCCTCTCTTGCAATGGCGATCATTGTCTTAATAAATCGATCGAGTTCCTCTTTGTCCTCCGTTTCCGTAGGCTCCATCATCAGCGCACCCTTGACAACCAGGGGAAAGTAAATCGTCGGTGGATGAAATCCATAATCGATCAATCTCTTCGCAATGTCGAGAGTTGAAACATGATGTTTTTCCTGATACCGGTCGGTGAAAACACACTCATGCACGCAGGGCTGGTCGTATGGAAGATGGTAAGAGCCTTTCAATCCTGTCATCAGGTAGTTGGCATTTAGCACCGCCATCTCACTCGCTCTCCTGAGCCCTTCTGCTCCCATGGAGAGGATATAGGCATAAGCCTTGAGGATGACTCCGAAGTTTCCGTAGAAGGCCTTCATTCTTCCGATACTCTGAGGCCGATCGTAATTGAGCCGGTAAGCTTCCCCTTTCTTCTCAATTACCGGAATGGGAAGAAAGGGAGCCAGTTCTTTTTTAATGGCCAGGGGCCCGGACCCGGGCCCTCCTCCGCCATGAGGTGTCGAAAAGGTCTTGTGGAGGTTGAGGTGAACCATATCCACTCCGAGATCGCCCAGCTTTACAATTCCCATTAAGGCATTGAGATTGGCTCCATCGCAATAGACAAACCCTCCTTTGCGGTGAACGATCTCAGCAATCTCTGCCAGATGTTCTTCAAAGAACCCGAGGGTATTGGGATTGGTCACCATGATTCCGGCGACCTCTTCGTCCATCAACTCTTCAACCTTCCGGGGTGGGATGACTCCCCTCTCATTCGATTTGATCTCCACCACCTGATAGGAGGCAACGGTTGAAGTCGAGCAGTTGGTTCCGTGGGCAGTGTCCGGCACCAGCACCCTCTTCCTCTTTTCACCACGGGCATGGAGAGCCGCTCTGATCACCATCATCCCGGTCAGCTCACCATGAGCCCCTGCAGCCGGCTGAAGGGTCACCTGATCCATCCCCGTAATCTCGGAGAGAAAACTTCCGAGTTCATACATCAGTTTAAGAATGCCCTGCACGAGGCTCTCTGGTTGATAGGGATGAATATGGGCAAACCCCTTCATCCTCGCCACTTCTTCATTTATTTTAGGATTGTATTTCATTGTGCAGGAACCCAATGGATAGAACCCGCTATCTACACCATAGTTCCACTGGGAAAGCCGTGTGAAGTGGCGAACCACATCAACCTCACTCAGTTGAGGAAAACCCTCTAACTCATTTCTTAAAAAATGTGAAGGGAGAAGGCGATTAACCTCGACCTCCTCAGTATCCCATTGGGGCAAGGAATATCCCTTTCTACCTTTGCCACCCTGTTCAAAGATAAGGGGTTCGTCCTGAAGGAGTCCTGTGTCTTTTATTTTTTCCACTCTGTCACCTACTTTAGTGGAGCACATGGTGTTCCAGAATAGTCTGGTAGTCGTTAGTCTCGTAGTCTTTTAGTCAATGATATGACTATGTGACTATAGGACTATCGGACTATAAGGCTTTCTCCAACACCTTAGCCCACTGATCGATCTCTTCTTTTTTGTTTATCTCGGTCACTGTGACGAGAAGGTGATGATTGAGTTCCGGATAAAATTTCACCAACGACAAACCGCCTAATATCCCCTCTTTCTTTAACTTCTCTAAAACTTTTTCAGGATCTCCTTTAATCTCCAAAACAAACTCATTGAAGGTAGGAGATGAAAAAGCAACCTTGCAACTCTTAATCTGAGAGGCGGCCTTCTTCGCATATTCCGCCTTGCTCAGATTCATCACCGCGAGTTCTCTCAATCCCTCCTTTCCGAGGCATGAGAGAAAGATCGTTGCCATCAGGGCGCAAAGACCTTCATTGGTGCAGATATTCGAGGTCGCTCGCTCCCTGCGAATGTGTTGTTCCCGGGTCGCCAGGGTGAGGACAAAACCCCTCTTTCCTTCCAGATCAACGGTCTCGCCCACAAGCCTTCCGGGCATGTTCCGGGTAAACTTGTCTCTTGTCGTGAAGATGCCAAGATAAGGCCCCCCAAAGGAAAGGGGAATCCCAAGACTCTGGCCTTCTCCCGCCACAATGTCGGCTCCGAATTCTCCGGGTGGCCTCAGCATTCCATAGGCAATCGGCTCGCTGAAGCCCGCGATCACCAATCCGCCTTTCTGATGAACCCTCTCTCCGATCGTTTGAAGGTCTTCGATCACACCGAAGAAGTTTGGATTCTGAATGACGACGGCACTCACATCCTGATCGAGAAATTGGGCCAGGATTTTCTCATCCGTTCTCCCCTCCCCCTTCAGATAAGGGATCAAAACGATCTCCTGTTCTTCGGGGTCGATGTAGGTCTGGATGACCTCCCGATATTCAGGGTGGATGGTTTGTGAAAGCAGGACCTTCTTCCTCCCTGTGATTCGGTGAGCCATCAACACCGCTTCAGCCAGACTCGATGCTCCGTCATACATGGAGGCATTCGACACCTCCATGCCGGTCAACTGGCACATCAATGTCTGAAATTCGAAAATGGCCTGAAGTGTTCCCTGACTGATCTCTGCCTGATAGGGAGTGTAAGCGGTATAGAACTCAGAACGGGAGGTCAGATGTGAAACCACAGCGGGTATAAAATGATCATAGGCCCCTCCGCCGATAAAACTCGTAACAATTGGGCTCTGGAGACCCTCCATATGGCGAATGAGGTCGATTTCGGAAAGAGGTCCGGGCAGGTCTAAGGGTTTTGAGAGTCTGTGCCCTTTAGGGATGTTTCCGAAGAGATCCTCAATGCTTTTCACACCAATCGCTTTGAGCATCTTCTGAACATCTTCTTCGGTATGGGGGATGTAGCGGAGGTAGTCTTCCATTACGATTCCTCTGAAAGTTTTCCCTGATAGGCTTTTGATGAGAGGAGTCCATTTAACTCCTTCCTCTCCCTCAACTCCATCCTGAGGAGCCACCCTTTTCCATAGGGGTCCGTATTGACCCATTCCGGATGGTCCTTCAGCTCCAGATTCTTTTCAATGACCTTACCGGTGACCGGAGAGAAGATGTCGGCAACCGTCTTCACCGATTCAACGACTCCCATGCTCTCCCCCTTTTTAAATTCGGATCCGATCTCAGGAAGGTCCACATAGACGATATCCTTCAACTGGCCCTGGGCATAATCGGTGATCCCAATGGTCACAAAACTTTCCTCATTCCTCACCCACTCGTGGTCTTCTGAATAGAGCAAATTCTCTGGAAATTCCATTCGCTCCTCCTCCCGTCATTGATCATTGCCAATTGAAAATTACCTGGACAATAAAAGTCTAACGGTAACGGCAATGAGGCCCTTTTTTCAGTCAGTTAGTCTTGTAGTCAGATAGTCTTATAGTCAATTAGCCTTTTTTTCCTAAACTATACGACTATACGACCATAAGACTATAAGACTGATGATACATCAAACGGGCTTCGTAACCAATAACCGAAACCTTAGAACCTGCTCCATTTTCATTTCAACTCATCCAATGGAACATTGATGAGTGTCTCGATACAGGAGATGTGCTTTAATTGTCCTTCGACCAGAATCATGTGCCTCGATGTTTTAGGCCGCATTCTTTTCCCGGTCAGGGCCGTATCGATAATCATCTCTTTCGTAATCTTTTCACCCTCCCTCCAGGGAATGACTTCAATCTCCGGCGATTGATAGTCGACCAGAATGACTGGAATCTTTTTACAGCCGATCTTTTTCAAAGCATGGAGCCGGTGATGCCCATCCAGGATGATGTAAGTGCTCCTATCCACGGCGATGGGCATTTTGAGTATCCCATCCGAAAGGATCTCGTTCTTCAACTCCTCGAGATAATCGGGCCGGATCTCCTCATGTTCTCTCAACTCCTCGATTCTGATAAAAACAATATCAACCATACTCATCTCTTGTCAAAATAAAAAGGAGGAAGGCAATCTTCTCCGCATCGCCTTCCTCCTGTCTTTTGACCTGAGAGATTATCCCTTCTGAAAACGGGATTTGTCCCCTTCGGTGCCTCGCCCTTCGTCTGATCTCAGGATGAACCCTGAGCAGAAGTCGAAGGGCGTGGTCTTTCCAGGAATCTCTTAAGTTACAGTCCTTTTGCCTGAGAGTTTCATCCCGCCTTCAGCGGAACTTGCCCCTTCGGCGCCCCTTCCGACAAGGAGTCTCTCCTGTAACCTACAAAAATATTGTTCCAATTAAGGAACAATGTCAAGAAGAATTTATGAGATTTATGGAAAAGGCCGGAAATCTCTTTACATCTTTCTCAAGACCAGATCGATCATCAGCTCATTGGCGAGGCGGTGGAGGTCATTCCTCAGGGTCTGCTCGGAGGTGGACCGAGGCGCTGCAATGTCAATGTCCATTTCAAAGAGAGGCGTCCCGCTCTCTGCCGATAGCACTCGATGGGTCTTCATATCAATGATGTTGATCCCCCGGTCGGCTAAAAGCCGGCAGACCTTAAAGACGATCCCTGCATGGTCAATCCCTGATGTGTTGATTTTAAAGCGGTCGCTTTCTCCCCTGTCTCCGGGATGGGCCTCCTCAAAAGAAATGGGAGTAAAGAAGACGGTGAGGTTCTTCTCCCACTCGAGTCGCTTCAGATCGGATGAAAGTTTCTGATTCACCTCTTCCTTGTCAGTGGAAAAGAGAAGCAGAAGGGCGAAATGGTTCCGGAGAAGGCTCATGCTCGAATCCTCGATATTCCCCCCGCATCCATAGATCACCTCGGAAACATCGGCCACAATCCCTGGCCGGTCTTTCCCAATCGCCGACAGAATGAAATAAGTCTTCATAGATTCCTCCCAACTTCGATAATGGGGAGATGGGGTGATACGGAGATAGGGTGACAAAGCCATTTCTCCCCATCACCCAACCTCCCTATCTCCCTATCTCTTCTTATTCAAGGATTTCCAGATTCGCATATCTTACTTTCAACCGTTTGGGGCCTTCGGTCCTAAAAACGATGGTGGCTTTCTGGTCCTCATTCATTCCTTCGATCGATTTCACCCTTCCATCACCGAACCTGGGATGCCTCACCCTCATCCCTGTCCGGAGGGGATAGAATCCGTCAGGGCTCAATACCACGCCTTCCTTTCCTGAAACCTCATCCTCCCGGATTGAGAAATCGATCTCATCTCGGGGCCCGCTGAAATCATCAAGCCAGGAAGTCTCCTGTGAAAACAGTCTTTCCCTTCTTCTTTCCCTCTCCTCGACCTGAATCAACTCAAAGGGAAGTTCGTCAAGAAACCGGGAGGCAAGATTAGCCCTGCCCACGCCAAAGGTGGAACGTTTTTCCGCCCGTGAGAGATAGAGTTTTTCCTTTGCGCGGGTGATCCCCACATAGCAGAGCCTTCTTTCCTCCTCAAGATCCTCCATTTCCTCGCCCCTCCGGTAGTGAGGGAGGAGGCCCTCTTCCATCCCGACAATGAGGACGATGGGAAACTCCAACCCCTTGGCACAATGCAAGGTCATCAGGGAGACCCGATTCTCTCTGTCTTCATAGAGATCCACATCCGAGACCAGAGAGACCTTATCTAAAAAGCTCTCCAGAGAAACTTCCCCTGGTCGGGTCTCGTCGACTTCCTCCCCCCGTTCAAGTTCAGTCAACACATTGACCAGCTCATCGATATTCTCAATCCTCGTAAGGGCCTCGTCCGTCCCTTCTTCTTTCAACCGTTCGAGGTATCCTGTCCTGGCAAGGAGGGTCAAAGTCAACTGACCGGGGGAGAAAGTCTTCGCTTCCTGACGCAACTCCTCCATCAGGAGGATAAACTCTCCAATCCTTTCCCGCATACCGGGAGAAAGCCAATCTTCTTTCAGCGCCTCTTTCATTCCCTCATAGAGAGGAAGGCCCCTCTCCCTTGAGAAGACTGTGATTCTTTCCATTGTCTTCTCGCCGATTCCTCTCGGGGGATGATTGATGATTCTCTTTAAACTGATCCCGTCCGACGGATTGGCAATCAGCTTCAGATAGGCCAGGATGTCTTTGATCTCTTTCCGCTCGTAAAACTTCATCCCTCCTACGATCGTATAAGGCATTTGATGTTTGACCAATTCCTCTTCGATGGCGCGGGACTGGGCATTGATCCGGTAGAAGACGGCCATATCGCGATAAGGCCTGCTCGCGCTTCCCGGGTTTTCCGGAAAAGAGTGATGGACATGCTCTGAAATCTTCCGGACGACGAAACGCGCCTCATCCGCCTCATCCTCGGCCACATAGAGGGTGAGAAGTTCACCTTCCGGATTTTCCGTCCAGAGAATTTTCTCTTTTCTCAAACGGTTTTCCTTAACCACATGGTTGGCCGCCTGGAGGATATGTTGAGTGGAGCGGTAGTTCTGCTCCAGGGTGATCACCTTTGTCCCGGGGAAGTCTCTCTCGAAATTTAAGATATTTCCGACCTCTGCTCCCCTCCACCGGTAGATCGATTGGTCATCATCCCCGACGACACAGATGTTTTGGTGTCGTTCCGCCAATCGTTTAATCAGTTGATACTGGATGAGGTTCGTGTCCTGAAATTCATCCACCATCACATATTGGCAGAGGTTTTGATAAGACCTCAACACCTCGGGATTTTTTTTAAAGAGGAGTGTGACAAAGAGGAGAAGATCTCCAAAATCGACTCCATTATTTCGACGGAGATCTTCCTGATATCTTTGATAGACGAGTGCCAATCTCTTTTCAAAGATGTTGAACTGGGAGGGTCGATATTGATCCGGCGTGACCCCTTCGTTCTTCAGCCGGTCGATCGAGGACTGCATGGCCCTGGGGTGAAACAGCTTGAAGTCAAGGTCCAGTTCTTTCATGACGGCTTTCAGATGCCGTTCCTGATCCTCCTCATCATAGATGACAAAATTTCTCTCAAAACCCAGGTAGTTGATATGCTGTCTCAGGATTCGGGCGCAGGCGGAGTGAAAGGTGGAGATCCATATCCCTCTCGCCGATCCTCCCAGGAGATGCTCCACCCTTTCCCGCATCTCATCGGCCGCCTTGTTGGTAAAGGTGACAGCTAAAATATTCCGGGGCGAAACCCCTTTCTCGTGAATGAGGTGGGCGATGCGGTAGGTGAGGACTCGAGTCTTTCCGCTTCCAGCGCCTGCAAAGACGAGCAGGGGTCCCTCGGTTTCGAGAACAGCCTTCTGCTGAATAGGATTGAGATCGTTAAGTAAAGAAATCATTTTAAATTGTAAATTGCAAATTGCAAAATTAACAATTTTCAATGCTAACTTTGCATTTTATACTTTGCAATGATGTTTACTCGACGGTTACGCTTTTGGCCAGGTTTCTCGGCTGGTCCACATCCGTGCCTTTTAAATCAGCCATGTAGTAAGCCAGGAGCTGAAGGGGAAGGGTGAGCAGAATCGGGGCAAGCGAGGGGTGTGTTTCAGGAATAGAGATCACATCGTCCACCTTTTTTACAATTTCCTTGTCGGACCGAGAGGCAAGGGCAATCACCCTTCCTTCCCTCGCCTTCACCTCCTCGACATTGGAGAGCACCTTATTGTAGATCTCGTTGCGGGTGGCAAGCACAACGACCGGCATCTCCCGGTCGATCAAAGCAATGGGACCATGTTTCATCTCCCCGGCCGGATAGCCCTCGGCATGGATATAGGAGATCTCCTTCAACTTCAATGCCCCCTCCAGGGCGATGGGATAGTTGATCCCCCTTCCGAGATAAAGAAAATCTCTGGCGTAGAGGTATTTCTTTGCGATCTCCAAAACTTCTTTCGAGGCCTTGAGCATCTCCTCCATCTGGTGGGGAATTTTGATCAGGGCCTCAATCAGTGTTTTTCCTTCGTCAAGAGAGAGGTGGCCCAGCTCTCTTCCGATATGAAGGGCCAGAAGAAAGAGGACGACCAGTTGGGTGACAAAGGTCTTGGTAGAGGCCACTCCGATCTCAGGCCCGGCGTGAGTGTAGATGACATGGTCCGCTTCCCTTGCCAGGGACGATTCCACGGCATTGCAGATGGCCAGGGTCACTGATCCCCGCCTCTTTCCTTCCCTCAATGCAGCAAGGGTATCGGCAGTCTCACCGGATTGAGAGATGGCCACAAGAAGGGTGTCCTTTCCCAGGATCGGGTTCCGGTAACGAAACTCTGAACCGATGTCCGCTTCCACAGGAATGCGGCAAAACCCCTCGATGAGAAACTTTCCCACCAGGGCGGCATGAAAAGAAGTGCCGCAGGCAATGAGGCAGATTCGCCGGATCTCTTTCAGGGATGCCGAATCCAGATGGATTCCTTCGAAAATCGCATCGCCCATTTCTTCGGAGATATAGCCCCGCATGCTATCAATGACAGCCCTGGGCTGTTCAAAGATCTCTTTGAGCATGAAATGCTTATACCCACCCTTTTCAGCCATGAGCGGCGTCCAGTTGATGCGCTTCGGTTCTTTCAGAATCTCTTCGCCCCTTGGATCGTAGATCTTCACTCCTTCTTGAGAGAGAATGGCAAACTCCCCATCCTCCATAAAGATGACGTCTCGGGTG
>Ga0209253_10001755_pt1 | contig 19127 bp, 18 predicted proteins | sample FrelakmetBRP12BR_FD_187145 | JGI IMG/M metagenome (GOLD analysis project Ga0209253, IMG submission 187145) | Freshwater lake sediment microbial communities from the University of Notre Dame, USA, for methane emissions studies - BRP12 BR (SPAdes)... | ecosystem: Environmental > Aquatic >... | reverse complement strand
CGAGAAGGCGACGCCGATCGATCCCCCGAGGTTCCGCAGCAGGTTGTAGATCGAGGTGGCGTTCCCCATCTGCGGCTTCGGGATCGAGGAGAGGGTGAGGGTCGTCAGGGGGATGAAGAGGAGCCCCATCCCGAGCCCCAGGTAGATCCGGGGCACCAGCAGGGCGTTGAAGTCCGCCGTCAGGGAGAAGTTCGACATCGTCCAGGTGGAGAGGGCGCAGACCGCGACACCGAGGAAGAGAGGGTACTTCGGGTCGTGCCGCCCGATGAACCTTCCCACGAGCGGCATCGCGACGAGCGTGGCGACCCCGCCGGGGGAAAGGACCAGCCCGGCGAGCGTCGCCGTGTACCCGAGCAGCAGCTGCGCGTAGAGAGGGAGGAGGACGATGCTCCCCAGGAGGTTGAAGAAGGCGACGAACATCACGACGTTGCCGGTCGTGAACGAGACGTTCCGGAAGGCCCGCAGGTCCACCACGGGGTGCTCCGCGACGAACATCTCGACGATCACGAAGAGGAGTAGAGCAAGGACGGCGACGGCGGAGAGGACGAGGATGAAGTCGGAGTGGAACCAGTCTTCCCGCTGCCCCTTGTCCACGACGATCTGCAGCGCCCCCACCCACACGGCGAGGAGGGCGATCCCCCATGTGTCGACCTTCTCCCCCCTGCGCTGCTTGAGGTACGGAGGGTCCTGGATGAACATCGATACCATGAAGACGGCGAGGAGCCCGATCGGGATATTGACGTAGAAGATCCACCGCCACGACAGGGTGTCCGTGATGTACCCCCCCATCAGGGGGCCGGCGATGGGGCCGAACATGGCGCCGACCCCGAAGATCGCCATCGCCATCCCGTGCTCCCGCGGCGGGAACGTCTCCAGCAGGATCGCCTGCGACATCGGCTGCAGCGCGCCGCCGCCGATCCCTTGAAGGACGCGGAAGAAGACGAGCATCCCGAGGCTCGTGGAGGAGCCGCACAGGAGGGAGGCGAAGGTGAACAGGAGGACGGAGAAGGTGAGGTACCGCTTCCGCCCGAAGGTGCGGGCGAGCCACCCCGTCATCGGGATGATGATGGCGTTCGAGACCAGGTACGACGTGAGGACCCACGCCGACTCGTCGATGCCGGAGGAGAGGGAGCCGCGGATGTGGTCGAGGGCCACGTTGGCGACGCTGGTGTCGATGATCTCGATCAGCGTCGGAAGCATCACCGTGATGGCGACGATCCACTTGCCGGCCCCGATCGCGCCGACGCCGTTGCCGGACCGGACCCCTTCCCCGTTCATCGGTCCTCGAATGCGGTCGTATTCATGAACCGGGCGCTTACCGGACGAGGACCGTGGGGACGACGGACATCCCGATCCGCAGGACGTGGCCGGGGTCCTCGCCGCGCGAAAGGACGATCTTCACCGGCACGCGCTGCACGACCTTCACGTAGTTGCCCGAGGCGTTCTCCGGGGGGAAGAGGGCGAAGGCGGAGCCGGTTCCGGCCATGATGCTGTCCACCGTCCCCTTGAACTTCTTCCCCTTGTACGTGTCCACGCGGATCTCCACTTCCTGCCCCGGCCGGATCCGCCCGATCTCCGTCTCCTTGAAGTTCGCCAGCACCCAGACGTTGTCGAGGGCGGCCACGGCCAGCAGCGACTGCCCGGGGGAAACGACCTGCCCCGCCTCGACGCTTTTTCGGGTGACGTATCCATCCGCCGGGGAGAGGACCGTCGTGTAGCGTTGGAGCAGCTTCGCCTCCGCCAGGGCGGACTCCCGCTGCCGAACCTGCGCCTCCATCTGCCGGATGCGGGCTTCGCGCTGGGTCGCTACGGATTGCCGCTGGGAGATGACCGCCCCCCTCTGCGCGATGATCGCCTCCTGCGTCGGAAGAGCGGCCTCCGCGAGCCGCAGCTCCTCCTTCGCCACGTCGTCCTGCGCCTTCGCGACCTCCGCGTCGGTCTGGGTCTTCTCGAACGTCTCCCGGCTGATCACCTCCCGTTCGAAGAGCTGCTTCATCCGCGCGGCGTCCCGGGACGCCTGGGACCTCCGTGCCGCGGCGAGAAAGGTCCTGGCGCGCGCCGCCTCGATCCCGGCCGAAAGCTGCGCGAGTTGCGCCTTCGCCCCTTCCATGTCCTTGATCGCGGCCGTAATGTCCGACCGGGCGGCGACGAGGTCGGCCCGGGCGGCCGCCACATCCCCCGTACCGGCGGCGACGGCGGATGCGGCCCCGGACTCCCGCACGGCGAACGGCTCCGGGTCGATCCGGAGGAGGGGATCCCCGGTCCTGACCGGCTGGTTGTCCCTCACCCGAACCTCCGTCACGTTCCCCTGGACGCGCGCGGAGACCAGGTGAATCCTCCCGTCGATGTAGGCGTCGTCGGTGCTCACGTGGGTCTGCCGGTACCGCCAGTAGACGAATCCGGCGAGGATGGTCGCGGAAAGGACGAGGAGAAAGAGGGCGATCGCCCTCCTCTTCCTGCCGCCGTTCCCGGGCGGCGGGCCTTCCGTCCTCGACGCCGTGGGGGAGTCTGCCATGGCCTTCCCCTGTCCGCTCAGCGTCCCATCGCCCGCAGGAGCGAGGCGATGGAGACGGCGTAGTCGAACGCCGTGTTGACGGTGTCGGTGTCGGCGCTGACCATCTGCGTCTGCGCGTCGATCATCTCGATGATGTCTCCCGCCCCCACCTCGTAGCGCGCCGTGGCGAGGCGGAGATTCTCCTCGGAGGCTTCCCGCTGCTTCATCCGGGCCCCCAACCGTTCCTTCGCTTCCGAGACCCCGTATCCCGACGCCTCCACCTGGAGGTGGACGCGTCGCTTCGCCTCGACGATCTGGTAGCGGGTGGAGGAGATCGTCGCCGACGCCTCCTTGACCTGCTCCCGCGTCAGGAAGCCGGAAAAGATGGGGAGGTTCAACGTGACGGCGGCGCCGTAATTCTGCTCGAGCGGGAACGTGTCCGCCCCGTATCCGATCCCGGCGCTTCCAGCGAGGTAGGGGTAATTCTCCGACCGCGCGAGCCGGAACGACTCGGTGGCGGCTCGCTCCTTCTCGAGCAGGGCGCGCAGCTCGGGACGGTTCTTCTCCGCCTCGGCGATCCAGTCCGCCAGGGAGCCGGGGAGCGCGAGCTCGGGGAGTTTCCCGTCCAGCCGGAAACCGGTCGGACCGTCGACCCCCATCCTCTGCAGAAGGGTGATCCGCGCCACGCGGAGGTCGTTCCCCACCTGGCTCACCTGGGCGCGGGCGTCGTACACGTTCGCCTCGGCCCGGGCGACGTCGATCTTCGCCCGGACTCCGGCCTCGTAGAAGGCCGTCGCCTGGCGGAGGAGCGACTCCCTCTGGCGAAGGTTCTCCCCGCGGAACACCAGCGCCTTCTCCGCCCGCAGGACGTTGTAGAAGGCGACCTTCGCGGCGAAGACCACGTCTTCCCGCGTCGTGGCGGCGTCCGCCCGGGTGGCCGCCGCGTTGGCGTCCGCGCGGTCGACGGAGGCGCCCGTCCTCCCGAAGTCGTACAGCATCCAGTTGAGGTCGCTGCGGACGAAGCCGTTCGACGAGGCGGAGCTCAATCCCGACTGGCTGGAGAAGGTCCGGGTACGGGAGTAGCCGGTGGACAGGTCGACGAAGGGGTACCAGGCGGACTCCGCCTGGCCCTTCCGGGCCACCGCCGCTTCAGTGTCCGCGTCGGCCTGCTTCACCAGCGGGTGGTTCTTCAGGGCGATGTCGGTCACCTCCTCGAGGGTCCAGGCAACCGCGGCCGGCGAAACGCCGGGGGCCACGCCGACGGCATTGTCGGCCGCCGCGGCCGGCGCGGCGAGGGCCGCCAGAAGAAGAAGGGAGGGGACGGATACGGTCCTGGTGAGTCGGGTCACGGGGTCCTCCTGGGAACGCCTGCCGAGTGAGCGCTCAGTCGGTTTGCTACCATCGTATTGGGGGCCCTACGCCGCTGTCAAGAGGCGGGGAACGTTTTGCCACGGCCACAGTGCTACGCGGTGTTCCTCGCGGGCGGCTTCCACTCCGCTACGTTCGCGACCTGCGTCCGCTCACTGCGATTCCGCTCGACGCAATCCATGCCTCGCTCCATACGCCGCTCCGTGGAACCCCCCGCTGCGTCACCCGCGTGGTTTTCTGTCGGGTGTGCCATCCGCCGGCCGTCAGCGGTCCGACGTGCCCGCTTTCCACGGCAGGGGGAGGAGCAGGGCGAGCAGGGCGCCGATCGCGGGGAGGACGTTGATGAGGTGGGTGGCCGCGGGGACGCCGTACCGGTCGGCGACCAACCCGAGGAGGGTGACGCCGACGCCGCCGGTGCCGATGGCGAACCCGGCGATGGCGCCCGACGCGGTGGCCATCCGCTTCGGGAACAGCTCCTGCGCCATCACGATCGTGACGGAGAAGGTGGAGACGATCGTCCCCCCGAGCAGGGCGGCCAGGACGAAGACGGACGGGCCGGAGGAGCGCAGGAAGAGGAAGATGAGCGGGAGCTGGAGGGCGAGGGAGGTGAACAGCAGCCGCCGGTGCCCGAACCGGTCCGCCAGCGGCCCCCCGATCACCGTCCCGACGGTCCCCGAACCGAGGAAGAAGAAGAGGAGGGTCGCCACATACGCCGGGTCGCTTTTCAGCTGCGCCTTGTAGAGGAAGGGGATGTAGGTGGCCAATCCCAGCTGGGTCCAGGAACGCAGCACGACGATCAGGACGATGAGGGTCACGGCGTAGAGGGGGCGGTCGACGCCGCTCATCGCGTTCCTCCGGGGAGCCGTCGATACCGCCCGGATCCGGTTCCGGATGGCGGGCAGGGCGGGGAGGAACAGGAGCGCCGCCGCCGCGGTCGGGATCAGGAGTGCGGCCGCTCCCGGGAGCCCGTAGCGCGAGACGAGGAAGATCGCCGCGGGCGAGCCGATGGCGAATCCGAGGTTCCCCCCCACGGAGAAGAAGGACATCCCCGTCGCCCGTCGCTCCGAGGCGATGCACGCGGTCGCCTTGAACCCTTCCGGATGGAACGCCGCGGTGCCCAACCCCGTGAACATGACGAACGCCACCAGCCAGGCGAACGACGGGGAGAGCGGGATCAGCGCGATGCCCACTCCGGAGATCGCGCACCCGAGCGGCAGCAGGATCGGGAAGGGGCGCCGGTCGGTGAGGTATCCGAACAGCGGCTGGATCACCGACGACGTGAGGTGGGCCGCCATGAGGAGCGTCCCCGTGACGGCGTACGACAGGTCGAACCGTTCCTTGAGGAACGGGAGGAGCGCCGGGAGGGCCCCCTGCACGATGTCCGTGCACATGTGCCCGAAGGAGAGGAGGAAGAGGAGGAGGGCGGGAGAATTCATCGGTACATCCCGTCCGCGATGTCGTCCCCCCCCAGCAGGAGCATGACGAGCCGGTCGACTCCCAGCGCGGCCCCCGCGCAGGGGGGGAGACCGCGGCGGAGAGCGTCGAGGAATCCCGGATCCACCGGCAGCGTCTCGCCGGTCGACCGGCGGTGGCGATCGGCCAGCGCAAGAAGCCGTGTCTCCTGCTCGGCGGGGTCGGTCAGCTCCTCGTACCCGTTGACGAGTTCGACGCCGGCCACGAACCCTTCGAACCGGTCCGACACCTCGGGGCGGCCCGGGCGGCGGCGCGCCATCGCCGCGAGGACCGCGGGGTACCCGGTGAGGAAGCAGGCGCCGCGGTCGCCGAGGGCTGGTTCGATCACGTCGAGGCAGGCGCGGAAAAAGAGGTCCTCCCACGATTCGTCCGCTCCCGGGCGGGACCCCCTGCGGGTGAGCGCCTCGCGAAGCCCCCGTTCGTCCTCCATCCCGACCCCGAGGAGTTCCCGGAACGCGTCGTCGAGTTCCCACCGCGGCCACGGCCCGTCGACCGGGACCTCCCTCCCGTCGCGCCGAACCACCGCGTCGCCGGCAACCGATCGGGCCAGCGATGGCGCCAGCTCCTCCACGTCGCGCATCACGGTTTCCGCGCGGCCGCCCACCCGGTACCATTCGAGCATCGTGAACTCGGGGGAATGGAGGGGCGACCCTTCCCGGTCACGGAACACCTTTCCGAGGAAGAAGATATCCCCGGAGCCGGACGCCAGGAGTTTCTTCATCGCCGGTTCGGGGGAGGTGTGGAGGTAGAACCTCGCGGCGGACCCGGAAGCGTCGGCGATCTTCACCGGGAAGATGTTCGGGTCGATGTTCGGGTACGCCTGCGCGATCGGCGGGTCCACTTCGAGGAAGCCACGTTCCCGGAAGAAGACGCGGATCCCCTCGAGAATCCGCGCCCGCGCCCGCAACGCTTCCCACGAAAGCCCGCCGTCCGCGAGCCGCCGCCACGTATCCCGACCTTTCCCTTCCGGGGGCATCCTTACTGTTTACCCCCGATCCGCCCCGCCGTAAAGCTCCCCTTGCCGAACGCCCGCAGGAGTCTCAGGGGACGGCGGGCGGGCGGATTTTCGACATCCCTCCGGAAAGCGCGGTGGCGAGGAACTCCCGGAGAAGTTCCTTTTCCTCCTTCGACAGGCCGAGCGGTCGCAACAGGGGCGATTTCTCCGGATCGTCGCCCCCCCCGCGGTCGAAGAAGTCGACCACCTGCTCGAGGTCCGCGAGGGTGCCGTTGTGCATGTAGGGGGCCGTGGAAGCCACCTCGCGCAGGGGGGGTGTGACGAAGGCCTTCCAGTCGGCCGGATCCTTCGTGACGAGGAACCGCCCGGGATCCCCGGTCAGTGCCCGGTATTCCGGGAATCCCGACACCTTTCCCACGAATCGCGCGGTGGCCAGAACTCGCGGGTCTTCCTTCGCCTTCGGGTCCTCCGGTACGCCGAGGTTGTGGAACGTTTCGTCGCTCATGTTCGGGCCGCCGTGGCACGCCGCGCACCCCGCCTTCCCGACGAAGAGCTCATACCCCGCGCGCTGCCGTGCCGTCAGGGCGTTCTTCTCCCCTCGCAGGAACCGGTCCAGGGGCGTGTCGGCGGAAAGGATCGTCCGCTCGAAGGCGGCGATCGCCATCGCCACGCGCTGCCGCGTGATCTCCCCGCCGAAGGTCGACCGGAACGCCTCGACGTATGCGGGGACCGTCTTCAGCACCTCCTCGAGGTAGTCCAGGTTCCGGTTCATCTCGAAGGGGCTCATCATCGGGAAGAGGGCCTGTTCCTCGAGCGAGGAGGAACGTCCGTCCCGGAAGAGGGATTTCCGGTAGGCGGCGTTGATCAGCCCGGGGGAGTTCCGCCAGTTCCGGGTGGTCGGGTAGGAGAGGGAGATCGGAAGCGCGTCGGCGAACCCGCTCGAAGGATCGTGGCAGGTGGCGCAGCTCATCGTCCCGTCCCCGGAGAGCCGCCGGTCGAAGAAGAGCTTCTTCCCGAGCTCGACCTTTCCCGCGGTGGTCGGGTTCTCCGGGGGGGAAGGCGGGGGTGGCAGCGGGGCAAGGGCGGGCGGCGAAACGGACTCCGCGGGAAACGAGGGGGCGGGAACGTGGATCGCGGCCGCGAGCAGCGCGAAAAACAGGGCGGCGCGACGGCTCACCGTTTCGTCCCTCCCGATCCGGAGGTCTTGAGCTCCCGGTCGATGACGGACTTGTACTCCTCGAACGGCCGGTCCCCCAGGAGCTTCACCCCGTTGATGAAGATCGTCGGCGTGTTGTACAGGTCGAGCCCCTCCGCGAGCTTCACGTCCCGGTCGATCTCCTCCCGGTGCCGCATCGTGTCGAGGTCGTTCGAGAAGCGGGGGACGTCGAGTTTGAGCTCCTTCGCGAAGCCGATGAGGCTCTCCCGGTCCAGCTTGGGCGACCGGTCGAGCAGGAGGAGGTGCATCTCCCGGAACTTCCCCTGGTCACGCGCGGCGAGCGACGCCTCCGCGGCCATGGTCGAAAAGTCCCGGTACCGGTACGGGAGATGCTTCACCACCAGGCGGACGTTTCCGCCGTACTTCTTGAGGATCCGCTCGACGGTCGGACCGACCGCCTTGCAGTGCGGTCACTGGTAGTCGAGGAACTCGACGATCGTGACCGGCGCGTTCGCGGGCCCGATGGAGGGGGAGTCGCCCGCCGGCACGGCGTACCGGACGTCGGCCCCCGCCGGGACCGCTGCGAACAGCGACAGGACCATCAGTGCGGCGAGACGGCGTGCGCGCGATTCCATGGAGCCTCCTCGGTGTCAGTGTCTCAAAAGTACGGCAACGCACCCTTGGGCTTCGCCGCCTCGGAGCGGGGGCTCCGCCCCTCCCGTTGCGTGCATCTTCCGTGCTGTCTATTGCCCGTAGAGGAGCAGGACGTCGACCTTCTCCCCGGCCGCGAACGTGGTGCGCTCCAGCGGGAGGACGGCGATCCCGTCCGCGAGCACGAGGGTGCGAAGGATCCCGGTGTTCTGGTCCCCCGCGGTCCGCGCGACGTACCCTTCCTCCCCCGATTCGATCGTGACCCGGAGGAACTGCGTCTTCCCCGGTTTCTTTTTGACGGGCCCCGCGAGGGCCGCCTTCACCGGAGGCTTCACGGGGTGGGAGGATCCCCCCATCTTCCGCAGGGCGGGGCGGACGAACAGTTCGAAGGTGATCAGGCTGGAGACGGGGTTCCCGGGCAGGGAGAAGACCGGGGTCGTCCCCGCGACGCCGAAGGCCGTGGGTCCGCCGGGCTTGATGAGCACCTTCCAGAAAACGTCCTCGATGCCGAGCTCCGCCAGGACGTCCCGCACCAGGTCCCGATCCCCCGCCGACACCCCGGCGGAGGTGACGAGGACGTCGGCGTCGAGACCCGCGGAGAGTTTCGCGCGGAGGTCTTCCCGGTCGTCCCGCGCGATCCCGAGCAGGAGCGGGTCCCCCCCCGCCTCCGAGATCGCTGCGGCGAGGGCGTGGGAGTTGCTGTTGACGATCTTTCCGTGGTCGAGCGGCTCCCCCAGCTCCACCAGTTCGTCGCCGGTGGAGAGGACCGCCACCCGCGGCTTCCGATACACCGGGACCATCGCCCGGCCGAAGGAGGCGAGCATGCTGATCTGCGGGGGGCGCAGTACCGTACCATCGGGGATGACCTGTACCCCGGCGCGGACGTCCTCTCCCCGGAACCGGATATGCTGGCGCGGACGGACCGGCGCGGGGACGCGGACCGCCCCGTCGCGCTCCTCCGCCTCCTCGAACGGGACCACGGCGTCGCATCCCCCCGGGATGGGGGAACCGGTCATGATCCGGACCGCGGCCCCCTTCGGCACCGCCGCCGCGCCGGGGCCTCCGGCGGTCTGGTACCCCGCGATCGACAGCACCGCCTCGCCGGGGCAATCGTCCGATCGCACCGCGTAGCCGTCCATCGCCGAGTTGTCCCAGGGAGGAAGGTCCCCCGGCGCGCGCACCTCCCCCGCGAGCGACCGGCCCGCCGCGGCGTCCAGCGGGACCCGCTCCACGCCCAGCGGGGATACGCGGTCGAGGATCCTCCCCCGCGCCTCTTCATAGGAGAGCATCCGTGTCCACCCCCACCCGGATCATTACCATCACCATCCGCCTGCAGCGATTCTACTACAAGGCGGCATGTCGTTTCCCGCGCCTCCGGGGGCGGGGCGGGGGCGATCCTGGCCCACAAGTACGCGATCACGATCGGGAACCCGGGGACGCTCGACGGGATGCTCTACGGCAACGTCCGCCGGATCTGGGCGAGGAAACACCACCCGAAATGGTATAAGGAGGTGGGAGGCGAATAGTCGACGGGAGGTATCGGGGGCGGGATGAGTCGCACGGCCGATAAGATCGCACACCTCCGGAAGACCGCGTTCGAGCATCCGGAGTATATCGATGTGCTCCTCCCGTTCGAGGAGATCTTCGCCTACGTCGGCGGGAACGAGGCCGGGACGGGGATCCGATTCGCCGTCCCGGAGGGGAACGGAGCGGAGCGGGTGACCGGAGGGATTCCGCTCCTCTCCCCCGATTCCCTCTCGGTGGATCGTTCCGTCGCGGCCGCCTTCCTGTCCGGCCTGCTCGGTGTCCTGCGCCGCGTCGGCAGGGAGGGGCAGGCGGATCTCGACCGGATCGGCGGGGCCCTGGCGCAAGGTTCTCTCGATCTCGCATCCCTGTACGCGGCGTGTCTGTCCCGGGAACGGGACGTCGTGGAAAAGGCCGCCTCCGCCCTTGCGGTCCCGGCGCCGCTGCTCGTCTTCGCCCTCGAGATCCCGCTGAAGACCGCCCTCGAGCGGATCTCCTCCTCGTTTCCCCCGGAACGGTTCGACGGCTGGGCGGAAGGGTATTGCCCCGTGTGCGGGTCACGCGCGGGGATGGGGGAGCTGTCCGGGGACGAGGGGAAGCGGTTCCTCTCCTGCTCCGCCTGTTTCTTCCGGTGGCCGTACCCGCGGATCCGATGCCCCTACTGCGGGAACACGGACCCGGAGACGCTCACCTACTTCACCGCGGGGGACGGTCCCACGCGGGTCGGGATCTGCCGCAAGTGCAGCCGGTACCTGAAGACGCGCGACGCGCGCCTCGGGAACGCGGACGTGCCGATGGAAGCGGAAGACCTCGCCACGCTCCACCTGGATCTCCTGGCCGGCAAGGAAGGGTTCGAGAGGGGAAAATGAGCCGCTTGCCCGGAGACGACGCGAAGGGGGGAGGCGCCCCTCCCGTCTTGCGATACGACGGGCACCGGCTGGTTCCCGCCGATCATCTCCCCGTGCGCGAGGTCCCCGTTCCGCTGACGGTCAACGGCGTCGCTGTCGCCACGCTGATCGCCTCGCCCCACGACCTCCATTTCCTGGTGGCCGGTTTCCTCCGGATGCAGGGGTGGATCCGGTCCGCCGGGGATCTGATGACCTTGAGCGTGTGCCACGAATTCGGCGCGGCCTCCGTCCGGATCCGGGGGGAGGTGCCGGAACGGATGACGCCGACCTTGACCTCGGGGTGCGGCGCGGGGATCAGCTTCCACGTCCCCGACGCCGCCGGGCGGCCGGTCCAGGTCCCCTCCGCGGGGCCGTTCCTTTCCCCGGAGACTTTTTTTTCGGCGATGGACGCCCTGGCGCGGGCATCCGAGGCGTATCGCGGAAGCGGCGGAATCCACTCCGCCGGGGTCTGGGACGGGGGGCGGCTCCTTCTTTACGCGGAGGACATCGGGCGGCACAACACGATCGACCGGGTCGCGGGGGAGGCGCTCCTCATGGGGGTCGACCTTTCCGGCACGATCCTCGTCGCCTCGGGGCGCGTCTCCTCCGAAATGGCGACGAAGGCGGGCTCCCTCGGGATCTCCGTGATCGCGTCGCGCACCTCGCCCACCGACCTTGCGGTCCGGATCTGCGGGGAGCTCGGGATCACCCTCGTCGGGTACGTCCGGGGGCGGAGGTTCAACGTGTATACCCACCCGGTGCGGATCGCCGTCCGGGCGGCGGAGAGGATCCACGGGGTCACCGGGGTGATCCTCGCGGGGGGGCGCTCCACCCGGATGGGAAGCGACAAGGCGCTCCTGCCGTACCAGGGGGGGCGGTTCATCGAGGCGATCCACCGACGGATGGCGGAACTGTTCGAAGAGGTGATCGTCGTCACCGCCGAACCGGGCCGGTACGACTTCCTCCCGTGCCGCCGGGTGACGGACCTCATCCCCGGGATGGGCGCGCTGGGGGGGATCCACGCGGCGCTGCGGCACAGCGGGGTCGAGAAGATCTTCGTCGTGGCGTGCGACATGCCGCACCTTGCCCCGGACCTCATCCGGCACCTCTGCTCCCTGGGGGAGGGGGTGGACGTGGTGGTCCCCGAGGGGGAGGGGGGGCTGGAGCCGCTTCACGCGATGTACCGGAAGAGCGTCCTCCCCATCGTCGAGGAGGCGCTGCGGGACGGTCAGCGCCGCGTCGTCTCCTTCTTCGACCGGGTCCGGGTTCGCCGCGTACCCCGGGAAGAGGTGGAGCGGATCGACCCGGGCCTGTCCGCCTTCCGGGACATCAACACCCCCGACGAGTATTTCCGGTTCCGCGACCGCGGCGGCGTCTGAGTCCTATCGGCCCTCGAAGCGGGCGGGCCGTTTTTCGAGGAAGGCGCGGACCCCTTCGCGGAAGTCGTGCGTCGTCCCCGACCGCGCGATGCTCTGGCGCTCCTCCTCGAGCTGCGCTTCCAGCGGCTGCGACAGCGCCCGGTTGTAGAGCTCTTTCGCCCGGGCGTAGGCGAGGGTGGGCCCGGCGGCCAGCCGCGCGGCCAGCGCCTCGACCCGCGCCGCGAAGTCGGCGTCGGGGATCACCTCCTGGACCAGACCCCACGCGGCGGCCTGGTCCGCGGAGAGAACCTTCGAGAACAGCGTCATCTCCATCGCCCGCTGGGTGCCCAGGGCGCGGGCGAGGAAGAACGTCATCCCGCCGTCGGGGGAGAGCCCGATGTTCTGGTACCCGAGGGTGAAGCGCGCGGAAGAGGTCGCCACCGCCGCGTCGCACGCGAGCGCCATCGAGAAGCCGGCTCCCGCCGCCACGCCGTTGACCGCCGCGACCACCGGTTTCGGCGCGCGGCGCAGCGCGCAGATGAAGGCGTGGAGGCGGATCGTCAGGTCCAGGAACTCCCCCGTCCCCTTGCCGCGGAACGTCGCCATCTTCTCGACGTCCCCCCCCGCGGAGAACGCCTTCCCCGCCCCCGTCAGCACGATGCACCGCACCGACGGGTCGGCGGAGGCGGAGAGCGCCGCCGACAGCAGCGCGTCCCCCATCTCCTCGTTGTAGGCGTTCAACCGGTCCGGCCGGTTCATCCGGACCGTCGCCACGCCCCCGCTACGCTCCACCAGGACGACTTCGCTCATCTTCGCCCCCTTCCCGCCCGAACCGGCCTGCGGACGTTTTCTTGCGTGGTTGTACCGCGTTTGTCCGGAGCTGTCATTATAATGGGACGGGGAGGGAACGATGCCGACACTGTTCGGGAAGATCTGGGACCGCCATGTCGTGACGGCGCGGGAGGACGGGAACGTCCTCCTCTACATCGACCGCCACCTCGTCCACGAGGTGACGAGTCCGCAGGCGTTCGAAGGGTTGCGGGCGGCGGGGCGCCCCGTGCGGCGGCCCGGGACGATGCTGGCCGTGCCCGACCATAACGTGCCCACCACCCGCGACCGGGTGGAATGGATCGACGACCGCGAGAGCCGGGAGCAGATCGAAGCGCTGCGGGGGAATGCCCTCGGGGCGGGGATCGCCCTGTTCGACATCGCGGACCCGCGGCAGGGGATCGTGCACATCGTCGGCCCGGAGGCGGGGCTCGTGCAGCCGGGGATCACCGTCGTCTGCGGCGATTCCCACACCGGGACGCTCGGGGCGTTCGGGACGATCGCCTTCGGCATCGGCACCTCCGAGGTCGAGCACGTCCTGGCCACGCAGGCGTTGTGGCAGAAGAAGCCGCGGCAGATGCGCATCACCGTGAACGGTGCGCTTCGTTCCCTGGTCACCCCGAAAGACGTCATCCTCGCCGTCATCGCGAAGATCGGCGCCTCCGGCGGAACCGGGTACGCGATCGAGTTCGCGGGGGAGACGATCCGGCGGATGTCGATGGAGGGGCGGATGACGGTGTGCAACATGACGATCGAGGCGGGGGCCCGCTTCGGCCTCATCGCTCCCGACGGGACGACCTTCGCGTACCTGAAAGGGCGCCCGCTTTCGCCGCCCCCTTCGCTGTGGGACGCGGCGGTCGGGTACTGGAAGGGGCTCGCGTCCGACCCGGACGCGGCGTGGGACCGGGAGGAGACGCTGGAGGCGGGGAACCTCGAGCCGCACGTCACCTGGGGGACGAGCCCGCAGGACGCCCTCCCCGTCGGCGGCGCCGTCCCGGATCCGGCGAAGGCGGCGGACCGATCGGAGCGGGAGCGGATCCGGCGCGCCCTCGACTACATGGGCCTCGCCGCGGGGACGCCGCTGACCGACATCCCCGTGGACAAGGTCTTCATCGGCTCCTGCACCAACGCGCGGATCGAGGACCTGCGGGCGGCGGCCGAGGTGGCGAAGGGGCGCAAGGTCGCCGCGAACGTGACTGCGCTGGTCGTCCCGGGATCGGGGCAGGTGAAGCGGAAGGCGGAGGAGGAGGGGCTCGACCGGGTGTTCGTCGAGGCCGGGTTCCAGTGGCGGCTCCCGGGATGCTCGATGTGCCTCGGGATGAACCCGGACCGGCTGAATCCGGGCGAGCGGTGCGCCTCCACGTCGAACCGGAACTTCGAGGGGCGGCAAGGGCCCGGCGGGCGGACGCACCTGATGAGCCCCCCGATGGCCGCCGCCGCCGCGGTGGCCGGCCGCATCGCCGACGTGCGGGAGGTGGCGCGATGATGGAGAAGTTCGGGTCGTTGGACACCGTGGGCGTCCCCCTCGACCGGGGGAACGTCGACACGGACGCCATCATCCCCGCCCGGTACCTGAAAACCGTGAAGCGCACGGGGCTGGGCGTCGGCCTTTTCTTCGCGTGGCGGTACGATGCGGAGGGGAAAGAGCTGCCCGGATTCCCCCTGAACCGGCCGGAGTACCGGGGGGGGAAGGTGCTGGTCGCGTGGGAGAACTTCGGGTGCGGCTCCTCGCGCGAGCACGCCGTCTGGGCGCTGATGGATTTCGGCTTCCGCGCGGTGATCGCGCCGTCGTTCAGCGACATCTTCCACAACAACTGCCTGAAAAACGGGATTCTCCCGGTGACGCTTCCGGCGGCCGAGGTCCGCTCCCTCCTCGATGCCTTGTCGGCCGTACCCGGGAGCCGCGTGGAGGTCGATCTTGCGGGCCAGACGGTCAGGGGGCCGCGGGGGGATCTCCACCCGTTCCGGATCGATCCGTTCGCGAAAACGTGCCTCCTCGAGGGGTTGGACGAGATCGCCCTCACGCTCGCGAGCGCGGGGGAGATCGACCGGTACGAGCGGGAGCGCGGGAAAGTGACGCCGTGGCTCTTCCGGGATCTTGCGGGATGAGGCCGCTCACGCCATCCATGGCTTCCGCGGCACTTGGCCATCCCTGGCCATCGCGCGGAGGCAAGTTCGCGGTCGCCCTCGTCCAGATGGCGATGGGGACCGACCCCGGGGAGAACCTCGAAAAGGGTGTGGAAAGGGTTCGCGAGGCGGCGCGCCGGGGGGCGAAGGTGGTGTGCCTTCCGGAGCTGTTTCGATCCCGATACTTCTGCCAGGCCGAGGAGACGGCGTTCTTCGATCTGGCGGAGCCGCTTCCGGGCCCGGCCACGGACGCCCTCTCCGCGGCGGCGCGGGATGCGGGGATCGTCGTGATCGCCCCCGTCTTCGAGCGCCGCGCCCCGGGGGTGTACCACAACAGTGCCGCGGTGATCGACGCGGACGGCTCCGTCGCGGGGATCTACCGGAAGATGCATATCCCCGACGATCCGGCGTTCTACGAGAAGTTCTACTTCACCCCGGGGGACCTCGGCTTCCGCGCCTTCGACACCCGTGCGGGAAGGATCGGGACGTTGATCTGCTGGGACCAGTGGTACCCGGAAGGGGCGCGTCTGACGGCGCTGGCCGGGGCGAGCGTCCTCTTCTACCCGACGGCGATCGGGTGGCACCCCCGGGAGAAGGGGGAGCACGGAGAACGTCAGCGCGACGCCTGGCGCACCGTGCAGCGGGGCCACGCCATCGCCAACGGCGTCTACGTGGCGGCGGTCAACCGGGTGGGGATCGAGGTGCCGGCGGGCGGAGGCGACGGGATCGAATTCTGGGGGTCCTCCTTTCTCTGCGACCCGCAGGGGGCGGTGATCGCCGAGGCGTCCGCGGACCGGGAGGAGATCCTTTTCGGGGAGGTCGATCCGGCCCGCATCGAGGACGTCCGGAGGAACTGGCCGTTCCTGCGCGACCGGCGGATCGACGCCTACGGGGGGATCACGAGCCGCCTCCTCGACGAGGAACCGTGGGGGAAGGGGCGTTGACCACGGCGGCGGGGACGCCCGCGAGCGCCGGTTTCCGGATGCCGGCGGAGTGGGAGCCGCACGAGGCGACCTGGATCGGCTGGCCCCGCAATCCCTCGGACTGGCCGGGCAAGTTCGCATCCATCCCATGGGTCTACGGCGAGATCGTCCGGAAGATCGCTCCCGGCGAGATCGTCCGGATCCTGGTGGAGTCGAAGGCGGACGAGGCGAAGGCGGCCCGGCTCCTCTCCCGCGTCGGCGCGGACCTCTCCCGCATCGGGTTCTTCCGTTTCCCCACCGATCGCGGCTGGACGCGCGACTTCGGGCCGATCTTCGTTCGAAGGGATCGCCCGAAGCGCGAAGTGGCCGTCGCCGGGTTCCGGTTCAACGCCTGGGCGCGTTACCCCGACTGGCGGAAGGACGCGGGTGTCCCCGCGCGGGCCGCGAAGGCCCTCGGGGTTCCATTTCTCCCGGTGCGGTACGACGGGAAAGGGGTCGTCCTCGAGGGGGGCGCGATCGAGGTGAACGGCCGGGGGACGCTGATCGCCACGGAGGAGTGCCTCCTCGACCCCGTGACGCAGGTCCGGAACCCCGGGATGTCGAGGGGCGGGATGGAACGAATCTTCCGGGAGTTCCTCGGTGCGGGGAACGTGATCTGGCTCGGGAAAGGGATCGCCGGGGACGACACGCACGGACACGTGGACGACCTGTGCCGGTTCACCGGGCCGAAAACGGTCGTCCTGTGCCGGGAGGGGGACTCGAAGGACGACAACCATCGCGCGCTGGAGGAGAACCGGGAGCGGCTCGCCTCCGCCCGGCTGGAAGACGGTTCCCGCGTCGAGGTGGTTCCGTTGCCGATGCCGGCGCCGCTTCGCTTCGATGGGATCCGCCTGCCTGCCAGCTACGCCAACTTCTACGTCTGCAACGCGGCGGTCCTCGTCCCCACCTTCAACGACCCGAACGACCGGGTCGCGCTCGGGATCCTCTCCGAACTGTTCCGGGACCGGCCGGTGGTGGGGATCCACGCCGTGGATCTGGTGTGGGGATTCGGCACGCTCCACTGCCTCACGCAGCAGCAGCCGGCCGTCCGGTGAAGCGCGATCGGTTCCCGTGAAGCGGCTGATCGGAAAGGGGGATCCGCGATGAGAAGACTCTTCCCTCTGCTTTCCGTCCTCCTTCTCCTGGGAGCGGCGGCGCTTCTCCCGGCCGCCGCGGAAGAGCGGACGGTCACGGGGACGATCGTGCGGTTGGACCTTGCCGGGGGCGTCTTCACGGTACGGGACGGCGCGGGGGCGTCCTGGAACTACAAGGTCGAGCCGGACGCGGGGATCGACCTGTCGGGTTTCCGTCCCGGGGACCGGGTCAAGGTGACGATCGGTCGCGCGACCCCGCTGAACATGATCACGGCGGCGGATCTGTTGCGGAAGGGGGACCGGGTCGAGAAGGCCGCATACTGACCGGTCCGGCGGCGCACCCCGAAAGGAGGCGGCATCGTGAGCAAATGGGTCGTCCTGTGCCCCGAGTGCGGGAAGGAGTTCAAGGTCGACGTGGAAGAGGTCCCGGAGCAATGCCCTCATTGCAAGCACGAGGGGAACTTTGAAATCGTGGACGAGGACGACTGACGGGGAGATATGGCGGGTCCGGACCTCCTGCTGATCCACCCGCCCGCCGCCCGGCCCGCGGCGCCCCCGCTGGGGACGGCGGTGCTCCTGTCCCACCTGCGAAGGGCGGGTGCGAAGGCCGAGGCGATCGACGCCAACCTCGAGGCGTACCTGTACCTGCTCGACGGGGATCGGCTGGAAGCGGCCGCGGGACCCGCGCCGCGCACCTCTTTGCGCCGCGCCGTGCGGAACGTCCCCCGGGCGCTCTCCTTCCTCCGGTCCCCCCAGGCCGGGAAATCGTTTCCCCGGTACGCCGCCGCCGCCCGCCACCTGAACATGGCGCTGTCCGCGTATCGCGGCGAGAGCGGGTGCGAACGATGGACGCTCGGCGACTACGTGCACGGCGCTCTCTCGGAGTTTTCGCCCCGCGACCTCTCTCTCGCGGCGTCCGGGGGTGCGGGGACCGTCTTCTCCGGTTTCTTCCGCGACGCCCTCCTGCCGCGCGTCGCCCGGATGCGTCCTCGCGGCGTCGCGATCTCCGTGAACTACCGGCACCAGGTCATCCCCGCCTTCGAGCTGGCGGGATTGCTGCGCCGCCGTCTGCCCGGGGTCCCCGTCTACGGGGGTGGGGGAATGTTCACCTCATGGAGGGGCGCACTCGGCGGCATGGGGCTCGGCTTCCTCCCCTTCGACCGGGTCGGGTTCGGCCCGGGGGAGAGTCCCCTCGCCGCGCTGGCGGCGGGCGCGTCGACGGACGACGGCCCCTTTTTCGAGGATGGGGACGCCGTGGAGTTCCTCCCCGATTTCGGATTCGCGCCGCTCGGGGAGTATCTGTCCCCGGAACCGGTCCTCCCCGTCGCCGCGACGCGGGGGTGCTACTGGTCGAGGTGCCGGTTCTGCCCGGAAGCGGTCGCCCCGACCCTCCCGTACCGGGCGTCCGACGCGCGGAGGTTCCCCGCGCTGCTGCGGGGGCTGTCCGATCGGTACGGTGTCCGGCGGTTCCACCTGACGGACAACGCGATCCCGATGGAGATTCTCCGGTCGATGGCGGAGGGAGGGAACCTGCTGCGGGGCCTTTCGTGGCACGGGTTCGCCCGCTTCGAACGGGAGCTGCTCGATCCGGGGTTCGCCGCGTCGCTCGGCGCGGCGGGCTGCTCGATGCTTCAGCTGGGGCTGGAGAGCGGCTCGCAGCCGCTTCTCGACCGGATGGGGAAGGGGACGCGCGTCGACGTCGCCTCGGCGATCCTGGCGAACCTCGCGCGCTCGGGGATCGCCGCCTATGTGTACGTGATGCTCGGCGCCCCGGGAGAGACGGAGGCCGACGCGGAGCGGACGCGGGAGTTCCTCGCGGATCATTCGGGGCGGATCGGGTTCCTGAACCTGTCGATCGTGAACCTTCCCCGCGAGGCGTCCTGGCCCGGGCTCGCCGCGGGGAGCGCACCGCGGGAGGATCGATCCGTCGACGAGGACGAGCCGCTCGGCCTGTACCGGCCGGTCCCGGCGAGCGACGGCTGGGGGAGGGGACAGGCCCGGCGATTTTTTCGGAAGAGGATCCTCTGCGACCCCGCGATCCGCGCTATCGCCGCCCGCACCCCGCCCTGGTTCGGCGACAGCCACGCCGTCTTCTTCCGCAATACGGTAACGTATCGGCAGACAGGACGGAAGGCGCACGCAACGGGAGAATCCGGCGGAGTCGCCGCAGGAGGGGGGGCGCAGTGAGGTAAAGCGCAGCCGTGCAGGTTCACCGCACGGCGAGCCACGAACGGAGCCCCGCCCTCCGAG
>Ga0209253_10001754_pt1 | contig 19128 bp, 16 predicted proteins | sample FrelakmetBRP12BR_FD_187145 | JGI IMG/M metagenome (GOLD analysis project Ga0209253, IMG submission 187145) | Freshwater lake sediment microbial communities from the University of Notre Dame, USA, for methane emissions studies - BRP12 BR (SPAdes)... | ecosystem: Environmental > Aquatic >... | reverse complement strand
GGGCGCCAGCCGCCACGGCCGGGGGCGCCGGCCTGGACGCTCGAGAAGCTGTTCGCGATCTTCCCCAATCTTGCGGAGATGCGCAGCCGCCCCGGCGGGCGCATGTCCGGAGGCGAGCAGCAGATGCTCACGATTGCGCGCACGCTCATGGGAAACCCTGCCTGCATTCTGCTCGACGAGCCCTCGGAGGGCCTCGCGCCGGTCATCGTCGACCAAATGGCCAAGGCCATCGATGAGCTGAAGGGCGAGGGTGTCGCAGTGCTGCTTTCGGAGCAGAATCTTCATTTCGCCACCGCGGTCGGCGACCGGGCGTACATCATCGAGAAGGGACGCATCCGCTTCTCGGGCACGATCGCGGAGCTGCAGGCGAACGAGGACGTGCGGATGCAGTATCTGGCGGTGTAGAAGAATCGGCGGATCTTGCGGATCGTTACTTGAGTGCCCCGACGAAAGATACGAGAGTCATAAGACCACTTCGTGTTTGAATCCGCTCTCACTCAGCGCATGAGCAAAATCGCAGGCATCGACGTCGGCGGCACCTTTACCGATCTCGTCCTTCTCGACGAGGTGACCGGCGCCGTGAGCGTCGCGAAGGTGGTGACGTCGGCCGAGAACCAGGCTTTCGGGGCTCTGGCGGCGCTCGCTGCGACGGGCGTGGCTGCATCCGCGCTCGGCGCAGTGGTGCACGGCACGACCACCACGACCAACGCGATGCTCGAGCGCAAGGTCGCGCGCGTCGGGCTGATCACCACACGGGGCTTTCGCGACGTGCTCGAGCTGGGCCGCCGCACGCGGCCGACGCCCTATGGCCTGAAAGGCACGTTCCGGCCCCTGATCGCGCGCGAGCTCCGCCTCGAAGTCGAAGAACGCATGGACGCCGAAGGGCAGGTGGTACGCCCGCTCGACGAAGCCGAAGTGGATTGGGCGGCTCGCGAGCTCCTTGCGCGCGGCGCCGAAGCCGTAGTGATCCACTTCCTGCACAGCTACATCAACCCTGCGCACGAGCGTCGCGCCGCAGAGCTCGTTCGCGAGCTCTGGCCGAATCCCTACATCACGGCCGGCCACAGCATCGTCTCGGAATATCGCGAGTACGAGCGCGGTGTGACGGCCGCGGTCAATGCCTGTATCCAGCCGGTCCTGCACCGGTACATTGAGCGACTGCAGCGTGAGCTTGCCGACCGCGGGTTCGATCGCGAGCTTCTGGTCATGCAGGGCAACGGCGGCACCGTCGCCGCTTCGATTGCAGCCGAGGCCGCGGTGAACACCGTGATGTCTGGTCCCGCGTCGGGCGTGATCGCGGCAGCCTACACCGCGAGCAAAGCGGGTTATCGTGACGTCATCAGCTACGACATGGGGGGCACGTCGACCGACGTGGCACTCGTGCGCGGTGGCGCCCCACAAGTCTCAAGCGAGCTCGAGCTCGAGTACGCAATGCCGATCCACGTGCCCATGGTGGACGTGCACACCATCGGCGCGGGTGGCGGCTCGCTGGCGTTCGTGGACCAGGCGGGTCTGCTCAAAGTCGGGCCGCAAAGCGCTGGCGCGGCGCCCGGACCGATCTGCTATGGCCGCGGCGGGACGGAACCGACCATCACCGACGCGAATCTCGTGCTCGGTCGGCTGAATCCCGTACGTCTGCTCGGAGTGGACAATTCCGTGGCGCCCGAAAGGATCCGCGAGCGCATCGAGGCCGTCGTCGGCCGCGCGCTCGGGCTCGACGCCGACGCGGCCGCCGCGGCCATCCTTCGGATTGGGAACGACCGCATGGCCGGTGCGATCCGCATGGTGAGCCTTGCGCGCGGCCATGACCCGCGCGACTTCGCGCTCTTCGCTTTCGGCGGCGCGGGGCCATTGCACGCCTGCGCGCTCGCGCGCGAGCTCGCGATCCCGAAAGTGATCGTGCCGGCCCGGCCCGGTCTCACGAACGCGCTCGGCTGCGTCGTCGCACACGTCCGGCACGAGTTCGTCCGCACGGTCAACCTGCCGCTCGCGCAAGTGCCCGAGGGCATGGTTCGATCGGTGCTCGAGGCGCAGACCGCGGAGGGGTGCGCGACGCTCGATCGGGAGCGTGTGCGCATCGAGCGGATCGACGCCGTGCACCGCGCGGACATGCAGTTCCAGGGGCAGAGCCATATTCTCCCGATCCCTCTTCCCGACACCGAGGTGTCGCTCGATGCGATTCGCAGCCTGTTCGAAGAGGCCTATTGGCAGCGCTTCGGTGTCGAGCTGCCCGAGATTCGCCCGGTGCTCGTCAACCTCCACACCGCGGTCGTGGGCCGGCGGCGCGCCGTGTCGCTCGACGCATTCGCACGCGGCGAGCGGGCGGCGAGCGTCGCGGACGCGGTGGCGGGGCGGCGCAGGGTGTGGTTCGAAAGCGGCTGGCTCGAGACACCGGTCTTTCACCGCGAGCGCCTCCCCCTAGGCGGGCGCTTCGAGGGGCCGGCCATCATTGAGCAGCTCGACGCCACCACGGTGATCGAGCCCGGAAACAACGTCGAGGTCGACACATTCGGCAATCTGGTCGTCGCGATTCCCGCGGGAAGCACCACGTGACGCTCCGCTGCGTGCCGCGATCCGCAAGCCCCCCTGCTAGACTGCGACAGCCGCACCCGGAAGGCAGCCTTGGGGAACGTGCATGAAGCCGACGCTCGATCCCGTCACCCTCGCGGTGATTCAGAACGGCCTGCAGCAGGTCTGCAACGAGATGGACCTTGCGTTCGTGCGGGCAGCGTTCAGCCCGGTGATCTCGGAGGCGCTCGACCGCTCCGACGGCATCTACAGCCGTGACTCGGGCGAGCTCATCGCGCAGGGCGAGCTTGGGCTGCCGGTGTTTGTCGGCACCATGCAGTTTTCCACGCGGGCGGTGATCGACCGGGTCGGCGAGAGCGGCGTCGCACTCGCTCAAGGCGATGTCTTCGTGGTCAACGACCCCTACCTCGGCGGCACGCACCTGATGGACGTCAAGTTCGTGAAGCCATTCTTCTATCGCGGCACGCACTGGTGCTGGCTCGCGAACACCGGCCACTGGCCCGACGTCGGCGGCGCCGTGCCGGGCGGCTTCTCGGCCTCCGCGACCGAGGTCGAGCAGGAAGGGCTGCGGCTGCCGCCGGTGAAGCTTTTCAAGCGGGGCACCCTGGATCCCGAGATCCTGTCCATCATCCTTTCCAACATCCGTGTCGCCGATCAGCGCATCGGCGACATCAAGGCCCAGGCGGCGGCGCTGGCTATCGGCGAGCGGCGCCTGACCGAGATCCTGGACCGCTACAGCCTCGGGACCGTCGAGATGGCCATCGCCGAGTGGAAAGTCCGCGCCGCTCAGCAGATGCGGGCCAAGATCACCACCATTCCCGACGGTGTCTACGAGGGCGAGTCCTTCGTCGATTCCGACGGGGTCGTGAACGAGCCCTTGCGCATCGCGATGAAGATCGAAAAGCGCGGTGACGGGCTCACCTTCGATATGAGCGGCTCGTCGCCCCCTTGTCGCGGGCCGATGAACAGCGTCATCGCGACGACGAAGAGCTCGATCTACCTCGCGATGAAACACGTGTTCCCCGACGTGCCGATCAACGCCGGGACGTTCGAGCCGCTCACCATCGTCGTGCCCGAGGGAACCTTCCTGTACGCGAAGTACCCGCATCCCGTTTCCGGATGCGCCGCGGAGGTCAGCCAACGCATCGCCGAGGCAGTGTTCTCGGCCCTCGTGAAGGCGATTCCCGATCGGCTCTTCGCTGCACCGGCGGGAACATCGGGGAATCTTTCGATCGGCGGCTTCGATCCGAAGCGCAATCGTGCGTACGTCATGTACATGATCTCCGGCGGCGGCTACGGCGGCTCGCTCGAGGGCGACGGCATCTCAAACGGCTGCTCCACGATCGGCATTTCCAAGACGACGCCAATCGAGGTGCTGGAGCAGTACTACCCGGTGCTCTTCGAAGCCTATTCGCTGCACGAGGGATCGGGGGGCGCCGGAGCGCATCGCGGGGGCTTCGGGGTGAACTACCGGATCCGCCTGCGCCGCGGAGAAGCGCGCGCCTCGATGGTGATGGACCACGGCCGGTTCGGGCCGCAAGGGGCTCTGGGCGGGCGCGACGGGGGGACCAACAAGGTGCGCATCTTCGCGAAGCAGGGCACGTACGTACCGAAGCATCTCTCCAAGGATCAGGACATCCGCATCGAGGCGGGCGACCTCATCGAGGTGTCGACCCCCGGCGGGGGCGGCTACGGCGAGCCGTTCGAGCGTGATCCGGGTCTGGTCGCACAGGACGTCGCGCGCGGTTACTACACGCGCCGGCAGGCAGCGGACTGGTTCGGCGCCGAGATCGACAAGGATGGCTCGGTCGATCTCGCTGCCACCGCGCTCCTGCGCGACACAGGGGCCTGATCGTCCACCGCACACGGCGCGCGCGCCTTTGCGGCATACTCGCACGCCTTCGGCGGCTGCCGTTCGCAGGGCCGCCATTGACCACGAGGAACCCACGTCACATGCAGATCAGCGGCAGTACATTCATCGTCACTGGCGGCGCATCGGGGCTCGGGGAAGGCACCGTGCGCACGCTCGCGGAGAATGGCGCGAACGTCGTCATCGCGGACTTCCAGGCGAGTCTCGGCGAGGCGCTCGCGAGAGAGCTGGGCGCGAAGGCGCGCTTCGCCCATTGCGACGTCACTAGCGAAGCCGATGGCAAGGCCGCGGTGGAGACCGCGCTGCGCGAGTTCGGCGGCCTTCAGGGGCTCGTCAACTGCGCCGGAATTGCCATCGGCGAAAAGACCATCGGCAAGGAGGGACCACACGGGCTGGCCTCCTTCACCAAGGTTATTCACGTGAACTTGATCGGGACCTTCAACATGATCCGCCTTGCGGCTGATGCCATGGCGAAGGGTCAGCCGAACGCTGGTGGCGAGCGCGGCGTGATCGTGAACACGGCGTCGGTGGCCGCCTACGACGGCCAGATCGGCCAGGTCGCGTATGCCGCTTCGAAAGGCGGCGTCGTGGCGCTAACCTTGCCGGTCGCGCGCGACCTCTCCCGGAGCGGGATCCGGGTCGTCACCATCGCGCCGGGAATCTTCGAAACGCCGATGTTGAAAGGCATGCCCAAGGAAGTGCAGGACTCGCTCGGGCAGCAGGTGCCGTTTCCCTCACGCCTGGGCCGCCCCGCGGAGTATGCATCGCTGGTCAGGCATATCGTGGAGAACGCGATGTTGAACGGTGAGACGATCCGCCTGGATGGGGCCATCCGTATGGCGCCCAAGTGATCGCCGGATCAGGGATCACGCAAGCGGTGCGCAGTGGGCATTGCGCGCGATGCGCCGCAAAGCCGCGATTCACTGCTCGGGAACGTCCTGCGCCCGCATCTCGAGCCTGAAGCGCTTCGCCCGCTGCACGTACCCTTCCGCGATGCGCTTGATGTTGTCGATCTCGTCGGGCCGCAATTCGCGGATGATCTTTCCGGGCGTACCGAGGATGAGGACGCCTTCCGGGTAGATCTTGCGCTCCGGAATGAGCGTCCCGGCACCGACGATCGAATGCCTGCCGATGACGGCGTGGTTGAGGATGACGCTGTTGATGCCGATCAGCGAGCCCTCGCCGATCATGCAGCCATGGAGCATGGCCTTGTGGCCGACGCAGACTTCGCGGCCGATCGCCAGCGGGATGCCGGGGTCGGTGTGAAGCACAGACGCATCCTGGATGTTCGCGCGCTCGCCGATGGTGATGAGGTCGTTGTCGCCGCGGATGATCGTCCCGAACCAGACGTTCGCCTGCTGCTCGATGACGACCGAACCGACCACAGTCGCGGTCTCGGCGACGAACCACTCGTCGCCGCGGAACTCGACGCGACGCTCCCCCAGTGAATACACTGCCATCGCTCGCCCTCACCCGCGCGCCGCCCAGGCGCATGACATCTCGATGGTAGCAGAGCCGCGTCCAGGATCCATGTGCCGCCCATGAAGCCGAGCCGCTCCACCTACCTCGACGTGCGCGGCCTGCGCTACCACTGCCGCGAGTGGGGTGACGCCGGTGCGCCGCGGGTGTTCATGCTGCACGGCTGGATGGACGTGTCGGCGTCGTTCCAGTTCCTCGTCGATGCGCTCGCCCGCGAATGGCACGTCGTTGCCCCTGACTGGCGCGGCTATGGCTTGAGCGAGTGGAGCGGGGCGGACAGCTATTGGTTTGCCGATTACATCGGCGATCTCGACGTCCTGCTCGCGCGGTACTCGCCCAACGAGCCGGTCAAGCTCGTTGGCCATAGCATGGGGGCGAACATCGCCTGCCTCTATGCCGGCGCTCGTCCCGCGCGCGTGGCACAAGTCGTCAACCTCGAAGGCTTCGGGTTGCGGGACGGCGATGCTCAGGACGCGCCGCAGCGCTACGCGAAGTGGCTCGATGAGCTCGCCCAGCCACAGCGATTCAGAGCGTACGAGAGCTTCGCTGCGCTCGCGCGTCGTTTGCAGGCGCAGAACCCGCGGCTCACCGAATCGCGGGCGGCGTTCCTTGCTCGCCACGGAGGGCGCGAAGATGCGGAGGGACTGGTGCGTCTCGCCAGTGACCCGGCGCACAAGCGCACGCACCCGGTGCTCTATCGTCTCGAGGAGGCCAAGGCATGCTGGCGCGCGATCACGGCGCCGGTGCTCTGGATCGACGGTGCCGAGTCCGAGACGCTGCGCCAGCTTCGCATCCACGCCAACGACTACGCGGAGCGCAAGGCGTGCTTCGCCAGGCTCACCGAGCATGTCGTGCCCGACGCGGGCCACATGGTGCACCACGACCGTCCCGAGGCGGTCGCAGCGCTCATCGAGCCATTCCTCGCGACCTGAGTCGTACATTGTGCGTGCTACCATAACCGGTTGTTTCAGGCGCGCAGCTCGAGGTTTTGTTGCCCGGCACTCGCGGAGTTCCGCCTGATGAGCGCGCGGACATTGCGTTGACCAACGTCGACTTTCACTGCCACTCGACGATCTCCGATGGCGTCCTCACGCCCGCCGACGTTGCTCGGCGTGCGGCGGCGAACGGCGTCGCGGCGCTCGCGCTGACCGATCACGATGAGTTGACAGGGCTTGCGGCGGCGCGTGCGGCGGCGGACGCGGCTGGCATGCGGTTCGTGGATGGCGTCGAGATCTCGGTGACATGGGGCGACGCGACGGTGCATGTCGTGGGTCTCGCCATCGATCCACGGAATGCCGCGCTCGTCGCCGGCCTCGGATCCGTGCGGTCGCGCCGCACTGAGCGGGCCAAGGAGATCGCCGCGAGTCTCGAGTCGATCGGTATCCGCGGCAGCCTCGAGGGCGCCTATGCGCACGCCAGGAATCCCGCACTCATCGGGCGCACTCATTTCGCGCGCTTCATCGCCGGAGCCGGGTTCGCGCGCGACGTCGCGAACGTGTTCAAGCATTACCTCGTCAAAGGGCGACCGGGCTACGTGCCGCAACGGGGCGCAGCGCTCGCCGATGCCGTGGGTTGGATTCGTGACGCCGGCGGCCTCGCGGTGATCGCCCACCCGGGACGCTACGGGCTGCCGCGACTTGAGCTGGAGCGCCTCGTCGGCGAGTTCCGGGAGGCGGGCGGCGCGGCGATCGAAATCGCGACCGGCAGTCACGACTCCGGCCACATGGCAGCGTTCGCGCGGCTTGCCCGCGAGACCGGACTTGCAGCATCGCGCGGCTCCGACTTCCACGCGCCGGGCGAGGGTATCGAGCTCGGTCGCGCACCGAAGTTGCCGGCGGCGCTCGAGCCCGTCTGGGCGCGACTTCCCGCCTGAAGGAGCCATCCGGCGATGGCTCAGTACTTTGTAGTTCATCCGGTCACGCCGCAGACCCGGCTGGTGCGCCAAGCGGCCGAGATCGTGCGTGCGGGCGGGGTCATCGCGTACCCTACGGACTCGTGCTACGCACTCGGGTTCCATATCGGCGACAAGGCTGCGATGGAGCGCGTCCGCTGGATCCGGGACGTGGACGAGGGCCACCATTTCACGCTCATGTGCCGCGATCTTTCCGAGATCGGGCATTACGCGCGGGTCGACAACGCACGGTTTCGCCTGCTGAAGGCCGCCACGCCGGGTAGTTACACCTTCATCCTGGAAGCGTCGCGCGATCTGCCGCGGAGAATCCTGCATCCGAAGCGCAGAACCATCGGCATCCGCATCCCTGAGCATCCCGTGGCGCAGGCTCTCCTCGCCGAGCTCGGCGAGCCGCTGCTCTCGACGACACTGATCCTTCCCGGCAGCGAGACGCCGCTCGACGACCCGCAGGCGATGCGGGAGCGGCTGGAGAAGTCGATCGAGCTCGTGATCGACAGCGGTTCGTGCGGCATCGAGCCGACGACCGTGATCGACCTGACGCGCGACGCGCCGGAGGTCATCCGTCGCGGCAAGGGGCCGGTCGCACCGTTCCTGCATTGAGGGAGGGAAAGGGGCGGGATTCGCGTCGCCACGCAAGGCCGGCGCAGGGCGTGCGCAAAGCGTGCTCTGATACAATCTCGCGCTTTCCCGCCTGCAGTCGATGGATCCCCGCCTCCTCGCCGACCTCGCGATCGCCGCGCTGCCGATCATCTTCGCGATCACGCTGCACGAGGCCGCGCACGGCTACGTGGCCAAGCATTTCGGTGACAAGACCGCCTATGCGCTCGGTCGGGTGAGCCTGAACCCGCTGCGGCATATCGATCCGGTGGGTACGATCGCCGTGCCCCTGCTCATCTTCCTGAGCTCCAAGCTCCTCGGCGGCGGCGGAATCATCTTCGGGTGGGCGAAGCCGGTGCCGGTCAACTTCCATGCGTTGCGCAAGCCCAAGCAACACATGCTGTGGGTGGCGGCAGCGGGGCCGGCCGCGAACCTGCTGATGGCGCTCGCATGGGCATCGGTGCTGAAGTTGGCCGACATGTCCGGCGCCGGCGACGGCTCGTTCTTCACCGGCATGGCCGAGGTCGGCATTCAGGTGAACCTGGTGCTGATGGTGCTCAATTTGCTGCCGATCCTGCCGCTCGACGGAGGCCGCATCGCGTTCAGCCTCCTGCCGCACCGGCTCGCCTCCTCCTACGCGCGGCTCGAACCGCTCGGGTTTCCGATCCTGCTCGTGTTGCTCTTCACCAACGTCTTGGGCGTGATCCTGTACCCGATGGTCACCGCGTCGGCGCAGCTGATTTCCGCCCTCTTTCAACTGTAGAGAACCAAACCGCGATGCTCGAAGAGCGCGTCGTTTCCGGTATGCGCCCGACCGGAGCGCTGCACCTGGGACACTTCCACGGGGCGCTGAAGAACTGGATCCGCCTGCAAAGCGAGTATCCATCGTTCTTCTTCGTCGCGGACTGGCACGCGCTCACCACCCATTACAACGAGCCCGAGGTGATCGAGGCGAGCGTGTGGGACATGGTGATCGACTGGATCGCCGGGGGTATCGATCCGGCGCAGGCGACCTTGTTCGTCCAGTCGCGCATTCCCGAGCATGCCGAGCTGCACCTGCTGCTATCGATGGCGACGCCGCTCGGCTGGCTCGAGCGCGTGCCGACCTACAAGGACCAGCAGGAGAAGCTCGCCGATCGCGACCTCGCCACCTACGGCTTCCTCGGCTACCCGCTGCTGCAGGCGGCCGACATCTTGATGTATCGCGCGGCCTACGTGCCGGTGGGCGAGGACCAGGTACCGCACGTCGAGCTCACGCGCGAGGTCGCACGCCGGTTCAACCACGTCTTTGGCCGTGAGCCCGGGTTCGAGGATAAGGTGAAGGCGGCTGCGAAGAAGATGGGGAGCCGCAAGGCGAAGCTCTACTTCGAGCTCCGGACGCGCTTCCAGGAACAGGGCGACGAGGGTGCCCTCGAGACCGCGAAGGCGCTGGTCGAGGAGCAGCAAAACCTCGCGGCGGGCGATCGCGAGCGGCTGTACGGTTATCTGGAGGGCAGTGGGCGCATCATCCTCGTCGAGCCCGACGCGCTCCTCACGGAGTCCTCGAAGCTCCCGGGACTGGACGGCGCGAAGATGTCGAAGTCCTATGGGAACACCATCGCCCTGCGCGAAGAGCCGGAGAGCGTTGCGAAGAAGATCCGCACCATGCCGACGGATCCGGCGCGAGTAAAGCGTATTGACCCCGGTGACCCGGAGAAATGCCCGGTGTGGCAGTTCCACCTGGTCTACTCGGACGACCGGACCAAGCAATGGGTGCAGGAGGGGTGCCGCAGCGCCGCGATCGGCTGCCTGGAATGCAAGCAGCCGGTGGTCGACGCCGTGAACGCGGAGCTCGCGCCGATGCGCGAACGCGCGCAGCGGTACGTCGACGACCCTACGCTCGTTCGCAACATCATCTCCGACGGTTGCGACAAGGCCCGCGCCATTGCCCGCGAAACCATGCGCGAGGTGCGCGAGGTGATGGGATTGAACTACACATGACACTTGCGCTCGTTCACGACGCCGACGCGAGATCCACGCACGTGGCCAAGGTGCGCGGCGAGCTGCTCGCCGAGCTGCCGGCTGATCTCTACATCCCGCCGGACGCGCTCGAGGTGTTTCTCGAGGCGTTCGAGGGACCGCTCGATCTCCTGCTGTATCTCATTCGCAAGGCGAACGTCGACATCCTCGACATTCCGATGGCGGAGCTCACGCGCCAGTACCTGGTCTACGTCGATGCGATGCGCGAGAAGAATCTCGAGCTCGCCGCCGAGTATCTGGTCATGGCCGCGATGTTGATGGAGATCAAGTCGCGCATGCTCCTGCCGCGGCCGAAGCCGCCCGGAGAGGAGGAAGTCGATGACCCGCGTGCCGAGCTCGTGCGCCGTCTGCTCGAGTACGAGCGCATCAAAGGTGCCGCGCAGAAGCTCGACGCGTTGCCGCACCGCGATCGCGATTTCTTCTCCGTCGAGGTTTGGGTGGAAGAAACGGTCGCGCAGCGGCTGCCCCAAGTCCGCCCCAACGACCTCGCGGCCGCCTGGCGCGGATTGCTGCAGCAGGCGCGCGTGCGCCAGCACCACAAGGTGACCCGGGAAGAGCTCTCGGTGCGCGAGCACATGTCGGCGATCCTGCGCTTGCTCCAGGACGGCGAGTTCCGCGAGTTTCGCGAGCTCTTCCAGCCGCACAAGGGCGTGCCGGTGCTGGTGGTCACGTTCCTCGCGCTGCTCGAACTCGCGCGGGAGTCGCTCGTCGAGATCACGCAGTCCGAGCCGTACGCGCCGATCTACGTCAAGCGAGCCGCGGAGCAGGCGACCATTGGCGAGGCCTGAGCCAGTGCACCAGGGAATGCTGCCATGCTGAGCCCAACCGAAGTCAAGACCGTTCTCGAGGCGGCACTGCTCGCGAGCAACGTGCCGCTCACCATCGCCGATCTCCGACTGCTGTTCGACGACGAAGTGGGCAGCGACACGCTGCGGCGCCTGCTCGATGAGCTTCGCGAGGCCTGGACCGGCCGTGGCGTGGAGCTGGTGAGTCTCGCGAGTGGATGGCGTTTCCAGACGCGCCCCGAGCTTCGGGGCTATCTGGAGCGCATGAACCCGGAGAAGCCGCCCAAGTACTCACGCGCAGTGATGGAGACGCTCGCGATCATCGCTTATCGTCAGCCGGTGACCCGCGGGGACATCGAGGACGTGCGCGGTGTCGCGGTGTCGCCGAGCGTGATCAAGACCCTGGAAGCGCGTGGCTGGATCGACGTCGTCGGTCACCGCGATGCACCGGGACGCCCCTCGCTCTACGCCACCACGCGCGCCTTCCTCGACGATCTGGGTCTGCGCTCGCTGCAGGAGCTTCCGCCCCTTGAAGAAATCGCCACCTCCCTCGAGCTCGGATCGGCCGCAGCGCACGATGCTGCGCCGGCAGTCGTCATCGGCGCCGACGACGGAGCCGCCGCCGAAGAGCGCTCGCAAGCGGCCTGAGCGGCGGCGGCATCTCGCCGCAGAGATCGAGACCCCAGCCGAACGCGAAGCGCGGTTCGCTCGGCGTAGCGCCGGCGTGGGCAAACGCCTTTCGGAGGGCACGCGCACGCGGGACTCGCGTGCACCGCGTCCTGTGCCAGATCGGGATGCGGGTGAGCCGGAGCGCCGCTCGGCTGGTTTTCGGAAGGACCGCGAAAAGCCGTGGCAAGACCGCGACCGGGTGGCGAGCGCGCTGCGCGCGGGCGATGTCCCGAAGCGACCGCGGCGCGACGACGGTGCGACCGGGCCGCGGCGAGCGCCGCAGCGGTTCGACGGACGCGCCCTGCCGCGTGCCGTCCCCGGCGAACCGCAGGCACGGGGTGATGCAGTCGCGATGCGCCCGAGGGCTCGGGACGACCGACCCCGGGAGAGCGATCGGCAGCGCACCACCGGTCCGGCGGGAGTGAAAACCGCTGCTCCAGAGCAGCGACGATTCGTCGGCGATCGCGGCGCACGAGGGGAAGCGTCTTCTCGCGGCGTGCGGACGGGAGCAAAGACCACCTCCGAACCGCGGCGGTCTTCTGGAGATCGGGGAACACGAGCGGGGCTGTCCTCGCGCCGTGTGCAGCAAGGGACCCAGCCGCGGCGCGAAGGCCCTGCCGGTGGTCGTTCGCAGGGGGCGCGCGCTTCGGGCGGCGAGGGCCGACCCGACCGACCGGGTCTGCGGCGGGAGCGCTTCGAGCGGCCGGTCGGGCGTGCGGACCGCTCCGCGGGCTCAACTCGATCCATTACCGACAAGCGGCCGCCGCGCAACGAAGGGATTCCTCGGGGTCCCGAACGTTCAGCGCGGCCCGGACGCCCGAAGCCGACGGAGCGGCCCTTGGGGGCGCCGCGCCGCGAGGGGAAGGAGCGAGCCACGCGTGTGCGGCCGGCGCAGGGGCGCGGGCTGCCGCCGGATCGGCGCCCGGCGAAGCGCGACGAGGCGGCGTTCGAGCGTGGTCCCGCAGGTCGTCCTGTTTCCGCGCCGCGCCGCACCGGATACACGGAACGTGGCCCCTCGCGGCGCGCCGAACGCGAAACCGGCGCGTCCGAGAAACTGCAAAAGGTGCTCGCCCGCTCGGGGTTGGCCTCGCGGCGCGACATCGAGGCGTGGATCGCTGCCGGCCGCGTCGCAGTGAACGGCATGCCCGCGACCATCGGGCAGCGCATCACCGGCAGGGACCGCGTGAAGGTGGACGGCCGGCTCGTCAACCTGCGTTTCGACGAGGGTGGCATCCGGGTCTTGCTCTACCACAAGCCGTCGGGCGAGATCGTCACGGCGGACGATCCAGAAGGCCGGCCGACCGTTTTCGAGCATCTCCCGCGGCTGCGGAACGCGCGCTGGCTCTCGGTGGGACGCCTGGACTTCAACACCGAAGGGCTGCTTGTCTTCACCACCTCGGGAGACCTCGCGGACCGGCTGATGCACCCCCGTTACGAGTTCGAGCGCGAGTATGCGGCGCGTGTTGCGGGCGAGCTCTCGCCCGATCAGATCGAGAGGCTTCTCGAGGGCGTGGAGCTCGACGACGGCCCGGCACGGTTCGCGTCGGTCGAGCAGGCCGGCGGCGAAGGGCGCAACCGGTGGTATCGGGTCATCCTGCGCGAGGGACGATATCGCGAGGTGCGGCGCATGTTCGAAGCGCTGGGGCTCACGGTGAGCCGGCTGATCCGTACCCGCTTCGGCCCCATCGCGCTGCCGCCCCGGCTGACGCGCGGCCGATGGTCGGAGCTCGAGCCGGCTGAGGTGAGGGCGCTCGCCGCGACCCTCGGCATGGACGGAAGCGCGGAGGCTTCGCCGCCCCGCTTGCCGCGCGACCGTCGCACGCGCTGACGGCAGGCGGCAGCACCGGCGCGAGACGCTGCCGCGCGCCGAGACCAGAACAGTCTGGCAGCGCTTCCGCGTCGCGCGTTGCAGACGAAAGAACCGCGGGCGGAACGCTGGCGGCGGTCGGTGCGGGGGCACCACCGGGCGCTCGCCAAGTCCGCGCCAGACCGGAACTTCCCCCCACGTAGCGCAGACTCTTGCCCACCATCGCGCTGAGCCCAGGGTAGTGTTGCGCGCATCAGCGCCTCCGGCGTTCCCTCTCTCCGGGTTCGATGCATCCTCCATGCCCTCGCCAGACCGGAGCCAGACCGGTCCAGACCGGACCTTTCGGTTGTTTCGGGCGCGTTTCGCTGCTATAATTTCAAGGTTTTACGATGGGCCTTCGAGCCCATTTTTTGTTTTCCGAAACGGAACCGGTGAAAGAGATCGAACGCATCGTCGCGGACACGCTTGCCGGACTCGGTTACGAGCTCGTGAACCTTGAGCAGGGCCCGCGCGGTCTCGTACGCGTCTTCATCGACCACCCGGAAAGCGCGGCCGCCGCGAGCGTGACGATCGAGGATTGCGAACGGGTGAGCAAACAGCTCTCCCGGGTCTTCCCCGTCGAGGGCGTTGCGTACGAACGGCTCGAGATTTCGTCCCCGGGCCTGGATCGGGTACTGAAGAAACCCGCTGACTTCCGCCGTTTTGCCGGGCAGGAAGCGTCGGTAAGCCTCCGCACACCGCTCAACGGTCGGCGACGGTTCGTCGGGATTCTCCGCGGTGCGAGCGACGACGGCGTCGAGCTCGAGGTGGAAGGCAACCGCCTTGCGTTTCGCTTTGCGGATGTGGAGCGCGCCCGTCTGGTGCCAAGGTACTGATGAATGGTTCCGGCACGCGAGATTGGCGGGCGGGTGCGGTGCGGGCAGTCGGGCCGGGCGCCGAGTGCCGGGAAGCGCTTGTCGCATTACCCGGCGGGGAAGTGGAGCATCTTCGAGGAGGCGTGCCTCCTCGCCGGGATAGAGCTTAGTTGCGAGGGATCGGAGTCATGAGCCGCGAGCTGTTGCTGCTGGTGGACGCGCTGGCGCGCGAAAAGAATGTCCAGAAGGACATCGTTTTCGGCGCGCTCGAGCAGGCCATCGGGTCGGCCACCAAGAGGCGCTTCAACGAGGAGGTCGAAGTGCGGGTCGCGATCGACCGCGAGACCGGCGAGTTCGAGTCCTTCCGCCGCTGGCAGGTCGTGCCCGATGATGCCTTGGAATTCCCGGCGCACCAGATCGCCCTCTCCGAGGCGCAGAAGCTCGATGCCGATGCCAAGGTCGAGGACTTCATCGAGGAGCCGCTCGAGCCGATCGAGTTCGGCCGCATCGGCGCCCAGACCGCGAAGCAGGTGATCCTGCAGAAGATCCGGGATGCCGAGCGCGAGCAGATCCTGCAGGACTTCCTGGCGAGGAACGAGAAGCTCGTCACCGGGACCATCAAGCGCATGGAGCGCGGGAACGCGATCATCGAGTCCGGCCGCGTCGAGGCGGTGCTGCCCCGCGACCAGATGATCCCGAAGGAAAACCTGCGTGTTGGCGACCGCTGCCGTGCCTATCTTCTCAAGATCGACCGCACGATACGCGGCCCGCAGCTCGTGCTCTCGCGCACTGCGCCGGAGTTCATCATCGAGCTCTTCCGGCTCGAGGTGCCCGAGATCGAGGAGGCGCTGCTCGAGATCAAGTCGGCAGCGCGCGACCCCGGCGTGCGCGCCAAGATCGCGGTGCTCTCGCACGACCGGCGCGTCGACCCGATCGGCACCTGCGTCGGCATGCGCGGCTCGCGCGTCCAGGCGGTCACCCAGGAGCTCGCCGGCGAGCGCGTCGACATCATCCACTGGTCGCCCGACCCGGCGCAGTTCGTGATCGGCGCGCTCGCGCCCGCCGAGGTGTCGAGCATCGTGGTCGACGAGGAAAAGCACGCGATGGACGTCGTCGTGGACGAGGAGAATCTCGCCATCGCGATCGGCCGCGCCGGCCAGAACGTGAGGCTTGCATCCGAGCTCACCGGATGGCATATCAATCTTATGAGCGAGGAGGAATCGCGCGAGAAGCAGGTGCAGGAGTCGGGCGCGATCCGTAACCTCTTCGTCGAGAAGCTCGACGTCGACCCGGATCTCGCGGATCTCTTGATCCAAGAGGGGTTCTCGACCCTCGAGGAGATCGCGTACGTGCCGATCAACGAGATGCTGGAAATCGAGGGTCTCGACGAGCCGACGGTGAACGAGCTCCGTTCCCGCGCTCGCGACGCGCTCATCGTGCAGGCAATCAAGAGCGAGGAACAGGTGGAAAACGTGGACAAGAGTCTGCTGGAGCTCGAAGGCATGGACACCGGGCTGGCCGCGAGGTTGGGCGAGGCCGGCGTGCGCACGCGCGATGACCTCGGAGATCTTGCGGTGGACGAGCTGGTGGAGCTGAGTGGCGTCGACGAGGAACGGGCGAAGGTGCTCATCATGAAGGCACGCGAGCACTGGTTCGCGCCGGAGTAGGAGCAGGGGCGAGGCGCAGAAGGAGCCGAACCTTCCGTCCTCGGGGAGTGCAAGGGCTGCCGAAAGACGCTTTCCTGTCGGGGCGCGCTTCGCAGATCGGGGAAGCGTGTTGCAAGAGTCAGATAGAGGTTGACGGATGGCACAAACGAGCGTCGCGCAATTTGCTGGTGAGCTGAGAGTGCAGGCCGCGGTGCTGCTGGAGCAGCTTCGCGCCGCCGGCGTACACAAGCGGGTCGCCGAAGACCTGCTGTCGGAGCAGGACAAGTCCAGACTCCTCGATTACCTGCGCAGGTCGCACGGCTCGAGCGAGCCGAAGACCAAGATAACGCTGACGCGCAAGCAAACCACCGAGATCAAGAAAGCCGACAGCTCGGGCAAGGCGCGCACCATCCAGGTCGAGGTGCGCAAGAAGCGCGTTTTTGTCAAGCGCGAGGCCGGTGAGGTGACGCCGCTGCCGGCGCTCGAGGTGCCGGTCGCCGAAACGACCATCGACGAAGAACAGGTCGAGATCCGCGAGGCCGAAAGCCGGCGCGACGCCGAGCTTGCCGCGCGTCAGGCGGCGGAGCTCGCGGAGAAGCAGGAGCGCGAGCGCAAGCTCGCCGAACAGCGCGAGGCGGAGCAGCGCGAAGCCGAGCGCCGCGCCGCCGAGGAGAAGGCGAAGGCGGAAGCCGCGGTGTCTGCCCCGGGTGCGGCCCCGGCCGCAACCACACTTCACAAGCCCAAGAGCGCCGCGGGCGAGGCGGAGAAGAAGGCGAAGAAGCCGGAGCGGCCGACCTCGACCTGGCGCGACGACGCCGCGCGGCGGCGAACCATCAAGACCCGCGGCGACAGTGCTGGCGGCGCCGCCGGTTGGCACCAGCCGAAGGTGTCGCGCCACGGGGCGCGGCACGCCGAGGTGGCCGACACGCGGGCGTTCACGCCGCCCTCCGAGCCCGTCACACGCGAAATCCACATTTCCGAGACGATCACCGTTGCCGATCTCGCCCACAAGATGTCGGTGAAGGCCGCCGAGGTGATCAAGTCGCTGATGAAGCTCGGCCAGATGGTCACGATCAACCAGGTCCTCGACCAGGAAACCGCGATGATCGTGGTCGAGGAAATGGGCCACAAGGCGACCGCCGCGAAGATCGACCATCCCGAAGCCTACCTCGAGGAAGCGCCGGAACAGGCCCCAGCCGAGGCGGTTACGCGGCCTCCGGTGGTCACCGTGATGGGTCACGTCGACCACGGCAAGACTTCGCTCCTCGACTACATCCGCCGCACCAAGGTTGCGGCGGGCGAGGCGGGCGGCATCACCCAGCACATCGGCGCCTATCACGTCGCGACGCCGCGTGGCGTCGTCACCTTCCTCGACACGCCCGGTCACGAGGCGTTCACCGCCATGCGCGCCCGTGGCGCGAAGGCGACCGACATCGTCGTGCTGGTGGTGGCCGCCGACGACGGTGTCATGCCGCAGACGATCGAGGCGATCGCGCATGCGAAAGCCGCGGGCGTGCCTCTGGTCGTCGCGATCAACAAGATCGACAAGCCCGAGGCCAATCCCGAGCGCGTCAAGCAGGAGCTGGTGGCGCAGGGCGTGGTACCGGAGGAATACGGCGGCGAGTCGCCGTTCGTCACGGTTTCGGCGCGTACCGGGCAGGGCATCGACGATCTTCTCGACAACATCATCCTGCAGGCGGAGGTCAAGGACCTGAAGGCGGCCGTCGATGCGCCGGCCAAGGGGATCGTCATCGAATCGCGCCTCGACAAGGGCCGGGGCCCGGTGGCGACCTTGCTCGTGCAGTCGGGCACGCTCAAGCGCGGCGACGTCGTGCTCGCGGGCGCGTCGTTCGGACGCGTGCGCGCGATGCTCGACGAGAACGGCAAGCCGGTGCAGGAGGCCGGCCCGTCGATCCCGGTCGAGATCCAGGGTCTTGCGGAGCTCCCCAACGCCGGGGACGAGATGGTGGTGCTCGGCGACGAGCGCAAGGCACGCGAGATCGCGCTCTTCCGCCAGGGCAAGTACCGCGATGTCAAGCTCGCCAAGCAGCAGGCGGCGAAGCTCGAGAACATGTTCGAGCAGATGGGCGAGGGCGAGGCGAATGTCTTGAACATCCTCCTCAAAGCCGATGTCCAGGGCTCGCAGGAGGCGCTCGTGCACGCGCTCACGAGGCTGTCGACGGACGAGGTCAAGGTGCACGTGATCCACGCGGCGGTGGGCGGCATCACCGAGAGCGACGTCAACCTCGCGCTCGCCTCCAAGGCAGTGATCGTCGGCTTCAACACCCGCGCCGACGCGGCAGCGCGCAAGCTCGCGGAGACCTCCGGCGTCGACATCCGCTACTACAACATCATCTACGATGCGGTCGACGAGGTGAAGGCGGCCCTCTCCGGCATGCTTGCGCCGGAAAAGAAGGAGGCGGTCATCGGCCTGGTCGAGATTCGGCAGGTGTACCGCATCTCGCGGGTGGGCACGGTCGCGGGCTGTTACGTCCTCGACGGCGTCGTGAAGCGCGGCGCGCGCGTCCGGCTCCTGCGTTCAAACGTGGTCGTGTACGATGGCGAGCTCGACTCCTTGAAGCGCTTCAAAGACGACGTGCGCGAAGTGAAGGCGGGTTTCGAGTGCGGCCTTTCGGTCAAGGGCTACCAGGACATCGAGGTCGGTGACCAGCTCGAGGTCTATGAGGTCCAGGAAGTAGCGCGAAGCCTTTAAGCCGCTGCCGTCGGAAGCACAGGCCACAGAGGCGCGGAAGGCGAGGGGACCGGCGACGCACGCAGCCGCGCCGGCCGCATATGGGATGACATGCGGAGTGCGTCGGCATCCTGAAGGCCTTCTGTGTCTTGTGACTACTGATGGCGAACACTCAGCGCCTGCAACGCATCGGCGACCAGATTCAGCGCGAGCTTGCCGACATCATCCGGCTCGAGCTGAAGGATCCGCGCGTCGGGCTGGTCACCGTC
>Ga0209253_10001753_pt1 | contig 19128 bp, 14 predicted proteins | sample FrelakmetBRP12BR_FD_187145 | JGI IMG/M metagenome (GOLD analysis project Ga0209253, IMG submission 187145) | Freshwater lake sediment microbial communities from the University of Notre Dame, USA, for methane emissions studies - BRP12 BR (SPAdes)... | ecosystem: Environmental > Aquatic >... | reverse complement strand
CGGTTCGACCGGGAGCGGGCGGATTACATCGAATATGCCCTGAGCGAGTTTCTCCGGGAGGTCCTGGTCGTCCTGGATAATTTCGACCGGGCCCTTAAAGCCTCGGACGAGGTGGACGGCCGGAGCTTCCGGGAAGGGGTAGAACTGATCTATCGTCAATATCAGGACATGCTGAGGAAGAAGGGCGTCCGGCCGATCGACCTGGCCGATAAAAAATTTGACCCCGCCATCCACCAAGCCGTCCTGACGGAGGAGTCGGACGAGGTCGAAGAGCCCGAGGTTGCCGAGGAGTTGCAGCGCGGCTACTGGCTTCAGGACAGGCTTCTCCGTCCCGCTATGGTCAAAGTCCGAGTGCCGAGAAAGAGAGAAAAATCATGAGCCGGGTTATCGGGATCGATCTGGGAACGACCTTCTCGTGCATCGCCCATTTGGAGGGGAATAAGCCGGTGGTTATTCCCAACCTGGAGGGCCAGGCGACAACACCGTCGGTTGTCAGCTTCACCTCGGCCGGGGAGCGCCTGGTGGGTAACCTCGCCCTGCGTCAGGCCATCACCAACCCCGAGAAAACCGTCTTCGCCGTTAAGCGGCTCATCGGCAGGAAGTATGACTCCAACGAGATCCTGGCCGCCCGGACAAAAATGCCTTACCGGCTGGGCAGCGCTCCGAACGGGGATGTCGTTGTTGTGGTGGACGGGCAGATGATTACTCCCCAGGAAGTATCCAGCATGATCCTGGCCTACCTCAAGCAGTGCGCCGAGGCCTTTTTTGGCGAGCCCGTTAAGGAGGCCGTCATCACCGTCCCGGCCCATTTCAACGATCACCAGAGGCAGGCGACCAAGGATGCGGCCAAAATCGGGGGCCTGGACGTCCTCCGGGTTATCAATGAGCCCACGGCGGCTAGCCTGGCTTACGGGCTCGAGTCCCGGGCCAATGCTAAGGTCGCCGTTTTCGACATGGGAGGGGGGACGTTTGATATCACCATCCTGGAGATCCAGGACGGTGTTTTTCATGTGCTGGCCACGAACGGGGATTCCTATTTGGGGGGGGAGGATTTCGACAACCGCATCGTCGAATGGCTGATCGATGATTTTAGAAAGGAACATGACATCGACCTGTTCCAGGACAAGCTGGCACTGCAGCGGCTCAAGGAGGCGGCTGAGCGGTCCAAACGGGACCTCTCCTTCACCATGGAGAGCGACATCAATCTACCCTTCATCTGCTCGACGGGTGCCAGGTCCGACCACATCAACAAGAAGATGACCCGGCGGCGGCTCGAGGAACTGACGGGCGATTTGGTCAAAAACACTATCCCCCAGATCGAGCAGGCTCTGGCGGATGCTCATCTGGAGCCCGAGGCCATCCAGGAGATCCTGTTGGTCGGAGGTCAGACCCGCATGCCCCTCATCCGCAAGACGATCGCCGATTTCTTCAATCGCCAGCCGCGCGAAGACATCAACCCCGATGAGATTGTCGCTATGGGGGCCGCCGTTCAATCGGCGATCCTCATGGGCAAGCAGACGGACCTCATCCTGCTGCTCGATGTCACTCCGTTCTCCCTGGGGATCGAGACGGAGGCCGATACCTTCCAAAGGATCATCGAGAGGAACTCCACCATCCCAACCCGCAAAACAATGCCGTTCACGACAGTTGAGAACAACCAAGTCCGAGTGATCATCCATGTCCTCCAAGGCGAGTACCTGCAGGCATCGAGGAACAAGTCCCTGGCCCGGTTCGACCTCATCGGGATCCAGCCGGCGCCGGCAGGCATCCCCCAGATCGATGTCGCTTTCGAAATCGATGCCGACGGCCTTTTGAGGGTTTCAGCCAGCGACGTCGCAACGGGTATGAACCAAGAGGTTCAGGTCCGGCCGTCGGCGGGGCTCAGCCGAAAAGAAATCGAGGACATTATCGAGAAAAACCGGATGCGGCCCTAGCGCCGACCAGCGCAGATGACAAAGAGAGATTATTATGAAGCCCTGGGAGTTGCCCGGAACGCACCCGCTGACGAGATCAAGCGCGCCTTCCGGCAGCTGGCCCTGAAGCACCATCCCGACCGCAACCCCGGAAACAGGGAATCGGAAGAAAGGTTCAAGGAAGTCGCCGAGGCCTACAGCGTCTTGGGAGATCCGGAAAAGAGGGCGACCTATGACCGCTTCGGTTTTGACGGGCTGAGGGGCGAGGGGTTCACGGGCTTTTCAGGGTTCGACGCCTCCATTTTCGGAGATTTTGAGGATATACTGGGCAGCCTGTTCGGGTTTGGGGGTATATTCGGGAGCCGGAGCCGCGGCAGGAGGGGGCATCCTCAGCGGGGAAGAGACCTGGCTTTGGAGCTCGAAATCAGCCTGGAGCAGGCGGCCTTCGGGATGGAAAAAGAGATCAGCCTGAGCCGGGCGGAACACTGCCCGGAATGCCGCGGCACGGGGATGTCCCCTGGGACCAAAAAGGCCGAGTGTCCGACCTGCCAGGGGCGTGGACAGGTCCGCTACCAGCAGGGATTTTTCGCCGTGTCCCGGACGTGCTCCCACTGCCACGGGGCCGGAGAGATCATCGCCTCTCCCTGCCGTCATTGCCACGGGTCAGGACATATCAGGCAGAAACAGAAGATCACGGTGAGAATTCCGGCCGGGGTGGAGGACGGCAGTCGGCTGAGGGTGGAAGGGCAGGGAGAGGCAGGTGGCGCCGGCGCGGACCCCGGAGACCTTTACGTCCTGATCCGTCTGGCCAAGCATCCGTTTTTTGAGCGCGAGGACAACAACCTGTTTTGTCAGGTCTCCATCTCTTTTTCCCAGGCGGCGCTGGGAGCACAAATCGAGGTGCCCGGACTCGATCAAGACTCCGAAGTGCTGAAGATTCCCCCCGGCACCCAGACGGGAGCGGTCTTCCGGCTGAAGGGCCGCGGGATGCAGGACTTGCGCAGTCACCGGAAGGGCGACCTGTTCGTTAAGGTGCAGGTACAGACACCGGAGAGCCTAAGCAAGGAAGAGAAGTCCCTCCTGCGCCGATTGGCCGAGCTCCGTGGCGAGGACCTGGACAATGCCGACCGGAGCCTGATCGATAGATACAAGAATATTATCCATTAGAGAGCGGATTGACTTCGAACCACTTTCTTGTCAAACAAAAAAACCTGCGCCCGCCGTACGCCCTCATCGACGAAGAAGAGCACCATCATCTCAGCCGTGTCCTGAGGATGGCGCCCGGTAAGATAGTCTGGCTCGTGGATGAAAAGGGGAGTTCCTACCTGGCCGAGGTGGAGGAGGTCGGGCGGCGGCAGACCCGTCTTCTAATCCTTGAGAAAAAGGAGCCCTCAGCGGGCAGGCTGCGGCTTGTTCTCGCTCAGGCCCTGATCAAATCCAAAAACATGGACCTGGTCATTCAGAAAGCGACGGAGCTCGGGGTCGGTGTCATCATCCCGGTAGAGGCTGTCCGGTCGGTGGTCAAGCCGAATAAGGGTGAAGCCGGAAAAAGGGCAAGATGGTCGAAGATCGCCGGGGAAGCGGCCAAGCAGAGCCGGCGCTCGGATATCCCCACTATCCAGATGCCCCAGCCCTTGGCTGCGTTTCTCCAGGCCCGCGACGAAGCCAGAAGGTTTGTTCTTTGCGAGGACGGAGGGGCGAGGCTCAGGGATATCCTGGCTGCTGGACCCATCCGGCCGGGCGATCCGGAAGTTCCCGCGGTCGTTGTCCTTGTGGGTCCCGAAGGAGGCTGGACCAAAAAAGAGCAAGAACAGGCGATCGATGGCGGCTTCGAGGCGGTCAGCCTGGGAAGCCGAATCCTGAGGTCGGAGACGGCTGCTCTGGCCATCCTGGCGGCGATCTCCATTTTCTGGGGCGATTGAGCATGTTTCTGCAGGGACAGAAGGTCGGGAAATACGAGATCATCCGGTCTCTGGGAAGTGGAGGTTTTGGGTCCGTCTACCTGGCGCGAGACACCTGGTTGGATATCAAGGTTGCGATCAAAGTTCCCCATAAGCAGTCGGCCGAGCTCTTCAAGCTGCTCAAGGAGCCGCGCCTCCAGGCCGCGCTCAACCACCCCAATATCGTCCGCATGATCGCGGCCGAAAAAGAGAGCAAGGTTTTTTTTATGGTTATGGAATATGTCAAGGGCAAGACCCTGGAGAAACTCCTGGAAAAAGAGAAGGTCCTGGACTGCGACGCAGCCATCGATTTCATCAAGCAGATCGGCCAAGGCGTCGACCATGCCCACAAGAACAAGATCATCCACCGGGATTTGCGGCCATCCAATATCATGGTTTCCGAGGACGGGACGGCCAAGATCACGGATTTCGGGACTTCGGCCTGGCTGAACAATATCCCCTACGCCTCCACTCGGATCGGCAGTCCGCCCTACATGGCCCCGGAACAGTTCCTGGGCAAGGCGGGCTACCAGTCGGATATCTATTCCCTGGGCTGCATCTTTTATGAGATGATCGTGGGCCGGCCGCCCATTTTCGACCCCGACCCCTTCAAGATCCTGGAAAAGGCGCAGCAGGGCAAGATCACGCCGCCCCGGCTCCGGAACAACCGGATCCCGCGGGATGTCGATGAGATCATCATGAAATGCCTGGCCTCCAAGCTCGAGGACAGGTACCAAAGGTCGTCGGAGTTCATCCATGCCCTGGCGGTGCTGAAGAAGAAGGAGGAAAAGACGACCGAGCTCGAGGACATGCTCAGCCGGATCCGGGCGAGGGAACAGACCAGGGGCGAGCTCTGCTGGAATTGCCGCCGGCCTCTGCCCCCCAAAACCCGGCACTGCCCCCATTGCGGTGAGACGATATAACCTCTAGGGGCGATTGACTTTGAAAGCGAGGTTCAGATAACATGAGTTGGATTATCTTGATGTTCGAGAGAGACGGGAAGGGATTCGTGGCCTGCTCCGAGGAGTCTTAGGTGAGTCCTTTCAACGAGAACGGAAAAGTATGGATGAACGGTCGGCTGGTGCCCTGGAAGGGCGCCAATATCCACATCGCCGACGAGGTCTTCTTCACCGGTTCGGCCGCGGAGATCACGCCCATCCGCTCGATCGACAAGATCACGATCGGGAACGGGAAGCGCGGGCCCGTCGTTATGAAGCTGCAGGAGGCCTTTTTTTCCTACATCAAAGGCGAACGGGACGATACCTATCATTGGCTGACTTATGTCTGAGTGAGGTGGAGTATGGAAATCGATGAACTCTTGAAAGTCGCGATTGAAAGGGATGCCTCCGACCTTCATCTCAAGTCCGGCAACCATCCGATCATCCGGGTTCACGGGACACTCATCCCGCTGACCGGTTTTCCCCGGCTGACCTCCAAAGACACACAGGAGCTGGGCGACCAGCTGATGACGGACTACCAGAAGGTCCAGCTTAAGGAGGACTTCGATATTGACCTGGCTTACAGTCTGCCGGGGTTCGGCCGGTTCCGGGGCAGCATCTTCCAGCAGCGGGGGTCGCTTGCGATCGCCCTGCGGATCATCCCGCTCGAAGTCAAAACGATCCGGCAGCTGCTCCTCCCGGAGGTTCTGGAGAAGATCTCACTGCTCCAGCGGGGACTGGTCCTCGTGACCGGGACGACCGGAAGCGGAAAGACCACGAGCCTGGCGGCTATGCTCGACTACATCAACATCCACCGCCGGGAGAATATCATCACGATCGAGGACCCGATCGAGTACCTTCACAAAGACAAGAAGAGTACGATCAGCCAGAGGGAAGTGGGGATGGACGTGACCAGCTTTTCCCGGGGACTTCGGGCGACCCTGCGTGAAGACCCGGACGTCATCCTGGTGGGAGAAATGCGCGACTTGGATACCGTCGAGACGGCCATCCTGGCCGCCGAGACCGGGCACCTCGTCTTCAGCACCCTGCATACCCTGGATGCGTCCGAGAGCATCAACCGCATTGTTTCGGTTTTTGCGCCCCATCATCAGAGGCAGGTGAGACTGCAGCTCGGGAGCATTCTCAAGGCCGTAGTCTCCCAGCGGCTGATTCCGCGGATGGACGGACAGGGCCGGGTCCCGGCCGTCGAGGTCATGATCAGCACCCCCTATATCCAGGAGTGCGTCCAGGACAAAGAGAAGACAGGCCTCATCCGCGACGCTATCGCCGCCGGCGTTTCCCAGTACGGCATGCAGACCTTCGACCAGTCGATCTTTCAGCTGTACCGGGATGGCTACATCTCCTTTGAACAAGGACTGCGCTATTCCACGAATCCGGACAACTTCAAGCTCCGCGTCATGGGCATCCAGTCAACCCTGGACATCGCCCTCGAGGAGATGGAGCACGGGATGAGCAAAGTGGAGAGAGAAGCGTCGGAGGTCCCTGAAGAAGAGACCCGATGAGATCGCAGGAGATCCGGGAGGGTTTCCTCGACTTCTTCTCCCGGAAAAGCCATAAGGTCGTCTCCAGCTCCCCGCTCCTTCCCAAGGATGACCCCTCCATACTTTTCACCAACGCGGGGATGAACCAGTTCAAGAATATCTTTCTCGGGCTGGAGAAGAGAAGCTACCGGCGGGCGGTTTCGGTTCAGAAGTGTCTCCGCGTCTCGGGCAAGCACAACGACCTGGAGCAGGTCGGCCGGACAAACAAGCACCACACCTTTTTCGAGATGCTGGGGAATTTTTCTTTTGGCGACTACTTCAAGGAAGAGGCCATCGCCTTCGCCTGGGAGCTTGTCACCGACGTCTTCAACCTTCCCCCGGGCCGTCTCTACGCCACGATTTATGAGGATGACGAGGAGGCCTACCGCATCTGGCGCCAGAAGATCGGCCTGCCGGCGGAAAGGGTTTTCCGCTTCGGAAAAAAGGACAACTTCTGGGCCATGGGGGAGACCGGGCCGTGCGGGCCCTGCTCCGAGATCCATTATGACGCCGTGCCCGATCTGGAGGAAGGGGACCCGTACGGGCTGATCGACAAAGGTAGCGACCGGTTTGTCGAACTCTGGAATCTGGTTTTCATGCAGTTCTTCCAGGACGAAAAGGGGGTTTTGCACCCCTTGCCTTCGCCGTCCATCGACACGGGAATGGGCTTAGAGCGGACCGCCGCCGCCCTGCAAAAGAAGAGGAGCAACTACGACACCGATCTTTTCCAGCCTTTGGTTGCCCGGATTTGCGACCTTGCTCAAAGGGAATACCCTGCCGACGAGTCGGGCGATGTCTCCGTGCGGATCATCGCCGACCACATCAGGGCCATCACCTTCCTCATCAATGACGGCATCATGCCCTCGAACGAGGGGCGCGGCTATGTCCTGCGGCGCCTGATCCGGCGGGCCTTCCGGCAGGGCAACCTCCTGGGGGTCGAGAAGCCTTTCCTCCACCAATTGGTCAGCGGTGTCGCCGATATCATGAAGGACGCCTATCCGGAGCTGCTGAATTCGGTCCACTACATCGCCCGTCTCTGCCTCTCTGAGGAGGAGAGGTTTGCCGCGACTCTCTCTTCCGGGATCCGCTACTTTGAGCAGTTCATCGCCGAGGCCAAAAAGGCCGGCCGCAGCGCCCTGAGCGGCCCCGATGTCTTCAAGCTTTACGACACGTTCGGGTTCCCTCTCGACCTGTCCATGGAGCTGGCCCAGGAACAGGGCCTCGAGGTTGACGAACCGGCCTTCCTGGTCGAACTGGAGAGGCAGAAAGCTAAGGCCCGCTCCTCCTGGAAGGGCGACGCCCAGCCTAAGGACCGGCGGGCCTACGAGGGCCTGAAGAAGTTCCATGTGGTCGGCCTGAGCCATGAGACCGGCCGTGTCGATGAGGCGGAAGTCATGGCCATCGTCAAAGGAGGCCATGCGGTCAACTCGTTGCGGGCGGGAGAGAGGGGCCAGGTCGTTCTCGACCGGACGCCCTTTTATGCTGAGGCCGGGGGCCAGGTCGGCGATTCCGGCGAGCTCAAGGCTCCCCATTTCTCGGGGCTCGTCCATGGCGCCTTCTATCCGCTCCCTGATCTGATCGCCCAGGAGGTCGAAGCCCTGAGCGGAGAGCTCCGTCTCGGGGACAAGGTGGAGGCCTCGGTGGACGGGGCCAGGAGAGAAGCCATCCGCAACAATCATTCCGCGACCCATCTCCTCCACGCCTCGCTTCGCCAGGTCCTCGGGGACCATGTCAAGCAATCCGGCTCTCTTATTACGGCCGAAAGGCTGCGCTTTGATTTCACCCATTTCTCTCCGCTCAACCGGCAGGAGATCCAGGCGGTCGAGCAGCTCGTCAACCGGAAGATCCGTGAGAACCTGCCGGTCGAGACGAGGCTGACGACGCTCGAAGAAGGAGTCAAAGAAGGGGCCATGGCCATATTTGAGGAGAAATACGGCGAAAAGGTCCGCTTGGTCGCTGTCGGGAACTTCAGCAAGGAACTCTGCGGCGGCGTCCATGCCCGCGCCACCGGCGAGATCGGCTTTTTCAAAATTATCTCCGAGGCCTCAATTGCCGCCGGCCTCCGCCGGGTCGAAGCATTGACGGGGGAGGAGGCCCTTCGCTACACCCAGGAAGCCGATGAGCTCATGGCCGAGATCCAGGGGACCTTGAGCAGCTCCCGTAAGGACATCCTGATCCATTTGGAGAAATGGCGGAGTGAGCTCGAGGAGAGAGAGAAGGAGATCAGAACCCTCCGGCAGAAGCTGGCCCAAGTGAGAACTGAGGGAGGAGAGGAACGGGTTCGAAAGGTCAAGGGGATTTCCGTCCTGGTCCAGCGCCTGGACGGCCTGTCCATAGAGGAACTCAGGAGCACTGCAGACACTATCAAGCAGAGGCTTGGCTCCGGCGTCGTTATCCTGGGCGCGGAAGCGGGCGGGAAGGCGCTCCTGGTCGTCTCGGTGACCAAGGATTTGGCCGTCCGTATCCGGGCTGACCTGCTCATCCGGGAGATCGCTCCGCTCATCGGGGGAGGAGGCGGGGGGAGGCCGGATTTTGCCCAGGCCGGCGGAAAAAACAGCGAATTTCTTGACCAGGCCCTTGAAAAGAGTTTTTCGGTCGTCGATAAGCTGGCTTGAAAATCACCCTAAAAGGTGATTGCCAAAAGGCCGGCTTTTTGGCAATATGGGTAATAATCGGGTATTTCGATGAGGCATCCTGGTCGAAGTCGACGCTGGCTATCGATTTTCTCTTCGGGGGGCTTCCTGCTCGCCGGAATCCTTTCTGCCCCGCTGCGGAGCGAGGCCAAGGCGCGCCAGGAGTTGAAACAGCAATATGACCCGATTGTCCAGGCCTGTGCGCGGCAGTACAACGTGCCCGCCGACCTTATCCATTCCATCATCCGGGCGGAATCGGACTACGACAGCCGTGCCATCTCGCCCAAGGGAGCCGTCGGCCTGATGCAGCTGATGTCGGAAACCGCCACCCAATACGGTGTGACTGACCGGTTCGATCCCACCGAGAACATAACGGGCGGGGTCAAATACCTCAAGGACCTCTGCAAGCTGTACAGCGGGGATACCGCCAAGGTCTTGGCGGCATATAACGCCGGACAGGAAGCCCTCAAGAAGTTCAACGGCATTCCCCCCTATGCCGAGACCAGAGAGTACATCCGCCGGGTCATGGCCACTTATTCCAGGCCGTTCATCAGCAGCGGAGTCCCCGTCCGCAAGTTCGTCGACGCAACGGGCCAGCACGTTTTCACGAACGACCCCTACTACCATCTCAACAGCCGGAAGAAGCGCGATTAGCCATTCTTCTCCCGGGCACGATAAAAGACCTGTAAGCTTTTGCCCGGCCTCGGATGAAGGAAATCTTGGGGCGGGAGAGGTGGGTCCGGCCCAGGTTAGACTCAGGGTTGATAATGACTTGGGTTTTGGAGCGTTTCACTCGGACTGGCTTGCGGGGGAGGAGGTGGCAGGTTTTTCTTCCCGAACAACGATGCGCCGATTAGCCCGCCCAGGGCGCCGAAGGCCGCATAAACTGCCGCCGAAGCAAGAAGGCCGAGAAGGAACCAGGCGGGGGACAGCCCGCCGGCCCGGCCTTCAAACCATCTCTCCCACCCCGAAGGCATCTCCTCTACGAACTGGGAAAACTGGTCCATGAATCGTTGGACGTATTCCCGGTTCATGTTCTCGAACGGAAGGCTGACAATGGCATCTGTGACAGCCGCTGCTATTCCCGTAAGGATGCCGAGAACGGCGCCGTCGCCAGGAGTCAGAGGCGCAGGGGAGCCTTTGGCGAAGAGGTAGGCGGCCGCCATGGCGCCGCCGATAATCCAAAGGCAGCAGAAGCAGTTGACCAGGGGGACGGCGGTGAGCACGCCGGCCGCAAGGCCGCAGATCAAGGCCGGCCTGAACATGCCCGCGCGCTGTTGAGTCATTTTTCCTCCCGCGTCTTCGATGTCCTATTCTAGGGGGAACCCGGGGCCGATTTCAAGCGTTTTTTTTTGCCGGGAGATGAAGAGGTCGGCCATCCCGGCGATGAAGTAGAAGGGGACGATTGTACCCCAGAGGACTCCGGTAGTCAGGCGGACGGCAGTAACGGTCTGCCAGAGTCCAAGAAAATTCGCGGCCGTATCCAGCACTATCGGAGCGGAGACGATGATAAAGACCCGGCCGGGCGGCAAAGCTATGCGCCGCCATCCCCGGAGGAAAGGATAAAGGACCAGACCAAGGCAAAATCCCATATAGATGCCGGTACAGCGGGCGCACACGGCCAGCGGCTGGCCGAAGCAGAGCAAGGAACGGTCTGCGGCCTGATGGCAGACCGGACTATAGACGGAGTAGACGAGGCTAGACCATGGTGAAGCCCGACTCCTGAGGTAGGGGGCCAGCAAGATGCCTCCGAACCAGAGCAAATAGGCTATCGTGGTGATCAAAAACGTCAGGAGGACGGTCTTTTTTCGTTCTAAGGCGTTCGCTTCCCTTTTCAAAGGAGGGCTCCTCAAGCATGGCCCTTAATTCTGAGATAGGCCAGGTAGCCCACGAAAACAAGGAAGACGAGCGTGATGACCGAAGATGCCATGAAGGCGGAATAGAGCTCACGTCCCATGAGGTCATAAAGGGAGAGGCAGATGACCAGGGAGTTGAAGACAAGGAAGCCCCTCCAAAAAGGGCGATACTTGTCAAAGTGCCTGCAGATGAGCATCAGCGCCGGAGCAGCGGATAAGAAGGTGTAGTCCCAGCCAAGGGGGGAGATGAGGGGGATGAGGGCGAGAAGAAGGAAACCGTCAAGGACGGCCGGCTTGGGGACACGACTTCCCCGGTGCATGAGAAACAGCACAAGGCCAGCAAGGCCGGCCAGGATGATCCCGTAGATGGTCAGCGACAAGCTCTGGTCGTGGGTTCTTTTCATAACGAAAGCCAGCACGGAGATGTTATCCTGCGCGGCCAGGAGAGACGGAGTTGAGGCGGCCAGCGAGGATTTCCACTCTTCGAGCACCGCAAGGTTCCCTTTCCAGCCATAAAAAAGAGCGGGAGCGAAGGTGGCCAGGCTTAAGACGGCCAGCCCGCCGGCCAGGGCCAGCCATTTTTTTCGGACGGCGAAATAAGGAAAAAAGACAACGGCGTAGGGCTTGAGGGCCACGGCCAGGCCGACCAGGGCGCCGCTGGCTGCGCCGGCCGACTGCCCGGAGGATCGGGACAGCAGCCAGATCGTCAGCAAAAGCAGAAGAGTGATCAAGGCATTGATCTGGCCGAGCTGGAATTCCCTGAGGAAATAGCGGGCCAGGATGAGGCCGGCAAAAAAAGCCGGCGAGAAGCATGTATTGGCTTTAAAATCAATAAGTCTAGAAGAGATAAAGAAGATCAAGATAACGGCAAGGACGACGGCCGCAAACCAGACGGCCTTGGCCTGGGCAAGGGGGAGGAGTGTGAGCGGCACGTAGAGGAAGGCGGAGAAGGGAAGGTACTTGAATTGCCAATGCCCGTCGGTCGGCCGGTAGAGTGTCTCGCCGTCCCTGATCCTCTGCCCGGCTTTGTAGTTGACCTCGAAGTCGGACATATCCACTTTTGCCCGATAAATGATACCGAGACACAGAAGGACGATGATGGCCAGGATGATCAGCGCCTTGGATTGCTTGGCGGGCATTCTGCCTTCAACCTATAGCGCTGCAGTCTCTTTGTCAACCTCAGTTGTCCTGCTGAACGCCGGCCTATTAGTTTTGGGCAAAGACGAAGGGTGTGGATGAGGAAGTCCGTGGACGACTGAGCGGGCAAGGTTTCTCGACTGAAAGGAGAGAAGAGCAAAGGAGGATGCGGAGCGAGTTTCCTCGCTGGGGAAACGAGCGGGCTGACGAATCCATACCCGAGTCTTATTTATTGATTGACAGGACAGAGCTGTCTGTGTAAATTTGTTTCAGTACGCATGATGAGGAGGAAAGAGGATGACTAACAAAGCGCGCATCCTGGGTATCCTGGCCGTTTGCTTGGCGGCAGGCGTTTTGCTTTTTTCTCAGACTCCGGAATCTGCCCAGCTCCTCGAGAAGAATAACGAAGGCATTCTCTCTCTCTTTGTCTATGGGGCAAACAAGGAGCTCACCGCCAAGGGTGTGGGATTCGGGCTGACCGAGGATGTCGTTGCTACGAGCTACCACCTCGTCAGCCGGGCCGAAGAAGTGGAGGGGGTCAATGTCAAGGGAAAGAAGATGAAGCTCGAGGGCATCATCTCCGTCGACCGGAACCTCGATGTCGCTCTGCTCAAGGTCAAGGGCAAGGTTGGCGTCTTGGGACTCGGCGACTCGGACGGACTCCAATCGGGGGTCAGGCTGTTTGCCCTGGGAGCCAATGAATCGGGGGAGATCACGATCTCCGAGGGAACCCTCCGGAATATGCACAAATTGGGCGATGGCCTCTCGATCATAGAATCCTCGATCTCGATTCCAGATGGATTTAACGGCGGCCCTATCCTCGACCTCGGCGGAAAGGCTGTTGGCCTGGCCATCGTCATAGAAAGGAGCCGGGTGGGAATCCCGGTGAACTCCTGGAAAAACCTTGCCAAGGCGGGAAAGGTCACGGCCTTCAAGGACTGGGCCAAGGAAGATTATCTCGGCGGTTTTGAAGGCGCCTATTTGGCCGGCCGGGTATCCAGCTTGATGGACGAGACTCTGAACGCCCAGAAGTATCTGGAACGGGTCGTCATGGCCAAACCGGAGACGATCGAGGCCCAGGCTCTTCTTGCCTCAACCTATGCCAAGCAGCGGAATTACTCATCGGCGGTAACCGCCTACCAGAAGGTCGTTGAGCTCGACCCAAAGCGAGCCTCCGTCTACCTGAGCCTTGGGGATGTCTATTTCCGCATGCAGCGCTGGAACGAGGCGGCCGGAGCGCTCGAGAAGGGTGTCGCCATCGACAGCAGCAACGCGCAGGCCTTTTTCCAGCTCGGCAACGCCTATGAGGAGCTCAGGGATTTTGCCAAGGCGGCCGATGCCTACGAGCGTTTTATAAACCTCAAACCGGAGAATACCTGGACGGGATACCTGCGCTTGGGTTCAAGCCGAATGGAGCTCCAGCAGTATGACCTGGCCGTGGCGGCACTCCAGGAGGCGCAGAAAGCCCAGCCGAAAGACACAAAGGTCAATTACAGCCTGGCCATGGCCCATAAAAAGGCGGGGCAGTATGACCAGGCCGAGGCCGCTTTGAAAGGCCTGGCTGAGCTGAACCCCGCCGATGCCAGCAATTACTACAGCGACATCATCAAGATGTACGACGAGGCCGGCCGGAACGAGAATGCCATCGAAGCGGCCAGGAAAGTCATCGAACTCAACCCCAAGAGCGAGATGGCGGTTTATAACCTGGCCATCATGTTTCAGAAACTGAAGAGGTACGAAGAAGCAATCGCTACGTTCCAGCAGGCTTTGACCATAAAGCCCGACTATGATGTGGCCTACTATAATATCGGTTCCTGCTACCTGAACCTCAAGAAGTACAAGGAGTCCGTCGAGGCCTTCAAAAACTACGTCGCCCTCGTCCCCGACAACGCCGATGCCTGGCTGCAGATCGGGGTCTGCTATATGCAGCTCAAAGATTTCGAATCGGCCCTCGAACCGCTGAAGAAATGTGTCGAATTGCGGCCGGACTACGGCGTTGCCCTGTTCAACCTGGCCGTCGTCTACCTCAACCTGAAGGACAATTACAGCGCCCGGGATGTCTACAAGACTCTGGTCAACGTCGACCCCGACCTGGCCGAAAAGCTCAAAAAATACCTCCGCTAAGCGGCTCGGCTGAACTTGACTAATGCTCCGGAATGTGCTAGAAATGGTATCTATTTCAGCACGTGCAGCGCACATTCCCTACCCCTTTTAAAAAGAGATTTTTCGGTCGAAATCTCCGGCAGGAGTCAGGTTCCCCCATCAGGGAGTGCTGAGCCGGTGATCGGCGGGACCCGAGGGCAGGTGGCGGAATTGGCAGACGCGCTAGGCTTAGGACCTAGTTCCTGTTGAAGGAGTGCGGGTTCGAGTCCCGCTCTGCCCATTGAGATACATTGGCCGGTTTTTTCCAGGCTGTTCTTCCGCACGAGAGAAACCGAGTGAGATATCCCATGGTCCGAGGTAGAAGGCGATGAATGATAAAAAAGAGCCCATCACATCCCGGGTCAACTCTCCCAACCCCTCCACGCGGGAACTGGAGATCGAAGTCGCTGCCGACGAGGTGAACGAAGAGTGGGAAAAAGCCCTCCTGGAATATGCTTCGCGGGCGAGGCTCGACGGTTTCCGTCGGGGGAGGGCGCCCAAGGAAATGGTGAAGCGCCTCTTCTATCAGGACATCAAAGATGCGGTCATCGAAAACCTCGCGCCGCGGGCCCTGAGGGAGAGCCTGACCAGGCAGAACATCAGCCCCGTCGGGACGCCGGCGATCAGCGAGGTTGTTTTCCAGGAAGGTCAGCCTTTCCGTTTCAAGGCCGTTGTCGAGGTTCTGCCCGCTTTCGAGATTCCCTCTTACAGGAAAATCCGGGTGCAGAAGAAAGAGGCCGGGGTGGGGGAGGAGGAGGTGGACCGTTCCCTGGAGGAGCTCCGCCAGAAATCGGCGGAGTATATCCCGGTCGAAGGGAGGGGGGTGGCCGAGGGGGACTATGTCGTGGTCGAGTGGAAGGGCAAAGACCTCCAGACCAAGAGATTCCTCCCCACCGAGAAGGTGCTTGTCCTGGCCGGGCATCCCGACAACGAAAAGGGTTTAAACGAAAGCCTGAAGGGGACGGCGCCAGGAGAAACCCGGAAGTTTATCGTCTCCCATCCCCCGGATCATGCCCAGAAAAAAATGGCAGGCAAGACGGTGGAGTACGAAATCCGAGTCATGTCGATCAAAGAAAAAAAGGTCCCGGAATTGAGCGATGAATGGGCCAAAGACTTGGGGGAATACGAGAACCTGGCCGCCCTCCGGGAAAGAGTGAGGCAGGAGCTCGAAAAAGGCAGGCAGGAGGCGGCCCGCCGGGAGATGGGCGACGAATTGGTCAAGGGGCTGGTCGAAAACCTCCGGTTGGAGCTTCCCGAGAGCCTGGTCGACGCGGAAGCCGTCTCCATTCTGAGGAGCTGGGCGGCCCAGCTCCCGGCCGATCTCCCCTCCACCCAGGTTGAGGAGCTTCGGGAGAAAGCCAGAGACCAGGCCCGGCGGAGCCTCAAGTCCACTCTCCTGCTCCAGAGGATTGCCGGCCAGGAAAAGCTGGCCGTTGGCGATGAGGAGGTCGAGGAAGAAATCAAGGCCATGGCCAAGAGGAACAACGTTCCCCTGGTGCAGCTCGTTGAGAGGGTCAGCCAGGAGGGGAGAAGGGAGGATATCCGCAACAGCTTGCTCCTCCGCAAGGCCATTGACTTTTTGCTTGATAACGCGGTATTATATTAATACTCCCCATGCTATTAATCCCCTTAACCGCCGAGCAGGATGGGCCCAGGGAACGGTCTCATGGAGCCTCCTCCCGGCATAAGACCCGGAAGTAGCCGGTTTCTACCGGCACTCTCGTTTGGGGATGTCGACAGACGATAATGGAAGGCCATAACGTTAGGAGGCGCAACGCCGGGACTGTCTGCGCCCCTAAGGGATGTCTATAAGTTGCACATTCTAAAATAAATATATGAGATTTTCGGGAAGAGGAGAAGGGCCGCAAAAGCAAGATCGTGAATGGCCGGAGGCTGGGCTTCGAACGACTAAAGATAGCAGTGGGAGAATAAAGCATGACTCAAGAAGCGAACGGAAACGCCGAGATGATCCGCAACATCCCGCTGATCCCCTTGCGGGACCTGGTCATTTTCCCTTCCACCTTGGTCCCTTTCATCATCGGGCGTTCGCCTTCCGTCCAGGCGCTGGACAAAGCCTTGGAGAGAGACAAGCTCATCTTTCTGTCGGCCCAGATGGACGCCTCGATTGATAATCCTACCCCCAAAGACATATACTCCCTGGGCGTGACGGCCAAGATCATCCGGACCGTCAAGTCGGATGAAAAGAACGTCAAAGTCATCGTCGAGGCCAAAAAAAGGGCCCGGGTGATCGAATACCTGAGCACCTACCCCTATTACCAGGTTCTGGCCAAGGTCATCAAGGAGATTGAGGACCAGAGCTCGGAGGTCAAGGAGCTGCTGAAGAGGGTCCTGGCGCTGTTCGAGGACTATCTCAAGCTCAACCAGAATGCCAACATCGAGTCCATCATCCCGGCCCTGCGGGACACGACGAGCGAAAGGATCACCGATATCATCGCCTCCCACCTGTATCTTCCTCTGGAAGAGAAGCAGAACCTCCTGGAGACGATCAACACTCTGGAGAGGACACGGCGGCTGAACTATCTGCTCGAGAACGAAATCCTGAAGATCCATTCCAAGCTCCGGCGGGAGGGGCCGAGGGGTGAGCGCCAGAAAGCCGGAGGCAAAGAGGCCAAGCCGAATATCTTCCCGTCAGCCCCGGGTTACGGCGCCCGCAAAGACGACCAGCCGAACGAGATCGAGGACCTTAAGCAAAAAGTCAAAAAAGCCAATATGCCGGCGGACGCGGAGGAAAAGGCCCTCAAAGAGATCGAGCGTCTCGAGACCATGCCTCCGATGTCGGCCGAGGCGACTGTCTGCCGGAACTACCTGGACTGGCTCATCTCGATGCCTTGGAACAAGAAATCCCGCGAAAAACGGGGGCTCAAAGAGGCTGAGCGGGTGCTCGACGAAGACCACCATGGTCTGGAGAAGGTCAAGGAGCGGATTGTTGAATTCCTTTCCATCCGTCAGCTCGTCAAGAATCCCAAGGGAGTCATCTTGGGCCTGATCGGTCCGCCCGGAGTCGGGAAGAGCTCACTAGGCAAGTCCGTGGCTCGGGCAACCGGCCGGAAGTTCGTGCGCCTGTCGCTCGGAGGAGTCCGCGACGAGGCCGAGATCCGCGGCCATCGCCGCACTTATATCGGCGCCTACCCCGGGCGGATTATCCAGATGATCAAGCGTGCCGGCACGAAGAACCCGGTTTTTCTGCTGGACGAAGTCGACAAGATGAGCATGGATTTCCGCGGCGACCCGGCCTCGGCCTTAATGGAAGTCCTGGATCCGGATCAAAACAGCACTTTTCTTGACCATTATATCGATACCGACTTCGACCTTTCCCAGGTCATGTTTATCGTCACGGCCAACATGCTCGAGCCGATTCCCCGGCCGCTCATCGACCGCATGGAGGTCATCCGCCTGCCCGGATACACCGAGGACGAGAAACTCCAAATCGCTAAGAAATTCCTGCTCCCCAGACAGTTGAAGGCTCATGGCCTTAAGGCAAAAAACCTCAAGATCACCGACCCGGCCATGCAGAAGATCATCCGCGAGTACACCAGGGAAGCCGGCGTGAGGAATCTGGAGCGGGAGATCACCTCAGTCTGCCGGAAGCTGGTTAAAAGGGTGATCCAGAAGGGGAAGGAGCACAGCGAGCGGGTGACGCCAAAGAACCTCGAGTCCTACCTGGGCATCCCCAAGTTCAGGCGAAGCGGGATCGACAAAAAGGATGAGATCGGCGGCGCCATCGGTATGGCCTGGACCGAGTTCGGAGGGGAGCTTCTGATTTTTGAGGCGACCAAGATCCACGGGAAAGGGAATTTCACCCTGACCGGGCAGCTCGGCGAGATCATGCAAGAGTCCGCCCAGGCCGCCTTCAGCTATGTCCGGGGCAAGATTTTCGAGCTGAATATCGCCAAGGATCTGCACAAGAATTTCGATATCCACATCCACGTCCCCGAGGGCGCGACACCCAAGGAAGGGCCGTCGGCGGGGATCACTCTGGCCACTTCGATCATCTCCCTCCTGACCGATATCCCGGTCAACCGGAAGGTGGCCATGACCGGAGAGATCACCCTCAAAGGCAAGGTCCTGCCCGTCGGCGGGATCAAGGAAAAGCTCCTGGCGGCGCATCGGGAGGGGATCCGGGAGGCCATCATCCCGCTCGACAACAAGGCTGACCTCAAGGACTTGCCCAAAGTGATCAAGCAAGAGGTCAAGATCCATCTGGTCGAACACATGGACGAAGTCCTGAAAATAGCCCTGACAGGTGAACTTCCACAGGAACCGTCCAAGGAGACACCGGTCATTACGCCGGAGCTTTCCCCGAGGGGAGGGGAGGGCGAGGGCCCGACCGAGCCTCCCCTGACGCATTGAGGATTAGCCGAACGACTTTCGTCTGAAATCGGAAGACAAATCTTGAGGAGATGTGAACCATGAAAGAGAAAGACTATAGCTTGGTGGAGCTCGAGGAAAAAGAGCTCAAAGAGCTCGAGAAGATCGCCGGCCAGGCCGGAGTCGAGGACGAGGAGATCGAGGATGCGAGCAAGCACAACCTGATTTTCAAGGTTCTCGAGGCCCAGGCCAAAAAGAGCGGGCTGCTGTTCTCCGAGGGCGTCCTGGAGACGCTGGAGGACGGGTTCGGCTTCCTGCGGGCCCCGGATTTCAGCTACCTTCCCAGCCAGGATGACATCTACGTTTCGCCTTCCCAGATCAGAAAATTCCAGCTCCGGACAGGGGATACGATCAGCGGGATCGTCAGACCCCCCAAGAACGGAGAGAAATACTTCGCCCTGATCAAGATTGAGGCCATTAACTTCACCCATCCCGATGTCATCCAGGATCAGCGGCGGAACGTCCATTTCGAGCGCCTGACGCCGCTCTATCCGTTCGAGAAGATCAACCTCGAAGATGGGAACCCCAAGAACATGAACGCCCGGATTATGGACCTCCTGACGCCGATTGGCAAGGGACAGAGAGGCCTGATTGTCTCGCCGCCGCGCGCCGGGAAAACAACGCTCCTCAAGACGATCG
>Ga0209253_10001752_pt1 | contig 19133 bp, 14 predicted proteins | sample FrelakmetBRP12BR_FD_187145 | JGI IMG/M metagenome (GOLD analysis project Ga0209253, IMG submission 187145) | Freshwater lake sediment microbial communities from the University of Notre Dame, USA, for methane emissions studies - BRP12 BR (SPAdes)... | ecosystem: Environmental > Aquatic >... | reverse complement strand
CAGAGGCAGCAGCCCTACCATTGAACGCACCTTGAGCCGCTTGGTGCTGCCATCCGGCAGCCGCAGCAGGTCGTAGTAGAAGCCGTCCTCCTCGTCCCACATGCCCTCCGGTCCGGGCTTGTTCATGGCGCCAGCGATATAGAGAAAGTGCTCGACAAATTTTGTCACCATGTCGCCGTAGGTGGGATCGTGGGCCGCCAACTCCACCGCGAGCTCCAACATGTTCTGGCTGAACAGGGCCATCCACGCGGTGCCGTCCGCCTGCTCCAGGTGGCCGCCGGTGGGCAGCGGGGCGCTGCGGTCGAAGATGCCGATGTTGTCGAGGCCAAGGAACCCTCCCTCGAACACGTTCTTGCCGAACCTGTCCTTGCGGTTCACCCACCAAGTGAAGTTCAGCAACAGCTTGTTGAAAGCCGACCTGAGGAAATCCACGTCCGTCTCGCGGCCCAGGGCCTGCTCGGTGCGGTGGAGGAACAGGGTCGCAAAGGCGTGGACCGGAGGGTTCACGTCGCTGAAGTTCCATTCGTAGGCGGGAATCTGCCCGTTGGGGTGCAGGTAGAGTCCATGCAGCATCAGTTGCAGCTGCTGCTTGGCGAAATCGGGGTCGACGATCGAAAACGGCAGCGTGTGAAAGGCCAGGTCCCAGGCCGCGTACCAGGGGTATTCCCACTTGTCCGGCATCGAGATGATGTCCTCGTTGATCATGTGGAACCACTCCGAGTTCCGGGAGATCCGATATCCGGCATGGAGGGGGTTGGAGTTGTGCTCCTCCAGCCAGCGATCGCCGTCGAAGTAATAGAATTGCTTGGACCAGAGCATGCCGGCCAGGGCCTGGCGCATCACGTTGGCTGCATCCGGCGAGACCGAGGGCGGGGTCACGGAACGGTAGAACTCGTCCGCCTCCCGCAAGCGGGCCGCGAAGGTCTCGGCAAAGGCCGGCCCGAAGGGGACGGCAACCCCTTTCTTGTTCTTGCCTTGCTCGACGGAACTCTGGCTGACGAGACGCAGGCGCACGGTCATCGACTGGCCGGGAGCAACCATCTGCCGATAGTGAGCTGCACCCTTGGTACCCTGGTGGGCAGGGTTCACGGCCGTCTGGCGACCCTGCACCACATAGTCATTGATCCCGTCTTTAACGTAGGGTGTGGGGTTCGGATACTGAGGAAAGAGCCGTGCGTTGTTCGTTTCATTCTCGGTAAAAAGCAGCGGCACCTCGCCCTCGCAGTACAGCACATACGTGCTCAGGAGGGGATGATATGCCGTCATCGTACTCGTGCCCGCCGATCCCTGGCCCTGCTTGAGCAGCGGTTTCTCGGCAGGTCCGATAATCCACGCTGCCCAGTCGTTGCGAAACCACAGGGTCGGCAGCAGGTGCAGTTCGGCCTCGTCCGGCCCCCGGTTGACCGCGGTGATCTGCACCAGCACGTCGTCCGGGCCATCCTTGGCATACTCCACGAACACGTCGAAGTAGCGGTCGTCATTGAAGACACCGGTATCGAGCAATTCGTACTCCATCTCGTTGCGAGAACGTTGCCGGTTCGTCTCCACCAGATCGGCATAGGGGAAAGCCGCCTGCGGGTACTTGTAGAGATACTTCATGTACGAGTGGGTCGGCGTGCTGTCGAGGTAGAAATAATATTCCTTGACGTCCTCGCCGTGGTTGCCTTCGCTGTTGGTGAGCCCGAACAGACGTTCCTTGAGGATGGGATCCTTCCCGTTCCAGAGGGCGAGCGCAAAACACAACCGCTGCTTGTCGTCGCAGATGCCGCCGAGACCATCCTCACCCCAGCGGTAGGCGCGCGAGCGGGCATGATCGTGGGTGAAGAAATTCCAGGCGTCACCCCCGGGGCTGTAGTCCTCGCGCACGGTGCCCCACTGGCGCTCGCTCAGGTACGGACCCCACTTCTTCCAGGGAGCCTTCTCTGTTCGGTCCTCTTTGAGACGGGATTGTTCGGCATTCATCGATAGTTTCCTTTAAGGAGCTACTGTCTTATCTGGGTTGCAGCGCAGTTTATTTATCCTAGTAAACTTTCATTTAATTATCATATTTGAGCGACAGCCAGGAAAACACCCGCTACTTGCAAGTACCGGTGCAGCGGATCACCCGCTCGGCGCAGCTGATGGCATCGAACTGGCTGGTCAGGAACTCATCCATCTCGGAGCCAGAGTGGGGCATCTCGGCATTGTTGCACTGGTTCTGTGAGGTCACGTAGCGAATCCCGGAGACCCATTGCACATCCGTACACTCGGGCTTGCCGATGCCAAAGCGCATACCGATTTCGTAGGTGCCGCAGAACAGTCCATTGTGGCGAACCGGGCCCTCGATGTGCCATTCACCGCCGCGTTTCAGCCAGCCGGTGAAGCCGGCGAAGCCGAAGCGGAAATCCTTGCGTTGCAGTTCAAAGCCATCGAGCTTGACCTTGGGGTATTGCGCAACTGCCTGTGACCGCTGCTCGGCGGCACTGGCCTGCGGGGAAATTGCCGCAGACAGCAGCGCGATTACCAGTGTCGATAGCGTGAGGGTTTTGTGGAAGCGGCCATACTGGTTTTTGATGGGCCTGGAGAGGTGCGTCTGTTGTGTCTTCAAGTTAACCCCTGCTTTATTCCGCTAATAAGATGGCGTTCACAAATCAACTTTTCACACGAGCCGTTTGTTGTTGCTTGCTGTCCAGTGCAGCAGTCACGGGCCGGATAGCCTTGTGAAGAATTTCTCGGTCAGCTCTGCAATCGGATACTCGAGCAGAAGCAATGGCAATATCAGCAGCAGCATCGGGGTGAGTCGGAAGAAGGCGGAGCTCCGGTCGCGACATGCGCCAGAAAAGGTGTACGACTAGCGGCCAAGCCGCCAGAGCCCGCAAGGAGCGTACCGGGGGTGGAACTGACCGGGTTGCTCCAGACTTAATCAAACAGCTCGGGTGACATTAAGCAACCACCCATTGACCATTATCTTTCAGTCGCAGGTGGACTCCGTTTTCACGCCAAATGTCGTACAAGTTTTGGTAGCGCAGGACAGGAAAATCTGGATAAACGCGGCACTGACATCTGCACGACCGTCATAGGGTATCGACTTACGGAGCCACGCCGACAATCGCCCAGTGGCCGTCCGCCCTCTTGCAAGCCTCGAGCCTGGTCGTAGCCTTCAGTCCATTGTACGCGTAGTTTGAGATCTCCAGATAACGGCATGGATTGCCTTCGAGCTTGCGGGTGGAATCGGTCACGGTGATCTCGCCACCGTTGCGCGATGCCTCGTTCTTCCAGGTTTTGTGCTCGCCGCTCTGGCCTTTGTCGAGCAAACCTGAGACGGTCTCCTCATAGAGCTTCCGGTCCTGATCGTTGAAGTACGCTCCCGGCGTGTCGTGCATCCACCACACGTTCTGGGCGGTGGCAGTCGCCACCCAACTGCTGGCAAAAAGCACGCAAAGCAGTGCCAACGTTTTCCGAAACATCATGGCGTCTCTCCTGAAAAGTGTCTCATGGCTAAAAATCGAATGGACTCGATCGTTCCTTTCTACCTGTCAACTCATTGAAAGATAGCTCAGGTTAAATCTTTGTCAAGCAATGACGCCCGACAATCTCGCTAACCGGCCCTGCTCCCACAGGCAACAATCTGCAGCATAATTTGGATGACTTGCCCGTCCGCCAGACAGGACTCCGCTCAATCGACCCGGAACCCATGGGTGCGCTCTCATAAATTTTCCTCCACCAGCGCTTCGAGGCGTCCGGCTTGCACCGCCGCCACCAGTGCCGCATGGTCGCGCTGCGTCTGGTCCGCGTAAGCCAGCGCGAACTCGCCGATGGCCTGGTCAAACACATCCGTTTTACCCAGATAGCCGCTGATGGTCGCCGCATCCCCGGACTTGGCGTGGGCGCGGGCCAGGGCCCAACCGCACACTTCAGCATAACGCTTCATTCGCACGGGCGTATGCTCAGCGACCGGAAACGAAAATTTCATGTCCCGCAACTGGCGCGCAAAGTAATCAATGCCACGCTGGCTTCGCAACCAGCCCAAAAAGATGTCGCTGGAGGACTGCATCAGCCGTTGCCCCACGACCACCCGTTGTCCTTGATTTTCATAAATGCTTTTGCCCGCATACGGCGCGAGCACCGAGGGGCGGGCCTCCTTGAATTGCAGCAGCAGGGGATGATTTTCCGGGGAGAAAAACAGCCCGACGAAACAGCGCGTGCCCACGCTGCCGATACCGACCACTTTCATGGCGATGTCTTCCAGACGGTAGCGATCCATCAGCACACGGCGGTCGTCGGGAAGCGACCGGCGATAGTCTTCCATGGCCTCGCGCACTATTTGCTCGGATCCCTCTTCGGTCACATGGAAGAGCAGCGGCGGTTGATCCACCAGGCGGGGCCGGCCACCGACGACGGTGCTGATCTTGGGAAAGAGGAATTCACCGATACGCCGGCGGGCACTCTCGGCAATTTCCTCGCGGCGCTTTCTTGCCTTGGCATCGGGCGCCATATCGATCAGGGTTTGTGCATCCAAGCGCGCGTACCAGACTTCCAGCGGGCTCTTTCTCGAATAGTCGCGCAGGCGTTCCCGGTAAGCGCGCGCGCACTCGATGGCGGCGGCACGGGCATCGTCGGCGGCGTGACCATTGTCGCGGGCGGCCACGGCAAAGCTGACCGCCAGACGTTTGACATCCCATTCCCAGGGCGCGGGGATGGTTTCGTCGAAATCGTTGATATCGAACACCAGGTTGCGCTCGGGGGTGGCAAACAGGCCGAAATTCATCAGATGACAGTCGCCGCAAGCCTGCACCTGAATCCCGGTATTCGGGATGGTGGCCAGATCGCAAGCCATCAGCCCCGCGGAGCCGCGCAAAAAGGTGAAGGGACTGCGCAGCATGCGCCCATAGCGGATGGGAACCAGCTCGGGCAGACGATCCCGATTGGACTCTTCCAGCACGTCGATAGGGTCGCGGCGCTCGGGTGATGGTTCCCACTTGGCATGACTCTTGCGCGGCAAGCTGTCGCGCAGCGCCCTGCCGGTGGCCAAGCGCTCTTCGCGTGAGCGGAATTCCATGCGCTCCGCTCCGGCTGAGTCTCCTGCGACTGCCGTTTTCTTGGGGTTTTTCTTGGCTGTTGTCATGGGATTGCTACTCTCGGAATGGTTTTCTTATGTCATAAGTGGCAGGGAAGATAATAGAGGATCAAACCCCTCGGATCAACCTTTTTGATCAAAGTTGCAGATCGTTGAACACAAGGCACAAGGCTGGCGCAACAATCGTTGTGCAACGCTAGAGTTTGCAGGATTCTGGTTGGATTCCACGGCGTTTATGCCTTTTCGTCCGCAACCGGCTCGTCTCCATCGCCGATCCAGTCTCCCAATAGCGTGTAGGCGACCGCGAGCACGACCGGGCCAACAAAGATGCCGACCAGCCCGAAAGCGACCATACCGCCGATGACACCGGCTAAAATCAGCAGCAGCGGCAGATCGGCTCCCAGCCGGATCAGCATCGGGCGAAGGAAATTGTCCAGCGTCATCACGATGACGGACCAGACCAACAGGAAGGTTCCCCAGTTGGTATCGCCACTCCAGTAGAGCCAGATCACTGCGGGAATCATCACCAGACTCGGCCCCACTTGGGCGATGCACAGCATGAACATCACGGCGGTGAGAAGTCCGGCGAAAGGAATGCCGACAATAGCCAGACCGATGCCCCCCATCGCCGACTGCACCACGGCAGTGACGCCAACGCCGAGCGCCACGCTGCGGATGGCCTGGCTGGCAAGCTGCACTGTGCTCTCGCCGCGCGCCCCACCCAGACGGCGGCCAAAACGCTTGACCGCGCCAGCCGCCGTCTCGCCGCCGGCATACATCGCCGCCGCGATAATGACAGTAAGCAGGAACTGCACGAACAGCAGCCCCATGCTGCCGAATTGGGCAATCGCCCATTCGATCATGGCTCCTGCATGGGGCGCCAGCTTCTCCATCAGCTCCTTGATGCCGGAATCGGCCGCCTGTTGCCACGCCGTGGCAGCTTTGTCGCCGACAAGCGGCAGGTGGGCGATCCAGTCCGGGGGGGGCGGAATGCGAAAGTTCGCGATCAATTTCGTCCACTCGACGATCTGATCCGAGTTCTGCACGATGACACCGATAGCCAGCGCCATCGGTACCACGAACAGCAGCAGCAGGATCAGCGTCATCACCATGACCGCCAGTGCGCGACTATTCCACAATGTTGCCTGCAGCCACAGAAGTGCCGGCCAGGTCGCGACGACCACCATCGTCGCCCAGATGGCCGCAGCGAGAAATGGCTGCAAGACCCAGAACGTGGCGATTACCAGCACCCCGATGAAGAGTACTCCCAGGGCGGTTTTGGCAAGGTCGCGTCGAGTATTTGTCATAGTGGCGGATCCTGAGGCGACTCACTGAGGAATCGTTGATTGATCGAAGATTACGGCCTGTTTCATTAAGAGATCTGGAACCTAAGCATCGGTTTGGTTAGCATAACCGATTTTAGTCCTCCGCTCTTTAATGCGACAGAACCGAATCAAGTGCCAGGATACACATCGCCTGACGATGATTTATCCTGAGCTGTCCTGAGTAGCTTATCTGCTGGAAATGGACGAGAATGAATAAATAAATCCATCGGATTTCCTGTCCTTTTATATGAAAAAGAACCGAAATTACCTGTTTCTGCTGGCAGTGCTGTTGACGGGCTGTGTCATGCTGGCGACCAACTACGGGGCGCTCTATGGCCCGTCGGCCCCCAGGGATCGGGTCGTGTCCCCGGACAAGATTGCGGCTGCCGGCCATGTATCCTTCGACAAGCAGGTGCAGCCGATCCTGAATCAGCGCTGTATCGTGTGCCACAGTTGTTACGACGCACCCTGTCAGCTGGATCTGACATCCTACGAAGGGCTCGACCGTGGTGCGGACCCAGTGCCAGTGTACAACCTCCACCGCTTCTCGACCGACAAACCGACCCGCATCGGTATCGATGCCAGCACCACTGCCGGGTGGCGCGCGCTGGGTTTCCATCCGGTACTGAATGAACGTGCCGACACGCGCGCGGCCCATCTCGACAACTCGTTGCTGTACCAGGCCTTGCTGCTGAAGCGCAGCGATGCGTTTCCGACCACGGGTCGGCTGCCGGCCGCGTATGACATCAATTCGGAGCTGCGGACTGACAAGGATTCGTTCGATCAACGCAGCCAGTGCCCGACCATAGAGCGCTTCGACCATTTCGCCCGCCAACACCCGCAGTGGGGCATGCCGTTCGGCTTTCCGGCGCTGAACGAGGGCGAGTTCAAGACCATCGAAACCTGGCTGGCGCAGGGATCGCCGGTGGAGCCAGCGGCGGCGCTGCCGCAGGCCGTACAGCAGGAAATCACCCAGTGGGAGAAGTTCTTCAACGGCGAGTCGAACAAGCAACGGCTCATGGCCCGTTATCTGTACGAGCATCTCTTTCTCGGCCACCTGTTCTTCGACCAGGTCAATCCCGGCATGCGTTTCATGCTGGTGCGGTCGCGCACGGCGCCCGGGCAGCCGATCGACCTGATTCACACGGTCCGTCCCTATGACGACCCGGGTGTCGGATCATTCCATTACCGGCTGCAGCGATACGACCGCACCATCGTCGACAAGACCCATCTGCCCTATGCGCTCAACAACCAGCGCCTGACACGCCTGAAACAGTTGTTTCTCGAGCCGGACTACGTGGTGCAGGACCTGCCCGGCTACGAGCCGCAGCTGGCCGCCAACCCATTCAAGACCTTTGCCGCCATCCCGCCGCGCAGCCGTTACCAGTTCATGCTGGACGATGCACATTTCATCATCGCCGGGTTCATCAAGGGGCCGGTGTGTCGCGGTTCAATCGCACTGAGCGTGATCGACGATCACTTCTGGGTGCTGTTCAGCGACCCGGATGGCGATCCCGTGAATCACGACGCCAACTTCATGGCAAAGGTCAGCGGCGATCTGCGCATTCCATCGGAGCGCGAAGACAACATTGGGCTGCTGAAAGCCTGGCACGCCTACTACGATGTCGCGCTGCGCTATTTCTTGGAGAAGGTGGAGTATTTGAACGGCGTCTACCCAAAGGGCCAGGGTTACGGGCTGGCGCAGATCTGGGATGGCGACAAGGTCAACCGCAATGCCGCGCTGACGGTATACCGCCACTATGACAGCGCCAGCGTGGTGCACGGTTTCGTCGGCGAGATTCCGAAAACCGGCTGGGTGCTGGACTATCCGCTGCTCGAGCGCATCCACTATCTGCTGGTGGCGGGCTTCAATGTCTACGGTACCGCCGGCCATCAGTTGGCCACGCGTACTTACATGGACTTCCTGCGCATGGAGGCGGAGCTCAACTTTCTGGTCTTCCTGCCGCGTGACCAGCGCCTCCCGCTGTACCGTCACTGGTACCGTGACACCGGGCAACCGCAGAAACTGGAGCACCTGATGGCCGAGAATGTCAGCAAATACGGCGTGCGGGAGCCTGCGATCCGCTACGAAACGGCGGACGGCAAGAAGGAGTTTTTCGTTAAAGCCTACCAGCACCTGGGTGGCGCACAATCATCGCTGGATAGCATCAACTGGTGTCGGGAACTCCCGGCGCAATGCGCAGCATTGCAACTGGATCCGCGGACCGACGCGGTCGAGAAGGCATTCCGGCGTCTGAGCGACACAAAAGGCGAAATCACGGATGTCTTTCCCAACGTGACCTTCGTGCGGGTCATTGTCGACGGATCGGTGAAAAACGATCTGGTCTACACGCTGGTGCGCAACAAGTCGTACCTCAACACCACTGCCCTGAAGCCCACGGAAAAGACCCGTGTCAAGAGCGAAGACACGGTCGACGTGGTGAAGGGTTTCGTCGGCGCCTATCCCAATTTCTTCCTGGAGCTGCGCTTCCAGGATCTGCAGGCGTTCGTCGACCAGTATGCTGCCATCGACAGCCATGAGCGTTATGACGCGCTGATGGACAAGTACGGCATCCGCCGCAGCAACCCGCAGTTCTGGCAGAGCGCCGACTGGTTCCAGGCCAAGTATCGTCATGACAGCCCGATCCTTGCCGGCGTGTTCGACCTGAACCGCTACCAGAACCGATAGCGACCCCCGGGGCCTAGCCGCTGCCCAGGAGGCGGGACAGAAGGTGTAGCGTGCTGGTAAAAATCATTCTCGCATTAACAGTGGTGGCCAATACCGGCTGAATCCCGATTGGTTGCTGAACGGCGGATTCGCTTTCGATTCCTCGATGGTGAAGGATCAGAATCGACCACTGAGTATGCCGCCTGGTGCAACCTACAAGTTCGGCATGGGGGCTCAATGGCAGTCCAGTCCGATAACCAAATTAGGATTCAGCTACGAACTGGTTTACCTGGGAGACCTCCCGGTGTCAAAAAATCGCAGTGAACTAGGAAAATAACTGCAACGAACAGGCAGTCAATAACTGGGGCAGTTTCAATGACCAAGCCGGTTAATCTTGTCCAGAAGGGTTATCTTATGCGCGCTGAATTTCCCCGGCTTGTTTTCGGGCAACTGCTGTTGTCGTCTGCTATGGCGTTTAACCCGCACCGGGGAAAATGAAAACAGAAACGATCATCCACCTCCTCACCATCAGCGCCGTGGCAGGGCTGCTGGGGGCAGTGGGATTGCGGCTGACGCTGGATCAAGTCGCACAATCATTGAAGCGTTGCCGCTTCATCGCGATCCTGCTCGCCAACTTCATCATTGTCCCCGCCCTGACGGTCGCGGCGGCGCGAACCTTCGGTATCGGGCGCGAAACCGCCATCGCAATGATTCTGCTGGCGGCGGCACCGTTCGCGCCGGTCGTGCCGGTGTTTGCGCGAATGGTGCGGGCCGATCTCGCCCTTGCCGCCGGCTTGACCTCCATCTTTCCCCTGCTCTGCGCCTTCCTGACGCCGGTGGTTTGTGTGATTGCGCTGCAGGCGGTGCCGGACGCCGGGGAAATTCAATTCAATCTGCTCGGCATGTTGCTGACCCTGGTGGCGACCATCACGCTGCCGTTGGCGGTGGGAGTCTTCATCAATCACCGCTGGCCGGCGCTCGGCCGGCGAATGTTGCGACCGGTAGAGGTGGCGTCCGAAGCCCTTGGCGCGCTGGCGCTGACGTTCGTGACTGTCACCGAATTTGATGCCATCCTGACGATCGGCTGGCTGCCGTTGCTGGCGATGGCACTGGTTGCCGAGTTGTCACTGGCCCTGGGCTACTGGCTCGGGGGCGCGGCGGTTGCCTCGCGGCAAGTGGTCGCGTTCGGCACGAGCAATCGCAACATTGCCCTCGCCTTGCTTGTCGCGATCCAGAGTTTCGCCGGCACGCCGGTGATTTCAGCCGTGGTGGCAAACGGGTTGATGATGATTCTGCTTGGGCTGGTGCATGTAGCCTGGTGGCGGTTTGTCTCCACGCAGAGCCGGTGAACCTGTGCATTTGCGCCGGTATATGCTCGAAAGCGTTCAGGAACCAGCACACGCTGTCTGCGCTGTGGTGACCGGCGACAAAAGTATTGAGCGCTGCGCGTTTACCGCTTCACCTTGACAACTCGTAGTGATCGAGCAACGGCCCCAGTTCCTGTTGTATCCATTCCTCCGACAGGCCGAATTCCTCCAGGGTGTATTCATGCTTGCTCTTGAATCCCCGTTGCTGCTGGGTCACGGCGGTGAGTTGGGCGCGGTAGGCGTCGCTCATCTGCCAGCCGAAATGTTGGTAGATTTTCTCCAGTACGGCCATCGGATCGCGCGTGAGGTCACGGTAATCAATGCAATAATATTGCCGCGGGTCCACCTTGTTGCGGAACTCAAAGAGATGTTGAAACCACTTCACCGCCAGCCGCGCGTAGGATTTCGACACCGCCGAATCCTTGGGCAGTTCCGGCGAATGCGCCTGCCAGGCCGGATAAAACACGCTCACGTGCGACGCCACTGATTGATAGGGATGGCGGATGATGGTGATGAACTTCGCATCGGGAAATTCTTCGAGCAATGCTTCCACCGCTCCGGAGGATTGCGTGGCCTTGGAGAGCATCGTCTTGTCCGGCCCGTTGACGTAGAGCTGGCGTTGCAGGCAGCTCCGGTAGTAGCGCATCAACTTGCGCCGCAGCTTGAGCGGCAGCGCATCCTGGAATCCCGCCACCCACAATTCATCCACGTGCAGGAACAACAGGAAAATCGCCTCTGTCATAAAAGTATAGACAAAAAATCCGTCGTCCTCCTCGGGTTGGTTGAAGCGCATCTGGTGCATGTCGTCCCAGCCGCCAAACCATCTCTTCTCCGCCCAGCCCATTAATTTCGCAAGGTGGCGCCCCGTGTGCTGGTCGAGCCAGCCCAGGCCGTTGAAGAATCGCTGGAAGCACACCGCCGGAAAAATCGTCTGATACAGCTTGTTATACACAAACCGCTCCTGATCGAGGCTCATGAGTTTTTGCAAAAGCGTGGTGCCGCTGCGGGGCGGAGCGACGATGAACACCGGTGCGCGCACGGCCTGTCGCTTGAAACCCGGAAAAACAATGTGATCGAGCGCCCGCCCAAACACCACGACGCACCACATCAAGCAGTACAGTAGCGTGAAAAAGAATAGATAAGCCCAGCGACGAAAACTGAAACGCGCTTTGAACAGCGAAAGACGCATCGCCCTGATGAACAGATCCAGATTGATAAACATGTCATGTAATCCAGAAAATAATGCCGTTTTTTATAAGTCTTATGGTGCTCTAACCGTATCCCGATTTCAAGAATACCTCAATCATAAGTTAGGCAGGCACTTGGCTGCTGTTCGGAATCTTTGACCAAAAATTGATGGCTCTACCAGCTAATGTCGCCAAGTAAAAACTGCTCAGGACCCTGAATTGGAATGACAATTACAACCGCAAAGTGAGATGCCCACATAATGAATATATTGAACAAGAACCGCTATGCGACGATGGGTCGGGTTATTAATGAAAGATGCATAGCTATTTAATGTTAGACCCATTTTGGAACAATGCAAAAAGAATAGGTCGCGCGGCGGCTTATCAACCCCGGTGGAGAGATGGCTTGCCGACGGTTTGTCCCGTGCTATCCTGAGCATGATATCAGGCCTGAATTGGCAATCAAGTCTGGTGAATTTCCTATCCCTCCGCTACTTGATCTCAACAAACAGGCAGTTACAGATCGAACTTACGATAAAAACAAGGAGTTAATCAATGAACAGGCCGATTGATCTTGCCCGGAACAGTTCGCCAATGCGCGCCAAGTTTTCCTGGTTCATTTTGGTGCAACTGCTGTTGTCGTCTGCTGCTGCGTTAGCGACTCCCCCACCCACTGCCGAAGAGATAATTACTTCACTGGCGCTTAAACAGGATCAGGTGGCCAACCTCCACCGGGGTGAAATCGTTGCGCTGGAAATCGGTGAAGCGACCCAAAAAGAATTGGCGATGGGCCTGGGCATCTACCTGCGGTCGCCGCCGGCAAAACTCGCCGCTTACTTCAAGGACGGCGAACTGGCGTGGATCGACCCGGATATCATGGCGCATGGCGAGATACAACCAAAATCCGGTGCGGATGCCTTCAATGGGTTTGTTTTTACATTGAAGCAGAGCGATGAAGCCAGGGATTTGCTGGATGCCGCCGCGGGCGACCAGTTTAATTTGTCCGCCGGGGAAATCCAAGGCTTTGCGCCGCTAAAGAAAAATTTAACCAATGCTGATAAAACTGCCCTGGTTGCAGGCGTATCGCAACATTACCGGGAGATTTTATTGCAACGCTCGCAAGCTTACCGCAAAGATGGCCTGGCAGGAATCGCACCCTACGCACGCGATGGAGCAGATGCCAGCCCTGCAGAGGAATTACGCACTGCCGCTGCCAGCAGCAGGTTGTTGGCACGCTACTTTCCCGATCTGCATAAGGCTTGGCTGAATTATCCGGCCAAATTGGCGTCCGGTGCTGAGGAGCAATTTTATTGGCTCAACCGGAAAGTGGAAAACCGGCCCACGGCCATTCTCGGCCACCGCGTCATGCAAACTTCCGATGCCGGCTCGGTGATCCTCGCAAGGCAGTTCTTTGTCGGGCACTCCTACAACTCCAGTCAGCTGATAGTCGTTTGCCTGCCGTACCATGACGGTTCCATCGTGTTTTATGCGCATCGGACTTCCACCGATCAAGTCGCCGGCATGGGCAGCAGCTTGAAGCATGCCGTCGGCCGCGAGCAGATGAAGGGGCAAATGATCAAGAACTTGGAGCGGTTGCGCTCCGCTGTCCAATCTTTCTAAGGGGTCACATCATGACAAGCCGGGATATCACGCGAAGGCAATGGCTATGCGGCGCTTGCGGCTTAGGTCTGGGGATGACCCTGGGCGTTGCGGCCGAAGCGTCTCCAGCCAGATCAATTGACATGGAGCCTTATCCGCGTAACGCCGGCGAAGCGCTGGCACGATTGAAGAACGGAAACCGGCGTTTCATGGATGATAAACCGCGCCATGCGCACGCAGAGGCTTCCTGGCGCAGTCATCTCGTCGAGACCCAAAAACCTTTCGCCACTGTTCTGGGTTGTAGCGATTCGCGCGCGCCGCCCGAATTCATCTTCGATGTGGGATTTGGCGATCTCTTCACCATTCGGCTGGCCGGCAACATCATCGCGGAAGACGTGATCGGCAGCTTGCAATATGCCGTGTCTCATCTGCATACCCCGTTGGTGGTCGTGCTGGGCCATGAAGGCTGCGGTGCCGTCGCTGCCACCGTGGAGGAAATGCTGCATATGGCCAAGGAGCCGGAACACATCGAGTCGCTGATCCAATTGATCAAGCCCGGACTAAGGGGGCTCGATCTGAAGCTGAACCGGCATGCGCTGCTGAGGGCCGCCGTGGAAGCGAACGTCCGCTGGTCCATGCAGCAACTAACCACTCTTCCGGAAGCAAAACGGTTGCTCCGGGAAAAACGCGGGGCCTTGGTGGGGGGCGTTTATGAGCTGGCGACAGGGCGCGTTCGTTTCCTGGATTAGATCAGCATGTCATTTCATCCGTTTTCGGATGGATGCGACCCTTGCGTTCTGACCCAGCGGCGAGTCAAGGTTTCATTGCCCGAACTGCGACCGCAAACGGCTAATCCTCAGGCTTCTCGCACTTGGCGCCGCCCCGCATTTCACAGGCCCGCCACCGCATTTTCTTGGCCCAATAGGTGTAGGACCGCTCGACATCTGCCCATTGGTTCAATGATTTCCAGGCGTATTTGCCGCCTCCCCGGCGATCGACTGCAGCGGCCAGCAATTCTCCGGTTTGACTGTCTGTCGCTTCCATTTCAACGGACGCCGCGCCGACCAGGGCTTTTGTACCACCGAGCCGCTGCTTCCCTTTCGACAGCAAGATAGCGCCTGGATGTATCGCGGTGACGCTGTCCAGCCCTGGAGCGCCCTTGCCGGCTTCCGTGATGCCGATGCGTATCCTCATTACCCCCGGACCTGGTTGCTGGATCATGGCGTAATCCTTGCGCAATTCCTCATCGGCGCTTAAATAGAGATATTGGGACAAATAGTTCGCGTCTTCCCGGTCGATAACCTTGGCGGCCGATTTTTCTCCACGCCAGACCTGCACCGGCTCCAGCAGGACTTTCGTGTAGGATTTGAACTTGGCCTTGTCCGGCGTGAAATACACCAGCGTTGCCTCGGTTTCGTTCTCCGCTGCACGGAGCTTTGAATAGTCTTTCAAAAACCCGGATGGCTCTGCCTTTCCATACCCCCCAGCCTGTTCGGTAGCGGCGCATGCCGTAAGCGCCAGCGCACATAGACCTGCCCATATCAATCGCCGCGTACTCATGAATTGCCTCCTTTGAATCAAATTCAATACGCCGTGATTTATTCCGCACGGACATCTTGATCCTAGCCAGTGTGCGCCAAAAAACAATCTGCTTCCTGACACCGAATTCCGCGATCGAAATTTTCACGACCCGGTTGCGGGAGTTATTAGGAGCATCCGGGAAGGAGCAACCGGCTGCCGCAGCAAATGTTGTGCAATCGAGAGTGAGTGGATCAGACACATTCCAGCGCCTGCTTGGTGACATTGATTCCTCAATCGCTGTAAACTATCAAACCGAATCAAAAAACCCAAACCATACCATGAGGAATATATTTTCATGAATCGTCAACTCCCCGGAATAATTGCCTTTGGGCTTATCCTGACCCTGATGGGCTGCTCGTCTACCATGTCGACCATGCAATCTGAATCCAATAATTTGAAAACCAAGGCCGTGGAGCCCGCCCCGGATGCCGGCTTTATCGAGAAGCCTGGGCAACAGACCAGGCGAGCGGATTTGCCTTTTCAGAAAGTCTGGATCAAGCCCGGCTTTGAAAAAGCCGATTACCGGATATTGGTCGTCGCCCCCGTCAATACCCAGTACATGATGGAAATGGATTGGCTGCAAAGTGCGGGCACGACTAATTGGGTCGGCGATGTAAAAAAAGATATCCGAGAACTTGCCAAGTACTTTCATGACCAAGTGGTGAAGAACTTCAAGGAAGATCCCAAGCATCGCTTCCAGGTCACCGAAAATCCAGGACCGTATAAGCAACCGGCGTTGCGCCTGGAGCTCGCGCTGATTGAAATAGCCCCCTCGGAACCGGTGCTGCATGCCCTCGGCTGGCTGGTTCCCGGCGGCGGCACGGCTGCTGGAGTGATTAACAAACGCACGGCGGCCTTCGAAGGCCGCCTGCGCGACATTCAAACCGGTGAGGTGGTGGCGACCTTCGCCGATCGTGATATGCAGGACATGTCTCCGACTGACCTGACCCGGCTGACTTGGTACGGGCCGGCAAAAGGCATCATGGACCAGTGGGCAAAACAGTTCGTCCAGATCGCCAACCGCAAGCCCGGCGAGGCAGTGACCGACCCGGTTGCTTACACGCTGCGGCCTTTTTAGGCAGCCCAAACCGGACTGCCAGTCACGAATGCATGAACGGTGAGTCCGGAGCAAGCTGATTTGAATACGCAATCGGCAGCCTCTCGCGCCGGCGCGCAGGAAGTGTGAATGAACATGGATGCCATACCCATCGGGGTGCTTTTCGCGGCGACGATCATCGTCGTGATGAGCTCCATCTGGGCGGGATTCAGGCTGGGGCATGCGGCTCGCCGATGGTCGGTAAATGAGAAGGAATCGGCGGTTTCCACCGCTGCCACCGCCATCCTGACCTTGGCAGGGTTCATACTGGCATTCACATTTTCGATCGTGTCCGATCGCTATGACGATCGCATGGCGCTGGTGCGCCACGAAGCCAACGTGATTGGCACTACCTGGTTGCGCTCCGATTTCCTGCCGGAGCCGGACCGCAGTGTAGCGGCAGGACTCTTCAGAAAATATGTGGACCTGCGCCTGGATGCGATTCATTCGCGTGACTTCGATAAGATAAAAACAATGCTGATCGAGTCGGAGCGGATCCACCGTCAATTATGGGACATGGCGGTCAGGAATGCCCGCAAGGACTTGAACTCGGATATCGGCGCCCTCTACATTGCATCGCTGAACGAGTTGATAGACATTCATGCGTCGCGGGTGGCCGTCGGGTTGCATGTACGAATTCCAAGCGGCATCTGGCTGGTTCTCTACGCCCTCGTCATTCTCGGCATGATCGGGGTCGGTTACGGGGCCGCGGTCGCGGGCTCCACCAGGAAGTCCTGGGCAATGCCGATCATGGCTATCTCATTCTCCCTGGTGATTGCGTTGATCATTTCGCTTGATCGCCCGCAAAGCGACTTTATTACAGTTACTCAGCAGCCATTGATGAACCTCCGTGCGACGATGGCCGCGAACCCCGAAGCCCCCTCAGACCTTGGGGACAAGTACTGACGAAACCGGGCAAGATCGAGCAACGTTGGCTATACTGGTAAAGTAATAAATGATGATGAAGAAGTGACATGCTGCACAAAGCTCAACCTACTAACCTTGACTACTGATGGAGCAATGAATGATGAAGAAATATCTGACCAACATGCTGTGCCCGGCCTTGTTCATTCTCGCCACGACTCTGGCGTTGCCCGCATTCGCCGATGACAGCACGGCAAGCAAAGCCGATGACAGCGAGACCAGCAACATGGAAATCCTGCGCGAGAAGATCATCGCGGACAAGAAATTCCTGGTTGCGGACAACATGAAACTGACCGAGACGGAAGCGAAGGCGTTCTGGCCCATTTACGAAGCCTACCAGAAGGATCTGCACCAGATCAACGGACGCCTGGCCAAGGTGATCAATGATTATGCCCTGGCCTACAACAAGGGTGCGTTGCTAAACGACACAGCGAAGAAACTGCTTGATGAAGCTATTGCCGTCGAACTGGCCGAAGTCAAGCTGAAGCAGTCGTATGTGCCCAAGCTCGGCAAGGCTCTCCCGGCGACAAAGGTGGCACGTTACATGCAGATCGAGAACAAGATTCGAGCCGTCATACGCTACGGACTCGCAGAGGGGATTCCACTGGCGGAGTGAGCCAGGGCTGCCCAACGCAACTGGTTTTTAGGCAGATGAACGGGATTTTTTCAACTATTTGAAAGGAAAGGAAAATGATATCTAAATCGATAATGTCAATAGCGGTGTTGGCAGCCCTTGTCAGCGGTCCGGCGATTGCGCAGCAGGTCATTTATCCCGCAAAGGGCCAATCAGCACAGCAGCAGCAGAAGGATGAAGCCGAGTGCTACGCATGGGCCAAGGGGCAGACTGGCTATGATCCGGCGCAAGCCACCCAGTACGCGGCGCCGCCACCGCAGCAAAGCGTTGGAGGTGAGCGGGCAAGAGGTGCCGCGCGCGGGGCTGCTGGCGGTGCCGCGATTGGCGCGATTGCCGGTGACGCCGGCAAGGGCGCTGCGATTGGCGCTGTAGCGGGAACCATGGCAGGTGGCGCACGGCAGCGTCAGGCGCAGGCTTATAATGATCAGGCTGCGTCACAATATCAGCAGGGCGCATCGCAACAGCAACAGAGCTTTCAGCGTGCCTATGGCGCCTGCTTTGAAGGTCGGGGTTACACGGTCAAGTAACGCTGTCCCAGCGATGACATTTCCGGGTAAAGGAGCGTCATCGTCAACCACCACTGCATCTATGAGAACAATCCCGGTCCGAACATCGCAAGGACCGGGACAGCGATGAAAGCACAACCCGGACTCAGCCTGAAACGCGTTCATGAATCAAGTTTGTCATTTCCGTCATGGATGCTTCTGGTCTGACCTGCCAGCGTGCCGGATTGACGTCGCGCCGGGGCCGCTCCGGCCATGGGAGTTACTCTGACTCAAATCGCCACTGTCGTTAGCTTGACAATGCTCGGCCTGCTGACAGCAGCAACCGGAGGCTGGGGCGTGCTCGCCCTCATTTATTCAGGGCCGCATAGCGATACCGTGCGCTACAGTCTGGCTGCGGCATTTGGGGTCATTTCGCTGGTGACGTTGATTGCGCTTGGCGTTCACGACTGGCGCTGGCGCGCCCTTATCGTTTACCTCATGCTGTTCGCAGTAGTGGTGGCATGGTGGCGCGGCATCGAACCGTCCAATGAGCGCGACTGGCAGACCGACGTGGCGGTGCTGCCCTACGCCACGATCGAAGGCGACGTGGTCACGGTGCGCAACATTCGCAACTTCGACTATCGCAGCGAAACCGATTACACCCCCGCCTACTACTACAAGCGCTTTGACCTGCGCCAACTGGAGGGGGCCGATCTCGTGGCGGTCTACTGGATGGGGCCCGCCATCGCCCACATATTCGTGAGTTTCGCCTTTGCCGACGGTAACCATCTTGCCTTTTCCATCGAGACGCGCAAGGAGAAAGGGGAGGACTATTCTACTGTCAAGGGTTTCTTCCGGCAGTATGAGCTCTACTACGTGGTGGCCGACGAACGCGACGTGATACGGCTGCGCACCAACTATCGCCACGACCCGCCTGAGGATGTCTATGTGTATCGGGTGCAAGGCTCGCTCGATAACGCCCGGCGAGTGTTCATGGAGTACATAAAGAAGATCAACTCACTCAAGGACCGCCCCGAGTTCTACAACACCTTGACCACCAACTGCACCACCAATATCTGGTTCCACACCCAGGTCAACCCGGGACATGTGCCTTTCAGCTGGAAAATCCTGGCAAGCGGCTATGTTCCCGAGTATCTCTATGAAACAGGGCGGCTCGACACTCGCGTACCATTCCCCGAGCTTAAGCGACG